>Ga0307516_10004020_pt1 | contig 18431 bp, 16 predicted proteins | sample 19_EM_MG_FD_203310 | JGI IMG/M metagenome (GOLD analysis project Ga0307516, IMG submission 203310) | Populus trichocarpa ectomycorrhiza microbial communities from riparian zone in the Pacific Northwest, United States - 19_EM | ecosystem: Host-associated > Plants > Roots > Unclassified | place... | reverse complement strand
TGCTGAAGGCGTTACTCACTGAAAACCGCAAACGCTCTTCCAGCGACCAGATCGTGTTCCGGCCGGATCATGGTCACCGCATGCTCGACGATCTCGCCGAAACCAAGCGCACCAATCCCGGCTACACCGCGATCGGCCGGCTGCGTGGGCTAGCCGAACTGCGCGGCGCGATCCGCGCCATCGAACATACGGGGTAGGCGCGCGGTGTGCCTAGTGGCCTAGAATCTTGTCGCGTTCGAACAGTTCCTGCGTGGCCGGTCCCGTGACCGGGTTCTTGATGATACGGAGCTGTGCGCCGGCGTCGATGATTTCGAAAAATATCTTGTCGTCCTTGGCCTCTTGCCGCCAGCGTCCGGGTTCGTCCGCCCAAATCACCCGGTTGCCTTCCAACCGGCAGTGATAGGCCCAGACGAAATTGTCGAACGGGCGCGCATAGGTCAGCGCCACGATGCCGTCCGGGGCGTCGGCCGCCTGGAACAGCTTGAGGTCGCGCCCCGTGATCGCCGCGATCGCCGTCCGGCAGATCGCCCGTGCGTCGAAAGCCGGTTCGGCGGAGGCAGGTGACGGCGCAGCAATTGCCATCGCGACTGCGAACCAATGCCGGAAGGAAACCATCGTCATTCCTCGGTTGATTTGCCCATCGATCCGCACGCGAATTGGCCTCCCGGGGCAACCGCAACCTTGGGCCATTATACGCCCCAAATTGCCTGGCTCTTGACCTGGATCAACCGAAAATCGCCCCGGTCAGGCATGCTCGGCCGAGTGGCCCGGCACTCCGTCCTCGGCTATGATCCTCGAATCCAGATCGGCTTCAAACCATGCCTGACGGCACCGCCACGGCCCATACCTATCGTCCGAAACTCGCGACCGTGCTGTCCGAGGGATACAATTTTGGCCACTTTCGCAAGGATATGCTGGCGGCGCTGACGGTTGCGATCGTGGCGCTCCCGCTATCGATGGCGATCGCCGTCGCCTCGGGCGTTTCGCCCGAGCGGGGCCTATATGCCGCCGTCATTGGCGGCTTTTTAGTATCGGCGCTGGGCGGCAGCCGCTACCAGATCGGCGGTCCCGCCGGCGCGTTCATCGTTCTTGTCGCAGCTACGGCAACCAAATTCGGCCTCGACGGGCTGTTGCTCACGGTTTTCATCTCCGGATTCATGCTGGCCCTGATCGGGCTGCTTCGGCTCGGCTCGCTGATCCGTTACATTCCGCATGCCGTGACCGTCGGCTTCACCTGTGGGATCGCGGTCACGATCTTCGCCAGCCAGATCAAGGATCTCGTCGGCCTGAAGCTGCCTTCTGCCGAACCCGGGCCGCTATTGCCCAAGCTCGCCGTGCTCGCTCAGGCGTTACCGACCATCAGCGCGGCCGCGGTCGCCGTTGGCGTCGGCTCGGCCGCATTGATCTTTTTGCTGCGGCGCTGGCTGCCGAACTGGCCGGGCATGTTGATTGCCGTGGTGCTGGCTTCGCTGGCGGCATGGCTGTTCCATTTGCCCGTCGAGACCATCGGCAGCCACTTTGGTCAACTCCCGGATGGACTGCCTTCACCGCGTTTGCCATCGATCTCGACTTCATCGGTGCTCGATGTGTTGCCGGCCGCGCTCGCGTTCACGCTGCTGGGGGCGGTCGAGAGCCTGCTGTCCGCCAAGGTGGCCGACGGCATGACGGGACGCAAGCATCGCTACAATATGGAAGTCGTCGCGCAAGGCGTCGCCAATATCGCCTCCGCAATCTTCGGCGGCATCAGCGTGACCGGAACCATCGCGCGGACCGCCACCAATATTCGCGCCGGCGCGGTTAGCCCGGTCGCCGGCATGATGCATGCGCTTCTTGTGCTGATCTTCATGGTGGTCGCATCCCCACTGGCAAGCTTCATCCCGCTGTCGGCGCTGGCCGGCGTGCTGGTGGTGGTGTGCTGGAACATGGCGGAGAAGGAAGAGTTCCTTCGCCTGTTGCACGAATGGCGCGGAGCCAGCGTGCTGATCGCCACCTTCGGCCTCACGCTGATCGAAGATCTCACGGTCGGCATTATCGCCGGATGCGTGCTGGCGGCGGCGTTTGCGGTGTTCGACCGCATCAGGCGGCGGCGGGCCAGTTCCTGAACGTCCGAAAAGGCGGCCTTTCGTTCGGCCGCTAATAACCGCGGGGCGCGCTCTACTCAGCTGCCTTATGCCTGATCGGCCCGCTGACATCCGCATTCGAGGTGAACGGATGGCAATCGACTTTGCGCTTGATGTCGGACCAGCCGGCCTCTTCCGAGGATTGCACGAAGGTGGTGCCCATTGGCTTGAGGATCATCACGGGCTCGGCCTTCAGGCAAGAGTCCGGAAACGCGAGGGCATAGCCGTCACGTCCTGCGAAACGACCGACCAAAATCTGAGATGCCTGCATCCTGGCTGCGGGCGATGCCCGCATGGGGCGAGTTGGATCGAACGCCCGATAACAGGGAAATTCGGGATGGCTCTCGAAAGTGTATCTTACGGTGCAGGCCGCTCCGCTGGTGTTGGTGAATGCCGCGTCCGGGGGGGCGCTCCCTTCGCGTTCGAACACCAGCGTCTCCAGACTCAACGTTTCCGTCTCCGCGACGCGGTCAGGATCGTCGGGCTGCTGCGGCGAAATTTCTGCCCGAGAGAACACAAGCCTGGTCTTCAGACCGTCCTCTCGCGTTTCAAGCACAATCACCGGCCGAAGCGCCCAGGACGAATGCAAGGGGACTTCGCTGCCACGCATCAATAGTTTCACCTTTTCAGCTTCAAGGTGCTCCTTCGAAAAATCGAACACGCGAACGACGACCTCTTCCTCCGTCTTTTCCAGACTTAGGAAGCGCAGATCGTCCCTGGCCCGTGTGATCGGCATCATCGGATCAAAACGATCCGAGATGTCGAATTTCACCTTTTTCCTGATTTTTGCCGCCAGAGGCCCTCTGGGGGAAACAGGGCCGGCGACGTCGATCAACAGCATCACGCCCTCCGGCGAGTCTTCGATGCCCCAGACATTCTGGTAAATTCTGGTCCATAACGACGCACCCGATGGGGTCGCAACATCGCGAGCGAACAGGATCTGCTGCCCCGGTCGTACGATTGCAAAGTTCTGAAACGCGCCGAGCCCACCGCCATTGAAATCGGCCTGATCGGGAAAGGCAGTGCATCTGGCCTTGTCGTCCTGATGCTCCTTTACCGAATCAACCGCTCTGGATGCAGATCTCGTGCAGTAACTCAGGGCACGAGGGCCGGTTTCCTTCTTTTGATCGTCGCTGCGATTTGCGCCGATGTCCGGCGGTGGCAGGCCGATTCCGGTCGCGAAGATGCTGTCGCTGGTCCGCCTTGGTATCTCCATTGGAAGAGGAGATGTTGTGAACATGTCGACTTCGACCATTGTCAGCGGTGACGCCGCATCCTCGGAGCAGAGGTCCCGCTGTGGCAGCGTGTAGGTCAGCAGTTTCGCCGCATCCGACAGCACGATGCAGGAGACGGTATCTCCCGGATTGTTGCGCGTCATCCAGATCAGGTGATTCTTGCCGGAGCTGTCGACCAGCAGATGCGGGGCGGCGTGATGGCGGCGCGGCGGCAGCCAGACCGGAACGGTAGCAGAGAGCTTCTGGCCGTCACTCCGCAGCAAGGGGTCCGGAAGCCTGTTTATTCCGACCGAGCGGAGTTCGACGCTGATGTCGTAGCGGTCGCCGGGCTTTTCGAACAGCGGAACTTCCCTGCAGGTGACACAGGTGACGGTGAGATTGGACCTTATATTCTCGAACGTCAGAATGACTTGATCGGGATCATCGCGGTACTTTTCCTGGTCGACGGATTTAAAGGGATGATCGACCACCCGGCTGACTGAGAACTTGCTCGAACGCGAGGGGTCGGCCTCGAATTCGAAATAGGTCGAACGATCCCAGGCGCGATAAGCCTTGGCGCCGCCGAGACTCACACCCGCCAGAATCAGCTTTGAGTCGGTTTGGCAGTGCGTCGCTTTGTTCAATTCGGCGCCACCGCCGAAATACAGGCAGAGCCGGAAGGCTTCGTTCTGGAGAATCTGGTCGCAATCGTTCTGTGTATAGCCATAGGTGGCCAGGCCATGCCGATAGCATAGATCATGGAATACGCACGCCTGCCGGAATCGTTGCAGAACCAGGTGCCGATTGCCGTCTCTGCCTTCCATGGGATAGAACAGGGAGTTCGCTAGGCGAGGAAGGCTGCAGTTCAATCCTTCACCGCTGCCACCGATGGTGCTGACGACCTCAGGGCCGGATTGAAAGGAAGTGACGGTGGGCGGCATTTCATCGTCCGTAATGTCTTCGACGTTCTGGTAGACGTAGTCGACAATTTTCTGGTGATAGATTTCTGCCGCGACCAATACCAACAGCAGCGGGAGCGCAATTGCTCCAACGGCCCAGACCAGAACGGCGACACTCTTCGACATGAGATCCCCCGCGCGGGCGCGAGAAAACCGGGGCACGGACTTGCCGTCTCGAGCCGGATGCCCGTTCAGAACGCCCGTTCGCGGCCTCGCAAAATAGCGAGCGCAAACCGACATTTGCCGGGGAATAAGACAACCAAAGGTTGGTGCATTGTCAAGCCAGAGGCTTCACAAGGCGGTGCAGCTGTTGATTGCAATTTCGTGATCTGGGTCAGCGCCTAATCCCGCGCGGCCGGCTGCATGGTCTTGAAGGCATCGCGAAAATTCTCGAACGGCACGATTTTGCCGACCACGGGGCTTAATTGGCCGGAGGCGAGCCAGTCGAACAATTGCGCGATCAACCGCGCATGGGTCTCCGGCTCGCGTTTCTGGATTTGCGCGAGATCGACGCCGAGCAGGGCGCCACCCTTGAGCAAGGGAAGGTTGAACGCCAGCGCCGGAATGGTGCCGGAGGCAAAGCCAACCACGAGATGCCGCCCGCGCCAGGCGATCGAGCAAAACGCCTGCAGCGCCATCTCCCCGCCGACGGGATCAAAGATCACGTCCGGACCATGGCCGCCGGTCAGCGCCTTCAGCACGGAATCGTAGTTCCACTGCTCATGCAGGCGGGTGAAATCGATCACCCATTCTCGTGATATCTTGCCCTTGATCAGATGAACCGCGACGCCCTCCATCTGGGTGCCGATCATGCCGATGATTTTCGCTGGCATGGTTGTTTCCCCGATGTTCTTTGACCCAAATGAAACGCGTAACAACGGGGGATTGCAAGCGTTTCGCGGTCAAAAAGACTTGTCAGTCTTACAACCATGGTATCGGGAAAAGCCGCACACCGCGCCGGTTGCCGTGGTCAAGTTCATGAATTAAGAGGGTGGTTGTGGGGCAAGATCGTTGCCGCTCGCGGTGCGCCGCTATCTGGTCAGCGGGCTGACGGCGGGCGCCGTGAAGGGACAGGGGATGCAGTTTCCGACCGGTGCTTCGCGGTTCATTTTCATCTTCGCCCATCCCGCCGGCCATGTCGGCGCGCCCCGGCACTACACGCCATTCTTTTGGGATAATGGGTTGGACTGGCACATGGTCCCGCTCGACATCGCGCCGGAGCATCTCACTGAGACGATCCGCATCCTGGCGAAATCGAGCAGTGTTGCCGGCATCAACCTCACCATGCCGCACAAACCGGCGGCGTTCGCGCTGTGCGACGCGGTCGGGCCGGCCGCGAAATTCGAAGGTGTGGTCAACACCATCCGGATCGAAGCCAATGGACGCCTGGTGGGCGAGTCCTTTGACGGCGGCGGGTTTTTGAGCGCTGCGCGTGAAGCCAACGTTTTCGATCCCGCGCGTCGCTGTACCGTGATCGGGGCCGGTGGTGCCGGCCGCGCCATCTGCCACGCGCTGGCCGCCGCCGGGTTGAAACGGCTGCGGATTCTCAATGAGGCGCCCGGTCCGGTCGAGGCTTTGGCGACGAAGCTGCGTGGCCAGTTTCCTGGTCTCGAAATCAGTCTCGACGAAAAATTCGACGATACTGGCCTGCTCGTCAACGCGACCTCGCTCGGACTGAAGACGACGGACGCGATGCCGATGGATCCCTTGAAACTGCCTGACGATTGCGCGGTGTTCGATATCATCGCCGGGCGACGGACCGAGTTCATGGTGGCCTGCGCCGCCCGCGGCCTCAAAGTGGTCGATGGCGTCGCCATGATCAAACATCAGCTTCCGCTGCAAACCGCCTTTTGGAAGGGCGAGACATGAACACCGATCGCCACACGCTTCGCAGCGACGCGATCACGGCGACCATCAAGGCCGATGGCGCCGAACTGTGTTCGCTCAAAACTGCCGAAGGGCTTGAACTGCTTTGGCAGGCCGGCCCTGAATGGCCGCGCCATTCGCCGGTGCTGTTTCCGATCGTCGGACGCGTGAAGAACGATGAATACCGGCATCGGGGAAAAGCCTATCCGATGAAGCAGCACGGTTTTGCGCGGGAACATCGGTTCGATTGGGTGGAGCAGGGGGCGACTTCCTGCAAGCTTGCGCTGGTCGACAGCGATGCGACTCGCGCCCTTTATCCCTTCGCGTTCCGGCTCGAGATCAGCTACGCCGTCGATAAATCCGATCTGACAGTGGGTTTCGATGTCATCAATACCGGTGGCGAGAATTTGCCGGCCTCGGTCGGTGCGCATCCGGGGTTCAACTGGCCGCTGTCCCCCGGCTTAGCCAAGCAAGCCTATTCGCTTACTTTCTCGGACGAGGAGCGCGCGCCGATCCGTCGGCTGGAGGGTGGGTTGCTGGGGGCGAAGCCGGCGCCGTCGCCGATCCGCGGCAAGACGCTTGCGCTCGCGGAGCACCTGTTCGTTGGCGACGCGATCATTATGGACCGGCTCGCGAGCACTTCCGTGCGCTATGCCGCCGATCGCGGGCCATCGATCGAAATGTCCTGGGAAGGCTTTCCCGAACTCGGCGTCTGGTCGAAGCCCGGCGGCGCGCCGTTTATCTGCATCGAACCCTGGCACGGTTTTGTCAGTCCGGCGGAGTTTGACGGTGAATTCATCGACAAGCCCGGACTGATGCACATCGCGCCCGGCGAAAAGCGGACGCTGAGCTATCGCGTGCGGGTCGGTTGAGACCGCCAGCGGGCGCCGCGCCCGGTATTTCCGTGGGCATTCTGCTGGAATGGTCCTTGCTTCGGCTAATCCCGGCTGCAAATGTATGCCTCAACCCTTGTTATCCACCCAAGAGAAGAGATCGATGAGCCAATTGATTGTCTACGCCGGCGACTTCACGTTCCAGGCCCGTTTCGAAGAGCAACTGGCGCCCAAAACCGTTGCCGCGTTTCGCAAGGCGATGCCGTTCGAAAGCCAGGCGATCCATGTCCGCTGGAGCGGTGAGGGGGTGTGGATGCCGCTCGGCGATCTCGATTTTGGGGTCAGTTACGAAAACCACACCAGCTATCCCGCGCCCGGCCAGATCATTCTGTATCCCGGCGGCATCAGCGAGACCGAGATCCTGCTCGCCTATGGCGGCGTTCATTTCGCCAGCAAGATGGGCCAGCTCGCCGGCAACCATTTCATCACCCTGACCTCCGGGCTGGAGAACCTCACCGCGTTCGGCAAGACCGTGCTGTGGAAGGGTGCGCAGAAGATCCGCTTCGAGGAAGTCTAGGTGAGCGAGCCCGGCTATCCCCGCGACCTCCGCGGCTACGGCCGCAACCCGCCCGATCCGAAATGGCCGGGCGCGGCGCGGGTCGCGGTGCAGTTCGTGGTGAATTTCGAAGAGGGTGGCGAGAACAACATCCTGCATGGCGATCGCGCTTCCGAAGCGTTCCTGTCGGATGTGCTGGGCGCGCAGCCCTGGCCGGGCCAGCGCCACGCCAATATCGAATCGATGTTCGAATATGGCTCGCGCGCCGGTTTCTGGCGGCTGTGGCGGATGCTCACCGAGCGCAAGATGCCCGCGACCGTGTTCGGCGTGGCGACTGCGCTGAAACGTAATCCCGAAGTGGTTGCCGCGATGAAGGAGGCCAATTGGGACATCGCCAGTCACAGCCTGAAATGGATCGAGCACAAGGATATGTCGGAGGCGGAGGAGCGGGCCGAGATCGCGGAGGCGATCCGCGTCCACACCGAGGCGACCGACGAGCGTCCGCTCGGCTGGTACACCGGCCGCTCCTCGATCAATACGCTGAGGCTTTTGATGGAAGCCGGCGGGCTGCTCTATCTCTCTGATTCCTATGCCGACGATTTGCCATACTGGATCCAGGCGCCGAAGCTGGAGCCACATCTGGTTATCCCCTACACGCTCGACGCCAACGATATGCGTTTTGTCAATGCGCAGGGTTTTGGCGGCGGCGACGAGTTCTTCACGTACCTCAAGGACAGCTTCGATGTACTCTATGCGGAAGGCGCGACCTCGCCGAAGATGATGTCGATCGGCCTGCATTGCCGGGTGGTCGGCCGCCCCGGCCGCGCCGCGGCACTGATGCGCTTCCTCGATTACGTCCAAAAGCATGAACGCGTCTGGGTGCCGACCCGGTTGCAGATTGCGCAACACTGGCACGCCAACCTTTCCCATCTTGCCGAACACGCCGTGAGCATCGGATAGGCGATGTCGACAAAACTTTCCGATCTCAATGTCGCCAGCACGGACGACTTCGTCGCAACGCTTGCCAATATTTTCGAGTACTCTCCGTGGATCGCCGAACAGGCGGCCGCAGCGCGGCCGTTCGTCAGCGTGAGAGCGCTGTTCGATGCGATGAAGGCCGTGGTCGATCGCGCACCGGCCGACATTCGCCTGGCCCTGATCAAGTCGCATCCTGATCTCGCCAACAAGACCCAGCGTGCGGCGGGCCTCACCGCCGAATCCAACGCCGAGCAAAACAGCGTCGGCCTCGACCGGCTGTCGGACGCCGAATATGAAGCGTTCGAGCGCGTCAACAACGCTTACGGCGCGAAGTTCGGCTTTCCCTATATCGTCTGTGCGCGCCGGCACACCCGGGATTCCATCCTGCGCGATTTCGAACGCCGCCTGCCGAACGATGCCAAGACCGAGACGCAGGTCTCGATCGGCGAGATATACCGGATCGCAGCGCTGCGTCTCGACCAGCACGTGACGGCGAATGATAGCTTGCCGTTGCATGGGCGGCTATCGACCCATGTGCTGGATACCCACAGCGGCAAGCCCGCGGCCGGAATTTCCATCGTACTCACCGAATTGTCCAACCTCGGGGAGGCCCGCGTCGTGGCGCGCGCGATCACCAACAGCGACGGCCGCACCGATCAGCCTTTGATCGGCGACCGGCCGGTGCCGATCGGGCGCTATGAGCTGCTGTTTCGCGTCGGCGAGTATTTTGCTGGCCGAGGCGTATCGATGTCGGACCCGCCGTTCATCGACCAGATCCCCCTGCGCTTTTCGGTCAGCGATCCCGAAGGCCATCTCCACGTGCCGTTGTTGGTCACGCCGTGGAGCTACGCGACCTATCGGGGGAGTTGATCGCCAGATCGGTACGCCACATAATAGTCCGGCTTCCCGGTTGAGCAATGTGGGCTGCGAGGTGGCAAATTGGCTCTGCGAACACTCGTGCCGGCCGGCCGCTCCCTGAACGGCGCCAGGGATCAGATTTTCCTGATACTCCGGAATCTGAAGTGGTTTGCCGTCATATCCATGCTTTTCGTTGCACTGCTGTACGTGCCGGACCAGGTGATCGAACTTTATCGAATCACCGCTGCGGACGCCAACGCGATCGACCTCATTGTCTTTTTCCTATCGATGCTGATCCTGTCTTTCGCCATCTGGTTCGGGGCAAACCTGGTTGCGCTGCAGTCGATGACGTACGCCGAAGGCGCGACAGGAAAACCGCTGCTGATAACGGCCAGATGGTTTCCTGTTCTTTTGGGCGTATTTCCATTGATCGCATGCGGTTTGGGGCAATTTTCAGCAAGGCCTGTTCTGCTCGGCGACCAGCATGGAAAATTGGACGAAATCTACAACGTGCCTGGCGGTGCGTTCGACAATTTCGACAAGCTGCTGGCCGCGCTCGTCAGTCGCGGGCTGACCTTAAATGGAGAAGTATTGCTTTGGGGTTCCGCTGCGTTCGTGGTTTTGTGCGGCGTCCTGAGCATCAATTATGCCCCGCAATTCCGAAGGATGAACCGGGCCTATTTTGCCCGCTTTCGATTTTTAGCCCTCACTGCATTCCTCGTATTGGTAGCGGCTGCAGTTCTCGTTTGGGCTCCCCTGAAAATTCCGCGCGTACTCGGCCCGTTCGGGTTGCTCGCCGTGTTCGGCGTTCTCGTCACGGCCATTTGTACACAAGTGAGCCTTCTGACGGTCAGGCAGAAATTGCCTTGGATTCCGGTCCTGCTGGGATTGTCCCTGCTGTTTGCGCTGGCAGATCTGAACGATAACCACGAAATCCGGCACCTAAGCGATCCACCGAAACATAGCGGCCGCGATTCAGCGTCGGCGGAATTCACGCGATGGTATGGGTTGCGTGACGACGTCAAGGATTTCCCCCGTGGCGATGTCAAGGAAATGCCAAAGGAGTACCCAATCTATATCGTTGCGGCGCGTGGCGGAGGCATTTATGCGGCGTATCAGACCGCCGTGTTTCTCTCCCGCATGCAGGATCTCTGTCCACGCTTCCAGGATCATCTGTTTGCCATCAGCAGCGTTTCTGGCGGAAGCATCGGCTCCGCGGTTTTTGCTTCCGCCCTGGCAAATGTCGCGTCCCCGGCCGAGAAGGCCACGGGCTGCCCGAAGATCGAAAGATTTTTGCAGCGCGACCCGATGGCGCTGTCGTCGAACCTCGAAAATCCCGGCCCGGTCGAGCGCCACGTTCGCGAAATGCTTTCGTCGAAATCGGACTTTCTCTCGCCGTTGTTGGCATACGCGCTGTTTTGCGATCTCGTTCAGCGATTTCTGTTTTTTCCGCTCGATTTCCTCGACCGGGCGCGCCCCCTCGAATACGCGCTGGAAGATGCCGCGCGTCGAAATTCTTCGACGGCGGGTCCGATCGAAAGTGAATATATGGCGCATTGGGACGCCGGTGGAAGCCAGCCAGCGCTCATCATGAATGCGACCGACGCCGCGAGCGACCGGCGGATCGTGTTTTCACCCTTTACGTTCGGTGCGGAAACCCGCGGCAACGAAGTCGACTCGCTGTCGTTCTTTCAAAATCTGGTTCCGCGGGGGGCCGCGTCGAACGCCGCGCCGGTCAATATCCGGCTGAGCACGGCGGCGTTTGTCAGCGCCCGCTTTCCGTGGGTTTCGCCTGCCGCAACGGTTTCGGCGGCGGCGAATGACCCGTCACCCCCAGCAAAGACGCGAATGGTGGACGGCGGCTACTTCGATAATTCGGGTGTCGATACGGCGATGGATCTGGTCGAATCCCTGCGCGGGACGATCGACCAGATCAACGAGGCGAACGCCGCCCAGGGATTGCCGCGCGTCGCGCTCAAGCTGATCGCGCTCGGAGGCGGTACCTATGCGACCAGATCGTCTTTCGGGCTCGGAGAAATGCTCGAGCCGATCCGCGCACTGCTCAGCACCCGCGAGTCGCGGGGCTATATTGCCATGAATCGCGCCGCGCGGGAGATGCCGGCGGTCAAGTTCGATTTCGACATTAGTCAGAAGCAGGAAACCGTCGAACTGAAAAGCTTTCGCGCCGCGACGCTTGCAACACCGTATTATTCGCTGCCGCTGGGCTGGACCATGTCGGACAAGACGCGGGAAATCATCGAGCGGCAAAGCGGTCGTTTTTGGGACTGCCAGGCCGGAAGGGACTTTACCCAAACCGACCCCAGCGGCTCGACGGCCGACTGTGTCATGGTTTCGGTTGCCGCCGAACTCGGAAGCAGGGTGGAGCAGTCAGCAAAGGAAGTCGCCGTCCAAAATCACTACAGCGAAATCGAGGATTCCAGGCCACCGGCGCCGCCGCGATTGAAACTTGGCGAGGATACGCGATGTTTTTCCAACGTCTTCAAACCCTCTTTGAGGCTGACGCAGGTCCGGCTGGTCCAGACAATTTTGAAGGAATGGGACTATCACCCAGAACTGAAAGATCTGAGGCAATTGGCCTACATCGTGGCGACGGCGGCGCTTGAGACCGGAAACTTTCGGTTTCTTGCCGAGAGCCTTCAGTACCGCAGTGCGAGCCGGATTCGCGCGGTGTTCCCCAGGATCCCCGCCGACGAAGTTCAGAACTACGTCAATCAGCCCGAACCGCTCGCCAATCGCCTCTATGCAGGCCGATTGGGAAACCGGGATCCGGATGACGGGTGGCGGTATCGCGGACGTGGCCTGCTGTCGCACACCGGACGGGCGAATTATCAGAAACTTGGCGCGCTGATCAAGGAGCCGCTTGAGGCGGAACCGGATCTGCTTTTCAATCCGAGCGTCTCGGTTCGTGCCATGTTCGCGTTTTTCTATCCAACACCCGAAGTCAATTCGCTGGCGAAGTTTTTCGAAGGTCCGACGGTGGATTGGAGGGGGGCCCGCAAAGTGGTTACTGGTCCAGTTGCGTCCGGAGCCGAACAGATCGCCGCGGATGCCCAGAAATTCTTGTCGTGCTTCCAGGCCAATGATCATGCCGAGAGCCCCAAGGAGCCTTAGGTCTCCAGTGCTGGTTCGTGAGCCGTGAGCCTGCAGGCCGGTTTGTGCCGGGCTTCACCAGGAATTACTTCACACAGGCGGCGCCGATCACGCCGCCGCGGCGGCGTCTGCTTCCGCTGCCGCCTTGCCGCCGACGCCGTTGAAGAACGCGTTCAGGAGCACCGCGACCAGCGCGCAGAACGGGATGCTGGATGCCAGCAGCGGATGCAGGTCGTGCGGCAGTTTCTTGAAGAAATTCGGCGCCAGCAGCGGGATCAGGCCAAAGCCGGCTGAAATCGCGACCACGAACAGGTTGAACTGGCTATTCTTGAAATCGACGGTGAAGAACCGATACAAGGCCCGTGCCAGAAGCTTGCCCCGGAAGGCTCAGAGCGCTTGCCCAATGGCACGAACGTTGCTCAATATTGGACCACACCGGGCGATCAGAGACCCCGAGAAAATGCCCGGCTGAACTGGAGGCTCGCAACGTGCCACTGATCAAGAACCGATACGGGAAGGGCCGCGTCCGCGTGATGCGCATCCATCGCGATGGCGACCGCCACGAGGTCAGCCAGCTCAATGTCAAGGCGATGGTCGAAGGCGACTTCGCCCGCGCCTATACCGATGCGGACAATTCCACATCGGTCTCGACCGACACCATCAAGAACGTCGTCAACATCGTCGCCCGCGAAAACACCGGCCTCTGCACCGAGGATTTCTGCCAGGTGCTGGCAAGGAAATATCTCGACACCTATCCGCAGGTCGCGTCCGTTGAGCTTTCCGTGCACGAGACCAAATGGAGCCGGCTCAGCTTCGGCGGCAAGCCGCATCCGCATAGTTTCGTGCTCGACAGCAACGGCAAGCCGACCGTGGAAGTGTCGGCGATCCGCGACGGTGCGACGACGATGTCGTCCGGCATCGACGGCTTCGCCTTCATGAAGTCGACGCAGTCGGGCTGGGAGAATTACGTCAAGGACAGCTATACCACGATCCCGCCGACCGCCGACCGGATTTGCGCAACCTCCATGGTGGCGTCATGGAAATGGTCGAGCACGCCGGCAAACTATCCCGCGACCAACAACAAGATCCTCGACACCTTGCTGGAAGTGTTTTCGATGACCTACAGCAAGAGCGTGCAGGATAGCCTGTACCGGATGGGGGAGGCGGCGCTGGCGGCGGTGCCGGAGATTTCCGAGATCAGCATGGCCTGCCCGAACATGCATTTCATCCTGATGAACCTCTCGGCGTTCGGGCTCGATAACAACAACGATGTGTTTCTGCCGACCGACGAGCCGCACGGCCAGATTGAGTGCACGGTCGGGCGGGGATAACGAAAATCACCACGTTCCGTGGATGGGTGATCGGCACACCTGTCTAGCCGGAACTCGCGCGCGAATGTGAACCGATCTGCCTCGAAATGGTTTGTCTGGCGCGATGCGCCGGTGCTAAGACCCCTATTCGTAGGGAGATTCCGATGCGCATTCCGGCCTTGGCGATTTTGACGTTTTTCACTGTTTTGACAGCCGCACCGGCGGTGGCCCAGACCTATTCCGGAAACTATCCGGTCTGCCTGCAACTCTACCTCAGGGACGGCGCCAGAAATATCGAATGCAGCTATAGTTCGATCGAGCAGTGCCAGGCGACAGCGTCGGGCCTGTCGGCCACGTGCCTTGTAAATCCGTACTATGCGAATGCGCGAGAGCCACGCGAACCAGCCTATCGGCAGCCGCGCCGCGGCTACTAGGCCCGAAGCGGGCGCACGTCCGCCCGGCAGTCTGGATTGATTCTGGATCATTAGTGTCTATCTGTTGCGCTACATTGATGCTGGGACCATGTCCCTTCAAGGGAGGTTCTGATGCGTGTTTTGGCTCTGTCGATCTTGACCATATTCGCGGTTTTCACGGCTGATTCAGCCGATGCGCAGACCTATGGCGGGAACGGTCCGATCTGCCTGGAGCGCTACCAATGGGGTGGAAGTAGAAGCATCTACTGCGATTACTCCTCGATGGCGCAATGCCAGGCAACGGCGTCGGGCCTCTCCGCCACGTGCGTCACGAATCCCTATTATTCGAATGCGCAAGCGCCCCGGGACCCAGCCTATCGGCAGTCTCGCCGCGGCTACTAGACCGGATACGGACGTCCCGGAGAGTCGGTACACCCGCGCATGACGGGTGGCGGTTCAGCCCGACCCGAATTTCTCATGCAGTGCGGGAAACAGCCGGTCCGGCTTGAACGGCGTCGCCGTGAAGCGGATGCCGGTCGCATTGGCGATGGCGTTGCCGAGCGCGGCGGCGACCGGATTGTAGGGGCTTTCGCTCATCGATTTCGCGCCCATCGGCCCCAGCGTATCCGACGTATCGGCAAACAACACTTCGGTGCGGGGGACGTCGGCAAAGGACGGCAGATGATAGTCGCGGAATTTGGCATTGATGACGCGGCCGTCCGCGTCGATCACCATTTCCTCGTAGAGCGCGGCACCAATCGATTGCGCGACGCCGCCTTCGATCTGGCCGCGGCACTGCATCGGATTGGCGACGCGGCCGGCGTCCGCCGCCTGCACGCTCCTGAGGATTTTCACCTCGCCGGTGAATTTGTTCACCGCGACGCGAAAGCCCTGCACGTTGAAGGCGACCGAGCGCGGCGAGCCTGACGAATTGCCGCTGGCGCTGAGAACATTGCCGAGCGATTGCGCGGACGCGGCGAGCAAGGCGTAGGGCGTCCGGCGTCCGGCGCAAACAGTGGCGTGGTTGTCGAGCGAGCACGCCGCTGGATTCTCGCCCAACAATGACGCCGCGAATGTCTTCAACTGTTCGGCCAACGCTTCGGCCGCGGCCTGCGTCGCCCGGCCGGCGACGAAGATGCCGGCGCTGCCATAGGCGCCGGTGTCGTGGCCGCCATGCGCGGTGTCGGATTGCTTTAGGCTGATACGATCGACGGTGGTCGCCAGCGCTGATGCGGCGATCTGGCGATGCACAGTAGAGGTGCCATTGCCGAACTCCGCCGTGCCGACCGTCAGATCGAAGTCGCCGTCCTCGCGCAGGGCAATGCTGCAATCGGCGAAATGACCGGCCGGCGGCACGGTGTCGATCATGGTCAGCGCGATGCCGTCGCCGGTCAGCCAGTCGGCGGATGACTCAGGTTTTGGCGTATCCGCGGCCATCGCCCGCTCGACCAGATCGAGGCATTGATCGAGGCCGTAACTGCCATAGAACACGTCGTGATATTGCGACTCCGGCGGCGACAACATGGGATCGCCGGGTTTTACGACATTGCGGCGGCGCATTTCGAACGGGTTGATGCCGAGCTGTTTTGCCAGTTCGTCGATCGCGGCTTCGACCGCGATCAAGGTTTGCGGCAGGCCGTAGCCGCGAAACGCACCCGCCGGCACTGTGTTGGTATAGGCCGCGACGCCATCGACCTTCTTGTTCGGGCAGTTATAGACCCCGATGCATTCGCCGACGGCGTGAAACAGCACGGGTCCGGCATGGTTGCCATAGGCCCCGGTGTTGGAGAGCACGTCGAGCTGCAGCGCGGTGAGTTTTCCGTCTCTGTCGGCGCCAGCCTTGACGGTAACGCGCATCGGATGCCGTGTCGAGGTCGAGATGAACTGCTCTTCCCGCGTGAGTTCGAACTTCACAGGGCGTCCGGTCTTGAGCGCGGCCAGCGCCAGAATGTCCTCGACGAACATTTCCTGCTTGCCGCCGAAGCCGCCGCCGACGCGCTCGCAAAACACCCGCACTTTGTCGGGTGGGAGATTGAACAAATCGGCCAACGTGCGCCGGGTGAGGAACGGCACCTGCGTGCTGGAGCGGACGTTGAGGATTCCGTCCGTATCGACCCAGGCGAGGCCACCATGGGTTTCCAGCGCGGCATGCTGGACCCGTTGCGTCGTGAATGTGCCCTGATAGGTGACGGCGGCTTGCTTAAGTGCGGTCGCGACGTCGCCGAATTCGCCATGAATTTCGGCCACGATGTTGCGCGCTGAGTTGGCCACGCGGTTTGCTTTCGTCTTGTCGCCATGAAGCACCGGCGCGCCCGGTGCGATCGCAGCTTGGGGATCGATCACCGCGGGCAGGATTTCGTAGTCGACTTGCAGCCGACGGCAGCCTTCCTCGGCCGCCGCCTCGGTCTCGGCGATGACGGCGGCGACCTTCTGCCCGATGAAGCGGACGGTCGTGTCGAGCACGCTTGTGTCGTCCGGATCCATCCAATCCCGCTCGTGACGCGCGGTCGAGAACAGCCGGTCGGGCGCGTCTTCCGAGGTCAGGACGCCGTGCACGCCGGGTACGGCCAGCGCCGTGCTTTTGTCGATCGAAATGATTTTGGCGTGCGGATACGGCGAGCGCAGCATCTTGATGTGCAGCAGCCCCTCCGGCGCGACATCGAACGTATATCGCTCCACGCCGCGCACCACCTGCGGTCCGGCGGGGGCGGGGAGGCTGCGGCCGAACGCGGTGCCGGCGGCGGCGTCCTCGATGTTGGTCTTGCCGTTGAGCGCGTCCTCGATCGAGCGGTAACCAGTACAGCGGCAGATATTTCCCTTCAGCGAGGCGCCGAGGTCTTGCCGCTGCGCCTGATTCAGCGACGCGCAGGTCAGGATCATGCCTGCCGTGCAGAACCCGCATTGAAACCCCTGCGCGTCCAGAAACGCCTGCTGCATCGGATGGGTGCCGCCGTCAGGCCCAAAGCCTTCGATCGTCGTCACGCTATGGCCGTCGGCGCGGAAGGCCGGGATCAGGCAGCTATGCACCGGCTCGCCGTCGAGCAGTACGGTGCAGGCGCCGCAGTCGCCGGCATCGCAGCCCTTCTTGACGCCGAAATGCCCGAGTTCGTGCAAAAATGTCCGCAGGCATTGCCCGGCCTGCGGCGATTGCGAAAACGCTTTGCCGTTGATCTCGATCGTCATGCCATCGCCTGCAATTCGCCACGGATTTCTTCCGCCAGCCGCAGCGTCATGGCCTTGCGCCATGCTGGTTTGCCGTGAACATCGCAGTGATAGAGGCCATCGGAAATGCGTTGCAGGATCGTCTCGCGCAGCTCTTTCGCAGTTGGAATTCCCGCAAAGGAAATTTGAACGGGTCGCGCGGTAGCGGCCGTCACCGTCAGCGCCAGTCCGCCTTCGCCGGAGACGCTGCCGATCAACAGCGCCGCCGAGCGGCCGACCGGTGTCAGCGAAATCTGGCGGAACGCCGAACGCCGCTTCAAGGCGCTAAGCGGAATATCGATCTGCCGCAGCAGATCGCCAGGTGCGAGCACATTGCGCTGGTCGCCGGTAACAAAATCGGCCACCGCAATCTTCCGCTCGCCGCCATCGGCCGGCCAGATGGTGCAGATGCCATCGAGCGCCAAGGTTAGCGAGATCATCGGCCCCGCCGGCAGCGACATGCAGATGTTGCCGCCGACGGTCGCCGTCTTCCAGATCTTGAAGGAGGCGAGGAACGCACGGGCGCATAGATTGATCAGCGGCGAGGCGAACCATTCCGGCGGGCAGGCCAGCGCGTCGAGTTGCGCGACCGTGCAGGTTGCGGCAATCGCAAGTCCGGCGTCGCTGACCGTCAGCGCCGGCCATTTCAGGTCGGTAAGATCGATCAGCCGGTTCAGATGGGCCTGCGGTTCCGAGAACAGCCAGGTCCCGCCCGCGAGCCAGGCGTCGCCTGCCGTCCAAACGGGCAATTGTTCCCGCGCCGCGGGATGTGCGACCGCGGTAATGGTGTTCAGGTCCATGGATACGCTAATGCTTTCAAGGTGATGCATCTCCGACTAGAAGTCTTGCAAGACCAGCGCCGATTGCCAACCGCCTTGGGATGGTCTTGGGATGGTCTTTGCATTGTCGTGGGCAACGGCGCCGTTCGCAAATCAGGTGGGATTATGGACCAAACGCAGCCGATCTGGATCAGGGATCCGCTTTCCATCCTCGCCGATGGCGCCGAGCGCGG
>Ga0307516_10004019_pt1 | contig 18431 bp, 29 predicted proteins | sample 19_EM_MG_FD_203310 | JGI IMG/M metagenome (GOLD analysis project Ga0307516, IMG submission 203310) | Populus trichocarpa ectomycorrhiza microbial communities from riparian zone in the Pacific Northwest, United States - 19_EM | ecosystem: Host-associated > Plants > Roots > Unclassified | place... | reverse complement strand
TGTAAGACGGGACAAAGTAGGTACATTATGTGCAATGCTAACATGTATAGCGCCATCCAAGGAAAAGGCAATAGAGGAATACGGTAAACTGACCAACAAAACCAAGGTATTCACGGACGGATCGTGCATCGACAGGAAAGTGGGGGCAGCAGCAGTACTATATGTTGACGACCATCAGATATCCACCCTCCGCTTCCACTTAGGATCGGCTGAAGAACACACCATATTCAAAGCAGAGGTAGTGGGACTAATATTGGCAGCTCACCTCCTAACTACATCCCACGAAGCATCGTTCCCAGCAGTCATACTAGCTGACAATCAAGCAGCAATCCAAGCTGGTGAGCACCCTGCTGCGAGGTCCGGACACTATCTATGCTTGCATTTCAGGACCATCCTGAGAACCCTACTCGCTGCAAACAAAATCACTCGGCAAGACGTAACGGTCCATTGGATAGCCGGCCACAGAGACATCGAAGGCAACAAAGATGCGGATAGGGAAGCCAGATGTGCCGCACTCAGGGAAAGTGATGCAAGCCCCAAAACCGACCTCCCAAAATGCCTACACAAGAAGCTCCCTATCGGCGCATCGGCAATCAAGCAGAAGAACAAAGCGGAATTGATGGAACAGTGGAAACACCAATGGTCCAAATCAAAGCGCTGTGCCCACCTAACACGCATTGACCCGTCTGCCCCTTCCAAGAGATTTATGAAAGCGATAGGCAACTTACCAAAGTTCAAAGCAGGCATGATGTATCAAATGCGTTCAGGCCACATTGCACTGAACAAACATCTACATCGGATAAACAGAAGTGACACCCCGCTATGCCTCCAATGCAACCAAGGCACGCAAGAAACAGTTCACCACATGCTGTTCGAATGCACACGCTATGACAGGGAACGTCATGTACTCAGAAACAAACTAGGGAGAGATGCCATCTCCACACCCTGCCTGCTAGCAAACAAAGATGGAATGCGGGAGACACTGAGATTCATAGAAGCGACAGGAAGGCTGAAAACCACATCCGGTGAGGGGCCGACTACCTGACGAACACGATTTAATTGCTACCGTCAGCCCAGCACAATGAAAGACACAAAGAGCCACAGGCAACGCCCCGTCACAAGGGCGCCATCAAACCATGGCACACGCACATGTGCATGTGCACCGCACCACTACCCCCAGCCCACGCTCGCCCTCACCCCCACCCACGCATCGACTACCCCTCTCCCTCTCCCGACTCTCTCCCAACCCCATCCCAAACCCCAGACAGACACACTATTGTATTTCTGACCCCAATCCTCTCCTCAACTCCCACCCGCATACAAGAGGGCAACCACTGAACCGCGACCAAATGAGAACCCCACTTAGTAATCTTGACATACACCCTAGACATACACAACCACTCCCGCACACAAGCGACTGGTTCGAGTCTCACGGCTCCATGGTCACATTTTCACCCACACTAACCAGACCCTCTGTATTCGCCTGCCCTAACACTGGCAGCCGGGTACGCATCAGCATAGACTTAGACATAGCAGATGTACATGAGCCCTCCCTCAAAGCCAGGTGGTACAACTAAAACGGCCAGCGGGAACGGCACGGACTACTGGGGGGTCAATGACCCCAGACCGGTAGGGCATTTGTACACCAAGGGAGAGGCGGGCCACAGGGGCCCCAGCTAGTTAAAGTCTACAATAGCTTAGTGCGACATAGGATCTACAATCCTGAATGCACTTAAATGGATTCAAAAAAAATAAAAAAAAAACACTGATGTATGATATCTACAGCTCCAAAGCCACATGCTGATGCCCTCACCTGTTGTATCAAAGTGTATGGCCCGCCCCAGGTCAACATTAGGAAGCAGACAGCTAATCTGCCATTATCTAGATGTAAGAGTTTTTTTCAATTTATTTCTTGTTACTCATTCATTATTCACTGCATACAGGAGCAGGATCTGTCTGAAACACCAGCTCCAGTGCAGTCAGGGCAGTTGGCCCCAGCATCAACAGTTCAAGTGCTACCATCACAATCGGGTTCAGAGCAGTCAATCTCAGCACCGACAACAGCTTGGGTTCCATCAGCTGCAGCACCACTTACCCTCAGCAATGAAGACTTGCAAAGGATAGTGGAGGAACTCCACCAACTGGCTCTCAACTGACTTTGACCCCCAAGAGAGGCTGAAAGAAAGTGCAGGGTTTGTGCCAAGAAGTAGAGACAAATGCTCAGCAACAACAGAACCTTGTAAGTATCATCATACCCTACAACTGTCCATGACCAACCTCCAGCCTATTCAGGCATATGTTAGAGATGTGTTCAAGGCAGCCTTCATGGTTAATCAAGATGAGGACTTCCTACAGTGTGATGGCATGTCCACCCAGGAAGCAAAGGTGTTCACTGAAGAAACTGGCCCAGGCCCTGATCCATCATGGTTGCGATGGGATTTTAATCACCCTGCTTCATCTCCTTGGAACCAAGCAGTCATATCTCAGCTGATTTGTCTGCTCACAGATATGCAACAGAGGTGGACTGTTGAACCTAGATCAGATGAATACTGGATTGATAAAATCATGGAGAAATTTAATCAGATCAAGATGCATGTTAATAGGGTGAAGTCTCACATTCTTGATGATCTTTCTGTTGAAACAAGCACGGATGTTGCTGCTAGGTTAGCAGATGAGAGGGATAAAGTTTCAATGAAAGCTAGGAGAGACATGCAGTGGTGAATGGTAAGCAATTTTCATACTCCTCAATCTGCAAATCTGTATGCTGATCTGGAGTAGAAGTACCACTGTCACAAGGAAATAACAGAGACTATGTTGGCTGTAAAGGAGGCAAAGGGCGATGATGACGTTGTTGCCTGGCAGTTCCTCAACAATGTCATCACAACACTTGGCAGTGATGGTATGAGTTCTGAGGACAGTGCATCAGGAAAAACTGGTAATGCCATAGATGCTATAGACTGAAACCTGGTACTATTTATGTGCATGGGACACTATAGTAGATATTTATTACCATGTATTGCATAAATGGCAATATAAATTTACCTAGTCATCATTAGCATTCTTAACCTAATCATAACTAGGGTCCTTAACCTAATCACAACTAGGGTCCTTAACATAATCACAACTACCATCCTTAACCTAATCATAACTAGTGTCCTTAACCTAATCATAACTAGCAACCTTAACCTAGTCATCACTAAGCTACTTTACCTAGTCACAATGCACCAGCACTCAGTAAACTAAGAAATTCAAATAAATGTTATTAAGCTAACTAAATACATCAAATGTATTTTAAGAAACTAAATAAAATTTTCAGGGGGGGAAGGGGGGGAATGAAGCTGGGGAGGTGGGGGGACACATCTTTGTTGACACAGGGCTGGGGGACATGGGGAGATGTTGTTGTTGTTGTCATGTCAATGCAGGGCAGGGTGGTGTCACAGCCGTCATCGTTGCCTTGCCCCTCATCATGCCCATCCCCCTCATCCCACTCGTCATTGTCATGTCGATGCAGGGCAGGGTGGTGGTGGTGGTGGTGGTGGTGTTGCCACCATTGTCGTCGCCTTGCCCCTCATTGTGCCTGTCCCCCTCATTGTCCCCCTTGTCATTGTCATTGTTGTGTCAATGCAGGGCAGGGTGGTAGTGGTGGTGGTGTCACCATTGTCCTTGTCACCCTTGTCCTCGTCCTCATCATTGCCATTGCTGTGGCATTGGCCATGGGCGTCACATCATCATCGTCGAGTTGATGCAGGGCAGGGTGGTGGTGGTGTCGCCGTCATCGCTGTCGCCCTCCTTGTCCTCCTCGTCATCGTGTTGATGCTGGGCAGGTGATGGTGTCGCCCTTGTCTCATTGTCGTTGTTGTCGTGTTGCCATGGCATTGGCCATGGGTGTCGTGTTGTCATCGTTGCATTGACGCTAGGTGGTGGTGTCGCCATCATTGTCATTGTCGTGTGTGCATTGTTGTCAATGGTCGTGTCACCATGGCATTTGCCATGGGCACTATGTTGTCATCATTGTTGTGCTGGTCCTGGTCCTGGTGCCATCATCGTCGTTGTTGTCTGTCGACACAGATGGCAGGGGTGGTGGTCCCATTGTCAATGCAGGTGGGAGGGTGGTCGTCATGGTCGCCATCGTCATCATTGTCATCCGTCAACACAGGGCACATATGTAGTTAGAAAAACATAAAATGAAGTAAATGGAGGACTTAGGGTCAGTTTGGACACCATGAACACTTCATTCAAAATTCAGAAATCAAATATTCAACAGTCACATGATCTATGCATGTGACATGACAAACAGTGAGCGCTCAGCCAGCGGTGATTCATCGATAAACTGCAACTATGGACATCAACATCGATCTGGAAATGCAGCTCGAGCCTGGTCAGCTAGAGGCTGTAATCCTAGAATTCGTCACTCGCCGTAAACGCTTACTTGACTTGTTAACCATCATTCTTACGCAGATCACCCAAGTCTTCTACCAACTCCTCTTTATTCCATCAATACGCATTCCCCACCACACATCTATTCTTACCGGCCGTGCATGGGTGCTAGAGTTGTTGACAGGACATCCCGAGCGCATCAAGATCAATTTTGGTGTGCCTCTTGAAATCTTTTCTGTGCTCACGCATATCCTGAGGGAGAACGGTGTCGGGGATTCACGGCATGGTGTAACTGTGGAAGAGCAGCTGGGGATATTCCTGTACACATGCGTCACTGGACTCTCTTCTCGCCTTGTCGCCGAGCGGTTCCAACGTTCAACGGACACCATTACAAGGTAAGTAAACTTTACCGTTCCATCTGCTGTCGCTTATTCTATCAGTAGATACTTCAAGGAGCTTGTAGGCTTCTTTTCTTCCCCGAAATTCTACCGTGCCCAAGTGCACTTCCCTACGTTGCACACGCCAATATCACAGAAGGTTCTTGGGGATCACCGTTTCAAGTTTTTTGACAAGTGCATCGGGGCTGTGGACGGTTCACACATCCAGGTCTTTGCTTTGGTTGACGATCATGCTTTCATGCGCAACCGAAAAGGGTTTCTTTCTCAAAATTGTTTGTTTGCCTGTGATTTTAATTTTGATGTTATCTATTCATTGTGTGGGTGGGATGGATTGGTCGCTGACAGCGCGCTGTGGAGGGATGCTGTGGCCAATGACCTTGAGGTACCTCCTGATAGGTACCTCCTTGGGGACGCCGGATTCGCTTCCTGCGACACACTTTTGGTTCCATACCACAGTGTGCGCTACCATTTAAGGGAATGGCGGCAAGGGAGAACTAGGTACGCTTGTCATCATTTTGGAAACACCTGCACTAATCTAATTGTGGTATAGGCCAATGAATGAGCGCGAGCTATTCAATCTTCAACATGCCGCCCTCCGAAACATCATTGAACGCCTCTTCGGAGTATTGAAACGCCAATGGCGTATCCTCAACATCCCCCCGGAGTATAGTATGGACATGCAAGCCCGTATACCAGCAGCTTTATGCACGCTGCACAACCTCGTCAACTGCTTTGACCCTGAGGAGTACAATCACCCAGAATTTGATTGGGTGTTGACGCGGTCGGATGAGTCAGACGGTATTCCAATCATTGATGATCACGAGGAACCTGTTGTACAGGAGGGGAATGAAACAGTGCATGCAAACCATCGACGCGATATGATTGCACGGTCCATGTGGGCAGATTATCTGGTAGAGTGTGCACAACGCGGTATTCCATTACCATGATGTACACTACTGCAATTGTAGTTTACTAGCCTACAATTTATGTGCATATGGAATGTACGAGTGGGCGGGGCGAAACAGGGAATGAGATACATGCGGCATGGGCAAAACAATGTTACAACTAAGCAGATTTCTTTGCCATCTCTGCAAGGCGTTTCTCCAGCCAACGTTTGCAGGCTACATGCCCTAAACCAGCAAAAATAGTTGCCTGTTGTTTATTAGCCGGCGTAGTGAGATACTCAGTGAGGTCTAAGTAGTCGTCCACCGAAACATCCCCTTCGTGAGTCGTGAGCACCGCAATGGCTTGTTGGAAAACGTCGTTGGTAGTGATGGTGATGCCCGAGGAAGCGAACGCTTTGGACATGCCTTCCACCATCTGTGAGATTTGCTTCATTACTTCTACTCCCTCTATCTGTGCAGTAGCAGTAGCTGAGGGACCACGGATCCGCTTTCGGGATGTGTCTGAAGCTGCACTGTCCACAGTTGATCCGGCACCCGACATGGTACCAGCTTTGCGCTTCCCCCGGCTAACGCTTGTCAAGACTGACGAGGAATTGGAGCCGCAATCTGAAGGCGCAAGGAATGAGGATGGTGTGGATGGTGCAGCTGAAATATCACGAGGCGCTTGTGTGGTTGAGGGCTGGATGGCGCGAGTAGAGGCCACCGCTTGACTGGTGGTGGCCACGGGAGTCTGATTCACTGGGGGCTGGATGGTGCGAGCAGAGGCCACCGCTCGACTGGTGGTGGCCACGGGAGTCTGATTCACTGGAGATGGAGGGGTTACTGTGCTCGGAGGCGCTGGTGTGGAGGATGCGCCGCCAGGACAGAAGATATGCATACCCTTGCTTTGTGATGGCATTATCTGTTCCATAACCTCAAGGGGGAGGAAGCCCTTATCTCGGAAATGCTTCGCATGTTGGTGCGACTACGTTAGAGCTAGAATGAGTGTTTTTTGCATGCAGTACAGTAGCGCCATACCTTGACATAACCTTGCCAAATAGGATCCGATTTGAGCATCCCAGCTCCATTGGTGTCACACCAGGAAAATCCAGATGCGTTCTTGAGAGCCAGGACTGCCTGGTAATCATCCCTCAGCTGTAAGATTTCATCAGTAGCACCCTAGATAGCGCATAGATAAGAAATCACACTTACGTTCCCCCACTTTGTATGGCAAGCACTGGCAGTCTTCTCACCACCTCGCTTCACTGTGAAGGTATCCTTCAAGTGTTGAGCGGCACCGGCGAAGTGTTTCTTTGCAAAGTTTACTCCGTCCCCAGCTCTGGCTATTTGTTGCTCCAAATAAAGCACCAAGGGATATTCTTCTTCGGCCTCCCACCTTGCTGCAGCCTTCCTCCGAGTCGCCTTTTCGGAAGTTATCGGATCAATGGGTTCAGGAGCTCCTTTGGATCGCAGGGAGCAATTAGAGCGTCCAGAGGAGCTGGACATGATGAGGGGCGAGGGCAAACTGGATGACAACCACCACAGCCACTGTTGCCATGTCACGTGCATAGATCATGTGACTGTTGAATATTTGATTTCTGAATTTTGAATGAAGCATTCACAGTGTCCAAACTGACCCTTACCTGTGCAGTGGCAGTGGCAGTGCACAATGCATGGTGGTTGAATGATGCCGCCACAATTTCCATTCTTGGTATTAATGTGTCAGCCATTCTGAACTGCTGCAAATGTGTAGTACTCACCTCTATTTGATTAGTAAATATGATATAGTAGTACATTGTGTAACTGTGCACCAAAATATTCTAAGTCCATACTACAGATGATGTAATCAGATTTCCTAGTAAATACTAATACTATTAGGAAATATTGGTAGTTCAATATGTATACAAATACACGCACACACTGCAAAAATCTCTCTAAGTCCCTCATCCTCACTTGTCTCCATCTTCCACCATTGTTGACCATCACCACTACCCTTGGACAACCCACCACCAGCATTGATGATGCAACCATTGCCACCACCAGCAATGATGCAGCCACCACCAGTGATGGCCACCCCCCACCTGTGCAATTTGGCCACCACCAGCAATGAAGGGGTAGTTGGTAGACGATCATTGAAGGTTTATAAGTGGGGATTGGGAGTCGCATTTCTGGTGTGTAGATCAATATCTATGTTTCATCTGTAATATCTTTTTGTTGATTGTGACTTGATTGATGTGAGATAATTTGATTGGTTTCAATTGTCAGTGGTGTTTATTGTAGCAGATCATGGTACATTACATTAATGGTTGAGTTCTGAGATTCAGCAGGAAGAAGGATACATGTGTGGCTACGATGTCATATGTGAGATAACACAGTGTATGACTGACCATGTGAAAACACTGGGATGGTGAGGTCCACACCAACTCGGTCAAGTGTGAGACCTTGACAGTGTTGAAGCAATACCTATGTATGTAGAGGAACTGCTACTCCAACTCACCTGCTGGGTGGAGTGCACAACCTGAGATGGTAGCGGTAGCTGGTTAAGAGCTGTTATATTATATAAGCGATGACCACTGTTTATATACAACAAATAGTGACACGTGACTGTGACATGTGACATGTGACATCTACTCTAAAGAGGACTATTACTAAGTCTACACTAATATGGGTCGCAGTCTTGTGCGCACTTCGTTGACGGTTTACACCGGGTGCACGTGCAACTTCAACAGACAGCTGTTGAAAGTCATGGCATATGCTGGAGAAAGTGGAAATTGGCAATGTAGTAAAGTGTGGCCCAAGTGAAGTCCATGGCTGAAGTTGATGTGTGGCAGTAGTACATCTTCTGCATCAATAAAGCAACTGCCTCTGATGCTGCATAAGATGCGTACAGTGACTAAACGAGTCCCAATGCTCGTGACGATAACTCGTGTGTTCTTCACCAGCCCTGCATCAACAGAGAAGTTTCACATGAGATGATATACAGCATTTATCTTGATGGTGAGTGTGTGTTGTGGTAGACCTGGAGGAGTATGTGCTGCGACGTAATCAAGTATATTTTGTGGAGGCATTAGCCCAACTTCTTCTGCTTCTTGAAGTGAGTCCGCTGCAAGATAAGATCGTTGAATACCATCAATGTGAGAGACAATTGTATCATTGTATTTGTTCACTTGAGCATTTGTGGGGCATAAAATGGCCCGTTTAAGACAGGAGGATGGGTCAGTGAGAATGTGAGGCGGATAGACAAAGTCAACTAAGTCTTCGACAGTGGAGACACTGTTAATGAAATTCATGTTCACCTCAGGGCCTGCACCATCGCCAATGTTGTCAATCCATGATGCGATCTCTGGGTCGTCCACATTACGTATGGGGGCAGTAAGGGGCAAGACTTTAAATAGATTCCAAAGAGGGGAACTTTTGATGGAGGCATTGACAATATCTGCCTGACTGCCTCCATGAATCACTGGACATGTTTGTCAAAAATCTCCTAAGAGTATGATGATTTTGCCTCCAAATGGCCGAGAGTTGCCCATGATCTTGTGACAGATGTCATTGACACATGCGAGAACAGCACAATTTATAGAAAGGTGGTGGTCTGCACAGGGAAGGTCTAGCCTGAAAGAAGGGAGAAGGAGAACTGTATAGTAACCTCAGTAGTCTGGCAAGCTACTGTATATTAGTATATACCTGTAGGGTGACTACAAGGTATCAGTAAGTATGTGTGGTGATTAGTAGATGGTACTCACCCTCAGTATGCTGGCAAGCTACTGAGGGACTATGGTAATAGACTCTACTGTATGTGCGATGTATGCTTATGTAAGTAGGTAAATATACCACAACAATCTGTTTATAACTCCAACACAATTTACCATCGGAGCCTCATCCCATATCACTACTGAAGCTGCACAGATGAGATCACCTCGTGAATCACAGGGATCAATGGAAGACAAAAGCATTTCGTTCTTGTTGTTGACTGACGATACGTATCCACTGTGGCATAGACGATTGTCTGGTTAGCATTCGCCTTCAACAGATCAATCAGATGGTCAGCCTCGGGAGTATCTTTTGTTATAGTCCCATATCCGGCCTCAGCCATAATATGTGACCAAATAATAAGGAACTGGCTGGTGAGGGTAGAACCTTGGTAAGCTGACGAAGTCGAGCCTGAGCATCGCCAGTGATGTTGATAGGGGCATAGGCATCCTTAAGTGCGTAGACGAAGCTCCTCCACGAGAATTTTGTCGGATCCTGTAAGCTCTTGTTCAACTCCTTTGTACACCATGCACCTGCCCATGTGGCAGCTGGACCTTCATCCATATAATTGGCAAGTGATGAGAACCCTCTTCCTGTCATCCGCCGCGTCATTGAAAGCCCAGAACATCTCAACATGTTGAAACCATTCTGTGAATCTGTCCTTGTCTCTGTTAAAGGAGTTGGGTTTTGGCATTTTCAGGGTGGTCGGAGCCATGACGCTCAATGTTGGGTTACTCATCTTGATTGATGAGTATCAGCTGCGGGTTTTGCAAGATAAATGTCGTGCTAATGTCAGACCTCCAACAATCGTAGTCGCACGTGAGACCTTGAGTGCTAGAACAGAGAAGCACGACGTTAGGGAAGAGAAAGGAAAAGAAGAGTCAGCAGATACATATGGTGAATACATATTTGATATTAACTATGCATCGTGCACGGACCCAAGAAAATGGAAACTCGTAACAGGTATACCATCAGTTGACAAAAGAGGGTTTGGAAAAGTTACTAGCCTATCACCGTAGAGTTCATCACATGTCTTCCTCTGAAATAGAACCTACGTTTTGGAAGGATCGGCCCACAATGGGAAGGAGGGTTTCAGGAGAAGAAGAGTCTTGGAAAATGTTTTCTACGCTGGGTCCTCTGGATAAATTCGAGAGACTGCGACATCCGGACTTGACATGAAGCACGCAGGCTCATTGACTGCGTTGAGTGCAATTCTAATAGGTTTTGGGATACAAATTGCACCAACCCTAAACTTCGGACAGGTGGGAAATGGTTGTGATAGTTATAGTAATAGAGATTTGATAACAGCAACGAAGTCTTGTGGTTTGTTGCAGTTCGTATACATACCGACATCGAACGAACGAACGCCATTGCCTGTACTTCCAACGCGGGAGACATAAACATATTTGCGAACATGCGAGAGTTTCAGGAAAAGGCGTAACTCCTATTAGCGAAGTTGAGTGGAAGGAGATCACATTTCAAGATGAGAAGGGACAAACGTCGATAATGAATAATTGCAGATCATAAGTAGGACTGCCAAGATCATTGGTGCTGCCACAACGACATGTGTGCAAGCAGAGAAATAATATATACCATCTTCTACGGGCGCATCACTACCCACAAAAGTGAAGATAAAGAAACTAAAATCTTCGCCGACAGTGGGCATATAACCGTCGAGACACGTACCGCCACAGACACAGCACGGAGGTGGACACAACCTCCTTACTATAGTAGAGACAAATTACACTAGACAGCGTCTATGACTAAACAAATGTCATCAAAAGTAAACGAGGTCCCATCGTAGAGAATAATCTTCCGCTGCCTAGACTTGCAATCCTTAACCTTGTACACCTGACCAGCCCTCTCACCCTTCAAGAGTAAACAGTTTTGGTCCTTGCCCCTCGGAGGGGACGCAGTGAGGTGTACTGCATGGATTGTATGATGTTCGATCTTGGTACTATCACGGTGGGCGGTGACAGTAACAGACACACACCCATCAGGTACTTTACCGTCGGGTGATAAGAATCGGTCTGGGCAGGTCGAGCGGACGACACGTTTGTCCAGGCAGCCACGGTTGTAGCCAAGGCCGACATTGAAACACACATGATAGTGCGCAAAGGGACAAAAGTCGTCTTCGAAGAACCAACTAATGGTGCCTGGAAATTTTAATTAACAAAGTACATCAAATTTGAAATAGCGTACCTTTATTCACGATAGGTTGTGGAGGCTGAGGCGAGGTAGGCGAGAGGTCTTCCGCAGAAATGCTCCAGGGATCATATTTGGCGCTCACGGTTGGCTCTCCAGGTACAAAAGGTGGTGGTTGGGAAGGGGGAGGAGTCCGTTGCCTTGGTACGACGGGATCTGGGACGAAAGAACTTCGCTGCAGAGCTATTAGCGCTCTCAGTCGGGCAGCATCCAGTTTTTGACCTGACAATAAGTAACCCGCACTGATTAAGCAATGGTCAATGAGATAGTTAATGAAATGTCAAGAGATTGTAATGATGCAACTCACCTAGTTACAACGTCTGTATTCTTAATTTCAAAGTGCGGATATCCAAGCATTGAAATAATGCTGGATTGGCGTCCCAGGTCCACCAAATGAGCTCGACGGCCTTTCTTGTCACCAGCGATGACCCAAACTTCATGTCCTTTGTGCAACGATAGGGGCGTCCAGTTGGATACCTTGCTGCATAATGATATAAGGGTGTCAAGCTGGAAATATGTGATTAGAAAATGACGGGGAGAGGAAATGATATATGCACGCGGAAACCATTACACTGAATCTCCATAGACGCTTTGCGGAAATCCACACGGAGTACAATGCCCGTCGTACCATAGTATTTCCCGCGTACAACTTGGACCAAGTCGCCCATAGTGACATCGTAGCCGTTGTGACTTGAAAATTTCAGTGTGGCTGGGGGTTCAATACGCGCATGATCCACATGAATAGCGACAGATGTGGGACCAAGGCCCTCATATTCGGTACTGTCATCGGTATTGTCATCCTGTGTCAAAGGGTAAACCCACAGAACTGGGCGCTGAATCCAAGATATTCTCCCATAGAGGCCTCGGTGCGGACCACGGTGGACCTTGATATAGTCCCCAATTTGGATCGGGTCCTGGGGCGGTTCAGGGTCGTGGGTGTAGTGGTCTAACTTGGCAGGCCCTGATAAACTGTTGAGAGGGGTGAATGAATGCACCAACAATGGATCAACTTCAATCTACTCAAGTATTAGTCCTGGAAAACATTTCAATGACTTGGGAGATACCTCAATGTCTTCCCCATCTCGACGAACAGCTATTGTGAGGTTGTCACCTATAGCGACAACGAACCCTTCAGCTCCCTTGTCTGGACCCGCAAAAACCTTAACAGAGTCACCGCGCCTATGCACGCGTCGTAAGTGGGAAATCGGAAAACAATACTGGCCTGTGAGGCAATTTTCGGCATCGATTTCAATTGTTGCGGTTTTATTCTGCATATCGACGGCAAGGACAGCCCCGTAAGTATTGACGAATTCTCCTTGTACGACGCGCACAAGGTCGTCTTCTTGCCACAGTTGCGCCGAGAACGAAGAGATTGTTCGCTGGATCAAAGGGGGGTTGATGCCAGCTAAGTCGTGAAATGCGAGGTCATCGGGGTGTGGTGCTTCTACTACCTCCAAGGTCTGCTTTACAAAAGACCGGCGGATTAACCCCTGCTGGTAGATGAGGCGGCCGCAAGTCACAACCCCAGATGTTCCCTCCACCACAGTGCAACCTGCTTGACGAGCAGCCTCAATATCGAAAAGCAACTTGCGACCATGATCGTTGTCGTAGGGACGTTCTCGAGGCGCAAGAAGCATCTCGACCTTGTCTTCATTCCGCGATAGCACATAGCCGACGTCGTTCTTGTACGTGCCGCGTATGATCCGCACCCAAAATGAGGAAGCGAAATCTTCGCGGGGCGAATACAACGCTGCAACGTCTTCGGCTGGCACACGGTCGATGCTTCGGACCAAAGATCGGTGGCTCGGGGGGACGGCAGAGGTAATGGCATGCGGGCTCGAGGCTTCTACGTACAGAGAACGACTGAAGCCAGGAGTAACTTTCAAGCGCTTGTATGCTAATGCAACTCGAATGTATTCAACTGAGCTTTCTACAGCAGGATTTAGAGTTAAAAAATCGCAATGTTCGTGAATTCATACCTAACAGGATATTGAGCTTGTATACACGAATGATGGGACCCGAGTCGAGAGCGGATTGAGAATGACGGGGTGCATTGCGGGGTGCATTGTGACCCGCATTTTCTGCATATTGACGACATATATCGTCTAAATGGGAAGCAAATGCTGCTCGCCCACCCCTCACTATCTCCCGGGTCTCCGAAGGGCCACTCATGGCCAAGTCACCATCATCGGCCTCTTCGTCTTCATCTTCATCTTCATCGAAAGCAGAGAGGTCAAGGAAGCGACTGGTGGGGTGACGGGCAACCGTCTTCCTTCGCTTGTGCGGCGCCTTGGAGGATTTCGCGATGGTCCGTTCACCAGCATCCCTTCGACGCTTGTTCGAAGGGCCAGGCGTGGGTGTGAGGCTGCGTCGAATGATGCTCGTCTCCTGTTGCAGTGGTCCCGGTGAAAGGCTGTCTAGACGGATAATGTCCGCCTCACGTTTCTGCGGTACTTCCGAAGGACCGGCCCTGGTACTGTCGTTGTCTTGCGTCAACGTCGTTAGGTCGATGACACCGAAGTCGAAGGCACGCAAGTCATTGTCATTGGACTTCGGCTTTCGTCGTTTCTGAGACACTTTCAAGGGAGCAGAAATCCAACGTTCTTCGTTTTGTACCGCCTCGATTAATTCGAAATAATGAATATATTTCCTCATGTGGGGACGAGGAAGGGATAGTCCTCGACGCTCGACAGCCTCCTCAAAGATCTCAAGCACCTTCGGAATGAAGTCGGATTCTTCTTCGGAAGCCTCCCATACTGTGTTCATGGGATCAAAAATGTCGGCCCACTCATCGAGGACAAAACGATCGCCGAACATCGTGTCCATGGCAGAGAGCACGATCCCAGGGTTCGTCATCCCGTAAGCCCAGGCCTGAAGAAGGTGCCAAGCCCTCAGGTCTTCTGTTAGTCGTCCTGCAAGGATATTAGCACGCCCGACGAGTTGGTGGAGGGTTACATAGGTACGCACCAGATGCTTTGACTTTCTGCCATTCGGCCTTCACATCCTCCCATCCTTCTGACCTCATGTGGATGTGATCCAGGATATCAAGCCAACGTTCTTCTTCGAAAGCGACGCCCGCAACCTCCAATTCGAACTGTATCTTCACCATTACAAGATGAGCATTTTCTGACTTATTGGCAAACTTCTCGAGCCATAGATAGGCTTTGTCTACTACCATGGACGGAGTAATTTCAAAGCTTGTGGCCATGGTGTACTGGTGCTAGCAAAACTAAAACTAAGTCTAAACGATGTGGCGTAGTGGAAGAGAGGAAAGAAACACGTACAGTTCCCCCGCGCTCTTTTAACGAGAATTGGTCGTGTGTACGTAAGATTGTGTCCTCTATTGTTCAGTACGCGACGCTGTGGAAAAATAAATAGTTATTGAACGTATTGTCCAGTGAGTCCACTGTTGATCAACCCACTGCGCAGCTACACAATGCACTAGCTAAAGAAGATGGTCAGCATTGAACAGTTACTTAGTGAATAGTGGCATACCGAACACGCGTAGTAACTACCGTAGGGCTGGTTAACGGTGGTTTGACCGATTGATTCAGTATTTCGTCGTTGTAACGTCGTATACATGGTTTCTGCTAGTTAATTAATCGATCCCCCACCTACTACTTAATAGGAGGAAAACTCTACTTATGTGCCGGGAATACGATCTACTTCTACTAATCTACATAACACAACATTTAACATAGGACATGGGGGAAAGAAGAAGAAGCAGAAGTTTCCCAGGATGTGCTTATATAGTGAATTGAACTCAGCCTGGGAAGATGACACGTGCTCGTGTGTTTGTTTCGGTTTGTTTCACTATTTCAACCCCCATTTCAACTATTCAAACTTTCTTTTCTTTCCTTCATCATCACTGCAGTTCAATAGTCCAATAGTATGTAAGTCTGTATTCCCCCAGTAGTTGTAATAACAAGTCAGCACGTAACTAGCTGGCTGGCTGTCAGCGCTATCATCATCGCCTGTGGTGGTGGTGGCGGCACTGGCCTCTAAAATTCACGCCGCTAAGCACGACTGGGGTGCTAATGAACTACCCACGAATTTGGGTAGTGTTGTTTCCAAAGGCAGAAGGGGATGGGTATCTGCTTATCATCTGAACAGCAGTGGTGGTGGTGGTGGGATGAATGTCATTGTTGTCATCGCCAATGGTGTGCGTGTGCGTGTGATCGAGTTAGTGATTGCAGCGGTTACTGGTTATGGGAGGTGGGATGGACCCGATGAGCCGCCTAGGCACGAGCGCAGGTAAGATACGCGGTAAAAGGGGGGAAGGAATAAAGTATACACACCACACCGCTGATGCTGTGAAGAATACTTGGTTCTGTGGGCACATTAAGGAGCTTACTTGATTTGGTTGACAGATATCCGGGGCATTGTCAAACATCCATTGCTTGACACCGACCTGAACGAACAAAGCCATCGATGTGCCAATGAATTGGACTGTGCAGCGTTGTTAGGCCACAAGACGATGAAGAATAAGGAAGACCACTTGCCGAGGAACGTCACTCGTGGGGGCACTTTGATGTAGTGGCCCAGCTTCAGATCTTGCACGAAAGACGTCACCTCCGACAGTGTCTGCACCGAGTACGCTTTGGAAAGCTACGGAGATTCCCAGTGAGTATTCAACTACTAGCGAGCAAGACCACCCACCATATTAGCGAGCGGATTTCCAGTTAACAGGGTGCCCGGGACAATCTGAGCGAGTAGATTCACCATAATCTAAGGTACAACGCATCAGCGGTGGAGCAATCGCCGAAAAATAAAGAGTGACTTACTCCTTGATCCGTCATGGCAAAAATGAAGCCAGATGGAAGGACGTATAGCACGGGTAGAAGTATCGACAACAATAACGTCCAAACAGGTAGCGACGTATGCCAAACCTGCATAACTGACAATTCATACAAGACCCTAGATCATCGATATGACTTACTTCGACAACCAAGACCATCATGCAGTAGAATCCGACAAATGATAGCACATACCACCAGTCCGGCACTTCTGGATAATTGCGCATGAGCTTGGCATGGATGTCGTCTTGTTCCACGTGTATCTTCTTTATCCCCTTCCATAGACTGAGGCCGTGATACAGGATCGTGTGGATGAACACGCAGATCGAGAGGGCGAACGCGAAAAGGTAGGTCATCACATACGTCGCGGGAAGGTACAGCAACGAATACTCCTTGTACGTGGTGAGGTTGAACCGATCACTGCTGTCGAGGACACGGCTAACATTGTACACCTGGCCATAGCGGTCATACGGGTAATTTTGGTTCATCGGGAAATAACGAAGTTCCATGTCTGTGCGATGCAGTTAGGAACAGCCACAAGGAAATGAAGGGAGATAGGGACGCACGTTGGTGTAATACATAATGGGTGTGATGATCCAGCAGAACATGACAAAGCCAAAAAAGATGTGGATTTGCGCCCAACAAGGGAACAAGGGAACATGAGGGGGCTGCCAATCCAAGATATTTGCGACCAGTCAAACGTAACGATGGTCATTCCCATTCCGGAACTGGCGCCAAATAGTTGGTTGACCGGGATGTTGTTTGGCAGTATCCAACATATGCAAGAAAATACAGATAGGGCTTTGAAGAGGTAGCCTGAGGGCAAATGATGAGGTAAAATAGCGGGACGGAAATGGTGACGACTTACCGGGGATAAAGAAGAAAAAGAAGGAACCGGTCAACAGAGGAAGTAGCGATAATGGGAGATGCCGCCTAGTTCATCCTCGTCTTCCGCATGCAAGGTATTGAGAAGAGTGCAGGTCACCAGGTTCTGCGGCCAAACCATGCTCGCTGGCCAAACCAAGAAGCGGCGGCACATTCCAGCAAGGCCAAACCCGGTCAGTTGAGTGGCGACGACCAGAGGAGCACTGAACCAATAGTCGAGCTGGAAATTATACTTCATCTGTGCGACGACAATAGCATTAAGGGCGTATGGAGGGCCGGTAGCGACATTAGCCATGATGTAAACGAGAACGTGTTCCTTGATATTCCACGGTCCGGGATTCAACGAAAATTCAATACGACCCAACCAGCGGGGGAGGCAGTGCGTTGTAATTGGGAGGACGAATGCAAGCAACTTGCCTATGGGGTAACTGATGATGAGGACAGCGAGAGGAATGCCCGGAGCAGATTGTCAGAAATCGAAGACGTTCATTGACCTGGGAACGATGAAGTGTGAATAAGGGCGGGGGAGAGGTGACTTACCCAGCGATCATACACGACAAGAGACCTATGAGCCACATGCGGATGACAAGCGCTTCTGGGTCGTCGATATTGGAGACGGATGCGCAGACTTCTGGGGAGGGGGGTGTCTTCTTCATTGATGGCATCAAAGTCGAACTCCATGCTAGCACGGTGCGTCGCTCAGACATGACGAAGGAGGGGTGAGCGGGGAGTGGCATACTCACTTTTATTGAGCTGTCCCGACTGTCCTGTTCGAGCATACTTGGAGTGAGGCTGAGCGTCGCGGTGTCGGCAATAGTCGAGGAGGGGTGTCACTTCCTTTGTAGAGAGTCAGGGTATTGCATGTTAATGTCTTTCTCTTGTACGCCTGGTGGAAGATTGACATGAATTTCCTTTATACTCGTTATGCTAGGCCGGGTTTCTGCGGTGCCCGTACGGGCAGTACCGAGACTTTGCATGCGATAAGGGTCGTTTGCACCCAGCTGTGACACAGTGGAGGGGGGGCTCTCAACCGGCAGATTGGATATGGGCAATTGAAAAGACTGGATGGACTGGCTGCGTCAGAGGAGAAACAAGAGAGAGGGTGGAAGATGGGTGCAGGATAGGCAGGTGGGCGA
>Ga0307516_10004018_pt1 | contig 18436 bp, 21 predicted proteins | sample 19_EM_MG_FD_203310 | JGI IMG/M metagenome (GOLD analysis project Ga0307516, IMG submission 203310) | Populus trichocarpa ectomycorrhiza microbial communities from riparian zone in the Pacific Northwest, United States - 19_EM | ecosystem: Host-associated > Plants > Roots > Unclassified | place... | reverse complement strand
TCAGGCGTATGATGAAGGAGGCAGCAGGAGGAATGGCAGTAAAGATTTCTGATGGACCGGTACCGATTGGATGCGACAACCAAGGTGCCATCAAATTGATCACCTCGGGAGTCGTACGGCAAAAGTCCAAACACATTGACGTAAAATATCATCATGTTCACGACGAACAGATGAAAGGCGCAGTTAAGTTCCAATACGTTACCTCAGAGTCTAATCCTGCCGATCTGCTGACCAAATCCCTTGCGGTTCCCCGACACGAGCAACTATTACAACTCACTGGACTCACGTTATTCGACACACACAACAGGGAATCCGAATACGACGAATGATGCTTGCAAGGAAAAGGGGGTGCGGTTCTTTGGCAAAGAAAAAGGGGTGCGTGTGATAAGGAGTTGAAAGAAGATAGAAGGGTTTCTTTTGTTGAGCATGTTTCTTGCATCCTGTCGGCAAGCGTGAGTCGGCACTCTTTTTCCTACTAGCAGGTGTTTTTCCCACAGGGTTTTCACTGTAGAGGTGTTAATGAGGTCGACGAGGTTTTAATGGGATTGGTTTTGATTTGGTGGAATTTGTTTGGCACGGAGCACGAGAAGAGGGGGTGTGTTGGAATTGCTTCTCGCCGCTCCGGTGTAGGTACGTCAACGGGGGTGACGCCGACGGAAGAGATGCCATGGCAACGGCGGGGAGGCACTGTGCAATAGCTTGGCATTCTTCCATAGCAGTGTCTTTTCTCTTTGATCTCCTTGACACTTAGAGATCAGTAATAAGCCACTCAATACGTCTTCATCGTGAACGCTTTCATCACCCATCATCGATCAAACATCTCTCTCTGTCACTCTCTCTCCTTGCTCTCTCATCAGTGATCGGGCAACCTCCAACACGCATGGGCGCGACGGCTAGCCGTGCAGGGCGAGGGAGGTGGCGGCGGCAGCGACGGCTGCGGAAACGAGAATGACCCACAAGCCGGCTATGGTTATAGTGGCGCCGGTAGCGGCGCGATGAAACCTGTCACGACAGGTTCGTGACATCTGGTCATGCCGCAAATATTCCATTGTGTGCCATGTATGCTGCAACACCGCAAAGATCAGGTCGCCCGCCGAGCATCCAGTCATATCGAAAATATCACGACGAGCACTGAGTGTCCGGCAGTACTGCAGACGTCCCATTGTACGCTGAGTATCCAGCAACTCCACAAACATCCCATTGTGTGGCAGGCGTCCCGCACAGGGCATCCAGCTACACTGCATTCATTTTGTTGCGCGCCGCTTACAGTCCAAATATCTGTTGCCCACTAGGCAATCGCATATAATTCTGCCTCTGACTATTACTAGTTTAATGTTCTCCTTGTGGGCTTGCATGATAGTTTGCCCAAATATCCACTCCATCTATTATTTTTTTTGGCAGGAAACGAAATAACAAAATTGCCGCCATGGATAGGTGCACACCAATGCTCACTCACAGACCAACCATGTCGTACGCACTGCAGATCTAGTCATTCTTGTAGGACATGGATGTAAGTGGAGATAGGTGAGGCCTTGGTTGTCAGGGTGGATATTGTGTGGGAATACAATGGAAAATTTAAATAGAAAAAGAGTATTTGGAGTAAATATAAATTTCAGATGTGATCAACGCTAACCCTAGTGGTGGCAATGCCAAGCCTGCCCCTGCTAGTTTCTGGTTACACAAAGTGTTCGCAGTTTTTTCAGATGCTCTTGTGTAACCAGAACTTTACTTGTGAAATCACTCGGTTATTTGCCTTGCCTGCTACGCCACTTGCTGATTTGCTCAGTTACTTCCTTTTCCCATTGCCCATGAGGATCACACAGGTAGTATTTCTCTTGCCGGCCACGCTGGTTGTCAAGTAACTGCAATAGAACAGAAGGAAAAGAAAAACAAGAGACGACGGGAACTGAACCCCTTCAATTAATCTGTTGTGAATTGTTGAAAACTTGACCAGATCTCTGTTATTAACTCTACTGTGACTCCAATGATGCACGTACACCTCAGTCACAATCACTAACTCCAATCTCAATATATAACAGCATCAAATCACAGAAATTATGATTTTGTGCACTTACACGACGGCTTGCTGGTCGGATGACATGTCAGATATGTAACGGCAGCGGGCGAGACAGGGTTCTAAAGTACTCTGATGGATTCAAAATGCAAGCGGAGCAAGAACAGGAGCAGGAGCAGAAAACGGGAACGGACGGGAACGGGGAACAGGACAGAAATGTGACGCGAATGGGGAACGGAACGGGAACGGAATGGGAACGGAAACGAGAACTGTCGTCGCATCACTTGTCATATTGTTGCCTTTCATACACTTGTTGACGGCTTTCCCGGCGGCTCACTCGTCTGATTGCTCACCGGATTACGTCTCTTTTCTTTTCGCGGCAGGTAGCCCATCTGATACTCGTCGGATTGCGTCTCTTTTTTTTACACTCGGTGACGACTTTCACGGTGGCTCTCTCGACGGTTTACTCGTTGGATTGCTCGTCTCTTTTCTTAGTTGATGGCAGAGACTCGCTGGTCAGATTACTCATCGGATTGCTCGTCTTGTTTCTGACACTCGTCAACTGCTTTCGTGGCAGCTCGATCGTCGGATTACTCGTCGGATTGCACGTCTCTTTTCTTACACTCATCGATGGCTTTCATGGCAGCTCGCTCGTCGGATTACTCGCCAGATTGCACGTCTCCTTCTTTTACTCATCAGCAGCTTTTATGGCGGCTCGCCTGTCGGATTACTCGTCGGATTGCTCCTTTCTTTTCTTACAATCGTCGACAGCTTTCCCGTCGGCTCACTTTACGGATTACTTCTATGATTGCGCGACTCTTTTCTTACTCTCCTCGACCGCTTTGGCGTCGGCTCGCTCGTCAGATTACTCGTCAGATTGTGCTTCTCTTTCCTTACACTCGTCGTCAGCTTGTACGGCGGCTCCATCGTTGGATTACTAGTAGGATTACACGTCTCATTTCTTACTCTCCACGACAGCTTTCACGGTCACTCACTTGTCGGATTACACGCACCGCAATGCTTGTCCAATAGCGCATCGGAACGCTCATCGATTCCGCTCGTCGACGGCTATCCCTATGGTTTGCATGACGCCATGCTCGTCGACAGCTGTAGCGACGGTTTGCGCGTCACAATGCTCGTCGACCGCTTTCACGATGGTTTGCGCACTGCACTTGTCGTCCAATAGCACGTCGGGTCACTCATCGCTTCCGCTCGTCGCCGGTTATCCCTACGGTTTGTGTGCCGCAATGCTCGTCGACAGCTTTGACGACGGTTTGCACGCCACACTTGTCATCCAATAGCGCATTGGATCGCTCATTGCTTCTGCGTGTCAACAGTTATTCGAGCGGTTTGTGCGCTGCAATACTTCACCACGGCTTTGACAAAGGTTTGCACGATGCCATGCTCATCGAATGGCGCGTCGGATCTCTCATCGATCCCGCCCGTCGGCCGCTATCGCTATGGTTTGCACGCCGCAATGCTTGTCAACAGCTTTCATGATGGTTTCCGCGCCGCACTTGTTGTCCAATAGCGCATTGGGTCGCTCATCGCTTCCACTCGTCACCGGCTATCCCTACGGTTTGCACGCTGCAATGCTCGTCGACAGCTGGAGTGACGGTTTGTGCGCTGCAATACTTCACCATGGCTTTGACAATGGTTTGCGTGACGCCATGCTCATCGAATGGCGCATGGGATCGCTCATCTATTCCGCTCGTCGATGGCTATCCCTACAGTTTGTGTGATGCCATGCTTGTCGACAGCTATAGCAACGGTTTGCACGCTGCAATACTTCACCATGGCTTTGACAATGGTTTGCGCGACGCCATGCTCGTCGAATGGCATGTCGGATCGCTCATTGATTCCGCTCATCAAAGGCTATCCCTACAGTTTGCGCGCCACGATACTTCACGACGGCTATCCCTCCGGTTTGCGCGACGCCATGTGCGTCGAGTAGAGCATCGGCTAGTGGATGTGGAAGCGGAAGATGACACGGGGAGCAAGGTGTCGGAATGGGAGCTCCGGGAGCACCAGGATCAGGAAGAGGAAAGGAGGGTGGAGAAGCTTGGTGCTGAGAAGTAGCCGGGGTCCAGGGAAGGAACACCGCTGTTCCTACCCACCCAGCCCTTCATGGTATCGGCGGACGGAGAGCAGGTGGGGGTGGGGCGTCATGACTCTGTTGTTCTTTGTTTTCTGATTTCTGTTGTGCGCTCTGACATCTTCGTGGGATAGGCCTAGGCGGCGGATAAGGGGGAGCCTACGCTATGCTGCCATGTGCAGACTATGGCCGAGAAACGGACTGTAGATACTCCTCGCCATGATCTATCTAGGTCGCATGCGAGTAATGAACAAACCAAAATAATAATCACTGGCTAGCAGATCCGATTGCACTTAAGTACGAATGATAATTCCTGATACAGAGGAAGGGTGATAATCTATGATGTCAAATCCGAATGATAAATCATGATGAGATAAATAGAGTGATAATCAATGACGCGCTGCCGAGTGATAAAGTATGATTACAGAAAGGGCGATTTTTGGCCAATGATATTACTGGAATGTGCACTAGCTACACCAAAGATGTTCACCGCACACAGCAGCAACAACTACACCGCACAAATTCTGCAGTCAGCGGCCTAAAAACAATTAAGTTTTTTTGACCTGTGACTAGATTATAGATAATATGCCAGCAATTCATGTGCTATCGTCCGATTTTTAATTGAAGCAGTGGTTGTTGAGTTATTGTTGCAGAAGTGGGTTTGCGGGACTCTATAAAGGAGCGCTCCTGACGCCTGGCGCTGCAGCAACATCTTACTACACTGTAAAATCTTGAATTATTGCTTTCACCAGCCATTTATAGGTGCACCACCAGCTGCCGCCACCACAAGCCACTGATTTTTTGCTTTCACCAACCAATGAAATCACTGGAGTGCACACTTGCCACTTAGTTCACAAGGCGCAACTGCTTACAATGATATGGTACAAATTCTACACCCAGCCACATAAAAACAATAAAGTTTTTTGGACCGGTGACAAGATTATAGATAACATGCCCGTAATTCACCGCTCGTCAACAGCTTTCATGACGGTTCGCGCGCCGTACAGCTCAGCGGATGGCATTGGATTGCTCATACCTCCACTCGTCAACGGCTTTCACGACGGTTTGTGCACAGTTTTGCTCCGCCCATGGCAGCGGATTGCTCATTCTTCCGCTCGTCAACGGCTTTCACGGTTTGCGTGCCATTTTGCTCAGTGAATGGTAGCGGATTCCTCATACGTACGGTAGTCAATGGCTTTCACCACTGTTTACGTGCCGTATTGCTCAGCGGATGACAGTGGATTGCTCATTCTTCCGCTCATCAACGGCATTCAGGGTTTGCGTGCCATTTTGCACCAAGAATGGCAGCGGATTGCTCATTCTTCCGCTTGCCAATGGCTTTCCCAACGGTTTGCGCGCCGATTTCCTCAGTGGATGGCAGTGCATTGCTCGTTCTTCCGCTCATCAACGGCTTTCCCAGTTTGCGCGCTGTATTGCTCAACGGATGGCAGCGGATTGCTCGTACTTGTCCTCGTCAACGGCTTTCACTGTTCGCGCGTAGTTTTGCTCGGCGAATGACAATATATTGCTCGTTCTTCCGCTCGTCAACGGCTTTCACGGTTTGCGTGCAGTATTGTTCAATGGATGGCCGCAGATTGCTCGTTCTTCCGCTCGTCAACGTCTTTCACGGTTTACGCGCCGTTTTGCTCTGCGGATGACTGCGCATTGCTCATACTTCCACTCGTCAAAGGCTTTCACCATGGTTTGTGCGCCGTATTGCTCAGCAGATGTCAGCGGATTGCTCATTCTTCTGCTCGTCAACGGCATTCACGGTTTGCGTGCTGTTTTGCACAGAGAATGGTAGCTGATTGCTCATTCTTCCACTCGTCAATGGCTTTCCTGACGGTTTGCGCGCCGATTTCCTCAGTGGATGGCAATGCATTGCTCGTTCTTACGCTCGTCAATGGCTTTCACGGTTTGCGCGCCGTATTGCTCAACGGATGGCAGCGGATTGCTCGTACTTGCGCTCATCAACAGCTTGCACTGTTTGCACGCAGTTTTGCTCAGGGAATGACAATATATTGCTCGTTCTTCCACTCGTCAATGGCTTTCACGGTTTGCGTGCAGTATTGTTCAATGGATGGCAGCAGATTGCTTGTTCTTTCGCTCGTCAACCGCTGACACGGTTTGCGCGCCATATTGCTCCGCGGATGACTGCGCATTGCTCATACTTCCACTCATCAAAGGCTTTCACCATGGTTTGTGCGCCGTATTGCTCAGCGGATGTCAGCGGATTGCTCATACTTCCGCTGGTCAAAGTCTTTCACGGTTTGCGCGCCGTTTTGCAAAGCGAATGACAGCGGATTGCTCGTTCTTCCACTCGTCAAAGGCTTTCACCATGGTTTGCGCGCCGTATTGCTCAGCGGATGTCAGCAGATTGCTCATACTTCCGCTGGTCAAAGTCTTTCCCAGTTTGCATATCGGATTGCTCAACGGATGTCAGCGGATTGCTCATACCTCCGCTTTTCAACGGCTTTTCCGACGGTTTGCGCCCCGTATTGCTCTGCGGATGGCATTGTATCACTCGTACTTCTGCTCTTCAACGGCTTTTCCGACGGTTTACGGGCCATTTTAAACAGCAATTGGTAGCGCCTTGCTCGTTCTTCCGCTTGTCAAAGGCTTTCACGGTTTGCATGCCGGATTGCTCAACGGATGTCAGTGGATTGCTCATACCTCCACTTTTCAACGGCTTTCCCGACGGTTTGCGCCCCGTATTGCTCTGTGGATGACATTGGATCGCTCGTACTTCCGCTGGTCAACAGCTTTCACGACGGTTTGCGCCCAGTATTTCTCCGCGGATGGCAGTGGATTGGTCATTCTTTCTCTCGTCAGAGGCTTTCACGGTTTGCGTGCCATATTGCTCATCGGATGGCAGCGGATTGCTCATACTTCCGCTGGTGAATGGCTTTCCCAAGGTTTCGTGTATCGTATTACTCAACGGATCGTAGCGAATTGGTCATACCTCCGCTCGTCAATGGCTTTCCCGATGGTTCGCGCCCCGTATTGCTCAGCGGATGGCTGCGGATTGCTCACACTTCTGCTGGTCAAAGTCTTTCACGGTTTGCGCACCGAATTGCTCCATGGATGGCAGCGGATTACTCATATCTCCGCTCGTCACCGGCTTTCCTGCTGGTTCGTGCGCCGTATTGCTCAGCGGACAGCAGCTGATTGCTATACTTCCGCTCGAGGGTGACAAACAGCATCCCTGGAGCAGTATTGGAGGCCGTACAAGTCAAAGCAACAACGGACGTAGCGACTCTGATGGCTTTCACGACGGATTGTGTGCCGTATCGCTCAGCAGATGGCTGCGACTTGCTCGTTCCTCTGCTCGGAGATGGCTTTTCCTACCATTCGCGCGCCGTATTCCTCAGCGGATGGTAGCAGCTTGCCCATTCTCTTGTTCGTCAACGGCTTTCACGGTTTGCGCGCCGTTTTGCTCCGCGCATGACAGCGCATTGCTCATTCTTCTTCTCGTTAATGGCTTTCACTGTTTGCACGCTGTTTTGCTTACTGGATAGCAGCGCATTCCTAGTTCTTACACTCATCAATGGCTTTCCCTGGTTCCGCGCCGTTTTGCTCAGCGGATGGCAGCGGATTGCTCATTCTTCCGCACGTCAATGGCTTCGACGGTTTACACGCCATTTTTCTCAGCGGATGGCAGCGGATTGCTCATTCTTCCACTCGTCAACGGCTTTCACAACGGTTTACGTGCCGTGTTGCCCAGCGGATGGCAGGGCATTTCTCATTCTTTCGCTAGTTAACAGCTTTCACGGTTTGCCTGCCATTTTACTCTGCGGATGGTAGCAGATTGCTCATTCATCCGCTCGTTAACGGCATTCCCGATGGTTTATGCACCGTTTCGCGCTGCAGATGGCAGCACATTGCTCATTCTTCCACTTGTCAACGGCATTCCCAATGGTTTGCGCGCCATATTGCTCAGCAGATGGCAGCGGATTGCTCATTTTTCCGCTCGTCAACGGCTTTCGCGACGCTTTGCACGCCATATTGCTCACCGGATGGCGCTGGATTGCTCAATCTTTGGCTGGTTAACCGCTTTCACGACGGTTTGCATGCTGTATTGCGCGGCAGATTGCTTGGCGGATGGCACTGCTGCCCGTTTGTGGGTTCACTCATATCTTCCGCTTGTCGATGACTTTGCTAACATTCTACGCGCCATAGATTGCTCACCGTAGCGCTCATTCTTCCACTTGTCAACATCTATTATCACTGGCCGCTTCGCATACTGTATTCCTCAGCGGATGGCAGCGGATTGCTCATTCTTGCACTCGTCAACGGCATTCACAACAGTTTTCGTACCGTATTGCACAGCGGATGGCACTGGATTGCTCCTTCCTTCACTCGTCAAAGGCTTTCGTGACGGTTTGCGCCCGGTTTTGCACAGCGGGTGGAGTAGAGATCGTTCGTTCCTGCACTCGTCAAAGGCTTTCACAACAGTTTTCGCAGCGTATTGCTAAGCGGATGGCAGCATATTGCTCATTCTTGCACTCGTCAACAGCTTTCACGACGGTTTTCGTGCCGTATTGCAGAGCGGATGGCAGCGGATTGCTCATTCTTCCGCTCGTCAATGGCTTTCACAATGGTTTGCTCGCTGTATTGCTCCGCAGTTGGCAGCGGATTGCGCGTTCTTATGCTCCTCAATGGCTTTCACAACGGTTTGCGCCCCGTATTGTTAAGCAGTTGGCAGCAGATTACTCCTTCTTACACTCCTCAACGGCTTTCACCAAGGTTTGCACGCCGTATTGCTCAGCAGATAGCAGTGGATTGCTCGTTCTTATGCTCGTCAACGGCTTTCACGACCGTTTGGACGCCGTATTGCTAAGCAGTTGGCAGCAGATTGCTCGTTCTTATGCTTGTCAACTGCTTTTACGGTTTGCGCGGCGTATTGAACAGTGGATGGCAGTGCATTGCAAGTACTTCCACTCGTCAATGGCTTTCACGACAGTTTGCGCGCCGCATTGCTCAGTGGATGGCCGTGCATTGTTGATTCTATCATTCGGCATCGGCTCTCACAGTTTGCGCGCTGTATTTCTCAGTGGATGGCAGTGCATTACTCATACTTCCACTCGTTATCGGCTTTTATGACGGTTTGCCCGCGCTTTTGTTATGCAGTTGGCAGCGGATTGCTCGTTCATTCACTCGTCAAAGCTTTTCACGATGGTTTGCGCACCGTATTGCTCAGCGGATGGGAACGGATTGCTCATTCTTCCGCTCGTCAACGGTTTTCACGCCAGTTTACGCGCTGTATTGCTCAGCGGATGGCAGCGGATTGCTCGTTCTTACACTCGTCAACGGCTTTCATAGGTTGCTCCCCATTTTTCTCAGCGGATAGCTGCGCATTGCTCACGCTTTCATTCGGCATGGGCTTTTACGGTTTGTATGCCATATTGCTCAGCGGATGGCAGCGTAGCGCTCATACTTCCGTACGTCAATGGCTTTCACAACGGTTTGCACCCCATATCACTCATTCTTACGGTCGTCTACGACTTTTCCGACATTTCTCGTGGGGTATTACTTGACGGATTGAACAACATCGTGACGGTGGGGGTACCCCTTTCATCCGCTTGTCGATGATATTGCTAACGTTCTACTCACTGTAGATTGGTTGCCATATCACTCATTTTTCTGCTCGTTTATAGCTTTCCCAATGGTTTCCCTGCCGAATTATGAGGTAGATGGCATGGCGGATTACTCATTCTTCATCTCGTTGACCTTTCATCACAGTTTGCGCACAGTATTACTCAGCGGATGGCGGCGAATTACTCATTCTTTCGCTTGTCAAAAGCTTTCATGATGGTTTGCGTGCAGTATTGCTCAGCGGCTGGCAGCAAATTGCTCATAATTCACCTCGACAATGGCTTTCACGATGGTTGCGCGCCATATTGCTTCCAGATGGCACTGTGTTGCTCGTTCTTCCGCTCGTTGTCAGCTTTCACGAGGGTTGCGCGCCGTATTGCTCTGTGGATGGCACCATGTTGCTCATTCTTCCGCTCGTCAACGGCTTTCCCGACGTTTCGCGTGCTGTATTGCTCAGCTGATGGAACCGTATTGCTCTTTCTGCCGATTGTCGACGGCTTTCACGGTTTGCGCGCTGTATTGCTCAGCGGAGTGCAGCAGATTGCTCCTTCTTCCAATCATCCACAGCTTTCATGACGGTTGGCACGCCGTATCGCTCATTCTTCCGGTCATCTATGACTTTCACAATGTTTCGTGTGCTGTATTACTCAGCTCAGGGCAGCGCATTGCTCGGTCTTACGCTCGCCGATAGTTTTTACGGTTTGCGTGTTGTATTGCTCAGTCGATGGTAGCGGATTGCTCATCCTTCCATTCGTCAACGGCTTTCACGACGGTTTACACGCAGTATTGCTCAGCGGCTGGCTGCAGATTTCTCATACTTCTGCTTGTCAATGGCTTTCACGACGGCTGCGCGCCATATTGCTCCGTGGATGGCACTGTGTTGCTCGTTCTTCCACTCGTCGATGGCTTTTATGGTTTGCGCGCCGTATTGCTCACAGGATGGCAGCAGATTGTGTATTCTTCAGTTGTCAACTGCTTTCCCAACGCTTTTCTCGGCGTATTGCTCAGCGGATGGCAGCGTATTGCTTATTCTTTCACTCATGAACAGCTTTCACGACGGTTTACGCACTGTATTGCTCAGCCAATGGCAGTGCATTGCTCATTCTTTCACTCCTTGACGGATTTTCCGACGATTTGCACACCATACTCCTCAGCGGATGTCAACGTATCACACTTTCTTCCGCCCATCAACAGCATTAACGGTTTACGCACCATTATGCTTAGCTGATGGCACCACGTTCCATATTCTTCCACTCGTCAACGTGTGTCATGTCAGTTTGCGCTCCATATTGCTTACAGGATGGCAGCCCATTGCTCATTCTTCCACTTGTCAAAGGCTTTTCAGACAATTCGCGCCCCCTATTGCTTGGATGGCAGCGAATTCCTTGTTCTTCAGCTTGCCAATGGCTTTCACAACGGTTTGTGTGCCGTATTGAGCAGCGGATGGCAGCGCATTGCTCATTCTTCCACACGTCAACATCTTTCAAGACAGTTTGCATGCCGTGTTGCTCAGTAGATGTTAGTGCGTTGCTCATTCTTCCGCTCGTCGATGGCTTTCACGGTTTACGCACCGTAATTCTTGTCGACAGCTATCCCAACGGTTTGTATGCTGCTATGCTCATTGAATATCGTATCGGATGGCTCAATGCTTCTGATCGTCGATGGCTATCCCGTCAGATTACGCGCTGCGCTACTCGTTCAATAGTGCATCTGATGGTGTAAACTTTCAACATGCTGGAAATATGTCGGAAAAACCAAATATTTGAACTCCAACGGATGACTAAAGTTTGCGTTACACAAGAGAGTCAGAAAAAATGCGAGTGTCTTGTGTAACCTAAGTTACTACTATGTACAATCACAATGGTTTTGGCACCACAATACTTGTCGGCGGCTATCTCATATAATTGCCCACCATAATAATTGTCAACGGCTATCCCAACGGTTTGCACGCTGTAACACTTGTCGAATAGCGCATTGGATCGCTCATTGCTTTCGCTTGTCGACTGATATCCTGTCAGTTTACGCGCCGCAATGCTCGTCGAATAGTGCATCAGATGGTGTATCGCTTCTGCTTGTCGACAGCTATCCTAACTGTTTACACGTAGCAATACTTGTCGACAGCTATCCCATCGGTTTGCGTGCAGCAATACTTGTCAACGGCTATTCCCACAGTTTACTCGCCGAAATACTTGTCAACGGCTATCCCATCGGTTTGCGTGCTCCAATACTTCTCGACGGCTATCCCAACGGTTTGTACGCTCCAATACTTGTCAACGGCTATCTCAACGGTTTGCATGTCACAATACTTGTCAACAGCTATCCCAACGGATTACGTACTGCAATACTTGTCGATGGCTATCCCAACGGTTTGTGTGCCGCAACTCTCGTTGAATAGTGCATCGTATCACTCATCGCTTCCGCTCGTCGATGCCTATTCCGTCGGTTTACACGCCGCAATGCTCATCGAATACTGCATCGGATGGTGTAAAGTTTCAACATGTAGGAAATATGTTGAAAAACCAAATATTTGAACTCCAATGGATGACCAAAGTTTGGGTTACTCAAGAGAGTCAGAAATAATGCGAGTGTCTTGTGAAACCTAAGTTACTACTTTGGTTGTGTAACCTATGTTACTGTTTACGTGCAGCAACGCGTGTCGAATAGAGCATCGGATGGCTCAATGATTGCGCTCGTCGATGGCAATCCCATTGGATTGCGTGCCGCAATACTTGTCAACAGCTATCCCAACAGTTTGCACGCCACAATACTTGTCAACGGCTCTCCCAACATTTTGCGTGCTGCAACTCTCGTCTAATAGCACATCGGATCGCTCATCGAGGGCTATCCTGCCTGTTTACTCGCCGCAATGCTCATCGAATAGTGCGTCAGATGGTGCATCGCTTCCGCTTGTCGACAGGTATCCCAACAGTTTCTATGCCGCAATACTTGTCAACAGCTATCCCAACGGTTTGCGCACCACAATACATGTCAATGGCTATCCGAACGTTTTGCACGACGCAACGCTTGTCGAATAGTGCATCGGATCGCTCCTCGCTTCCGCTCATTGTGGGCTATCCTGTCGGTTTACACACCGCAATGCTTGTCGAATAGCGGGTCGGATCATGTATCGATTACCCTTGTCGCCAGCTATCCCAACTATTTGCATGCAGCAATACTTGTCGACAGCTATCCTGTCGGTTTGCGTGCTGCAATATTTGTCAACGGCTATCCCAAAGGTTTGGGCACTGCAATACTTATCGATGCCTATCCCAATGGTTTGCGGACGGTAATACTTGTCAACAGCTATCCCAACGTTTTACGAGCCGTAACACTCATCGAATAGCGCATCGGATCACTCACCTGCGCTCGCCAATGGCTATCGCGTCGGTTTACGTGCCACAATGCTTGTCGAATAGTTCATCGGATGGTGTAAACTTTCAACATGTAGGAAAATGTTGGAAAAACCAAATATTTCAACTCCCATGGATGACTAAAGCTTGGGTTACACAAGAGACTCAGAAAAAATGTGAGTGTCTTGTGTAACCTGAGTTACTACTTTACTTGGATAAACTATGTTACAACTATGTTCAATTGTAATGGTTTGCGCGTAGCAACACGCATCGAATAGCGCATCGCGCAAACCGTTGGGATAGCCATTGACAAGTATTACAGTGTGAAAACCATTGGGGTAGCCATTGACAAGAATTTCAGCGCGCAAACCGACAAGATACCGTTGACAAGTGGAATGGATGAGCCATCCGACGCGCTATTTGACAAGCATTGTGGCGTATAAACCAATGGGATAGCCGTCGACAAGTGGAAGCGATAAGCGATCCGACTTGCTATTCGACGAGCGTTGAGGCGCTCAAAACATTGGGATAGCCGTTGACAAGTATTGCGGTGCCCAAACCGTTTTGGGATAGCCGTCGACAACTATTACGGCACGTAAACTGACGGAATTGCCGTCGCCGAGTGGAAGCATTGAGCCATCCACCACAATGCTCGTCGAATAGCGTATCGGATCGCTGATAGCCTCTGCTTGTTGACACCTATTCCATCAGATTACACACTGCAATGCTCCTCGAATAGTGCGTCGGATAGCGTATCGCTACTGTTTGTCGACGGCTATCCTGTCGGTTTGCGCGCTGCAATACTTGTCGTCGCCTATCCCAACGGTTTGCACGCCACAATGCTCATCGAATAGCATGTCGGATACTGTATCGCTTCCACTAGTCGCTGGCTATCCCGTCGGTTTACACACAACAATGCTCATCGAATAGCGCGTCGGATAGCGTATCGCTTCCGCGAGTCGCCGGCTATCCCGTCGGTTTATCCACCACAATGCTCTTCGAATAGCGCATCCGATAGCGTATCACTTCCACTAGTCGCCGGCTATCGCAATGCTTTATCCACCAAAATGCTCTTCGAATAGCACGTCCAATAGCGTATCGCTTCTGCTAGTGGCCAGCGATCCCGTCAGTTTATGCGCCGTAATGCTTGTCGAATAGTACGTCAGATTGCTCATTTGCGCTCACAAAACTTGTCGGCGCTATCCCAATGGTTTGCATGCCGCAATACACGTCGAATAGGAGATCGGATTGCCGATTAGTTCCACTCGTCGAAGGCTATCCCTGTTACACCTTAGTAATTAGCTGGAGTACGTAGCAAGAGAGACTCATCACGGGCCTTCAGAAAGGCACTAGTAGCCCTCTGAAGCACGGGTAATGATGTCAGAGAGTCTAGGTAGGAGATCGAGGAGACGGAGATTAGCTGTCGGCCGAGAAAACCGGACCTAGGCTAAACTCCGGTGATGAGGGGGCGAGTGCAAACAAACGGATCTCTTTCCAGAGGGAGATTGCGTCACCTCAGGGTGATCGACAGGCTCTAGAACTTAGACCCCGCACGACTGCATGGCCCTCATACAGTACGTGGCTCCCCAGGGAGCTCTCGCCTCAGGGAGAGACGGAGGACTCTGAGCCTAGGGTGCCGCAAGGTGCATGAAAAACCTCATCTCCCCTTATCTACACCCTGCTATGACCAATGGATCACCCACGGGGTCCCTGCGCCTTGGGGAAATCCAAGCCCGAGTCACCAGCGCTCACGCTGGTTCATCAGATCTCACGCTACGACCTCCACCATAAAAGAAAGAGGTTTTCTCTCGGAAAACAGGGGAGAAACCAGCACGAACATCCTCACCAACACTACCACCGAACCCACACACAAGATCTAAGATTATTCCGTTGTGAATTATCGAAAGTAGCCTGATTACCTTTGAACCCCCACACTCCGGTTACGAGACAACCCCAGTGTCACACTATAATCTTGATCTCAAAAAATCACCCTACCTTCATGACGGGCTTCGACGACACCTACTTCGAAGACCACCTTTATTTCCTCGAGCTATCCACCTTCTTGGAACCTAAGTCTCAGTACTCCTTCGACTATACGTTCCAATCAATCGATAGCGAATTAGCCGACTACGAACAGTGGGATACATTCAGCGACGGACCTATCCCTACGCCCTACCTCGAAGGCAACCACGAGCCCTGGAACTGGTATACGCAATACTGGTTCAACTGCACGCACAACCATACAAACGCCGAATTCACGGAAGACGAGCTCCAAGATCTCTGTGACTATTACTTTACCGACGACGAAACAATCTACACAGGACACTTTCTAGACCTATATTAAAAATGGCATCTACCGACTTCAACATGCTCCGCCTGGAAGCCCCCAGAGATGTACTACAGATCACCGACGGTACGGAGCAGGCGGAAGAAACCTTGGAGGTCGCCAATCCCGCAACATGGCTCCGCGCCCTAGCCAAACAACAAAAGCAAGCAGAACAAGACCTGGGGCAACTGGTCTATCTCTGCGGAAATACGATCGATCACGCTGACCAAAGAATCCAGCAGATCGAGCAGGCCTACCGAGACTTATCGGAGGGAACTAGGTACGTATACGACCAGTTGAGTGCTAATGAAAGGATCACAGGGGACTGGATCCGAAGTGAATTAGCGAGCGCGGCCAGCGCATATCAGGCCTTCCCGCACCACGTCTGGGGTGCCATTATCGAACGAACCCATGAGGCCGATCAAAAGCAGATAGAACAGGCTACGCAGCTAACGCGACTCAACGATTCCATATCATTCCTAGCGGAAGCGAATGTGGCAAGAAGCCAACATTTGGCAAACTTTCAAGGTAACGTGGAGTTATGGGCAGAAGAACACCAAAAGCGAGCGGACGAGCAGCAACAGCGGGTGGAATACCTGGAGCGTCAGCTGCAGGAAGCCCGGGAGGAGGCCAGACGGCAAGCAGAGGCCCTCCAGCTTCTAGCCGCTCGAATTCCGGTTCCAGAAACCCCCCGGCCTCCAGCACCAGCCTCGGAAAGTCCACCACCGGAGCCGACGGCTTGGCGAAGCCCGGTCCGAGCAACCACGTCGAGCCTGGCCGACGCCCTGCAGCAGCTCCAAGCAGGGCCTTCGGGCAGCCCCAGCCCCGACACAAAACGACCCCTGGTGCCACCCCGGCCCGCAAGAAGAAACCGTCCGCCCGCGGTGTCTCCAGCACCTGAAAGAAACCCCATATTCGGAGGGGGAGGAATGCCACCACAGCCTCCGCGCCGACCGCTACCACCGCCACCTTCGCCATCACCACCACCGACGCCCCGACCCGCGCAAAGGACGTTGACCACCGAGGAACTCGCCCGAACCATAGCCAGGGCAGTAGCAGAAGGCGTAGCCGCCGCCGCACCAGCGACCTCGGCACCAGCGGCGGCCAGAATCAACACCTCCCGGCTGAAGATGAAGAACCCCAAACCATTCAACGGGAAAAACACCACCAATTTCAATCAATGGTGGGAGTCGGTTACAATGTATCTGGGATTCTACCCAGAGACTGTGGACCGACAGAAAATAGCCTGGATAGGGACTCTTCTAACGGATACGGCCCTGTCCTGGCACCTCCATCGTTATAGAGACCTGGGAGATACGGACACCTGGGTCAACTACTCAGCAGCGATTCGAGCGGAATACCACAACGACCGCGAAACGGCCAATTCTCAGCAAAAACTGAGACAACTCCGATACCAGGGATGTATCCGAACATACATAACAGAACTCCGGTCGCTCAATAACTTCGCCCGGGCAAACGGAGAAGGCTTGCGAGAAAAAGTCGATCTAGCCATGACCGACGCCATCCTGGACATGAGGTTCAGTCAAAACGAAGGAGAATTCACTGACGACGACGACTTCGTGCACGCTACCTACAGAGCAGGAATCCAGGTGGAAAAAAGAAAAGCCCTCAGGGCAACCCGAGAACTTGTCCGAGCGGCAGCCCCGCCGAAACCCGAGGTACCCCGAAAGACCCCCTCATCGAAACCTACGAATACGGGGGAAAAACCGAAGGACCACCCACAGAGGGGCGCTCCAAGAACGGACCGTAAAACCCAGTACAACCAGCCCGGTCACTGGGCATCAAAGGACACAGCACTGGCCGGCGTCCCAGCCAAGGAACAAGAAGAATACGGGAAAAGTAGCGATAACTGTTGGCGATGCGGCAGAGGCAGCCACCGGACGTACGAATGTTTCGCCGGAAATACCAAAAAAGGAACCGCGCTACCACCGGCACCGTGGAGAATCTCCGCTGTAGCCATAACAGCAACAGAGAAACGAAAACGATCGGAAGAACCGGACGCCCCACCCGCCAAGCAACAAAAGGTGGCGGCCGTGGATACTATGGACACAGACCCCTGGAAACTCTGGGAGGACTCGGAGGACTCGGATTTTTAAGGAACTCTTTCACGACGCCGGAAAGAGTTTGTACGATGGTATGCGGCGTCACGAAAAGGAGGACGAACGACCCCGATACGGGTCCCGGGAAAAAGACGCGGAGAGCCACCCGCCCAATAATCAACATGCTGCTCCACATCGGAACCGAGAAAAAACCGGTAAAAGCGCTTTTGGACACAGGCTGCTCGATAGCCTTGATCAATCAACAAATGGTTAAACGATGGGGAATCCCAAAGAAAAAGCATAAGGAAGCCCGAACGATAGAAAGTTTTACGGGAGCCACGGTCCAAGGCGCCGGGCAACACTACATGGAACCCCTATGCCTGCAACACCGAAAGCACTTCTCAAGAGAAGTCTTGGAAATATCGCCAATGGAAGAGGGCATCGACATATTCCTTCCATTCAGCTGGATAGAACAGCATCCACCACAGGGAGCGTGGTCCTCAGACCAAGAAATATGTTTCAACAGCACGAGATGTTTGGAAAACTGCACCAAATTCGCAACAAACGAATTCGCACTGACATGGGACGACACAGTAGCCACGGACCCAGCGGCCGGCCTATTAGGACACGTCTCGGCAGCCTGCGAAGGAGATCTGTTACAAACCGTCCCGGTCGAATTCCGCCAATACCTAGGAATAATGGGGAAAGAAGCGGCGGACCGTCTCCCGGAACATCGCCCATACGACTGCAAAATAGACCTTAAGGAAGGGGCAACAGCGTCTAGGGGACCGATTTACCCACTTTCGGAGATAGAACTCCAGACCCTCCGAGAATGGTTAAAAGAAATGGAGAAAACCGGCAAGATAAAAAGATCTACATCTCCGGCAGGATCTCCAATCCTATTCGTCCCCAAACCCAACGGTCGAGGCTTGCGGCTATGTGTGGATTACAGGGGATTGAATGCCGTTACAATCCCGAACCGATATCCCCTACCAC
>Ga0307516_10004017_pt1 | contig 18440 bp, 11 predicted proteins | sample 19_EM_MG_FD_203310 | JGI IMG/M metagenome (GOLD analysis project Ga0307516, IMG submission 203310) | Populus trichocarpa ectomycorrhiza microbial communities from riparian zone in the Pacific Northwest, United States - 19_EM | ecosystem: Host-associated > Plants > Roots > Unclassified | place... | reverse complement strand
GCGCCAATATCCTGCCGAGCGAGATGGAAGTCACGTAACCGCATGTGACGCACAGGCAGAATGCACGACAGGAGTGCGCCCCACCCGGAGGCTGCGGACGAACCCGGCACATCGCCGGATTCGCTCGCGACCTCCAAGCGAGGGCGGCCCTTTACAAAAACCGCTGTTGAGGTCTGATTGAGATACGAAATGAGCATCGAGCGCAGCACCGAGCTGCTGCGCCTGGCGTTGCCATGGATGTCGCGGCAGGCGGCCGCTCTGCATCCGGTGAGCTACGCGGTCTGGTTCGACTACGTCGCCCAGACCAACCCGCCGCTGCGCGCCGCCATCGACGAGCACCTGGCCCGCGAAGGCACGCTCGACGAGTTCGCCACCCACGCCCTGTTCACGCGCCACGTCGCCGACGTCGATCCCGAGACTGCCCAGCGCGTGGTCGACCAGATGCAGCGCGTGCTCGGCGGCATCGGCGAATCGGCCGGCACCGCGGGCGCCCATGCGGCGCGCTATGGCGCCTCGCTGGCCCAGCTGGCCGGTGCCCTGGTACGTGGAGATACGGCTAGGGGTATCGAGGACGCCGGCGCTGCCCGTAACGGTCCGGTGCCGCGCAAGCTGGCCGACGTCGTCGCCGAGGTCATCGCCGACACCGGCACGATGCGCAGCCAGATCGGCGCCCTGCAGCAACGCCTGGCCGACAGCCGGCGCGAGATCGACCGCTTGCGCGACGAAGTGCGCCGTGCGCGCGAGGAGTCGTTGCGCGACTCGCTCACCGGCCTCGCGAACCGGCGCGCGTTCGACCAGGCACTCGCTGCCTGCCTCGCGGTGCCGCACCCGGCCGTGCAAGGCCCGTGGCTCCTGATGTCGGACATCGATCACTTCCGGCGGGTCAACGACAGCTTCGGACACGCCTTCGGCGATCAGGTGCTCAAGGCCGTCGCCGAGGCGCTGCGCGGGCTCGCGCCCGCGGGCGCCACGCTCGCCCGCGTGGGTGGCGAAGCGTTCGCACTGCTGGTGCCCGAGCTCGACGCCGCCGGCGCGCTCGCGCTGGCGGAACGCGTGCGCATGCACGTCGGCGGCGCGCGCATCCGCCGGCCGGAGCAGGCCGAGGCGGAACGCGTCACCCTGTCGGTGGGAGTGGCCGGCGGCGTGGTCGGGCAGACGCCGCAGGCGCTGCTGGAGCGGGCCGCGGCGGCGTTGAAGCAGGCCAAGGACGGCGGACGCGATCGCGTGGTCAGCCTGGGCTGAACCCGCGCCAGCTCACTCGCTGAGCAGCCGATCCAGGTAGAGCCCCGTGTGGCTCTCTTCGCACGCCGCCACCGTCTCGGGCGTGCCTTCGACCACCACCATGCCGCCGCCGGCGCCACCTTCCGGACCCATGTCGATCACCCAGTCGGCCGTCTTGATGACGTCCAGGTTGTGCTCGATCACGACGATCGTGTTGCCGGCGTCGCGCAGCTGGTGCAGCACGGTCAGCAACAACTGGATGTCGGCGAAGTGCAGCCCCGTGGTGGGCTCGTCGAGGATGTACAGCGTGCGCCCGGTGTCGCGCTTGCTGAGCTCCAGCGCCAGCTTCACGCGCTGCGCCTCGCCGCCCGACAGCGTCGTCGCGCTCTGGCCCAGCGTGATGTAGCCCAGGCCGACGTCCAGCAGCGTCTGCAGCTTGCGTGCGATGTTGGGCACCGCGGAGAAGAACTCCAGCGCGTCCTCCACCGTCAGCTCCAGCACCTGCGCGATGTGCTTGCCCTTGTAGAGCACCTCCAGCGTCTCGCGGTTGTAGCGCTTGCCGTGGCAGATGTCGCAGGGCACGTAGACGTCGGGCAGGAAGTGCATCTCCACCTTCAGCACGCCGTCGCCCTGGCAGCTCTCGCAGCGGCCGCCCGACACGTTGAAGCTGAAGCGGCCTGGCCCGTATCCGCGCTCGCGCGCCGCCGGCACCTCGGCGAACATCTCGCGAATCGGCGTGAACAGGCCCGTGTAGGTGGCCGGGTTGGAGCGCGGCGTCCGGCCGATCGGGCTCTGGTCGACGTTGATGACCTTGTCGAACGCCTCCAGCCCCTCGAGCGCGTCGTGCGGCGCGGCCTCGGCGTGGCTGCCGTACAGCTCGCGCGCGACGGCGGTGTAGAGCGTGTCGTTGACCAGCGTGGACTTGCCCGAGCCCGAGACGCCGGTGACGCAGGTGAGCAGGCCCACCGGAATGTCCACGGTCACGTTCTTCAGGTTGTTGCCGCGCGCGCCGCGCAGTCGCAGGCGAGGGGTCTCCTTCGGATCGTCGTCGGCCGGCTCCTGGCGCCACGGATTGCGCCTGGCCGGGATCGGGATGCTCAGGACGCGCGACAAGTATTTGCCGGTGAGCGAGTCAGGGTTGGCCGCGACCTCGTCGGGCGTGCCTTGCGCGATCACCTGGCCGCCGTGGCGCCCGGCCCCCGGGCCCATGTCGATGCAGAATTCCGACGCGCGGATCATGTCCTCGTCGTGCTCCACCACCAGCACCGAGTTGCCGAGGTCGCGCAGGTGGCGCAGGGTGGCGATCAACCGGTCGTTGTCGCGCTGGTGCAGGCCGATCGACGGCTCGTCCAGCACGTACATCACGCCGGTGAGTCCGGAGCCGATCTGCGACGCGAGGCGGATGCGCTGGGCCTCGCCGCCCGACAGCGTGTCGGCGCTGCGGTCCAGGCTCAGGTAGTTCAGGCCCACGTTGTTCAGGAACGTGAGGCGGCTGCGGATCTCGCGCACCACCTTGTCGGCGATGTCGGCGCGCGCGCCCTCCAGGTGCAGCTGCTCGAAGTAGGCGAGGCAGTCCGACAGCGTCGAGTGCTCGATCTCGTAGATCGGCTTGCGCTGCTGCGCCGGATCGGCGCCGATGCCCACGAGGAACACGTTGCGCGCCTCGCGCCGCAGGCGCGTGCCGTGGCACGACGGACAGGCGCGCGCGGCCTGGTAGCGCGCCAGGTCCTCGCGCACCGCGGCCGAATCGGTCTCCTTGAAGCGACGCTCGAAGTTCGGCAGGATGCCCTCGAACGGATGGGCGCGCTTGACGACCGACTGCTTCTTCGCCTTGCCGGTGCCCTCGGACGTGTAGGTGAATTCGATCGCCTCGTCGCCAGAGCCGTTGAGCAACACCGCGCGCGCCTTCTCGGGCAGCGTCTCGAACGGCGCGTCCACGTCGAAGCCATAGTGCTCGGCGACGCTTTCCAGCATCGAGAACGTGTAGCCGTTGCGGCGATCCCAGCCCTTGACCGCGCCGGCCGCGAGGCTCAACGTGGGGAAGGCGACGACGCGGTCGGGGTCGAACGCGATGACCTGGCCCAGGCCGTCGCAGCTCGGGCAGGCGCCCACCGGCGAGTTGAACGAGAACAACCGCGGCTCGAGCTCGGGCAGCGAATAGCTGCAGATCGGACACGCGAACTTGGCGGAATAGAGATGCTCGGCGCCCGAGTCCATCTCGAGCGCGATCGCGCGGCCGTCGGCGATGCGCAGCGCGGCCTCGAAGCTCTCGGCCAGGCGCTGGCGTGCGTCGTCGCGCGTCTTCAGCCGGTCGATGACGATGTCGATGTCGTGCTTCTCGGTCTTCTTCAGCGCCGGCAGGTCGCTCGCCTCGACGATGGCGCCGTCGACGCGGAAGCGCACATAGCCCTGGGCCTGCATGTCGGCGAACAACTCGACGAACTCGCCCTTGCGGTCGCGTACGACGGGCGCCAGCACCATCAACTTGGTCTCTTCGGGCAGCGCCAGCACGTTGTCGACCATCTGCGCGACGGGCGTGGCAGCCAGCGGCAGGTCGTGGTCGGGGCAGTAAGGCGTGCCGGCACGGGCGAACAGCAGGCGCAGGTAGTCGTGGATCTCGGTGACGGTGCCCACCGTCGAGCGCGGGTTGTGGCTGGTGGCCTTCTGCTCGATGGAGATCGCGGGCGCCAGGCCCTCGATCACGTCGACGTCGGGCTTGTCCATCAGCTGCAGGAACTGGCGCGCGTAGGCCGACAGGCTCTCGACGTAGCGCCGCTGGCCCTCGGCGTAGAGGGTGTCGAACGCGAGGCTGGACTTGCCGGAGCCCGACAGTCCGGTGATGACCACCAGCGCGTGCTTGGGGATATCGAGGTCGATGTTCTTCAGGTTGTGCGTGCGCGCCCCCCGCACGCGGATCGCGTGCGCATCCGGGCGCGGGACGCGGATCTCGTGGCTGGCCGGCGCGGCAGGCACTCGTTCGCGCGGCGCGCGCACCGCGCGGGCGAGGTAGCGGCCGGCGCCTTCCTCCGCCTGGACGGGGGTGGCAGTGACCGCATGCGCGGCCTCAGGCGCCTGGACGGGGGACTTCTTGGAGGCGGGGGCGGGAGTCTTGGAGGATGGCATGGCAAGCGGCGGGCAACCGACCATGATAAACAAGCCGTCAAGTCCTTGCACGTCTTGCAGGGCGGGCGGCGCCGGGTGGCCCGGCGAACGGCGGATGGCGTCCGCCTGGCGCGCTTCGCGGCGCAAATCGGGCGCAAGTGGCCGAGCGCGCATTTCGGCCCGAAAACCGCCAGGAATGCCCCGCGCTGTCTGCGCTGTTCGCCGGAACATGGTCGACAACCCAGCCAACCCGTCGTCGACATGCTGCACTTCGATACCGCCCAGATGGCCGCGATCACGCAGGCCCACTTCTTCTCGCGCGTGGCCGAGTTCATCCGCGACCAGACCACCGTCCAGGCCTACCGCCAGGCCGCCCTCGACACGACCCTGCGCACCGCGCTGTGGGCGCCGCACTGGGGCACGCTGCGCGACGCCACCGAGCACGATGCCGCGCTGTTCATGTGCTTCCTCCTCGCCTGCGCCACGCTGGGCGTCGATGCCACCCGCGCGGCGGAGGCCGTGCGCCAGTCCTCGCAACCCGAGATGAGCATGAAGCTGTTCCTGTCCGAGCGCGGCCTGCTGCGCTTTTCCGCCTTCGACGTCCCCGACCTCACCCGTCCTGGCGCGGAGGCCTGACATGGGCTGCTTCTCGCGCTCCTCGCCGGCGACAGCCAAGGCACCATGCGCGGCCTGCTGCCGGGCCGACCATGCGAAGGACGATGAGCTGGCGCAGGCGAGCGAAACACGCATCGCCGCGCTGACAGGCCACCGGCAGGCATCGTTCCGGGCGTCCGCGCCGGGTGCCGCCCAAGGCTCGCCGAGCGGCCGTGTCAACAGCGATTGCGCCGACCAGGCGCGCGCGTTGGCGCCGGTCGTGCAGCGCTTCGACCGCTACCGCGAGGCGCTGCCGTCGGCCCGGGCGGCGGCAGATCTGAACGAGCTGGGGGACGCGTCCGGAAGCGAACCATCGAAGAAGCCCTGCTTGACCCGGCTGCCGGTGGATGCGCCAGCATTGAACGCAGCCATGGGACTGCCGGATGGAAAGGTTTCGCCAACGGACTTGCGCAATGACCAGACGGGCTTCCGCGCCGCGATGTATCGGGACGAAGGCACCGGTAAGCTGATCCTCGTGCCGAGGGATACGCAGCCCGACAGCCTGGAGGACTGGCAGACGAATACCCGCAATGGCGTCGGACTGGACACACCGCAATACTCGGCGATGCGCACCCTGACGCAGCACCTCCAGGCAAGCAACCAGCCATTCGACATCGCCGGCTATTCGAAGGGTGGTGGCCTCGCCCAGGAAGGCGGGCTCGTCAACACGTTATCCCAGGTTCGCGTCTTCAATTCCGCGGGACTGCCCGACAGCGCCCTCGGCTGGACAGGCCAGACGTCCTTCGACGATCTCACCGCCCGGACGAAGGGATTCAGCGCGGAAGGCGAATTCCTCACCTTCATGAACAACACAACCGACCCGGGCCAGAACATCATCAATTCGCACTTCCTGCAGCGCGAACTCGCAGGGCAGGGGCGTGGCCTGAATCCCATCAACATCAAGGTGCGCAACCCGAGCATGCGAGGCGTCAACGATCCCTTCTTCGCAGGCGACAAGCAACGCTACATCGATGAGCTTGGCCGTCAGATCGACGACATGCAGACCGCCTACGACACCGGCGGGATCGTCGCGACGTTTCCACCCGTGCGGGCGGCGTCGAAAGAGACGGTCGACGACAGCATGACGCTGGCCGGCAAGTTGCTGGGCGCGCGAGGTGATCAGCCGACGCTTGGCAAGCTCGCGCAACACAAGATGAGTGCGGTACTCGATTCGATGGAAAAGAACGTGTCGAACGATCGGGAGTCGCTGACGACATTCCTGGCGAGGTGCGGATGAACGCGTGCCGCCGCCGACAACACGACAAGCTGCCGGATGACAACGGCATGTCGACGGGCCGTGCCCTGACTCGAATCCTCGCCGCGTTGGCGACGTCCATTTCATTTGTTGCCGGTGCGCTGGCCGGCCCCACATCCCAGACCACCATGGCTTCGACCAAAGCAATCTTCTACACCTCCGGCATCCAGCAGCGACTCGAGAGCGCCATCCGCACCGACGATGCCGTTGCCGTCGCCCAACTCCTGTCCGATGGCGCACAAGCCAACGCGCGGGGAAAACACGATGTCACGCCGTTGATGATCGCGGTGGATGTGCAGGCGCCGGGTGCCGTTGCCGTGCTGGTGAGGGCCGGAGCCGATTCCGGGGCCCGGTCATCCGACGGCGCGGGTGCAGTGCATCTTGCCGTCGAGAATCACGCCGCGAAGCCAAATGGCCATGCCATTCTGGAGATGGTCATGAGGGGCGGAGGAGATCCTGATACGCGTCGGCCGGACGGGGATCCCGTGATCATGCGGTTCATCTACGACCACGACCTGGACGACCTTCGCTGGTTCAAGACCCTCGGAGCCAACGTCGATATCCTGGCTCGCTCCGGGCGACCGCTGATCGCGGACGCCGCCTTTGCCCAGAACTGGGACAGCGTGTCATGCCTGATCGACTTGGGAGCGAGATACGACTATGAGCACACGCTCTATCCCTTGAGCGAGGCGCTCAACTCAAGCTATGGCTCGGCCCCGGATTCGCCGCTCCGGCCCTTCAAGCTCAAGGTGTGGCAGTTGCTGAAGGAGAAAGGCGTCGCGCTGAAGCCCTTCCCTTGAAGAGTCGAGCCGGGCTCAGTTCGCCGCTGCCGCCGCCCGCGCCGCCACCGACGCCGCCTGGTCCGCCTTGCGATCCGCCGTCACCTTCTGCGCGCTTGGCCGTTGTTCGATCAGCTTGATGTAGGTCTTCCAGTCGATGCCCGCGGCCTGCAGCGCGTCGGTGCCGTAGATCACCTTCGTGCCCATCGCGACGAGCGGCAGGCTGACGTAGGCGGCGCAGTCGGCGATCGTGAAGTCGGGGCCGGCCAGGTAGGGGCCGAACTTGGCGAGGCGCTGGAAGGCGGCGATGTTGCGGGTGAGCAGCTTCTGGATGCGAGCCTTGTTGGCGTCGCTCACCTTGCCGCCGAAGAAGGCCTCGGGGTACAACTCGCGCACGACCAGTTCCAGGTGCAGCTCGACGAAGGTCACGAGTTCGCGCACCTTGGCCTGGCCCCAGATGTCGGCGGGCAGCAGCCGCGGCTCGGGCTGCAGCGCCTCCAGGTATTCGACGATCACCTCGCTCTCGCACAGCGAGCCGTGCTCGGTGCGGATATAGGGCACCTTGCCGAGCGGCGAGCACATCAGCATCTCCTCGTCGACTTCGCCCATCGCGCAGTGCTCCTCGGTGAAAGGCATGCCTTTCTCGATGAGCACCATCTTGACCTTGTTGAAATAGTTCGAGAGGGTGAATCCGCTGAGCGTGATCATGGTCGTCCTGATGTCTGTGCCGGTGCCGCGGAAGCGGCACGCGGCAGTGTAGGACCTCGCTCCCTGCCTTGCTGGCACTTCCGCGACAACGCAGGGTCCGATGCGTTGCCCAGGAGTGTCCTGATCCTGCGGCGCGCCGCCTGACGGCTCGTCGCGCCCGGCCGCCGACACTGCCGAGACGCGGCGGCGAGCGATCTGCGGGCGCTCTGGCGTCGTGGATGGCCGGGCGGGTCAGGCCCCGCGCCGACGCATGCCAACAGTGCGCACCAAGGCCCACGCCACCATGCCCGCGATCACGCCGCAGCCGTGCGCGACGGGCGCCACCGAGATGCCCAGCGCCTGGCTGGGCCGCGGTGCGAGATCCCAGGGCGCCTCGAACACCACCTTCGCCAGCGTGCCGGCGACGATCGCCACGCCGATCCAGCGCTCGCGCAGCGGCCGCTCGACCCGGGCCACGGGCGGCGGCTGATCCAGCGTCGAGGCAGGCAGCCCAGTGGCCCCGCCCATCTCGGTCATCGCCCAGGGCCCTTCGGTGATCCGCGAGGGCTCGATGACCGAGGCGCGCGTCGCGACGAAGCCGGTGTCCATGCGCGAGGGCGCGGCGGGCGCGCGGGCGCGCGCCTGCACGAGGGGCCACGCGAGCGACAACCCCAGCACGATGACGCCGGCGTGCAGCACCCCCGACAGGCCGCCGTAATGCGGCATCGCCGCGGCGACGCGATCGCTGCCGAGCGCGGCCATCGCCAGTTGCGTGGTCGGCCATGCGGCAAACCAGGCGAGCGCCGCCGCGGCTGGCAGGCGCGCACGCCAGCCGACGAGCGCGACGACGATCGCGCCCGCCGCGTTGACGAGCAGGTGCATCGCGCTCCAATGGACCCATGCGCAGGTCCACAGCCGCCACGGCTCGCCCAAGCCGAGCGCGGCTTGCCAATCCAGGGCGTTCGCCAACGGGGCGGTGGCCAACGCCCCGCCGCCTTCGGCGGAGATCGCCGTCACGACGACAGCGCCCACGCACAGCAGGGCGGTCAGCATGACCCAGGCCATGCCGTCGATCCGATGCGCGCGCCTCACGCGCCGGGACCGAACACGGCACGCCACAACGCGCGCCCCGCGGCACGCTCGGGCGCCAGCGTCTCTTCGGAAAACAGCGTCGGCTGCTCGTCGAGCCGTGCCCGGTGCTGCGCGCGGCGCAGCTCGCGATACGCGTCAGCCGCGGCCGCGCCAATGCCCGCGTCGAGCAGGCGCGCGTCCTCGGCGCGCTTGAGCAGGGCGATGTTGCCGAGGTTGTCCTGCAGTCCGGGATGCGAGCGGCCGTGCGCGAGCACGAGGTATTGCACCGCGAACTCGATGTCCATCAGGCCGCCTTTGCAATGCTTCGGGTCGATGCGTTCGTCGCGCTGCGGATGCGCGTCGCGCACCTTCTGGCGCATCGCCGAGATCTCCTGGCGCAGGGCCTCGGAGTCGCGCTCGGCTTCGATCACGGCGCGCCGCGTGGCCTCGAACCGGTCGCCGAGCTCGGCGTCGCCCGCACAGAAGCGCGCCCGCGTGATGGCCTGGTGCTCCCACGTCCACGCGGTGTTGCTGCCCCGGCCGCGCTGGTACCGCTCGAACGAGTCGATCGAGGTCACCAAGAGCCCGGAGTTCCCGTTGGGCCGCAGTGCGGTGTCGATGTCGAACAGCTCGCCGGCCGCGGTGCGCAGCGTCAGCCAGGTGATCAGCTTGCGCACGAAGGCGGCGTAGACCTCCTGCGCGCGGTACGGGTCGGCCTCGCCGGCATCGTCGTACAGGAACACGACGTCCAGGTCGCTGCCGTAGCCCAGCTCCTTGCCGCCGAGCTTGCCGTACGCGATCACGGCCAGGCGGGGCACGTCGCGATGGCGTTGCTTCAGGTGGCCCCAGGCCCAGCGCAGGCTGCGTTCGAGGATGGTGTCGGCGAGCGCGGACAACTCGTCGGCCACCGCCTCCACCGTGATGCGGCCCTCGACGTCGCGCACCAGCGTGCGGAAGATCTCGGCGTGGTGCGCGCGGCGCAGCGTGTCGAGCAGCGCGCCTTCGTCGGCCTCGCCGGAGCGCTTCCAGGCCGCGTGCCGGTCCTCGAGCTCGGTGGCGAGCGCCGCGGGCTCGAACCGCTCGATCATCGTGCGCTCGTCGGCCAGCTCGTCGATCACGCCCGGATGCAGCATCAAGTAGCGCACCGGCCAGCGCGCGAGGCCCAGCAGGCGCAGCAGGCGGCGTTGCACGTTCGGACGTTCGACCAGCAGCGCCAGGTAGCTCTCGCGGCGCAGCAGCGGCTCGATCCAGTCGACGAAACGCGTGGCCGCGGCGACGGAGCAGTTGCCCGAGCGGATCTCCTCCACCGCGCGCTGCACCAGCTTGGCGATGCGCAAGCGGCTCTCCTCGCGCATGTTCTGTACGCGCGGGTTGTCGGCGAACAGCCGCACGCGCTCGCCGAGCTCGGGCGGCAAACGGTCGAGCCAGCTTTCGTTCTCCAGCTGCGCCTTGGGCGCGCTGCAGTTGCCGCTGCGGCAGCCGCCGCTGCGCGGCGGCGGCGCGCGGCCGTCGTGAAGCAGCGTGTCGAACTCGGTGGAGACGAACTCGCGCGTCTCGCCCAACCGGTCCAGCAGCTCGCAGGCGTTCTTGCCGCACGACAGCCCGAGGCTGGCGGCGATCCAGCCCAGGTCCGTATCGGCGGTCGGCAGCAGATGGGTCTGCTGGTCGTCGAGGAACTGGATGCGATGCTCGATGCGACGCAGGAACACGTAGGCGTCGTGCAGCTTCGCGGCGGTCTCGGGCTTCATCAGCCCGGCGGCGCCGAGTCGCTGGAGCGCCTTCAGCGTGGAACGGGTACGGATCTCGGGGAACTGTCCGCCTCGCACCACCAGCAGCAGTTGCACGATGAACTCGATCTCGCGGATGCCGCCGCGCGACAGCTTGACGTCGTTGGCGCGCTCCGGCCGGCCCGCGGCGCGGCGTTGCGCCTCCTCGCGGATCTTGTGGTGCAGCGTGCGCAGGCCCTCGAACACGCCGTAGTCGAGGTAGCGGCGGTAGACGAACGGCGTCACGAGCGAGCGCAACGCCAGCGCGCGGCCGCTCGTGACGGCGGCGCGCGGCGCGACGACGCGGCTCTTGAGCCACGCGAAGCGTTCCCACTCGCGACCCTGCACGAGGAAGTACTCCTCCAGCATCGCCAGGCTCACGACGGGCGGGCCGGAGTTGCCGTTGGGGCGCAGCGCCAGGTCGACGCGGAACACGAAGCCGTCGTCGGTCACGTCGCCGATCAGCGCGTACATGCGGCGCGCCACCTGGCCGAAGTACTCCTGCGCGCTCACCGACTTGGCGCCGTCGGTGACCGCGTCTTCCTCGTAGACGTAGATCAGGTCGATGTCGGACGACACGTTCAACTCGCGCGCGCCGAGCTTGCCCATCCCGATGATCCAGAACTCCACCTGCTCGCCGGCCGCGTTGCGCGGCACGCCCCAGCGCGGATCGACGTCGGCCAACGCCTGCACGAGCGCGCGCTCGAGCGTGGCCTCCGCCAGGTGCGTCATCGCGGCCGTGACCTCGGCCTGGTCGGCGCCCTGTTCGATGTCGAGCACCGCCAGGCGTTCCAGCACCAGCTGGCGGGCGACGCGCAGGGCGCTCATCACGGGGGTGCCGTCGGCCTCGAGCGAGGCGATCAGCGCGGCGATCGTCGCGAAGTCGGGCAGGCCGGCGGGCAGTCGGCCCAGCATGTCGGCGTAGCGCCGGCGCACCCGCTGCACGAAGCGGCTGTGCGCCGCCTGGGCGTTGCCGCGCGCCAATGGCAATGAGGACTCGGGCGCGTTCACGAATGCCGCGGCGCCAGCGCGGCGCCTGTTACGAGAAGTTCGCGGCAACTGGCGGCAACAATGCCCCCCTGCCGAACGGACTGGCGCTTGTCTTGCCCACCTACACTGTGGTCTGGGGCGTTGCCACCCCGTGCCGAACTTTTCATGAGATTGCAACTGAGCGCATTTTTCGATCCAGTCGTCAGGCGGCTGCGCTTCTTGCCGTGGCGGCGCGGGCTTCAACTGACTTGGAAAGCCGCCGTCTATGCCGGCTTGTCCGTGCTGTGCCTGCTCGTGCTCGCGTGGCTGACTCTGCAGTGGGGGATTCTGCCGCACATCGAGGATTGGCGCCCTGAGGTCGAACGCCATGCCAGTCGCGCGGTAGGGGTTCCAGTGCATATCGGCCACATCGGCGTGCGCTCAACCGGGTGGATCCCGACGCTGGACTTGCGCGATGTGGTGCTGCGCGACGCCTCCGGCGCCGAGGCGCTGCGCCTGCCGCGCGTCACGGCGGCACTGTCGGCGCGCTCGTTCCTCGTGCTTTCGCCGCGCCTGGCCCAGCTCTACATCGAGGACGCACGCGTGCTGGTGCGCCGCGACGCCGCCGGCCACCTGCACATCGGCGGACTCGACCTGGCGGCGCGCGCCACCGTCTCCAGCGCCAACGAGGCCACCACGCTCGACTGGTTCTTCAGCCAGGAGGAACTGGTGCTGCGCCACGGCGCCGTGCGCTGGATCGACGAACAACGCAACGCGCCCGCGCTGGAGCTCACGGATGTCGACGTCGTGCTGCGCAACGGCCTGCGTTCGCACGACATGCGCGTCGACGCCACGCCGCCCGCCGACTGGGGCGAGCGTCTCACCTTGCGCGCCCGCTGCCGCCAACCGCTGTTCTCGTACCCCGGCGACTGGCGCCGCTGGACAGGCACGTTCTATGCCGACCTGCCGCGCGGCGACGTCGCCCAGCTCAAGCGCCACGTCGACCTGCCGTTCGAGCTCACCGGGGGCCAGGGCTCGCTGCGCCTGTGGCTCGACTTCCAGAACAACCACTGGCGCTCCGCCACCGCCGACGTGCAGCTGGCCGGCGTCGGCGTGCGCCTGTCGCCCAGCGTCGAGCCGCTCGCGATCGCCCGTGCGGGGGGGCGCCTGACCGCCAGCCGCGATCCCGCCGGCGTCGCCGTGTCGGCCGAGCACTTCGGGTTCGAGACCGCCGACGGCATCGTCTGGCCGGCGGGCGACATGCGGCTGTCCTGGCAGGAGTTGCAGCGCAGCGTCGTGCAGAAGAGCGGCCGCCGCGCCTACGTCAGCTACACCCGTGAAAAGGCGCTCGCGCAGGCCGAAGGCCGTGCGCTGCCGGCGTCCGCGCCCGCATCGAACTCCACCGGCAAGGTGCCCTGGGACGACCTCCAGCCGGTCACGGGCGGCACGCTGTCCGCCGATCACCTCGACCTGGCGCTGATGCGCCGCCTCGCCGCCGCGTTGCCGCTGCCGCCGGTGGCGCGGGAGTGGCTCGCCGACTACCGGCCCGAAGGCGTCGTGCGCCAGCTCGACGCGCGCTGGACCGGCCCGCTCGCCGCGCCGTCGGTGTACCGCGTCAACGCCTCGGTCAACGGATTCTCGATGGCCGCCGGCGCTGTTCCCGAGGGCGCGCGCAGCGGCCGCCCGGGTTGGCGCAACGCCGACGTCACCGTCGACGCCAGCGAGCGTGGGGGCACGGCACGCCTCGCGCTGGATGGCGGCAGCATCGAGCTGCCCGGCGTCTTCGAGGAGCCGGTGATCCCGTTCGACCGCTTCGCCGCCAGGGCGACGTGGAAGATCGAGCCGCCGCGCGACGCCATGAAGCCGCCCGCGATCTCGGTCGCGTTCGACGACGTGCGTTTCGCCAATGCCGACGCCGAAGGCGAGCTGCAGCTGAAATGGAACAGCGGCCCGGACGCGCCGCCGTCCGCCGTCCCCGCCGCCGCCTCCGGCCCGTTCGGTCGCGGGCGACGCTTCCCCGGAGAGATCGACCTGAGAGGCGTCCTGGTGCACGCTCGCGCGGCCCGCCTCGCGCGCTACCTGCCGCAGCCGGGCCTCGACAGCACGCGCCGCTATCTCGCCGCCGCGTTCTCCAGCGGCGAGATGGACAACGTGCGCTTCAATGTGCGCGGCGATCTCGCGGGTTTCCCTTACCAGCGCCTGCGCGACGGCGAGTTCCGCATCGACGGCCGCGTGCGCGGCGTCGAACTCGACTACGTGCCGGGTGCGCTTGCCGACGACGGCTCGCGGGGGCCATCGCAGTGGCCGGTCTTCACGCAGGTGGCGGGCCAGGTCGTGCTCGATCGCGGCGCGCTGGAGATCCACGACGCCGCCGGCCGCATGGGCGAGCTCCAGTTGCACGACGTCAACGGCGGCATCAAGAACGTGTACGAGCAGCCGGCGCTCGCGTTGCATGGCCAGGTCACGGGCCCGATGACCGACTTCCTGCGCTACGTGGCGAAGTCGCCGGTCGGCGGCTGGCTGCACAACGGCCTGGGCGCGACCACCGCGACGGGCAACGCCGACCTCGATCTCGCGCTCGCGATCCCGCTGCAGCACGGCGACCAGACCACCGTCAACGGCGCGCTCACGCTGGCCGGCAACGACGTGCGCCTCGTCACCGGCGCGCCCCTGCTCGCGGACGCGCATGCCCGCGTCGCGTTCACCGAGAAGGGCGTCACGGTCAGCGGCGGCCACGCGCGCACGCTCGGTGGCGACACCACGTTCGACGGCGGTTCGCAGGCCGATGGCAGCTTGCGCTTCAACGCGCTGGGCACGATCAGCGCCGACGGCCTGCGCAAGGTCGCCGACGAGCCCGTGCTCGCACGACTGGGTTCGCGCATCAGCGGCCAGGCCAGCTACAAGCTCGCCATCGGTATCGCCAAGGGCCAGACCGAGTTCGCGCTGACGAGCCCGCTGACCGGGCTGGGGCTCACGCTGCCCGCGCCGCTGAGCAAGCCTGCGGAGGCGACGTGGCCCCTGAGCGTTTCGACCACCGTCTCCTTCGACGAAGGCCGTCCGCGCGACACGCTGCGCGTGGAGCTGGCGCAGCCGCAGGGCACGGTGCTTCAGGCCGAGGTGCTGCGCGATCGCAGCGGCGACGTGCCGCGCCCCTTGCGTGCGGCGTACGCCGTCGGCGCGCCGCTGCCTGCGCTGCAGGCCGGCGGCGTGCTGCTGCTGCACGGGCCATCGTTCAACGGCGATGCCTGGCTGGCCTTCTGGCGCGGCCTGTCGTCCGGCGCCCCCACCGTTGCTTCCGCGGCAGCGCCGCCCGGTGCCGCGCCGGCCGCCGCGGAACCGGGCATCAGCTACGTGCCATCGGCCGTCGCGCTGAAGACGCCCGACCTGTTCGTCGGCGGCCGCCACCTCGCCAACGTCGAGGTGATGCTGGCGAATGTGATGGCCGCCGGCGACGACGTCTGGCGCTCCAACATCGTGTCCGACCAGACCAAGGGCGTCGTCGAGTACCGGCCCGAGACGCCCGCGCGCGGCGCGCAGCTGTTTGCGCGCCTGGATCGGCTGTCGCTGGACTCGCGCGACGTCGACGGCGACGCCGCCGCGCCCGCGACGTCCGCGCCGGAGGCCGCGACCACGACCAACGTGCCGGCGCTCGACATCGTCATCGACAACTTCGAGCTGAATGCGAAGAAGCTGGGCAAGCTGGAGGTCGCCGCGACGCTGCAGTCCGGCGCGCGCGACTGGCGCCTCACCAAGCTCGCGCTGACCACGCCCGAGGCGAAGATGACCGGCAGCGGCCGCTGGAGCGGCGCGCCGGGGCGCCACATGTCGCTCGACTTCGATCTCGAGCTCGCCGACTCGGGCGCGTTCCTCGAACGGCTCGGGCTGGGCCAGGTACTGAAGAAGGGCAAGGGCAAGCTCGCCGGTTCGGTCACGTGGACGGGTTCGCCGCTCGCACTCGACTATCCGAGCCTGCAAGGCAAGCTGCGCCTCGAGATCGACGAGGGCCAGTTCCTGAAGGTCGACGCGGGCGCCGGCCGGCTGCTGGGCGTGCTGAGCCTGCAGTCGCTGCCGCGCCGCTTCACGCTCGACTTCCGCGACCTGTTCCTGGAAGGCTTCGCCTTCGACAACGTCACCGGCGACGTGCAGATCGACCGCGGCGTGGCCAACACCAAGGACTTCCGCATGCGCAGCGCCACCGCCGCCGTGCTGATGACCGGCCGCGCCGACCTGAAGGCAGAGACGCAGGACCTGGACGTGATCATCGTGCCCGAGATCAACGCCGGCGCGGCGTCGCTGGCCTACGCCGCCATCAACCCGGTGATCGGCATCGGCACGTTCCTGGCGCAGTTGTTCCTGCGCAGCCCGCTCACCGAGGCCGGCACGCGCGAGCTGCATGTCACCGGCACCTGGGCCGACCCGAAGGTGGAGCAGGTGGAGCACAAGGCCGCGGTCGCGGCCGCTGCCGCCGCGGCCTCCGCGGCGCGCGCCAGCGAGGCCGCCGATGCGGCGTCTGCCGCCGCGGCCGCCGTCGCCCGGCCCGCGCCCTGACGCCTGGAATGGGCGCCTGCGCGCCGGGCGGTTTTTCCAAGGCGGCGGATACTGGCGTCAACGAGAAGGAATCGCCATGACGAAGTTCGCCGCCCTCCAGACTGTCTCCACGCCCGACGTCGCCCGCAACCTCGACGCCGCCGGCCGCCTTGTCGCGCAGGCCGTGCAGGCCGGCGCGCAGTGGGTGGCGCTGCCCGAATACTTCTGCCTGATGGGCCTGCGCGACGACGCCAAGCTGCACATCGCGGAGCCCGACGGCGACGGCCCGATCCAGCGCTTCCTGTCCGACACCGCGCGCGAACACCAGATCACGCTGGTCGGCGGCACGCTGCCGATCCAGGCGAAGACGCCCGGGCGCGTGCGCAACGCCTGCTGCGTCTACGGCCCCGACGGCGCCCGCCTGACGCGCTACGACAAGATCCACCTGTTCGCGTTCGACAACGGCAAGGAGGCCTACGACGAGGCCCGCGTGCTGGAACCGGGCGACACGCCGGTGGCGTTCGAGCACGGCGGCTGGCGCGCCGGCCTGTCCGTCTGCTACGACCTGCGCTTTCCCGAGCTGTACCGCGGCCTCATGCGCCCGCCCTGCGACGTGCTGTTCGTGCCCGCCGCATTCACGTACACCACGGGCCTGGCGCACTGGCTGCTGCTGCTGCGCGCCCGCGCGGTCGAAAACCAGTGCTACGTCGTCGCGCCCGCGCAAGGCGGCACCCACGAGAACGGCCGCCGCACCTTCGGCCACAGCGTGGTGATCGACCCATGGGGCGAGGTGCTGTCGCTGGCGCTCGACGGCGCCGAAGGCGAGGGCTTCGCCCTCGCGGAGCTGTCGCACGAACGGATCGAGGAAGTGCGGATTCAGTTGCCGGCGCTGCGGCATCGGAAGTTGTGAGGCGGGACCTTGGCCTCGACGCGTGATCAGTTGCTGACCAGGAGATTGATGGTGGCGAACTGGTCAGGGTCGAATTTCGAGGTCACGGTGATGGTGATCGGAATCGACGAGCCTGGCGCAGCGCTGGAGCTGACCGCCAACACCAGGTGGGTGGTGCCCACGGACGTTTCCTGGAGTGCCGCGCCCTGGTAGATGAACGTGCTGCCTGCGGAGGCAGGCACGTCCGCGCTGTTGCCGGCCGACAGGTCCCAGAAGACTGCGCCGCTCGAGTCGAGTTCGAAGGCATCGCCGTCGAGGACCGATATCGTCTGCGCCTCGCCGGGAAAGACATCCACGCCGGAGAGCCTTTGCCCGTCGATCATGGCGACGAGGTCGAAGTCGGGCCCACGATCCGGCGGAGGAATCACGAAGCCAACCTCGACACCACCGCCACAACCAGCGACAAAGACGCTTGCAGCCAACACGCAGGCGAGAGAGATGTTGAGAGGGCGCATGGGGATGCTCCAAGTGATCGGCTGACTCCCATAACGCGGCAGATGGCGCACCGGATGTCAATTCGCACACGCGATTTACGAGCGCTTAACGTAACGGTGCGCCTGCAGAGTTGGACGCGCGAAGGCGATCGCCGGTCCGGATGGCCGACAGCGACGAGCGGCAGGCGGCCATAGTCCTTTTGTCTTGCTCCACGGACGAGCATCAGCCGGGCGTGCGCTAAACTGCGCGATCCAACGCTGTCAAGGCTGATGATGTCCCGAGCCGAATGGCAAGCGTGCAAGAGCGATATCGTCGATCGATTCGCCACCCCCAGCGACCTCCGCGGTTCGCTGCAATTCCTCTCCGTCATCGCGCCGATCGCCGGACTCTGGTTCGTCATCCAGCAGACCTGGCTGGATTCGCCGTGGCTCGATGCGGCGGCGACCGTCCTCCTCAGCCTGTTCCTGCTGCGCGGCTTCGTGCTGATGCACGACTGCGGCCATCTGAGCCTGTTCCGAAGCAAGCGCCTGAACCGCATCGCTGGTTTCCTGCTGGGCGTGCTGTCCGGCCTGCCGCAGCAGGTGTGGGCGGAGAACCACCGTTACCACCACGTCACCAATGGCAACTGGGCGCGGTACCGCGGGCCGATGAATGTCGCCAGCGTCACAGATTTCCTGGCGATGGACGCGCGCGACAGGCAGCGCTATCAATTGACGCGCGACATCCTGATGGCGCCCGTCGCGGGCTTCCTCTATTTCCTGCTCAACCCGCGCCTCAACTGGCTGCGCGCCACCTTCCATCTGCTGCGTCGCCGTCTTGCACGCGCAGGGCGTACCGGATCGCAGGCCGGCGCGCCGCCGCGGTATTGCGCCTCCATGGCTCACTACCGCTATATGTCGTGGAACAACCTGGCGCTGCTCGTGGCCTGGGTCGCGATGGCGTGGGCGGTCGGACCGGGGTCCTTCCTGATCTGCTACGTCGTGAGCGGATCGCTGGCCGGCGGCTACGGCCTCATCCTCTTCACG
>Ga0307516_10004016_pt1 | contig 18444 bp, 19 predicted proteins | sample 19_EM_MG_FD_203310 | JGI IMG/M metagenome (GOLD analysis project Ga0307516, IMG submission 203310) | Populus trichocarpa ectomycorrhiza microbial communities from riparian zone in the Pacific Northwest, United States - 19_EM | ecosystem: Host-associated > Plants > Roots > Unclassified | place... | reverse complement strand
TCCAGCTGGTTCGTGGCCGTGTCCTTGGGGTTGGGCGCTGCGGCGTCAGCCGGGGCCGCCACCTACCCGATCACGCCCGGCCAGCGAGCCACCGCCCAGCAGGTGGCCGAGACTGGCGTGCCGCTGTCCGAGCTGTCGCCCAATGCGCCAGACAGCTACACGATCAAGCGTGGCGACACGCTGTGGGACATCTCCAAGTTGTTCCTCAAGAGCCCTTGGCGCTGGCCCGAGCTGTGGGGGATGAACCTCGACGACATTCGCAACCCGCACCTGATCTACCCGGGCCAGATCCTGTATCTGGACAAGACCGGTGGCCGCGCCCGCCTGCGTACTGCCAAGCCGATCGGCGACGAGAAGCTGTCGCCGCGGGTCCGCGCCGAGCCGCTGCCGAGCGACGCCATCGCATCGGTGCCGATGCACCTGATCGGCCCGTTCCTGAACGACGCCGTGGTGCTGGACAGCAACACGCTGGCCACCGCGCCGCGGGTGGTCGCCACCCAGGAAGGCCGCGTGCTGGTGTCGCGTGGCGAAAACGCCTACGTGCGCGGCGACCTCTCGGCGGCCCGGAACTGGCAGCTGTTCCGCGAAGCCAAGCCGCTGGTCGACCCCGCCACCAACGAGGTGCTCGGCTTCGAGGCCCGCTACGTTGGCGCAGCGGAGTACACCCGGCCGGGTGAGGTTCGCACCGGCCCGGATGGCAAGAGCGAGATCATTCCGGCGACGATCACGATCACCAGCCTGCGCGAGGAATCGAACATCGGCGACCGCCTGTCGCCCGCGCCCGCACGCGACGTGGAGTCGTTTGCCCCGCACGCGCCCGGCGCGCCGATGTCGGGCCGCATCATTTCGGTTTATGGCGACGGCCTGAACGCGGGCCAGAACCAGATCGTCTCGCTGAACAAGGGCGCCCGCGACGGCATGGAGCGCGGCCACGTGATGGCGCTCTGGCGCGCAGGCACCCAGCGGGTCGACAACACTGAAGACAAGCGTGAGCTGATCCGCCTGCCGGACGAGCGCCATGGGCTGCTGTTCGTGTTCCGGGTCTTCGAGCGCGTGTCGTATGCGCTGATCCTGAACGCGCAGGACCCGGTCACCGCCGGCGACTTGTTCACCCAGCCCTGACCGTTCGCTGGGTTTAGCCAGGCGGCGGCTGGACCGCCGCCTTTTGCCATGCCATCCGATACCGCCGCCCTGCCCGCCGAAGAACTGCGGGCTTGGCTGCGCCTGGTCCATTCACCGGGCCTGACTCCGAGCGCCTCACGGCGCCTGCTGGCAGCCTTCGGGTCACCAGAGCACGCAGTGTCTGCCGGTCCAGGCGCCTGGCGCGAGGTGGGTGGCGTGGACGCCGCTCAGGCGCTGCAGCAACCCACCCTCGATCCGGCCGCGCTGTTCGACGCGACCCAGGCCTGGCTGGCCGCCGATCCGAAACGGCGCCGTGTGCTGACGCTGGGTGACCCGGCGTACCCCGCGGCGTTGCTGGAAACCGCCGATCCACCGCTGCTGCTGTACGCCCAAGGCCGGATCGACCTGCTGGCCAGACCCTCGATCGCGATCGTCGGCAGCCGACATGCCACGCCTGGCGGGCTGGACAATGCGCGCGCCTTCGCCACCTACCTCAGCCAGGCCGGCATGGTGATCGTCTCCGGCCTCGCGCTGGGCATCGACGGCGCCGCCCACGAAGGCGCGCTGGACGGGGCCGGCCTTGGTGGCGGCACGATCGCAGTGGTGGGCACCGGGCTCGACCGCGTCTACCCCAAGCGCCACCACGCGCTGGCCCACCGCCTGAGCGAAGAAGCGGGGCTGATGCTGAGCGAGTTCGCACTCGGCAGCATGCCGCTGTCCAGCCACTTCCCGCGCCGCAACCGCATCATTGCCGGGTTGACGCTGGGCACGCTGGTGGTCGAGGCCGCCGTGCAGTCCGGCTCGCTGATCACCGCCCGGCTGGCCGTCGAATGCGGGCGCGAGGTATTTGCCATCCCTGGCTCGATCCACAGCCCGCAGTCGCGCGGCTGCCATCGGCTGATCAAGGACGGCGCCAAACTGGTCGAAACCGCGGACGACATCGTGCAGGAACTGCGGCTGCCGGCGCCCCCCGTGGCGGCGCCCGAGGCGTCGCCCGCCGCGGAGGAGACCGGCCAAACCCCACGCGCCGATCCGCTGCTTGCCGCACTGGGTCACGATCCCGTCACGCTGGACGCGTTGTCAGCCCGCCTGGGGTGGCCAACCGCCGAACTGCAGGCCCGTTTGCTGGAAATGGAGCTCGACGGCCGGCTGGCCCGCCTGCCAGGGGGTCTTTTCCAGCGTCGCGGCGCGGGTTGATCCGAACTTCGCACATCCCGGCTAAGCCGCGAAAAGCAGCACGCCAAGCGCCGGATGACCCCGGCTGATTCCTGCCAAATGCCGCCGACCCGGTCAGAGGCACTCGGGTATAGTCAATCCATGTTCGACGTTCTGGTCTACCTGTACGAAAACTACTGGCGGCCCGACGCCTGCCCGGACCACGCTCAGCTGAGCCGCAAACTGTCGGCGGTGGGCTTCGAATCGGACGAAATCCAAGAAGCATTGCACTGGCTGGACGGCCTGGCGATGCGCACCGGCGAACTGAGCGCCGAAGCCCCCACTGGCGTGACGCCGCTGGCCCAATCGCCAGCAGGCATTCGGGTGTATCTGCGCGAAGAGCAGGAATTGCTGGGCGACGAATCGATCGGCTTCATCAGCTTTCTCGAGTCCGCCGGCGTGCTGACGCCGCCGCTGCGCGAGATGGTGATCGACCGGGCCACGGCGGTGGGCTCCGGCCCGCTGGAACTGGACGACTTGAAGATCATCGTGCTGATGGTCTTCTGGAGCCTGGGTGAAGAGCCCGACGCACTGATCCTCGACGAGCTGTTCGTCGCACCGGAAGACCGGCTGATCCACTGAAGTCGACGATTTTGCAAAAGCAAACGGCAGCCTCGAGGCTGCCGTTTGCTTTTGGGCCGGCGCAAGTTAGGCGAGCAAGCGGGCTGGGTCGGCCTTGATCTTCTCGATCGCGTTGCGCGTCGCCGCCACGGTGAGCGACTCGTCCTGCAGCGGCACCAGCAGCCCGGCCTGCAGGAAGGCGGCCAGGCGGGCCTTCTGGAACAGCACGCAGCGGCCATCGGGGGCCGAGAACAGCGACAGCTGGCGGCTCATGCCCTGCCAGACCAGGCGCACCGACTGGTGCCGGCCACGGTACTCGAGCATGAAGGCGGCGCCCAGCTGAAGCTCGGACGCCCACTGCAGCATCGCCGGGCCCGGCATCGAGCCACCATCGGCCACGATCTCCAGGCCTTCCTGCTGGTGGCTGCCACTGTCGAGCACCCAGGTCTCGTCGATCTCGACCTCTTCGTCGGGCAGCAGCTCCTCGATCATCTCGAGGCGCTCTTTCAGCTCGTCCAGCTGTTGCGGGCTGATCGCGGTCGAGCGGGCGCTGAAAGCCGCCGTGAGGGCCAGGTTCAGCGACTTGATCGCGTTGTCCTGCTTCTCCGCGGCCAAGCCCACCGAGGCCATGCCCTGGCGCAGCGTGGTCAGCAGCGGCGGCAGCCGGCGAATCACCTCTGCGCGGTCTTCACGCGAGGTCTTGGCGCTCGCCGTCCACAGCAATTCGCTGGCCGCGGCGCGCACCGTCTTCACCTCGGCGCTCTGCGGGCCATGGCGCACGGCGGCAGTGGCCAGCACATCGGCCCAGACGTGGAACATGAACTCGCGGATGCCTTCGTGCACCGGCACGTCGCCCAACAGCTTGCGCAACTCGATCGTGTACTGGATCGCCAACGTCTCGCGCTGCTCGACCTGCTGAGCCAGCGAGACGCCGGCCCGGCTCTTCTCGTTGTAGTCGCGGAAGTAGCCTTCTAGGAACTTCTCGAACTCGTTGAGCACGGTCTGGAACACGCGGCGACCGGTGTCCGGGAAGGCCTCGACGACCTGCACCACCCGCTTGATCTCGGCCTCGAGCGGGGTGCCCAGCACCTCGGCGCCGCCTTCGAAACCCATCACGCAGGCACCCATGCGGTCGATCAGGCGGCGCGCGGGGTGGTCGGCGGTCGAAAAGAAATCGGGTTCGGCAATGGCGACACGCAGCGTCGGCATCTGCAGCCGTGCAAACCAGACGCGCAGTTGGGCGGGGATTCGCTCTTCGGTCAGGATGGCCTGGAACAGCAGCGCAACCAGCTCGACAGTGGCCCGCTCGGCAGGGGTTGTCGCCGCCGCCTTCAGCGAGACCTGGCGTTCGCGCAGCTCCTGCAGCAAGACCTCGGGCGTCGGCCCCGGCCCGGCGACACCGCCAGCGACCGCGCCATCCCCAGCGGAGCCGCCAGCCTGCTGCACCAGGCGTTGCTGTGCCTGGTTCATCGCGTCCGACAGGCGCGCCGACGCGGGGCGCGCATGCACGGTGTCGCGGAAGCCCGGCAGGTGACGCTCCATCACCTCGGAGAAATGCTCCAGCACGACGTCGGCGCGCGCCGAACCACCGGCGGCCTGCCGGGTCATCATGCGGGTTTCGTCTTCGATGCTGTGGCCGTGCAGGATGCTCTGCGGTGGCCGTGGGCCGCCAAATGGCTCGCTTGGCGCACCTGCGCCCTGAGCAGCAGCGCCGCTGCCCGTGCCCCCGCCGCCTGCCCTGCCGCCACCACCTGCCATCGATCCACCGGACCCGTAGCCGGTGGCACCGTAAACGCTTGACCGGCCACCCGTCGAGGGCATTGGCGCGGACGGCGTGGAGGTCGACGTATCGGCGAAGCGTGTGCTGGCGCCTCCGCGCGTCGGCGGAACTTCGTCCAGCCGGCCCGGCGATGTGGAAGTGCCGTCGGAACGCCGGATCGCACCACGCAGATCGACCTCGGGCATCACGCCGTGGTCGACCAGCCACTTGTTGACTTCTTTCCAGACGCCCTCGATCGGCTTGGCACAGGCCTTGATCAAGACCTCTTCGAGGCCGCGCCAGCTGTCCAGCGCCAGGCCGGCATCGGTCCAGGCGTCGACCACACTCTGGGCCAACACCGGCGTGCGAAACAGGTCTTGATCGTCCAGCTCGGGCTGACGCGCCAGCGCAAGCAGGCGAGCGCGCAGGTCGTTGTATTCCCAGATGCCTTTGTCCAGCATGCCCTGCGCCAGCCGCGACACCAGGATCTCATGCTGGATCGTATCGTCGTCGACCAGCTTCAGGTCGAGTCCGCTGGTCGACGTCGCCGACCTGGCGGCGGCCAGCGCGGTGCCGCCCGTCGCGATCTGCTGCCTCACCCGATCGGCCAGACGCGCGGGCCACTGACCGCCGTGGCGCATCAGGTCCTGCAGCATGTCGCGCCTTTGCTGCGCGACCGTGCGCTCAGCCGGCTTTTCGTTCAGCAGTTGTGCGCCGGCCAGCGCGGCGTCCGCCCAGGGCTGGAACTCCTTGACCAGGCGTTCAGCGTAGAACAGCCGCGCTTGATCGAGCAGGCTCGTCTGGGCCGAGGGAGCGGGCATGTGCGTCGGTGCGGCTGGCCGAGTGGAGGCGTTTGACTCTACACCACCGCCCCGGCGTTCGGATCGTTCGGGTCGCCGCCTTCCTTAGCGGAGCCGGACTTCACCAGGTCTTCGCGTTTGACACCCAGCCACATCGCGATCGCGGCGGCCACGAAAACCGACGAGTAGATGCCGAACAGGATGCCGATGGTCAGTGCCACCGCGAAGTAATGCAGCGTCGGGCCACCGAACAGCAGCATCGACAGCACCATCATCTGCGTGCAGCCGTGGGTGATGATCGTGCGGCTCATCGTCGAGGTGATCGCGTGGTCGATCACCTCATGGGTGTTCATCTTGCGGTATTTGCGGAAGGCCTCGCGAATCCGGTCGAAGATGACGACCGACTCGTTGACCGAGTAGCCCAGCACCGCCAGCACCGCCGCCAGCACAGAGAGCGAAAACTCCCACTGGAAGAAGGCGAAGAAGCCCAGGATGATCACCACGTCGTGCAGGTTGGCGATGATCGCGGCGACCGAGAACTTCCACTCGAAGCGGATCGCCAGATAGATCATGATGCCGATGACCACGAAGGCCAGCGCCTTCGCACCATCCTGCGCCAGTTCGGCGCCGACCGACGGGCCGACGAACTCGGTGCGCGACAGCTCGAACGGCTCGACGCCTCCGGCCTGCGTGCACGACGAGCGCTCGATGGATTCACCCTTGGGCGTCGTCACGATCTTCTTGCCGACCTGGCCTTGATCCGCAGCGCAGAGCGCATCGAACACCTTTTGCGCGACATCGGCCTGCTTGACGTCGGCGCGCACCGGCACGCGGATCATCACGTCCTGCGAGGTGCCGAAGTTCTGCACCTGCACTTCGCCATAGCCGAGCTTGTCGACAGCCTCACGCACATGGGTGAGGTCGGCCGCTTGCACGTAGTGGATCTCGGACACCGTTCCGCCGGTGAACTCGATCGAGAAGTGCAGGCCGCGGGTGACCAGGAAGAACACCGCCGCGAAGAAAGTCAGGGCCGAGATGATGTTGAACACCAGCGCATGCCGCATGAACGGGATGTCGCGCCGGATACGGAAAAATTCCATGAGATGACCTCTTAGTGGTGCAGCGACGCTGTGGGGCGGTCAGGCCTGGTCGGCCGTGTCGGTGGTGGCCGGCAGAGCCGAGCCCTGCGGCCGCCAGACCTGGCCGATCGACACCGACTTCAGCTTCTTTTGCCGGCCATACCAAAGGTTGACCAAGCCACGCGAGAACATCACGGCCGAGAACATCGAAGTCAAGATGCCCAGGCAATGCACCACCGCGAAGCCGCGGATCGGACCGGAGCCGAAGGCCAGCAACGCCAGGCCGGCGATCAGCGTGGTGATGTTCGAGTCCAGGATCGTTGCCCAGGCGCGCTCGTAACCGGCTTCGATGGCCTTTTGTGGTGAAACACCCGCCCGCAACTCTTCGCGCACCCGCTCGTTGATCAGCACGTTCGAGTCGATGGCCATGCCCAGCGCCAGCGCAATGGCCGCGATCCCCGGCAAAGAGAGCGTGGCTTGCATCATCGACAGCACCGCGATCAGCATCAGCAGGTTGAACGCCAGTGCCAGCGTCGAGAACATCCCGAACAGCAGGTAGTACAGGCACATGAAGACGGCGATCGCGGCGAAGCCGTAGGTGACGCTCGCGAACCCCTTGGCGATGTTGTCGGCGCCCAGGCTCGGGCCGATCGTGCGCTCTTCGATGATTTCCATTGGTGCAGCCAGCGAACCGGCACGCAGCAGCAGCGCCGTGTCGTTGGCTTCTTGTGTCGTCATGCGGCCCGAGATCTGGACCCGGCCGCCGCCGATTTCCGAGCGGATCACCGGCGCCGTCACGACCTCGCCCTTGCCCTTTTCGAACAGCAGGATGGCCATGCGCTTGTTGACGTTTTCACGCGTCACATCGCGGAAGATGCGGGCGCCCTTGGCGTCCAGCGTCAGGTGCACCGCCGGCTGCTGGTGGTCGTCGAAACCAGGCTGCGCGTCGGTCAGATTCTCACCGGTCAGGATGACTTGGCGCTTGACGATCAGCGGGCCGCCGCCGCGTTCGACATAGCGCTCGGTCCCGAAGGGAACCGGAGAAGCACCTGCAGCTGCGGTTGCAGCTTCGGCCGAGTCGTCGACCAGGCGCACTTCCAGCGTGGCGGTGCGGCCGATGATGTCCTTGGCCTTGGCGGTGTCCTGCACACCGGGCAACTGCACGACCACGCGATCGATGCCTTGCTGCTGGATCACGGGCTCGGCGACGCCCAGCTCGTTGACGCGGTTGTGCAGCGTGGTGATGTTCTGCTTCAGCGCCGCGTCCTGCACCTTGCGCATCGCCGCCGGCTTCAACGCACCGGTCAGCAACAGGTCACCGTTCGCGGCCGCGCCTTCGGTCCAGATCACGTCAGGCTGCGTGTCGTTCAACACCGTCAGCGCAGCAGCGCGGGTCTCAGCGTCGCGAAAGCGCACTTCGACACTGTTGGCTTCACGTGCAATGCCGGCGTGGCGGATGTTCTTGTCGCGCAGCGTGGTGCGGATGTCGCCGGTCAGCGACTCTGCCTTTTTCGTCAGCGCGGCCTTCATGTCGACCTGCATCAGGAAGTGCACACCACCACGCAGGTCCAGGCCGAGGTACATCGGCAGCGCATGCAACTTGCTGAGCCACTGCGGCGAGCGCGACACCAGGTTCAGCGCAACGATGTAGGAGGGATCGTTCGGATCGCTGTTCAGCGCTTTGCTGATCGCGTCCTTGGCCTTGATCTGAGTGTCGGTATCGTGCAGGCGAGCCTTGACCGAATTGCCCTCGAACTGCACGAAGTCGGGCTGGATGTTGGCGCCTTGAAGCACCTGCTCGACCCGGCCGACGAGCGAGGCGTCGATCTTCAGAGTCGCCTTGCCGCTGGACACCTGCACAGCCGGCGCTTCGCCGAAGAAGTTGGGCAGCGTATAGACCAGGCCCACGGCCAGCGCGAAGGCCAGCAGCAGGTACTTCCACAGGGGGTATCGGTTCATGTCGGGCTTTCGTGCCTTGGGTCGCCGTTGCAGCAGCAACCGCGGCCTGGCGCATGCAGCGATGCGCCGGATTGCCAGCAGGCTTACTTGTAGGTGCCCTTGGGCAGCACCTGAACGACGGACGAGCGCTGTACCTGGACCTCGACATCCTTGGCCACCTCGATGTGCAGCACGCTCTCGCCCATCTTGGCCACGCGACCGATCACGCCACCGCCGATGACCACCTCGTCACCCTTGGCCAGCGCGTCGATCATCGCGCGGTGTTCCTTCTGCCGCTTCATCTGCGGACGAATCATGATGAAGTACAGCACCACGAACATCAGCACCAGCGGCAGGAACTGCATCATGCCGGCGACGCCCGAGGGGGCGGCCGTGGTCTGGGCGTAGGCGTTGGAAATGAACACGGGAAATTCCTTCTTCGGTGACAGCGCGCCAGTCGGCGGGCGCGGCATTGTAGTTGTGGCATCGCGCGGCCGAATCAAGCCTTCGGCCTGACCGAAAGCCCTGGGACAAACCCGCTGACATGCGCCTGTGCCGCGGCAAACAAAAAAGCCCTCGCTACGTTGTGTAGGGAGGGCTTCTTGTCAACCGAGCAATCGTGGCTCTGGCTGGAAACTGGTTGCGGGGGCAGGATTTGAACCTGCGACCTTTGGGTTATGAGCCCAACGAGCTACCAGACTGCTCCACCCCGCGACAGAAAGACGGACTATAGCATGCAATTCGCTCAGAGGCCAGCCGCGTCCAAGCTTTTTGCAAAGCGGGCCGTGTTCTGGAAGCCGATGACCCGCACATCGCGTGACTCGCTGCCGCGCGCGTCGAAGAAGATCGTGCCGGGTGGGCCGAAGAGCTGGAAACGCTTCAGCAGTGCGCGGTCGTCATCGCTGTTGGCCGTGACGTCCGCCTTCAGCAGCAGAGCCTTCGACAGCCGTGCGCGGATCTGCGGATCGCTGAAGGTGAAACGCTCCATCTCCTTGCAGGACACGCACCAGTCGGCATAGAAGTCCAGCATCACCGGGCGGCCTGCGCGCTGCAGTTGCTGGTTCAGCTCGGCCACACTCTTGATCGGCATGAACGCCAACGAGGCCGTTGCCTCACGCGACGCAGCCCCCTCACCCGCCGAAGCAAGGTGTGCCAAAGGCTGCAGGGGATCGCGCCCGCCCGAAGCAGCGCCGCCCAACAGCATCACGCCCCATGCCAGAGCGGCCACGCCCGCCGCGCGCTGCAGCCAGACGCGCGGCGCCGCGCTGTGCGGGTTAGCGTCAAAAGGTCTCAGCATGAAGCCCGAGACCAGCAACAAGACACCCCACAGGGCCAGCACCAGCGCCGCCGGCAACACCGGCTGCACCACCCAAAGTGCGACACCCAACAGCACCAGGCCGAAGAAGCGCTTGATCACGTTCATCCAGGTGCCCGAGCGGGGCAACCAGGCACCGGCCGAAGCACCCAGCAGCAGCAGCGGCGTGCTCATGCCCACCGCCAACGCAAACAAGGCGCTCGCCGACAGGACAACGTCGCGCGTTTGGCTGAGGAACAGCAAGGCGCCCGCCAGCGGCGCGGTCACGCAGGGGCTGACGATCAGCGCCGACAGCCCGCCCATCAGGAACACACCGGCCAATTGACCGCCTGGCAGGCGGCGCGATGCGCCATCCAGCCGCGTGGCGAGGGCCGATGGCAGGCGCAGTTCGTAGACGTCGAACATCGACAACGAAAAAACCGCGAGCATCACGGCGAAGCCAGCCAGTACCGCAGGCTTTTGCAAGGTCGCGGCCAGACCCTCGCCTGCCAGCCCCGCAGCCACGCCAAGCCCGGTGTAGATCATCGCCATGCCGAGCGAGTAAGAGACCGCCAGTAGGAAGCCTCGCTGACGCGACACCTCCGCGCCACCGGTCAGAATCGACGACAAGATCGGCAGCATCGGCAGCACGCAGGGCGTGAAGGCCAGCAGCAACCCCATCAGCCAGAAGGCGCCCACGGCAGCCCACCAGGAGCCGCTCTTGAGCACCTGCTGCACCCGGTCGCCGTCGCTATCGGAAGATGTCGACGAAGGAGGTGCGCTGGTGACCTCGGCAGACGCCTGCCCGACCAACTTCAACAGGCCGCCACCGGCGGCAGCGCCCGTGGCGGCGCCGTCAGCGCCTGTGCTTGCCTGCGGCGCACCGACCAAGCTGGCCGTGCCGTCGCCGCCAAAGCCAGTCAACGACACCCGCACCTGGCGCGTCAACGGCGGGTAGCACAGGCCGGCGTCGGCGCACCCTTGCGACACCACGTCGAGCGTGAAACCACCGGCCGATGCCCGGGTCACTGGCACGCGCACCTCCAACGGCCCGTGGTAGGTCTCGACGTTCTTCTGGAAGTTCTCGTCGAACTTGACATGACCGGCCGGCAGCACCGGCTCACCGACCGAAGCCTCGGACGTGTTGAAGTGGAATTTCTCGCGGTACAGGTAGTAGCCGGGCACCGTGCGGAAGGTCAGCAACAACTCTTTCGGGCCGGCGACACGCACGTCAAGCGGAAAAGCCTGTTCGGGCTCGAGAAAGTCATCAGCCGCCTGCGCCGCCGCCGGGCCCAGCAAGCCGAGCACGGCCAGGGACAGCACGGCCAGCAGGCTGGTGAAGCGATGAAGCCAGTTCAACGGTCGAAGCATGCGGATCATGTCGTTCTCTGAGAGATCTGGACGGCGCAGGTTCCACGCCCGCGGTGCAGCCGGCCTGATGGGCCGGCAGACCAAGCAAAAAGGGCCAGCATAGCCGGCCCTTTTATTGCGAAAACCTCAGAAAGAGGATTCTTGACTTATTCGGCTGCGCCTTCGACCGCTTCGCCTGCCACGTCGGGGCGATCGACCAGTTCGACGTAGGCCATCGGCGCATTGTCGCCAACGCGGAAGCCCATCTTCAGGATCCGGGTGTAGCCGCCCGGACGGGTCTGGTAGCGCGGGCCCAGCTCGTTGAAGAGCTTGGTCACGATGTCGCGGTCGCGCAGGCGGGCGAAAGCCAGACGGCGGTTGGCGACGGTGGCTTCCTTGCCCAGCGTGATCAGCGGCTCGACGACGCGGCGCAGTTCCTTGGCCTTGGGGACCGTGGTCTTGATGGCTTCGTGGCGAAGCAGCGAGACGCACATGTTGCGCAGCATGGCGGCGCGGTGTTCGCTCGTGCGGTTGAGTTTGCGAAGTCCGTGGCGGTGACGCATGGTGGTGCTTTCCTTTCTTTATTGAACCCTGGCCGGATCAGGTACCAGGGGTTGCACCGGGCCGCACCGAAATGCAGCCCGTTCCTTGGACGGCGCTTCTCGCGCCATCTTTTTAGTTAACGCTTGTCCAGGCCCTGGGGCGGCCAGTTCTCAAGGCGTGCGCCCAACGTAAGACCACGCGAAGCGAGCACTTCCTTGATTTCGTTGAGCGACTTGCGACCCAAGTTCGGGGTCTTCAGCAACTCGGTTTCGGTGCGCTGGATCAGGTCGCCGATGTAGTAGATGTTCTCGGCCTTCAGGCAGTTGGCCGAACGCACCGTCAGCTCGAGCTCGTCGACCGGGCGCAGCAGGATCGGGTCGAACACCGCCGAGCTCTTGGCTGGCTGGTCGAAGGTGGCGATGTCGCCGACGTCCAACTGGGCGAAGACAGCCAGCTGTTCAACCAGGATCTTGGCCGAAGCGCGGATCGCTTCTTCCGGCGAAATGGCGCCGTTGGTCTCGATCTCCATCACCAGCTTGTCGAGGTCGGTGCGCTGCTCGACGCGGGCGTTTTCGACCGCATAGCTGACGCGCCTGACCGGCGAGAACGAAGCATCCAAGACGATGCGGCCGATCGACTTGGTCGGCTCGTCGCCGTAGCGACGCAGGTTGCCCGGCACGTAGCCGCGACCCTTCTCGACCTTGATCTGCATGTCCAGCTTGCCACCCTGAGCCAGGTTGGCGATGACGTGCTCGGGGTTGACGATTTCCACGTCATGTGGGGTCTGGATGTCGGCAGCGGTGACCGGGCCCTCGCCTTCCTTGCGCAGCACCAGCGTGACTTCGTCGCGGTTGTGCAGGCGGAAGACCACGCCCTTCAGGTTCAGCATGATGTGCACGACGTCTTCGGCCACGCCGTCGATCGTCGAGTACTCATGCAGCACGCCGGCGATCGTGACCTCCGTCGGCGCGTAACCCACCATCGACGACAGCAGCACGCGACGCAGCGCGTTGCCGAGCGTGTGGCCATACCCACGCTCGAACGGCTCCAGCGTGACTTTGGCGCGGTGGCCGCCCAGCGGCTCCGCAACGATGGCTTTGGGTTTCAGCAGATTGGTTTGCATGTAAGTCCTGTTCCTCTCAATACCCTCGGCTCGTTACACCGATAAGGCTGGCGGACCACACCGGAGCACGAAATACCCACCGCGGGACCGGCTTGCCACGGCGGGGTTGGCCACATGCGCGCATCGCACGCATGCGCCGAAGACGGCATCAGCGTGAGTACAACTCGACGATCAGCGATTCGTTGATCTCGGCGCCGAATTCGTCGCGGTCGGGAACCTTCTTGAAGGTGCCTTCAAGCTTGGTGGCGTCGACCTGAACCCAGGCGGGCAGGCCGATGGATTCGGCGAGCTTCAGGGCGTCGACGACGCGCAGTTGCTTCTTCGACTTTTCGCGGATCGCGATCACGTCACCGGCCTTGACCTGGTACGACGGAATGTTCACGACTTCGCCATTCACCGTCAGGGCCTTGTGGGAGACCAGCTGGCGCGCTTCGGCGCGGGTCGAGCCGAAGCCCATGCGGTAGACGACGTTGTCCAGGCGCGATTCCAGCAGGAACAGCAGGTTGGCGCCGGTGTTGCCCCTGCGGCGGTCGGCTTCGGCGAAGTAGCGGCGGAACTGGCGCTCCAACACGCCGTACATGCGCTTGACCTTCTGCTTTTCACGCAGCTGCAGACCGAAGTCAGAGGTGCGCGAGCCGGAGGTACGGCCATGCTGGCCGGGCTTCGAATCGAATTTGGCCTTGTCGCTGATGGCGCGGCGGGCGCTCTTCAGGAACAGGTCGGTGCCTTCACGGCGGGACAGCTTGGCCTTGGGGCCGAGGTAACGTGCCACGTTGCTTCCTTCTTAGGTGTGTTGCTGACGCGCCCAAAGGTCAGACTCGTTGAAAACGATTCGAACCGGCGCGCGAGTCTGGCGAGTGTTGTGCTTGACGCTCAGACGGTGGGCTTGGGAGTAAGGAAGCCGACCTCGGATCACTCCGAGGTCGGCATTCGGGAAACTCTCGATTGTAGCAGGGCCGCCACGACCCGCTGCACTCAGATACGGCGACGCTTTTGGGGGCGGCAGCCGTTGTGCGGGATCGGGGTAATGTCCGAAATCGAGTTGATGCGGATGCCCAGCGAAGCCAGGGCGCGCACTGACGACTCGCGGCCAGGGCCCGGGCCCTTGATCCGAACGTCCAGGTTCTTGATGCCTTGTTCTTGCGCAGCACGGCCAGCCACTTCAGCAGCGACCTGGGCGGCGAACGGGGTCGACTTGCGCGAGCCCTTGAAGCCCTGACCGCCCGACGAGGCCCACGACAGCGCGCCGCCTTGGCGGTCGGTGATCGTGATGATCGTGTTGTTGAACGAAGCATGCACGTGGGCAATGCCGTCCGCGATGTTCTTGCGGATCTTCTTGCTCACACGCCGCGCGGCGGTGTTGGCAGGTGCTTTGGCCATGTTGTGTTCTCTTTCCTAGTACCGTGGGCGACGCTTACTTCTTCAGCGCTGCTGCACCCTTGCGCGGACCCTTGCGGGTGCGGGCGTTGGTGCGGGTGCGCTGACCACGCATCGGCAGGCCACGGCGATGGCGGAAGCCGCGGTAGCAGCCCAAGTCCATCAGGCGCTTGATGTTGATCGAGATCTCGCGGCGCAGGTCGCCTTCGATCGTCAGCTTGCCCACCTCTTCCCGGATCTTTTCCAGATCGGTATCGGTCAGGTCCTTGATCTTCTTCGAGTAGGCGATACCCACCGAGTCACAGATCTTCTGAGCGGTCGTGCGACCGACGCCGTAGATGTGCGTCAGGCCAATTTCCGCGTGCTTGTGCGGCGGAATGTTGATACCAGCAATACGTGCCATTGTGCTTCCTTCGATTCGCTGTCAGCCGTGGCTCAACCCTGGCGCTGCTTATGGCGGGGGTCGGTGCAGATCACGCGAACCACGCCATTACGGCGGATGATCTTGCAGTTGCGGCACATTTTCTTGACCGAGGCCGAGACTTTCATGGTCTTCTCCGGGAGGGGTCCAAACGCTCTGGAACGTTATTCACTTTGCGCGGAAAACTATCCGAGCGCGACTCAAATCGTATGGGGTCAGTTCGACAGTCACCCGGTCGCCCGGCAGGATGCGTATGTAGTGCATCCGCATCTTGCCGGAGATGTGTCCCAGAACCACATGCCCGTTTTCCAGCTTCACTCGGAAGGTGGCGTTGGGCAGGTTTTCCAGGATCTCACCCTGCATCTGGATGACGTCGTCTTTCGCCATTGTTATTTCTGCTGGCAGCTGGTCGAGTCGGTTCAGCTGGCCTTGAAATTCGCCTTCTTCAGCAGAGACTCGTACTGCTGACTCATCACATACGACTGCACCTGCGCCCAGAAGTCCATCGTGACGACCACGATGATCAGGAGCGAAGTGCCACCGAAATAGAACGGCACGTTGTACTTCAGCACCAGGAACTCTGGCAACAGACAGACCAACGTGATGTAGATCGCGCCAGCCAGCGTCAGCCGGGACAGGATCTTGTCAATGTGCTTGGCTGTCTGCTCACCCGGGCGGATGCCTGGAATGAACGCGCCGCTCTTCTTCAAGTTGTCTGCGGTCTCGCGGCTGTTGAACACCAGCGCGGTGTAGAAGAAGCAGAAGAAGACGATCATCGCGGCGTACAGCAACACGTAGATCGGCTGTCCCGGCGACAGCGCCGACGAGATGTCCTTCAGCCAACGCATGCCTTCACCGGTGGCGAACCAGCCCACGATCGTAGCCGGCAGCAGGATGATCGACGACGCGAAGATCGGCGGAATCACGCCCGACATGTTGAGCTTCAACGGCAGGTGCGACGACTGGCCGCCATAGACCTTGTTGCCCACCTGGCGCTTGGCATAGTTTACCAAGATCTTGCGCTGGCCCCGCTCGACGAAGACGACAGCGAAAGTCACGGCGGCGACGATCGCGATGACGAACAGGCAGGCAATGATGCTCATCGCGCCGGTACGCACCAGCTCGAACAGACCACCGATCGCGTTCGGCAAGCCAGCGGCGATGCCACCGAAGATCAGGATCGAGATCCCGTTGCCCAGACCCCGCTCGGTGATCTGCTCACCCAGCCACATCAGGAACATCGTGCCAGCCACCAGGCTGACCACCGCGGTGACGCGAAAACCGAAACCCGGAGCGATCACCAACCCAGCGGTGCCTTCGAGCGCCAGCGCAATGCCCAGCGACTGGAAGACGGCCAGCAGCAGCGTGCCGTAGCGCGTGTACTGAGTGATCTTGCGACGACCCGATTCGCCTTCCTTCTTCAACGCCTCAAGCGTCGGCACCACATAGCTCATCAGCTGCATGATGATCGAGGCCGAGATGTACGGCATGATCCCCAGCGCGAACACCGTGAACCGCGACAGCGCGCCACCCGAGAACATGTTGAACAGGTTCAGGATGCCGCCCTGCTGACCTTGGAACAAGGCCTGCAGTTGCTGCGGGTTGATGCCCGGCACCGGGATGTGTGCGCCGATGCGGTAGACCACGAGCGCCAACAGCAAGAAGACCAGCCGACGACGCAGGTCGCCGAACTTGCCCGTCTTGGCCAGCTGATTCGGGGAGGTTGCCACGAGGGTGGGTGTCCTTCGAGTCGGTTGTCAGGCCGGGATCAGGCCAGCGAGCCGCCGGCGGCTTCGATCACGGCCTTGGCGCCAGCGGTGGCACCGATGCCCTTGAGCGTGACCTTCTTGGTCAGCTCGCCGGACTTGATGACCTTGACGTTCTTGACCAGATCGGCCACCAAGCCGGCTTGCTTCAGCGTCAGCAGATCCACTTCGTCCGCGCCCAGCGTCTGCAATTCGAGCAGCGTGATTTCGGCGTTGAACTTCAGCAGCTGCGACTTGAAGCCGCGCTTGGGCAGGCGACGATGCAGCGGCATCTGACCGCCTTCGAAGCCCACCTTGTGGTAGCCGCCCGCACGGGACTTCTGGCCCTTGTGGCCACGGCCCGCAGTCTTGCCCAGGCCGGAGCCAATGCCGCGGCCGACACGGCGCTTGGCATGCTTGGCGCCGGTGGCCGGCTTGATCGTGTTCAGTTGCATGTTGCTCTTCCTCGTGCGGTGGGTGCCTTACAGGACCAGCACCAGGTAGGAAATCTTGTTGATCATGCCGCGCACCGAAGGGGTGTCTTCCAGCACGCTCTCGCTATTGACCTTGCGCAGACCCAGGCCGCGCACAGTGTCGCGGTGGGACTGCTTGCAGCCGATCGGGCTGCGAACCAGCTTGACCTTCAAGGTCTTCTTGGTTTCTGTCGTCATCGATGTTCTCCTGCGCGATGGATCAGTTGAAGATCTCTTCAACCGTCTTGCCGCGCTTGGCAGCGACCTCGGCCGGCGTGGTCGAGCGCTTCAGTGCGTCCAGCGTGGCGCGCACCATGTTGTACGGGTTGGTCGAACCATGGCTCTTGGCCACGATGTCGGTCACGCCCATCACCTCGAACACCGCACGCATCGGGCCGCCGGCGATGATGCCGGTACCAGCGGGGGCCGGCGCCATCAGCACCTTCGCAGCGCCGTGCTCGCCTTCCACTTTGTGGAAGATCGTGCCGTTCTTCAGGGCGACCTTGACCATGCCGCGGCGAGCCGCTTCCATGGCCTTCTGCACCGACACCGGCACTTCCTTGGCCTTGCCCTTGCCCATGCCGATGCGGCCATCGCCGTCACCGACCACGGTCAGCGCCGCGAAGCTCAGCGTACGACCACCCTTGACAACCTTGGTGACGCGGTTGACCGCGATCATCTTTTCCTTCAGGCCGTCGTCGTTGCCTTCGGTCTGTGCGCGGGGTTGAAACTTTGCCATGTTGCTATTCCTTCGCCGCTATCAGAACTGGAGACCGGCTTCACGCGCGGCTTCTGCCAGCGCCTTGACGCGGCCGTGGTAGGCGAAACCAGCGCGGTCGAACGCGACCTTCTCGACGCCAGCCGCCTTGGCCTTCTCGGCGATGCGCTTGCCCACCAGGGCCGCGGCGGCAGCACTGCCACCGTTGCCGGCCAGTTGGTCGCGCAGGTCCTTCTCGACCGTCGAGGCCGAGGCCACGACGCGCGTGCCGTCTTCCGACATCACGTTGGCGTAGATGTGCAGGTTTGAGCGGAAGACCGTCAGACGAGCAACGCCTTGCTTGGCAATGCGCTCGCGCGTTTGACGCGAGCGACGCAGACGCTGTTCTTTCTTGTTCAGCATGGTGTCGCTCCTTACTTCTTCTTGGTCTCTTTGAGGACCACGCGCTCATCGGAGTAGCGGATGCCCTTGCCCTTGTAGGGCTCAGGCGGCCGGATGGCGCGGACCTCGGCGGCGATCTGGCCCACGACCTGACGGTCGGCGCCCTTGATCACGATTTCGGTCGGGGTCGCCGTCGTCACGGTGATGCCGGCAGGCATGTCCTTGACAACCGGGTGCGAGAAACCGATCTGCAGATTCAGTTTCTGACCCTGGGCCTGGGCACGAAAGCCCACGCCGACCAGGTTCAACTTTTTCTCGAAGCCTTTGCTGACGCCGTTGACCATGTTGGCCACCAGCGCACGCATCGTGCCACTCATGGCATTGGCTTCGGCGGAATCATTGGCCGGTGCAAATTGCAGCGAGCCAGCTTCGTTCTTGACGGTCACCAGTGCGTTCACAGAGCGCACCAGGGTGCCATTGGCGCCCTTCACGGTGATCTGGTCGGCGGCGACCTTCACGTCCACGCCTTGCGGGACGGTGATCGG
>Ga0307516_10004015_pt1 | contig 18447 bp, 17 predicted proteins | sample 19_EM_MG_FD_203310 | JGI IMG/M metagenome (GOLD analysis project Ga0307516, IMG submission 203310) | Populus trichocarpa ectomycorrhiza microbial communities from riparian zone in the Pacific Northwest, United States - 19_EM | ecosystem: Host-associated > Plants > Roots > Unclassified | place... | reverse complement strand
AGCGGCACGTTCGTGGTCAGCCTCTGCGTGCTGCCGGAAGAGACGAACCGCAGGTGGTTGCTGCCGCGGGTCACCACCGGGGTATTGGCCCCCCAATCGCTGCGCGGCCGCACAATGAAGCGGACCCAGGCGTGCCCGCTCACCGGGCGCACCCGGCGCACCAGTTGGGCGGGACGGAAGAACCTGTCGCGCACCATGAACCGCGGTGCGAAGTCCGTGATCTCCACGCACTGCCCGGCGCCATCGAACAGCCGCGTCCGCAGCACGGCCGTTCCGGGATCGTACTGCTGCTCGGTGCGCACCAGGCCCTCCATCTCGACCGACAAGACACCCGCCGAATGGGTATCGTCGGCGGACTGCAGCAGGGCGCAGAACACGGGATCGCCATCAAAGCGCGGCAGGCAGCACCAGACGATGCGGCCCTTCGGGTCCACCAGCGCGCTGACGGCACAGTTGCCGATCAGGCCGAGGTCAAGCGTTGAAACGGCAGGGCCTGGCGCCGGGTTCATCGGGTGTGGTGTCATGCGGATGGAGTGGAGTGTCTGGCGTCTCAGAGGTTCTTCGTGACAAATTCACGGGACCAAATGACATACATTTGCGCAAATATACTGCGGCTGCCACTGCCTGGATGCAGCCGCTTTGCTCCGCGCGACCGATCTCATGCGCCGGCCCTCTTGCGTCAGTGGACCGCCCCCAGACATGAACACCTTTCGCCTCCAGATTCGGTTCCTTCTCCCACTGATACTCACGCTGGTGGCGGCAGCCTATCTTGCCTTGCCGCTGATGGACCGCTTGACGCTGCGCTGGTTCTCAAGGGACCTCAACCTGCGCGGCACTCTGGTGACGAACGCCTTGTCCGATTCGATCGCCGAAGCGTTGCCCGACCCCAAGAGTGCCCGCCGCCTGCAGTCGCTGTTCAATCGCGCGGTGCAAGACGAGCGCCTCGTGGCCATTGGCCTGTGTTCGAACGAGGATGCCCTGCTTCGAAGCAGCCCAGGGTTTCCGAGCACGCTGAGTTGTGCGGATGCGAGGGGAACCGCCGCTCACCCGGATCCGCTGCTTCACATCGAAGGCGGCTCTGTGCATGTAGGGGTTCACCAGGTCACCACGGACAGCGGCCCGATCGCCAGCCTGGTGCTGCTGCACGACATGAGCTTCATCGAGCGGCGCAGCCAGGACACCCGCAAGTACCTGATCGCGCTGATCGCGCTGCTAGGTGCGGCGATTGCACTGATCACCGTGGTGGTGGCGCAGTTGAGCTGGCGCGGCTGGATGGCCGGTGCCCGCGCCTTGCTGCGAGGCGAGGGTTTGATTCGCCCCCTGTTGCCCGCATCGCCCGAGTTGGCTCCCTTCGCCGCTGACCTGCGGGCGCGCCTGCGCGATCTGGAGGACGAGTTCCGCCGGTCGCTGGGCCCGCAGACCGACTGGAACGCCGAGCGCCTGCGCTCGCTGCTGCGCACCCAGCTCAGCGGCGACCAGGTCATCGTGGTGTCGAACCGGGAGCCCTACATCCACGAGCAGGCCAAAGACGGCACGGTCGCCGTCAAGCGGCCGGCCAGCGGCCTCGTCACAGCCGTCGAGCCCGTCATGCGTGCCTGTTCGGGTACCTGGATCGCCCATGGCAGCGGCAGCGCCGACCGGCAGGTGGTGGACAAGCATGACCGCGTGCTGGTGCCCCCCGGCAGCCACGAATACACGCTGCGGCGGCTGTGGCTCACGGCCGAAGAAGAGCAAGGCTACTACTACGGGTTCGCCAATGAGGGCCTTTGGCCCCTGTGCCATGTGGCCCATGTGCGGCCAGTGTTCCGCGAGTCCGACTGGCAGCACTACCGGGAGGTAAACCAGCGCTTTGCCGATGCCGTGGTGGCCGAGGCGCGCAGCGAGGATCCGGTGGTGCTGGTGCAGGACTATCACTTCGCGCTGCTGCCGGCCATGGTGCGGGCCAAGCTGCCGCGCGCCACCATCCTGACCTTCTGGCACATCCCCTGGCCCAACCCGGAATCCTTCGGCATCTGCCCGTGGCGGCGCGAGATCCTCCAGGGCATGCTGGGCAGCACCATCCTCGGCTTCCATACGCGTTTTCACTGCAAGAACTTCATCGAGACGGTGGACCGCTACCTGGAGGCGCGCATCGAGCACGAACATTCCACCATCGCTTTCCACGACGACGAAACCTTCGTGGAAAGCTACCCCATCTCCATCGAATGGCCCTCGGCGGCGCAGTCCGCTTCCTGGCCGCCGGCCGCGCAGTGTCGCCGCCAGGTGTTCGAACGTCTGAGACTGGGGGCGGATCAGCGGCTGGCCGTCGGGGTGGACCGCTTCGACTACACCAAGGGCATCCTGGAACGGCTGCATGCCGTGGAGCGGCTGCTTGAGAAGCACCCCGAATGGGTGGGGCGGTTCACGTTCGTCCAGGTGGCGGCCCCCACCCGGAGTTCGCTGGACGAATACCGCTCGTTCCAGGACCGCATCAAGCACACCACGGGGCGCATCAACCAACGCTTTGGCCGGCCCGGCTACCAGCCGGTGCACCTGCTGGCCGAGCACCATGACCATGAGGCGGTGAACGAGTTGTACCGCGCCGCCGACGTGTGCCTGGTCACCAGCCTGCACGACGGCATGAACCTGGTCTGCAAGGAGTTCGTGGCCGCTCGAGACGATGAGCGCGGCGTGCTCATCCTCAGCCGATTCGCCGGGGCGGCCAGGGAGATGACCGAAGCGCTGATCGTCAATCCGTACCACGTCGAAGAGTCGGCCGACGCGCTGCACCAGGCCTTGACGATGCCCGAGGCCGAGCAGCGCGAGCGCATGGCCAGCCTGCGCATGACGGTGCGCGAGTTCAACGTGTTCCGCTGGGCCGGGCGGATGCTGGCGGACGCTGGGCGCTGGCGCCTGCGCGAGCGCATCGAAGCGCGCGTGAAGAGGCATCGCGGCCCATGAAGTCAGCGTTTTCTCCTGAGGGAATGGCGGCCTTGCGCGCGGCCCTGCGGCTGCATCCCCTGCTGGCGTTTGACTTCGACGGCACACTGGCGCCTATCGTCGCGCGCCCTGACGATGCCAAGGCCTCGGTGCTGACTGCGCGGCGGCTCACACTGCTTTCGCGCAAATACACAGTGGCCATCATCACCGGTCGGTCCGTGGCCGACGTGGCGCGACGCCTGCATTTCACACCCCAGTACATTGTGGGCAACCATGGGGCAGAAGATTTGCAGGACGCGAGGCTGCCGCTTTGGCAGGAGGCATTGGCGGGCCTGCGTTCGCGCATCGCCAGCCAGGCGGCCTCACTTGCCACCGCCGGCGTGCAGTTCGAAGACAAGAAGTTCTCCATCGCATTGCACTTTCGCCAGGCACCGGACCAGGCCCGCGCTTTGCAATGCATCGCGGATCTTCTCGATCCGTTGGAACCCGGGCTCACCACCGTCGGTGGCAAATGTGTCGTCAACGTGGTAGTGGCAGGGGCCCCCGACAAGGGAGACGCCGTGGCTGCCCTGGTGCGCCGCAGCGCCGCCGGCGCGGCGATTTTCGTGGGCGATGACGTCAACGACGAAGCCGTGTTCGAGAAGGCTCCAGCGCACTGGATGACCGTTCGCGTCGGGCGGGAGCCGGCACAGACCAGGGCGGTCTTTCAGCTGCACAGCACTCGGGAGGTGAGCGCATGGTTGCAGACCCTCATGGATGAGGCGTGACGCCTGTCCCGTCTGCATGACCGTGAACCAGGACACCTTCGGTGGGGGGCTTGCCGGCCGGAGCTTCGGCCTTCAAGAAGGTCGGTGCTTCCTTGTGCGCTACGAGCCACCAAAGGTAGCCTGCCGCAGCAGCATCCCCCGCAGCAAGGAAGGCAATCAGCACATGCAGCGCTCGCTTCACGATTTTCTCCTGGATCACCCGCACTCACCCACGCGGCAAACATTTGTACAATGATAATTGTGATGCTTGCTCCACGCATGCTCCCGTTCGGGGGGTTTCGCCAGGATGTTGCACCGCCAAGGAAAATTCCATGAAACATGCCAATGCCTGCACGCTCCTGACCCTCGCCGCCACACTGCTTGCAGCTTGCAGCGCAACGCCGGTGGCAGTTCCGGCGCCTCCGCCTGCGCCCGTATCAGCCCCCGTGCGCATGTCACCACCCGCCGCGCCCGCGGGTGTTCCGGCGGCGGTCGGGGCGCCGAATGCCAGCATGACGACCTCGGTGCCGGCGCACCTCGACCCCAACAACCCCATCTCCATCGAGCGCAGTGTCTATTTCGACTTTGACGACTACAAGTTGAAGAGCCAGTACACCGCATTGATCGAACGCCACGCCAAGTACCTGGCGGCGACACCGGCGCTGGCGATCAAGATCGAAGGCAATGCGGACGAACGCGGCAGCGCCGAGTACAACGTGGCGCTGGGGCAAAGACGCGCGGAGTCGGTGATGAAGGCACTGAAGATCTTGGGTGCACGCGACACCCAGATGGAGGCCGTCAGTTGGGGCGAGGAACGGCCACGGACCCACGGGCACGACGAGACCGCATGGGCGCAGAACCGCCGTGCCGACCTGGTCTACCCAGCACGCTGAACCCGGCCAAGGCAGGCGCACCCGCAACTGCGGCTACATCTGCCCGAGAGGGATACCGGCGGCCCGCTCATCGGCATCCAGCGCCGAGAGCAAGGCCCCCAAGTCCTTGCTGAGCCGATTCAGGGTATCGGCATCCAGGCTTGCCAGGGCCTCCGGCAGTACCCCGGCGAACGGCCCCGGAGCCCGACGCAGAACCTTGCTTCCAGCCGCGGCGATGCGCAATTTCAGAGAGCGCCGGTCAGCGCTGTTCTTTTCCGTCGCAATCATGTTCAGTTCGACAAGGGTCCTCACCAGATTGCTGGCTGTGGACTGGTGCACGTCCATGGCCTGGGCCAGGTCGTTCACGCTCAGTCCAGGGCTCGATCGGATCACGCTCAAGGCCCAGACCTGGGCGCCGCCGATGCCCGCTTGCCTCTCCACTTGCGCAAAGTGAGTCTTGACGGCATTGAAGACGAGACGGAACTGGCGCAGCACGCGTGCGGCCGGCTCGACGACATCGCTGCCGACTTGTGCCTCCGCGGACCGGCGCCTAACGGCAGGGGACTTCGATTTGGGATCAGCCATGCGTGAATGGTACGAGGTCGTCTCCCCTACAGCGGCACGAACCATGCGAGGCCCTTGCCATGAAACCTGATCTGCACATGTCGCGTGCCCTGCGCCGCGAGTTCTCCGATTGGCGCCGCTGGCTCGCGCGCGCCATCGTCATTGCCGCCGCGGCGCTGGCCGGACTTGTCGTCGTGGCATTCACCTGGCTGAGTGAACAAGCCCTGCAAAGCTTCTTCGCCTTGAGCCTGGCCTGGTGGTGGAGCCCGCTGGTGTGGACGCCGCTATCTGCTGCGGCCATCGTGTGGGTGACGCGTCGCTTTGCTCCAGGCGCCGCCGGATCGGGAATTCCGCAAGTGATGGCTGCTCTCGACGCAGGTGTGGACGCGCAAAACCGCGGCCTGTTCGTCGGACTGCGGCTTGCTGCTGCCAAGATCGGCCTGACTGCGTGGGGCTTGCTCGCCGGCCTGTCGCTCGGCCGCGAGGGGCCGTCTGTGCAAATCGCCGCGGGCGTCATGTCGGCGGCCCAGCGCTGGTTGCCGAGGCGAACGGTGATCACCGAACAAGGCTTGCTGGTGGCGGGAGGCGCGGCCGGCATCGCGGCGGCGTTCAACACACCCTTGGCAGGCGTCATGTTTGCCATCGAGGAACTGTCGCGGACGCCGGAGCAGCGCAATAGTGGCCTCATCGTGGCCGGGATTGTGCTCGCCGGCCTCATGGCGGTGTCGATCTACGGAAACTCCACCTACTTTGGCGTGATCCGGGTGCCTGAGGTGGGTCTGCCAGTGTTGTGGCCAGGACTGCTGGTGGCCTTGTCCAGCGGCGTCGCGGGCGGCCTGTTTGCCAGGTTGCTGATCGCCTCGCTCGGGGGCCAGTCGGGCGACTGGTTCAGCCGGTTTCGGGCACGTCGACCGGTTCGCTTTGCGCTCTGCTGCGGGCTGGCCGTTGCGGTGATCGGCTTGACCACCGGGGGCGCGACATTCGGCAGCGGCTACGCCCACACGCGCGCCATGTTGGAGGGGCACGGCGACCCCACAACAGCCTATTTGCTCTTCAAGTACCTGGCCACCTGGCTCACTGCGTGGTCGGGGGTCCCCGGAGGCATCTTCGCGCCCTCCCTGGCCATCGGTGCGGCCCTTGGCCAGGACATCGCGCTGCTCACGCAATACCCGCATGCGCCCGCTCTGATAGCGCTGGGCATGGCCGGGTTCCTTGCTGCAGCCACCCAGGCCCCGCTGACCGCATTCATCATCGTCATGGAAATGGTGGACGGACATGCCATGGTGCTCAGCCTCATGGCTTGCGCACTGATCGCCAGCGCCGTGTCGCGGCTGTTGAGTCGCCCTCTATACGCCACGTTGGCCGGTTTTCAGCTACGCCGGCTGCCTGCGCGGGCTGATGGAGTGGGTCCAAAGCCTTGAGCGCGGCCCTTCTTTTCGAGGTGTCAGAAATGGAGACGATTGCATGAATCAGGAGCGCTTTGCGAAATCCCCCGATCTGTCGCTCGTCATTGAACTCGAACTGCAGATCGTCAGTGTCGATGACCGTGATCTCGCGCCCATGGCGGCCGATGTGCTGCACGCCATGCGGCACGAGCACATTCCGGGCACTTTGACGGCCGCGACCACCCGCAGCATGATTGAGCTCTCCACCGGGTTCTGTGAGGACCATGCCGAGGCCCTGACACGGTTGCGCGCAATCCGCGATGCCTTGGTTCGGCGCGCCGCCGGCCTGGACCTGCGCCTGTGCGGCGGGGGAACCCACCCTTTTCAGGATTGGATCCAGCAGAGGATCCATGACACCTGCCGCTTCAGTCACCTCCATGAGTTGTATGCACAACTGGCCAAGCAGTTCACCATCTTTGGCCAGCATGTTCATGTAGGTTGTCCCGGTCCGGACGAGTCGCTCGAACTGCTGCACGGGCTCAGCAGATTCATGCCCCACCTGATTGCACTTTCGGCATCGTCGCCATTCAGCCAGGGCACCGACACGGCATTTGACTCGTCGCGGCTGAATGCGGTGTTCGGATTCCCCTTGTCGGGTCGCGCTCCGTTTGTTCTCCACTGGGAAGACTACGAACGATATTTCGGCAAGATGAGCCGGACCGGTGTGGTGCGGAGCATGAACGACTTCAAGTGGGACGTACGCCCGAACCCTGAGTTTGGTACCGTCGAGGTCCGCGCACTGGACACACCGCTGACCGTAGAGAAGGCTGCGGCTCTCGCTGGCTACATCCAGTGCCTGGCACGCTGGCTTCGACGTGAACGTCCCTTCGTCCTGAGAGAGGACGACTATTTGCTTTACACGTTCAATCGCTTCGAGGCCTGCCGATTCGGCCTCGATGCCAACTACATAGACCCCGGTACCGGCGAACGCCACACGCTGCGTGAACAGATCCTCCACTCAATCAACCTGCTGGAAAGCCACGCAATGGAACTTGGCGCAGAAGATGCACTGGCCCTGCTGCGCGACACCGTGCTTCGCACCGGCAACGACGCTTCGTGGGTCCGTGCAGCCTTCGATCGCTGCGCCGACCTGCCCGACGTGGTGGATGAGTTGTCCCTGATGTGGGCGGGGAGTCCTGCTTGACGAAGCAACGTGTCTTGCTAGGCGCTGGCGGCTTCTGCGGCCGACGAACAAACACCGGCACGCAGGCACCTGTGCTTTATAGACCGTGAGCGCAGGCAGGATGGATGAGGTGCGGGTTCGGCCTCGGTGTGCACCGGAATTGACCGCTCGGCTACCCACGGCGCAGACCCGGCCGCTGTGCTGGCAGATCATCGGCATCACCCTGTCGATGCCTATTCGATCTGGACCGCCTATGCTGTGCAAGCACCGATTGCATACCGGCCCGGTCTTCACTGACCCTGCAACAGAGATTGGACACCCGTGAAGAGAACCCTGATGACCTTGTTGATGGCGGCGGGTTTCGCACTGAACGCCCACGCACAATTGGCCCCGGAGGCTGTCAAGGAAAGCACCGACCCTGCCAAGGCGGCGGCGGTCGAGCGTGAGGCGCGCGAGATCCGCGCCCGCGCCGCGACGCAGCCGCAAGGTTCAGCCGACATCGTTCGGGGCCAGACGGATGGCGGCATCGCATTCATGTCGGGCGGCAATTCGGTGGATCATCGGGTGGCCATGCATGCCGAACGCGAGCGCTACAGCCTGTGGGTGGCAACCGTGGCAAAGCCCTCGGGCGCCTATCTGGCCGAAGCGCGGCTGAGCATCGTGAACCTCAAGGACAAGACCGTGGTCTTGCAGAGGACGATGGAGGGCCCTTGGCTGCTGGCTTCATTGGCACCCGGGCGCTACGAGGTGTCCGCCACCTACCGGGCCGAAGGGTCCGGGCAGGACGAGACGCTGACCCAGCGCGTCAACATTGCAAAGAGCGGACAACGCCAGGTGATCATGCGTTTTTCGTCGCCGGCGCAGGTTTCATCGGAAATGAACAGCCCGTTCAAGGGCAATCCGTTCGCGAAGCCGGCCGCTCCACACAAATGACCGGCCGATCTGCCGGACGTGGGTCTGGGTCACCCAGGCAGGGTCATGTCTGAGCCGCTGCGGGCCTCCAGGCGCGACAGCGCGCGGCCCAGCTCGATCTCGACCCCCGCCCGCGCCGCAAAGATGCGGTACACCGATTCCACCAGCATGTCGTTGCCCATCGGTGCCGTGTCGAGGAACGCCAGGTGGCCGATCACGCCGCCATCGCGCGCGTGGATCGGCAAGCCCAGGTAGCTGGCGTACCCCGCCTCGCGTGGAAACATCTGCGCCAGGCCGTCGTGGTGACACACGAGGCGGTCGTCCTGGATGACGCGCTCGCAGGGCGTGCCGGCGAGTTCATAGTCGAAGTTGGGGTCGAACTCTCCGGCCCGCCAGAAGGCCAGCGTGCGCGCCCGGGTGGCCGGCCGGCTGCTGCATTCGGTGACGAAGGCGCTGTCCACGCGCAGGGCATCGGCAAAGTTCTGCACCAGCGCCCTGAAGAACGACTCGCCCGACTGCCCCGCGGTGCCATTGGCAATGGCTTCGACGATGCTTTCCACGCGTTTGAGCTGGGTGATGTCCGTGTCGAGCCCGACCATGCGGTACGCGCGCCCGCTGGCGCGCCGCAGCGCGGTGCCGCGCGACAGCACCCACCGGTAGCGGCCATCGGCATGCTGCAGGCGATGCGGGTGTTCGTAGCGCTCGGTGTCGCCGCGCAGATGGGCCTGCAGTGCCGCCATGGCGGCGTCCCGGTCGGCCGGATGCAGGCGCTGCTGCCACTGTTCGACGGGCAGGCTGTCGCCGTCCGCATCGACGCCGAGCATGTGCTTCCAGCGCGGCGAGCACAGCACGCGCCGGCTGGCCAGGTCCCACTCCCAGAGGCCGTCATTGGCGCCACGCACGGCGGTCACATAGCGCGCTTCGCTCAAGCGCAACGCTTCTTCCATCTGCTGCGAATGTGACGCCACCTGGTCCAGCGCCTGGCGCTGCAGTGCCGAGGCCGATTCCGAGGCCAATCTCAAGGCCCCGGCGCGTGCGGCCAGGTCGAGCCATTCGCCCGGTACCGCCGGCCGGCCCGGCTGCCCCGCCAATGCGGCGCGCACGGCGTCCCGGCCCGCCATCACCCAGCGCTCGTGCAGCAGGGCCTGCAGCCCTGTCCACGCCAGCGCGGCCACGGGCAGGGCGAGCGCCAGGCCCGCCGGGAGCAAGCCGGGCCAGAGCGCCAGGCCCGTAGCCGCCAGCACCATGCCCGCGCCGGGGAGCAGCAGCCGCCCGCGCAGGTTCATGCCGCCTCCCGTGCGGGGTGGCCGGCGGCCGGCAGTTCGAAGCTGAACACCGTGCCGACGCCCACCGTGCTGTCGACCTGGATCTGGCCGCCGTGCAGCGCCACGATGCGCTGGGTGATCGCGAGGCCAAGGCCGGCGTGATGGTGCCGGCCCTCGGCCGGATCGTGCGTGGGCGCGCAGGCGCCTTGCGACAGTTCGACGCGCGGTGCCTGGAAGTAGCGGTCGAACACCTGCGCCAGGTGGGCCCGTGCGATGCCGCAGCCCGTGTCGCGCACGCACACCCGCACGCGGGGGGAGGCGGCCTCGACGTGGAGGGTCACCTCGCCACCGGCGGGCGTGTGGCGCAAGGCGTTTTCCACCAGGTTTTCGAGTGCACGCTCGATCAGTCCGATGTCACCCACCACGGCCGGCGCGCCGGCATCGATGGCCAGCCGAACGGCAACCCCCCGCGCGCCAGCGGGCTGCTGGAACTTCTGCGCAATGTCCTGCACGAGTTCGGCCACCGAGAAGGCCTCGCCTTGAACCTGCCCCGACTGCCCGTCGAGCTTGGTCAGCTCGAACAGGTCGGCCACCAGACGGCCCAGGCGCTCGGCATGCCGGGCGGCCACTTCGAGGCAGGAGCGTTCCTCGGCCGCTGTCATCTCGCCACGGCGCAGCAGCATGGTCTCCAGGTAGCCCTGCATCAGCGTCAAGGGCGTGCGCAAGTCGTGCGACACATTGGCCAGCAGTTCGCGGCGCTGCGCGTCCAAGCCCTCAAGCTGTGCAATCTGCCGCGCGATGTGATCCGACAGCTCGCTGAACGAACAGGCCAGCCGGTCGATCTCGTCCCCATCGGGGCACGACCAGTCGATGCGCCGCGGCAAGGTGAATTTGCTGGCCCGGAACGCCTCCATCTCCTCGGCCAGCACGCGCAGGCGGCGCGTCAGCAGGTTGAACACCAGCAGGGCGGCCAGCAGCGCAAACGCAATGGCGGCGGCCACCAGCTCCGCGCCCAGTTCGACGAGCTGCTGCAACTGCGGCATGCGCTGCGAAATGCCCACCAGCAGGGCGCCGATGACGAGGAACATCCCCATCAGCATCAGCGACAGGCGGCTCGACAAGGTATTGGGCATGGGGAGTCTTTCTCAGCCTCTCAGAGGTCTTGCGGGCTGGGCTCGCCGCAGCGGTACCCTGCGCCCCATACCGTCTGGATGAACTGGGGGTTCTCAGGGTCCCGCTCGATCTTGGCGCGCAGCCGGTTGATGTGGGTGTTGACGGTGTGCTCGTAGCCGCTGTGGCCGTAGCCCCAGACCTGCTGCAGCAACTGGGCCCGCGACGACACGCGGCCGGGGGCGCGTGCGAAGTGCAGCAGCAGGTCGAACTCCTTGGCGGTGAGTTCCACCACGGCACCGTCGACTCGCACCTCGCGGCGCGCGATGTCGATGCGCAGCGCCCCCACGCAGACCAGTGGGTCGGCCGCCTTCGCGGTGGCCCCGGTGGTCCGGCGCAGCAGCGCCTTCACCCGCGCCACGAATTCGGCCACGGAGAAGGGCTTGGTGAGGTAGTCGTCGGCCCCCAGCTCCAGGCCCAGCACGCGGTCGAGTTCCGACGACTTGGCCGTGAGCATCAGGATGGGCACGCGCACGTCACGGCTGCTCAGGCGGCGGCAGATCTCCAGCCCGTCGAGTCCCGGCAGCATCAAGTCGAGCACCACCAGGTCGTAGCCGCCGCGCTCGGCTTCGGCCAGCCCGGCCAGGCCATCGGCCACCCAGCGCACGTCGCACTGGATGGGGGCCAGTTGCAGCTCGATCAGGCGGCCGATGTCTGCGTTGTCTTCAATGACCAGCACGCGTCGGTTCATGGGGGCGTTCTCCGTAGGGTCGAAGCATAGGCAGCGCAAGGCCGGCATCCAATGCGTGCGGATGCGCAGGCGATTGCGGGGACTACGCAGGGCCCGCCCAAAACGTGACCGAAACGTGAACTTTCGTTGAACACGGCGTGATGCCCGGCGACGAAAGTTCAGTCTCCAAGTTTCATTCACCCCCCCTGTCGCTTCAAAGGAGCACTGACATGCAAACCACCTCCAAGACCCTGGTCCACAACGCCCTGGCCGGCCTCGTCGCGCTGGGCCTCTCGGCCACCGCTGCCACCGCCTTCGCGGCCAAAGGCGACACCGAGAAGTGCGCCGGCATCGCCAAGGCGGGCCAGAACGACTGCGGCACCAGCAAGAGCGCCTGCGCCGGCACCGTCAAGGCCGACCACGACCCCGAAGCCTGGGTGTCGGTGCCCAAGGGCACCTGCGCCAAGATCGCTGGCGGCATGGTGGCCGACAAGCCCGAAAACCAGCACGGCGGCATGGCCGCGATGAAGAAGTAACGAGCTCGACCGGCCGCGGCGCCCCTCGCGCCGCGGCGTTTCATCCCCTGCAGGAGAACCCCATGCACACCGCCTTGCCCTCCTTCACTCCCGCCATCGCCGGCACCGGCTGGCGCCCCCGCGCGCTGGCACTGGGCCTGGCGGCGATTCGCGGCCTGGACCGCCTGTCCCCGGCCGTCGACCTGGCGATCCGCATCTTCGTCGCCAGCGTGTTCTTCAAGTCCGGCCTCACCAAGATTGCGAGCTGGAGCAGCACCCTCACGCTGTTCGAGAACGAATACGCCGTGCCGCTGTTGCCGCCCGAACTGGCCGCCGTGCTGGGCACCGGTGTCGAGCTGGTGTTCCCGGTGCTGCTGGTGCTGGGCCTGGGCTCGCGCCTGTCGGCCGGTGTGCTGTTCATCTTCAACCTCATCGCGGTGATCTCGTACCCGGACCTCGGCGAGGTCGGCCTGCGCGACCACCAGATGTGGGGCCTGCTGCTGGTCGTGACGCTGCTGCATGGTCCGGGCGCGCTGTCGCTGGACCACCTGATCGGCAGGCGCTTCAGCGCGCTGCGCCGCTGACCGACGCCGCCACGAAGGCACGCCATGGACACCGGAAAGAACATCGTGATCGTGGGCGGCGGCTTTGCCGGCACCACGCTGGCCAAAGGCCTGCTGCGCCGCTTGCCGCCCGGCCACCGCGTGGTGCTGGTCAGTGAAGAGAGCTACACCACGTTCAACCCCATGCTGGCCGAGGTGGTGGGCGCCGCGGTGTTTCCCGAACACGTGGTGGCCCCGATCCGGCAGATGCTGGGCACCGCGGCCGCCGAGCGCAGCCAGTTCGTGATGGGCCGCGCCACCGGCGTGGATGCACCCGGCCGCACGCTGGCGGTGGACACGCTGGCGGGACCACAGCGCGTACCTTACGAGCATCTGGTGTTGGCCTTCGGCACGCGTGCCAACCTGACGCTGGTGCCGGGGCTGGCCGAGCATGCCCTGCCGCTCAAGCTGGTGGGTGATGCCTTGCACATCCGCAACCGGGTGCTGCAGCGTGTGGCGCGCATCGAACTGGAAACCGACCCGGCTGAGCGCCGCCGGCTCGGCCACTTCATCGTGATCGGCGGCGGCTTCTCCGGCGTCGAAACGGCCGGTAGCTTGAGCGACTTTCTGCGCGACGCGCTGCGCTACTACCCACGTGTGCGCGCCGACGAGTTGCAGGTCACGGTGCTGCAGGACGCCGAGCGCCTGCTGCTGGAACTGCCCGAGCCGCTGGGCCGGGCCGCTGCCCGCTCGCTGCAAGCGCGCGGCGTCGTCGTGCGCCTGGGCGCGCGCGCCGAGCGCGTAGAGGCCGGCGGTGTAGTACTGGCGGGCGGTGAGTTCATCGCTGGCGCCACTGTCATCTGCACCATCGGAACCCAGGCCAATCCGCTGGTGGCCCAACTGGCCTGCGCCACGCAGCGCGGCCGCATCGAGACCCTGCCTGATCTGTCGGTGCCCGGCTGGCCCGGCGTGTGGGCGCTGGGCGACTGTGCGCTGGTGCGCAATGGCACGGCCTTCGCCCCGCCCACCGCGCAATTCGCGGTGGCCGAGGCGCGCGCCCTGGCCCGCAACCTGCTGGCCGCGATCGCCGGCCGGGCCACCCTGCCGTTCAGCCATACGTCGCGCGGAATGATGGCCACCACCGGCCACCTGAAAGGCGTGGCGCTGGTGTTCGGCCTGCGCCTCTCGGGCCTGCCGGCCTGGCTGCTGTGGCGGGCCTACTACCTGCTGCTCATGCCCACGCTGGGCCGCAAGGTGCGCATCTTCGTCGAATGGACCTGGAGCATGTTCTTTTCGGCCGACATCACCCACCTTCGCTTCACGCGCACGGCTGACGCCGATGCGCCCCACCCGCACCCCCTCGCCCACACCACCCACACCACCCGCTAGGAAACCCCCATGCAACTGAAGCACAAATCCGCCATCGTCACCGGCTCCACCAGCGGCATCGGGCTGGGAATCGCCCGCGCCTTGGCGCAGGCCGGTGCGGACGTGATGCTCAACGGCTTCGGCAATGCCGACGAGATCGAGTTCACCCGCGGCGCCTTGCAGCGCGAATGCGGCGTCAAGGTGCTGTACTCGGGTGCCGACATGAGCCGGCCGGAGCAGATCCGCGCCATGGCCGAACAGGCCGCCGCCCAGTTCGACAAGGTCGACATCATCGTCAACAACGCCGGCATCCAGCATGTGGCACCCATCGAGTCATTCCCCGAGGAGAAGTGGGACGCGGTACTGGCCATCAACCTGTCGTCGGCCTTCCACCTGATCAAGGCGGTGGTGCCGGGCATGAAGGCGCGCAAGTTCGGCCGCATCATCAATGTCGCCTCGGCCCACGGCCTCACCGCCTCGCCCTTCAAGGCCGCCTATGTGGCTGCCAAGCACGGCATGGTGGGCCTGGGCAAGACCATGGGCATCGAGCTGGCGCCGTTCGGCATCACCTGCAACACCATCTGCCCGGGCTACGTGAAGACCCCGCTGGTGGACAAGCAGATCGCCGACCAGGCCCGCGCGCACGGCATCTCGCCCGAGCACGTGGTGCGCGACGTGCTGCTGGTGCACCAGGCCCGCAAGGAGTTCGTGCGCGTGGAAGAACTGGCCGCCCTGGCCGTGTTCCTGTCGTCCGACGCCGCCGCATCGATGACCGCCGCGGCGATCACGATGGACGGCGGCTGGACCCAGCACTGAACCTACCCCCTACAAGAAAGCCCTCCATGGACATGCGCGTCAAACCCAATGCCACCCGCGCCAAGAGCGTTGCCGGCAAGGTCAAGCCCATCAACCTCGCACTGCAGGGCGGCGGCGCCCACGGCGCCTTTGCCTGGGGCGTGCTCGATCGCCTGATCGAAGACGAGCGCATCAGCTTCGAGGGCATCAGTGCCACCAGCGCCGGCGCCATGAACGCTGCCGTGCTGGCCTATGGCTGGACCCAGGGCGGGCGCGAAGGGGCCCGCGAGGCGCTGGCCGGCTTCTGGAAGGCCGTGTCCGATGCTGGCACGCGGTACAGCCCGTTCAAGGCCTTCCCCGGCAGCGCGCAGTTCGGCGATTTTTCGCTCGACAAGTCACCCGGCTACCTGATGATGGACATGGCGACAAGGCTGCTGTCGCCGTACCAGCTCAACCCCTGGAACTTCAACCCGCTGCGCGACGTGCTGGAAAAGCATGTGGACTTCGCGGCGCTGCGCGAGCATTCGGCGATCAAGCTCTTCCTGGCCGCGACGAACGTCGAGACCTGCAAGGTGCGCATCTTCCAGTGCAGCAACATCACGGCCGATGCGGTGCTGGCCTCGGCCTGCCTGCCGCATCTCTTCCAGGCGGTGGAGATCGACGGCGAGTTCTACTGGGACGGCGGCTACGTGGGCAATCCAGCTATCTACCCGCTGATCTACCAGTGCGAGTCACGCGACGTGGTGGTCGTGCACCTCAACCCCATCGTGCGCCGCGGCTGCCCGCGCACGGCGGCCGAGATCATGAACCGGCTCAACGAGGTGAGCTTCAACTCGTCGCTGATGCGCGAGATGCGCGCCATCGCCTTCGTCACCTCCCTGGTGGAGCGCGGCAAGCTCTCGCCGGGCGAGGCCAAGCAGATGTGGGTCCATTCGATCCGCGCCGACGAGGAGATGGTGCAGTACGGCGTCTCGAGCAAGCTCAACTGCGACTGGGCCTTCCTCACGCACCTGCGCGACCGGGGCCGCGTCCACGCCGAACAATGGCTGGCCCGGCACTTCGACTCGATCGGCAACGAGTCGAGCGTGGACCTGCGCGGCGAGTTCCTGTGAAGACGGCAGGAGGCACGACATGGAACTGATGGGGTTCAGCGCCGCCGTGCTGGTGGCGGCCTTGTGCGCCGGGGTGATGGGCTTTGCGATTCAGCGCGGCGCCACCTGCACCGTGGCGGCCGTGGATGAAGTGTTGAACCAGCGCAAGGCCGGCCGGCTCCTGGCGATGGGTGAAGCCTCGCTGTGGGTGGCCGGTGGGCTGGCGTTGGCCAGCGTCGCCGGCTGGCACGCGGTGATGCCGGCCGCCTACCCCGTGAGCGCCTGGGTCGTGATCGGCGGCGTGCTGCTGGGGCTGGGCGCCTGGCTGGAGAAGGCCTGCGTGTTCGGCGCCATCGCCCGCTTCGGATCGGGCGACTGGAGCTATGCGGCCACGCCGCTGGGCTTTTACGCCGGCTGCCTGAGCGTGGCGGGCGTCTTCGCGCCGCCCGCCGCGCCCGTGCTCGCGGCAGCCTCGCCGGTGCTGCAGGCCGCCGGCTGGGTGACGGGACCCTTCCTCGTGTTCGCCGCGTGGCGCGTGCTGCCGCCGCTGTGGTCGGCCTGGGCCCGGCTGGGCGCGCGGCAACGCCTGGCGGCATGGGTATGGGCGCCGCATGCAGCCACCGGCGTGATCGGCGTGACCTTCTTGCTGATGCTTCTGCTGGTGGGCGTGTGGGCCTACACCGACGTGCTGGCGCAGTTGGCGCACGGCATGACGCAGCGTCTGGCGCTGGGCATCGCCTTTCTCATCGCGCTGTACCTGGGCGCTGTGCTGGGCGGCTGGACGGCGGGTCGCTTCGGCAGCACGCCGGTCACCGTGGCGGGGGTGCTGCGCTGCTTCACCGGCGGCCTGCTGATGGGCTGGGGCAGCCTGCTGATCCCCGGCAGCAACGACGGGCTGATCCTGATCGGCATGCCGCTGCTGCGGCCGTACGCCTGGATCGGGTTCGCCACCCTGTGCGTGACGATTGCCGCGGCCATGCTGGCGCAGCGCGCCCTGGCGCAGGCCTTCCTGCGTGGGAGCACCACGTGAGCGGCGCCCGGTCGCACCGCGTGGGCAATGTGCTGGTGCTGGGCGGCGCGGTGCTGGCGGCACTGGCCGCGGTGCAGCGCTTCACCCATGCGGTGCCCGGCTCGGATCCGGCCTTCTCGCTGCCGCGCGAGCGCTGCTACGGCATCGTGCGGGCCGGCCGCAACGACTGCGGCACGTCGCAGCACGCATGCGCGGGCCGCGCCCGGCTCGACGGCTCCAGCGACGAATGGCTGAGCCTGCCTTCAGGCACCTGCGCGCGCATCGCCGGGGGTCGCCCCAAGAGCGAAGGCGGCTGACATGCTGGCCACCCTGCGTTCCTGGTTGTTCACCGGCGCGCCGGCCGCGGCGCCCACGGCCCTGCCGCAGCGGGTGCAGCGCGAGTTGGAGCGGGAGCAGTTCCGCGCCGAGTTGCTTGTCACTGCGGTGCAGTTGCTGCTGGTGCTGCTGCTGGCCGCGCTGTATGCCTCCACGCCCGACGGCTTTGCGCCCGACGCGCCCATCGAGGCGGCGCCGCTGGGCCTGGTGTTGTTCGCGCTGCTCGCGCTGGTGCGGCTGTACACCGCCTGGACCGGCCAGCTCAGCCGGGCCGTGCTGGCTGCCGGCGTGGTGGCCGAGATGGCGGTGCTGTTGTTCGTGATCTGGGCCTACCACCTGCAATACGAGCAGCCGCCGCAGTTCTCGCTGAAGAGCACGCAATTCGTCTACGTGTTCGTGCTGATCGGCCTGCGCGCGCTGCGCTTCGAGCCGCTGTGGGTGGTGTTGTCGGGCCTCACCGCCGCCATCGGCTGGCTGGTGCTGGGCGCGCTGGCCGTGCAGCAGGCCCCCGAGAGCCCCATCACCTGGGACTACGTGACCTCGCTGCGCTCGATGCAGATCCACCCCGGCGGCGAGTTCGACAAGGTGCTGGCCATCCTGGTGGTGACCGGCGTGCTGGCGCTGGCGCTGGCACGCGCGCGGCATCTGCTGGAGCGGGCCGTGTCGCAGCAGCGTGCGGTGGCCGACCTCTCGCTGTTCTTCGATGCCTCGGTGGCCCGGCGCATCACCGGCTCCGAGGCCAACGTGATGGCCGGCCAGGGCGAGTTGCGCGAGGCGGCCATCGTGTTCCTGGACCTGCGCGGCTTCACCGCGGCCTCGTTGACGCTGTCGCCCACGGAGCTGATCGCCCTGCTGGGCGAATATCAGCGCCTGGCCGTGCCCATCATCCAGCGCCACCATGGCAGCATCGACAAGTTCATGGGCGACGGCATCCTGGCCAGCTTCGGCGCGGTGACGCCCGCGGCCGACTTCGCCGCACATGCGCTGCACGCGGTCGACGCCCTCCTGCAGGCCGTCGATGCCTGGCGCGCCCGGCGCCTGGCCCAGGGCCTGGCCGCCCCCGACGTGGGGGCCGGGCTGGCCCACGGCAGCGTGGTGTTCGGCA
>Ga0307516_10004014_pt1 | contig 18453 bp, 26 predicted proteins | sample 19_EM_MG_FD_203310 | JGI IMG/M metagenome (GOLD analysis project Ga0307516, IMG submission 203310) | Populus trichocarpa ectomycorrhiza microbial communities from riparian zone in the Pacific Northwest, United States - 19_EM | ecosystem: Host-associated > Plants > Roots > Unclassified | place... | reverse complement strand
AGCCAGCTGATGTTCCTTCGGTTCCGTCGGGACGGCGCCAGGTTGCCTGACCCCCCTGCACTCGCAGCGTCTCCAGGTGCGCGGGACTTTTGCCCTAACCCACAACCACGCTCACCAGTCACCCCTGAGGTAAAGGCGATCTCATAAAGATTGCCTCGAGCGCTCCAAAGATCATCCTAGATATCCTTCCTTCCTCTGTGCCTTATTTTGTCGACGCCTCGCTCTTTGCGCTCTTCGTCAAATGGAACGGGGGGATCGTTTTGGGTCGGTGGTTCACACGTTCATATCGCCAGGACCTCAGCTGATATAGAATCTAGGCGATAAGGCGAATCATACCCCAGCCTTTCACATACCCCAAATTTATTACTTTGTCGCGTTTTCTACCATCATGGGATGGCCGGCTCTCATTTCTGGGAAAGACGGTCTAAGGCCTTTGATACACGGTATTGTCGCGAGGATGTGGGGAAGCAAAAGGTCTGCCGTTCGTCCACCTTTTGCGTCATGGTACTCACCCCAAACCCAGGCGGAGTGCCGTGACGCTCGTGTTAATCCTCCTGATGGCGTTCACCGTCCATCGTTATACGTGAGTGGATACGATTATACCGATGATAGACCGCTCAAGTTAGTAGTATCCATCATCCATTCCTATTGGCTGATAACCGTCATTACACGTTCTACGTCTGGCGGAGGATTTTTATGTTGCACCCGATTGTGCCGTACCTCCTGATTCCCGGCTACTTGGCGTGCGGATGGGCCTGGTTCTTGCGAATCGGTGTGTCACAACCTTGAGCCTGATTGCTTTTCAAAGGGACTAAAAGTTAAGCAGGTGCCGATCAAACCCTATTGCAGGTTTTGCTGTTGCCTGTATGCGTGCTGCCGGTGCTCCTTCCAGCACCTTTACTGGAACCTCGGTACTTCCTTGTTCCGTATCTTTTACTGAGAGCGCAGGTGGCGGATGTTCCGGGGTGGGGTGTGACACTAGAAGGGGCGTGGTATGCCCTCGTCAATGCTGTTACAATGTGGGTCTTTCTGTACCACGAAAGAGAGGGAGCGATTAGATTCATGTGGTAGTGTCACTTCCTGTCACGTGTCGTAAATAAAGTACCCTCGGCGTCTTCCGAATCCTACCGAACGCTCGAAGCTGCAGGTCGCCAACAACGTCCACCACGGTCGCCCGCCAGGCTCCAACAGTAAGTTCAAACTCATCCTCTGAGGAGCCTTGACCGGAAAATCCTGAAGGTTGCGTCCAGCCCACGATGCCAACGGCCAAACCAACGATCTCTAGTGGCGCCGTGCGCCCGACGAAACCACCCACGAGAATCAGACACTCTATCACCCTCTCTTCCGTTGGCAAGGCTCTGGCAGATGTAATGAACAAAGATAACGCGAAGGCCGGAACTCTCGAGAGACCGACAAAGAAGTCCAAGGAGCTGAAGGACGCGCCAGTTACCCGGTCGAGCTCGAGAGCTCGGGCGTCGATCGACACCGTCCCGTCATCCGGCCGAGGTTCATTGGAGATCACACCCGTCGCTTTTCGTACTAGGGGAGCTTTGAAGGCTGCATTCGGTCATTCAGAGCTCAAGCCATCGCAAACGGAGAACATCAACGCATCCAAGGTCTCCCTATCCAAAGCATCGAGTCTCAAACCCAAGGTCACGGGGACTGCATTGCCAAAATACCGACCTGGTTCTACCGAACCCCCCTCGAAGAATCCCCCACTTACAAAGGTCACCAGGGCAAAGAAATCTGGGAGCGTCTCCTCGGATAAGAGTTCACCATCCCCAGCGCCTTCTGAACTCCCACGTCGCACTATCAGCCCTCACAAGCGTTTGGTCAAACATGGCCGGTCGGCTTCCGAGACACCCCAGTCGACAACAAAGAAGGAGGGCACCTTCTCTATGAACAAGGCAAAATCCAAAGTTTCCCCCGATAAATCAGCACCCGGTCCACCCCCCTCCAAATCCACCAACACCTCCGCTGTCCCATCCCCTTCCCAGCCACCTATGCGACCTCCCTCTTCCACGTCTGTACACAATGTTACCTCCACACCAACGAGATTACGAAGACTTGCGGGCTTTGGAATCGAGAGTCCCACGAAACAGCGACCTCCTGTACATGTTACGTTGCAGAGTTCTCCTATTACGAAGGATTCTAGTCAGGACACTACTGCCAGCAGCTCGGAGAGCGTGTCAGTTTCCTGCAATACCCCCTTGACCCCACCTATCGAGGACGACAGTCACGACAGCATCGACGTAGAGTTCATGCTTGGAACTGCCATGTCTCCATCTGCCCCCACGCCCGCAGTTCCCCGGATTAGAGAGCCTCGGAAACAACCCAAGAGAGAGGAGCCTACCACTCCCACCCGATCGAATGGTTTGCCCACCCGGGAAAACCTCTCTTATCTATCTCCCCTGCCAAATGGTAGCCCACCGTCTCTCCGACCCAAGCCAAAGAAACCCGGAAACGATCGAGGTTCCCTCTTGTCTTGGGAACAATTGGCCGCGGCCAATAACTCCGCAGACGACGACGTGGACATTTCGAATATGCTTTCCGGGATTCCTGCCCCATTCATGGCGGGATTTCTCTCACCCGCACCGAGCACCATCATGGAACTTCCAGACAGTCCCGGCCTCAGCACAGTGTCTCTTTCTCCGGCCGGTTACAACTCGATTTCGCGGGTTTTGTTGCCGGACGTCACGCCTTCACCAGCCCCCTTGCGCCTGGAGATGGAACGATCTGCTTCTTCTGGAGTGTCCGAGGCTGCAACGAATACGATGTTGCGACTTCAATTGGCACAACAGGAGCACATGTCGAAGGAGAGGCTGGACCGTATCCAGAGCCTGGAGAAACAACTACATCACGAGAGGGAAGCTCACGAGAGATCTGCCAGGGATCTCGCTCGGCAGGTTACAGAGGTCGACGCGGGGCTCCGGGCCCATATCGAGGCGACAGAACGGAAGATAGCCGATCGTGACGCACAGATCGTTACGTTACAGGGTCAACTGAAACAGTTAAACAAGGCGAAGAAGCATGAGATGGACCAGGCGGTTGAGCAGACGAGGTTGCACGCTGCGACGACGTACTCCAACAACCTGCAGACTGTTCATATGAAGTGGGAAACGGCTGCTGCCGGCCAGCAAGCCGCGGGATCATGGGCGACCGTCGCTTCTCTCTTCGGTGGCCACCTTGAGCTTATTAAAGCCAACAGGGAGATGTTGACCACCCTTCTGTCGGGGCTGGATCACAACCTCGATTCTTTACGAGCGCAGGCGCAGGCCTGTTGAATTCTTTCCATCTCATCTTGGTCTGGTCGCGTTCCGTTTCTCCTCCTTGCCCCGAACTCACGTTTTAATACGCCCCTTCTTATTCTATTCCTTCCCTCGTTGTTATTTCCCTTTCATGCGGTTCAGCTCTTTTATGCCTCCCTGTCCGCTTTGTGCATGTACCCAGACCTCGTGATCATCCTCGATCCATGTCCATCCGTTCATACAGTCTACGATCTATTATATCTGTACAGTAGGATTATAATGATATCACGACTGTGCCGATCACGACCTCGGGAGGGCTGCCTCAATGGCGTCCAGGAGGCAACCGTGTTCTTGGTCTTGGGTGACCTGTGAAAGGTATTCGGTCACGGACACACGAATGTTCTCCGAGCTACGAGGCGAGCGTTAGCCTGGGACCCTGAGCGCGGGAGAAAATACACACTTGGAAGATCCTATCGCCACTTCGGCCTCACACTTTGTTCTCTTCAGGGCCATCGGCCAGTGTGCGAAGACCTCAAAGTCAAACAAGAAGTTTACCAAGACCTTTGATTGCACCACGAGGTCGACGACCCTAACGGTGACCTTGAAGGAAGGTATTGTAGCGAGCACGGCGCTGGTGCTGGACGTGGAAGTATTCAAATCCTCGGCGGTCCCATCGTGGGGTATGACCTTGATCGCAACGGGGTATTTTGTCTCGATGATGTCGAGCTGGGTTCGGAGTTGGACAATGGATGTCCAGTAGTCGCTCAAGAAAGTCACGATCTGTGTTCCCGTCATTTTGGCGACCATTCGGGAGGGTGTCAAAAGAGACCACTTACCTCGCGGGTCGTCGTTGTATCCCCCATGTTTCGAACCCACTTTACAGCAGTCTGGAGGGTGAGCTCGCTGAGGGAGGGGAAAGGGTCACGTCTCTTCCCTGGAAGTGGCAACCGGTCAATTGTGACCCTTGACATGATAGGGACGAAGTTGACGCAGGGTATCAACACGGAAAACCTCCCAGCGTAGAGGAACTGAGCCATCCCGGCGCCGATCTTCGTCGCCTTCCAAAGGTGGAGATCCTGCAACCCCTCGAGTTTGTCTGATGGATACGAAAGGTGGTTAAATGGGTGGGGGGGGGAGCAATCGCGAGGGAGTACCTTTGAGCCTGAAGACCTCCTCCTTAGTACTACTGTTCTGGATTTGGATAATCCTCTCGCATTCCGCGATGGCGTTTTCTACCTCCTTCTGCTCTTCGTCGAGTTCTGCGGACCGTACGTTCAACCTCTCAAGTTTAGCCATGGCCTCGGAGACGTCGGCTCGATACACGTCCAACTCAGCGCTGAACGAAAAATGTAAGGCGCTATGTGAGTGTGAAAGATAGTTGATTTGTACCTTTGTTCCGCCAGGGACGTTTTCAACTCGTTCAAGTATTCCTGATCACAGCTCTCTATCTCTGCAACCACCTCCTCGTCCTCCTTCAACTCTGCCATCACCTCCTCGTATTCCTGTCGTAACGTCACTAGGAGTTCGTGGCCCTCCTTGTTGATTCGTTCGAGGAAGGCGGCGTCCTAAGCAGTATACACGTTAGTGATGTCCTCAGTGTGTGGGGCAAAGGGATAGCTGACTGCCGCGAGTTGATTGAACCCAGCCTCCGCAGTTACGAGAAGTTCGTTCACCCAATGGAACTTCCAATCATACCACTGAGACCGTACCTGCGCTTTCTCGTTTACTCTCAACAAATTCAGGTGAGGCTACACGTAAGAGTGAGGGGTGGTGTTAAACCCGCAAAGACAAGGCAACTCACGATCAGGGCTTCCCTGAACGAATTGTCACTCTCCACGAACTCTCTAAACAAATCAGGATTGTCTTTCTTTACGTCTTCCTCTGCCTTCTGATAGAATTCCTTGAAAGCCTCGACCCGATCTTGCAGATCCTTCGAGACCTCATCGTACAGTGTCCAGTGGGGTAGGTCCACAAACATTGCCACGACATAATCTGCGAGGGGTATGTCCTGAGCGTGGTCGGGAGTCGTCGAAGAAGCCAGGAGGGACGGGTGAATGGACGACCTCCGCGGAGCCACAAGATGTTCCATAAACTCTGTCCCAGTCATGGCAAGGAATTGTTCGATCGAAATACGAATCTGGCGTGTGTGAAGATGAGCCCGAACATAATATCAAGTTCCAAACCTACCTCTTCAGCAGATTCTGGGTCACTGGCCGTAGTAACTTCATCTCTCCACCGGCTAGTTACGTCATCTTCCTCTGGAGGAGTGATTTCGATTTCCGGTCGTTCCTTCCCCCGTGCACCTTCTTTAGGGGGGGCTACAGGGCTTTCAGCTCCTGGCGGGGGAGAGGGTGGTTTCGACGGAGGTGATTGGGCGGGCTCTGGGACTTCATCGTCTCGTTCAAGCTCCGTGTCTTCCTCGTCTTGAGCCTCTTGCAAGGCAGTTGGGATTGGCTCTTCCCTTTCAGGAGGGAGGGAGCTTGCCTTCTTTAATGGACTCGGAGCATCCCCTAGCGCGCTCTTCCTCCCCTTAACTGGGGCGGGCACGCGCGTACCGAAAGCGAACATCGTCGGGCCAGTATTACTCGGTTTCTGGCCATGTGTGAACGACGCAGATGTTCTCCTGAGACCAGAAACAGAGGGTGTGTGGCCCCGGGCTGGGAGACCAGGTTTCCGCGGGCTGGAGGTGAGCCCAGCTTTCTTTCCCGGACCGGAAGGTTTTGGTGTCGTACCCTTTGAGGGAGACTCTGGAGGAGCAGAAGAAGCCCGTGATGTGGAAGGGGCTGTAAGACGCGAGGTAGCTGGTCTCTTTCCGGGAGTGGGACGCTCTTCGACCGGCTTTTCGGTTTCAGTGATGGGCCGTTTCTGGGATTGAGTGTCTATAGTAACGGTCGAAGCTGTTGTTGGTGTGTTTGACTTGACGGAGGGCTTTTGCAGAGAGAACACAGATTGCCTTTCGAGCGGGCGCGGTTTGAATACGTCACTGGCAGTGAGTGGCGCCGCTTTGGGAATTTCGGTGGTCGGCGGTTTGAAAACGGGTTGGATGGAGGTAGGTTTCTGAAATATGGGCGCAGGTTTTGTCGAAGTAGAAGAAGTGAGCTTGGATAAATCTGGATAGAGCGACGGGGATTGGTTGTCCTGTGCTAATGTAACGGGCAGGTTGATCCGCTCGTCCATGTCGTGAGTCCGGCTGTTGCTGTAATCGGAGGTCGAATCTTGACTGGGAATGGAGAGTGTACCCGAACTAACACGACGGAGCATCCCAGTGATATCCATCGTCTTGTCCGCATTCGCGAAGTCAGCAGGATCCTGGGTGAAACTGTCGCTCTCTGTGCTGGCAAAGCTGTGGTCTCCTCCAGCTAGGCCATCACCACTAAGCCCAAGCGAATCTCTGGCGACAATCAATCTCGAGATAGCGTCGTCCAACTCGTTGGGCTCCGCATCTCCGTCTTCCGATATAGAGTCGTTGGCCCCCGCGTGTGTCACAGCGCGTAAAGCGTGCCATTCGTCCGGGGGTGGTTCGGGTTTGCGTAGAGGTTGGCCAAGAGGCACGGTAAAATCCGTATGTGGGGGATCATCCTCACTCTCCCCAACCTCTGAAACGCTCCTGTCCTGGGCTGCTTCTTCTGGAGGTGCTAACGACTGCCTACGCATGGAGGACCGCCGCCTGGAGGCGACAGACTGGCGGCGAACAATTTCCGTCATGTCCATGTCGTCTCCATCGTAGTCTTCTTCTTCGTCGGAACCATCCCAACCCTGGTCGGTTAGTTTGAGTTCGTCGGTCATGGTTATGATCTTCGTTGTGTCTAGCTCCATAGACTCCTCCCCAGCACCGACGTCGGTGCCAAAGGAGCGTCGCAAAGAACTCCTACGTCGAGGGCGGAATTTGTTGGCCCCGGGATATGCATTCTCGTCGTTGATGACCGGTGGTAGTTGGTCAGCTTCTTGTTCTGGATCTTGTCCAGGAGAACTCGGGGGTGATCCTGTAGAATTTGTGTGGTCTCTATCGAATAAACGAACCTGGGACTTGTCGGCAAACGATACGCGGCGTTGGATCGTTGTAAGATCCATGGGTTGAGTGACATCATCTGGTGCAACGGAGGCCCGTTTCAGGATGGATTTCCGTGGTTTCTGCGATGCTTCGGTGAGGGTGATTTTGTACAGGAAACAAAGTGTACGCACCAGCGATCGTCGAGACCTCGATAAGGGGCTAAGTTTGTCCCCTGGAGCAATGCTGTACGCTCGGCGCCGGCCACTCTTGGACTTTGAATCGCTCATATTCAAGACGGCGATAGACCTGCGCCTCGCCGGCGAGAACTTCGGCGAGGACACCATGCTTGAGGAACCAAGAGGGGGAGATCAAGAAGAGCCCAGCTCGACCAACAAGCGGTGGCGCGTTGTGGAACGAACAGAACGTGACCTGTGACGCGTCGCGCTGATTGACACACGTCAACCGAACCAAGTACAGAATATGGCCTCGCGCCTACCAAAGCCCGTCACATCGACCGCGACGATGACCACAAGAGCGACGCGTTCCAAGGCGGCCACCCCCACCGATCCAGCCCCGGCGACGACCACCCGCACGACGAGAACGGCCGCGATGAAGCCCAGGGAGCCACCATCACCGGTGAAGAAGACTGCAACGCGGAAAGTGACCAAACCCACGACAAAGGACAACGAGGGAGCTTTCGATTCGGATTCTACGGCGACGAAGAAAGCACCTGCCGCTGCCTCGAAGCAAACCAAGGCCACACATCCGAGCGTCGTCCCCCCTGATCACGACATCGAACCCATCAAGGTCAGTGCCCTCCAGATCAGATCATCCCTCGTATCTGAACGCCTGGCCCCAGGCATTCCTCCGTATTCGTCCCCAGATAAACCAAGACACTCCCACCGATAAACCGTACCTCGAACAACTGTCAGATTCATCAGTGCGGATGGTGGATCCGACAGGACCTACAGCAAACGTATCACGATACCGCCTTTCGACCGTCCCACAAACCTCTACCTATTCCTTCTCTCACGTCTTTCCTTCTGCCACCCCCCAATCAGACTTTTTCACGAAGACCACGTTACCTCTCGTGCAGGATCTGCTACAGGGTCAGAATGCCCTGCTGTTCGCCTACGGCGTCACAAACTCTGGAAAGACGTACACCGTACAAGGAGGTGGCGACCCTTCCTCGGCGGGCATCCTGCCCAGAACCCTGGACGTAATCTTCAATAGTGTGGATCATTTACAGAGCGATAACAAGGTAAGCAACATGGCAGTTATGTTCGTGTCCCTTACAGATCGTGTAATTTAGTATGGCCCAGTCCGTCTACAAGGCGTAGAAGCCGCAGACCCCAAATCCGATGCCAATAACATCCAATCTGTATCTAAACTCCGGCAAGACCCCACACTCGCCCAAGTCCTACAGGACGAGCTAGAGGGCGAGGACTTGGACACGGCAGTAGATTCTACGGTTCTCAAGGTCGACAGGAACTACACGCATTCAGTATGGCTCTCCTATGCAGAAGTTTACAACGAAAAGGTGTACGACTTGCTTGCAGATACTTCCTCATTCAAAGCGGGCACCAAGGCCGGCCCTTCGACTCTGCTCCTGTCACGAAAGGCGTTGGCCATTAAACCAAGCCCTCCGGCTGACTGGGACGCCTCACAGAACACTGGCAAATATGTTGCCGGACTCCGCCAGATCAGAGTCCACTCCGCAGCTCAAGCAAAGGAAATCCTGAAACTCGGTCAGTTGCACCGCAAGGTATTCGGGACTTTGGCGAACAGTCAGAGCAGTAGGAGCCACGCTCTTGTCACAATCAAGCTGATGCGTTGTCACCGAGGAGACTACCACGTGTGTTTTGTTGCGTTCGTCAAGCGTTGATCCATGGGTTAACCCCGGTTGCTTAAGGACCCCTCAAACATACAAACCGCAAGGCTTACGTTGGTGGATCTCGCGGGTTCTGAACGTACGAAAAATACACATACATCCGGGGAGCGACTAAAAGAGGCGGGGTCCATCAACAAGTCGCTCATGGTTCTCGGTCAGTGTATGGAGGTTATGCGAGTCAACCAAAAACGGTTGGCCCAAAGCCTGGCTAACGCAGGGCGTGTTGATACACGGGATGTAAAGAAGACTTTGGCTGTTGTTCCATTCAGACACAGCAAACTCACTGAGATTCTTATGGACTATTTCATCGGAGATGGTCGGGTGGTAAATCGAGTATCCCATTGCATCCTTACCCACGGAACTCACCAAAATTTCAAGGTCATGATTGTCAACGTGAACCCGTACGACACAGGTTTTGATGAGAATTCGCACGTCATGAAGTTCGCCGCATTAGCCCGTGAGGTTACTACAGCACGCAAACCTGCACCGCCCGCTAAGAAAGGGTCATCCCTCGCCAACTCTACCTCGCGACAAAGCGAGCAACATCGTAGAAAGGTCACCATCTCGATGGGAAAACCAGGGCGTCAAAGCGAAGCTTTGCTCGAAGTCTTGGAAGGTGAGAACCCACGAATGGAAACGCCCGAGTCAGTAGTTTAACCCCTACCGCAGAGGACGAAGAGGCGGACGACCTCGACGACGCGGACGAAGACTTTGAACTGAACAAGGCGTTCGTCAGCGCTTTATTTGACGAGATCGATGACCTCCGAATGCAGGTACGCGTTCCACATTCCGCCGTCTTTGCCTCCATTCATCGGATCCTATCAGTTATTTGAAGCAGAGATGCGCTGCGCCATTACCGAGGCGGAAACCCGTGAAGAAGTCATGGAAGAGATGGAGGAAAGGATGAGAAACATGGAGAAGATGTATCTGAAGCGTATCACGGATGAAGTCGAAATGAATGAGAGGAAAATGGATGCCAAAATCGACATGCTGCACGGGACTGGCCTCCTAGGAAGTGAGGGAACAACAGACGAGGAGGAATACGTAAGTAATGCTTAGACGTTTACCGTGGTCGCACTCGCTCACCGTGCCATAGAGTGAAAAGGAGAACCATGCTCCTGATTACATGTCCCAAGATGATGAGTATGATTACGAGGAACGGGCTCCCTCCCCTCTGGATCGCAAGTCCGCCCTGAATCGGTCACAACAATTTCCCCCGAGTGTAAAGAAAACACAGTGGAAGCCCGCTCGAGATGACACGGACGTGTCAATGGACGTGTCACTCGACGTGGCCGCTCGGATGGACGTCGACGAGGAAGATGAGGACCTCCCACCACCAAGACTAGTGCAACAAAAGCAGCTCTCTCGAGCGCCATCTCCTGTCTTCGAAGTCGACGTGAAACGAAGTCGCGCTAGCTCCAGCCAGCCTCAGGCTAAGAGCAAGGCCAAACCCAAACCTCAGCCAGCACCGACCAGGACCACGCGCAACACTCGTTCCTCAAAGGTTCCGGGGCCAGAACTGACATCTGAGGATTCAATGCCGTCAGATTCTTCATCACCCCCTCCAGCTCGGAAGCCTGGGCCTGCTCCAAAAAAGAAACGGTGAGGTCTCGAGTCTGAAAATTCCCTGCCATGAGTGCGTTTGAACGAGTGCTCACCCTACCCCATCAGCGTCATCAACACGAAGAGGAAGTAGTGAACGAGGGGTTGAACCTTGCCTTAGTAACGGGTAGCTGGCGTCGCTCGCTGGGATAGCTAATGGTCCCAGTCTGAAACCTCGACCGGATGTGCGCCGAAGGATCTGAGAGCCCCGTGGACTCAGGTCCTCTCTTCCACCGCGAGTCTGGCCTAGAGGATAGCGGGGGTTTGCTTGAGTAGAATCGAAGGTATGGACCTACCGTTACTCCTGTTACTTAGATCTTTGGATAGCCTTGCGATCGCACATGAGTGTTTTTGAGTTGGAAGTCCCGTAGTCACGGACCCCCACTTGGACCCCGAGAACCCCCACATACGGTGTAACTGATGCACAGAAGTGTGACCGCCGGGGGCTGCCTTGCAGTATCCTGTTAAGTGGGTTGGTGTTGGAGCTGGTAGGCGCCCCGAGCCAAGGCTGGCCAACCGTTTACTTCCCTGGTGTATTAGGCCACCAGCGGAGTTTGTTACGACGAGGACAAAGAAGTGGAGGGCCCTGAATGAAATCTGAAGGTCCGGGGTGATTCGAATGCCATCACTGAGCCAGCCATCGTGCATCGTCCCTCAACTTGGGGCCGTCTTACAATGCTTTCGTATACGGGTTTGATCGCAATGCAGCCAGCAACAAGCGCTCCTTTGCCACCTGACGAGCAGGAGGATAGGGCGGCCGCCATCAACAACTTGAAGCCACGGGAGTCTGCCAGTGCTTATTCTTCCCAGATGGAGCGCCTGTTCGACAAAAAATCCAAGAAGTCATTCCAATCTTCCCAGAGACACACCTCTCTAGGAATCCCTACCAACACCGCCGTCGGGCCATTTGGCTTCCGAGTGGTGCTGGACATCGGCCTCAAAGGTGAGCAAGATCGGTCCTGCCCGGGAGCAGATCGATCTGATAGGTTGACTGTGACACCAGGTGAGGAAGACGCAAGGGCTTCACGGATTGTATTCCGCGAAACGAAGAGCGAAGGCCAAGCGCTTCCCATCCCAGAAACCTCAGTCACCGGTGCTGTAGTTGGTGATAAATACGGAAACTGTCCCTTAGGTGGGTACTCGCGATCCCTGCCATCGCGGCCGATGTTCACCCGGACCCTCCTGCCAGAAAAGAACGCCGATGACACTGAAAAGGGGGAAGGTGGACCAGAAGAGGGATCGAGGGGTATGTGTTGATGACAGCACATCGTTCACTTTCTGTTAACATCTGTCAGTTCCGGAGAGAGACCACAAGGATGCGGTGCTTGGGGCTGCCGTTATCCTCGTCGATGCCGCGAGTAAACCTGTAGATGTTGCGATGGAGCCCACATATGAAGATGGATTCAGCCCTCTCAAAACCGTCCTAGGGACCATCTCCGCCTCTTATGCACATTACAAGGTTCGTTTACGGCTCCTTGCTCAAGAATCTTCTTTGATGAAACCCGTCTGCAGGAAACCGCCGCTGTCAGAAACGAGGTTGAAACCCTCCTCTCACGTATAGCCGCGCTGGAGCCACTTTTTACAACACGTCCGGGCGACGTGGGGGAACAGAGGCGCCGGGGTGAGCTGATACGGTACGCCACCACTCCCCATGTAGACTCAGTGCTGAGTTCTTTCTAGAACGTTCGAGGGCATCGAAGGGCAACTGCGATCTGCATACGAGAAGCCAGGACAACAGCAACCTGCGAAAGATATTCAAGGCGACGAAGAGGTTTCTCGGCTCCTCGAAGACCTACATGAAGTCGTTAACGACTACAAGGTTCGTTCACAACCCTCGAACCCTTCTCGATGTTGAAGGGGACAGCAGATGGTGCAACAAGTAATGACCAACAACCAAGCGATAGTGAGTGCTTCCCCTTGTGCCCAAGGAAATGAAATAACATTCCTCTGTAGAACCCAGGTCAGGACGTCTTCCGGTTTTGGTAACGGACGCCTGACATGAACCTCCGATAGCTGAAGTCCGCGTCCTCAACGATATCCGCTGTGCCCACGCGGCCGAGTATCGACATGGTGACCGTAAAGGTTGCCTCAAGGGGACACGCAAAGCTGTTTTGAATGAGATCGAGTCCTGGATGTCCAACCCCAACAAGCCTCCCGTCTTCTGGCTGAACGGGGTTGGCCGGGACAGGGAAGAGCACAATCGCGCAGACGATCGCGGAGAGGGCATTCGTGGATGGGTGGCTCGGGGCCTCCTTCTTCTGCTCGCGAGACTTCTCGGACCGGAGGGCCCTCAATCTCGTCTTCCCGACCCTTGCGGTTCAGCTTGCACGCAAGTACACAGAATTTCGATCGATCTTCATCCCGTTGGTGCAGTCGGATCCGGGGATCGTGGATGAGTCCATGTACAACCAGGTGAAGAAATTGATAGTTGCGCCCCTCAAGGAATCCGCGATTTCGACCGTGATCGTGATTGACGCATTGGACGAATGCAAGGACGAGGAACCTGCCTCGGCAATCCTGTCCGTCCTCGGCCAGTTTGTATCGGTGATCCCGAAGGTCAAATTCTTCGTCACGGGTCGTCCAGAGCCACGCATTCTGGAAGGGTTTCGGCTCCCTCTGCTGGCCAAAGTGACGGATGTGTTCGTCCTCCACAGCGTAGAGCCGAGCCTCGTCCGCAACGACATTCGGCTTTTCCTCAAACAAAGTTTCTTGGAACTTACTCACCGCCGACGTGGACTGGATGGCTGGCCGACAGAGGAGCAGCTGGACCTCCTTTGCGAGCGGATAGCGGGACTGTTCATCTATGCTGTAATAACGGTCAAATTCATTGACCACAGAAACAACAATCCCAAGAAGCAGCTGGACCGTCTGCTACAGTCACCACACAGCAGTTCCCGCGAAGGAAGGACAGAGTTCAAGATGGACGTAACCCTGGATTCACTCTACACCTCAATACTTCATGAGGCCTTTGGTCGCGATGACCCCGAGGATGACCCCCAAGGTCCGTTCCGTCCTCGGCGCTGTGGTCCTCGTCACAAATCCACTTCCCCCACCCACGATCGCCACGCTCTTGGAACTTGATACTGAGGACGTGTTTCCCCTTTTATCGTCGATTCACTCGCTCCTTACCCTCCAGGAAGACATTGATCACCCTGTTCGGTCCTTCCACAAATCTTTCCCCGATTTCATTGTTGATCCAGTCCGATGTACCAACCGGAGGTTTTACATCTCCCCACCCGATCACCATTCACAACTTTTGATTGGTTGCCTCGATCTAATGAATCGAACGTTGGAGAAAAACACCTGCAAACTCCCAGATGCCGTTGCAAACTCGGATGTCAGCGACTCAAAGGAGCGGACTAAGCGATACATAGGTCCAGCCCTGCAATATTCGTGTAGGTCGTGGCACATGCACCTGATTGACATGCAAACTACCGCACCGCATGCACTCGCAATTACCACTACCCTGCACCAGTTCCTGGAGAAGAAGTTCTTGTTCTGGTTGGAAGTACTTAGCATCCTCGGTACCGTCAGAGATGCGGTCGATGCATTACAAGTCGCCATGGACAGGCTAGAGGTGTGTCAAGTTTGATGCTTGATATCTTGTTAGAATTTACTCAGACAGGTTCTAGGAATCACCAACACTTGACCTCGTCAACGACTGCTCCCGGTTCGTCACCAAATACTTCGAGATTATCAGCACATCCTCCCCGCATATCTATCACTCAGCGCTCATATCAACTCCAAAAACGTCAATCGTGCGGGAGCTATTTGAGCCACACGCCCACCCTTTCGTGAGAGTCGTGCATGGGACACCAATCACATGGGATCCAAGCACCACGGCCACAACGCGACCCTCTGGAATCGCGTTAGCTGCATGGTCGCAATGCAGTAGGTTCATTGCAATTGCCCAGGATGACACCGCGATAGTGGATATACTAGATCCGGTGACTCTCCAGCGACTTCAAACCCTCAAATCCCCACAGAACGCACATGCACCTCACAAGGCACTCATTTTCTCCCCGGACAGCCGTGTGTTGACATACTCCAGTGGTGGTGGTAGTGAGCAATCTCTCATTAGTTGGGACCTTCAGACAGGCGGTGTAATCAGCGTCATCAGGCCACGAGCACCGAGTGGACATACCGCGAAAAAATCCTCCATCGTGTATTCGATGGATGGAAAAATGATTGGGGTCGTTTATTGGGGTTGCAATACTACCATTATCCTCACCTACGATGTCGTCTCCGGCGTACGCATCCATTCCCATCTGCTTGGTCGTCCGTTCTCAGCCAGTGGGCCGCTCTCGGGCGATATTCCGTTCTTGAATGACATCTGGACTCACGGAGAATCCATTCGGTTCGCAACGATCAGGCCGGCAGCGGCAGCCATCATCATCTGGGACGTCAGATTCGCCTCAGGAACCACTCCTACAGAGATCGAGACCTTTTCTATCCCGGACGACGTTCGCTCCGTATTGCACGCTGACCGCATTGGCAACTTCACGGATCTGGCTCGACTCCTCTCCACCAAATGCCGACTCGCCCTCGCCCATAAGGGCGGAGTTCTGGTATGGGATACTCGGAACCCCAAATCCCTGTTATCCCATACGGAGATCAAGTGCAATGCGAAGATGTCCTTCTCCTCCGATGGTCGTTTCTTCGCGTGTTCAACTGATGAACCGGAAATCTACCTCTGGAAGGAGTCTCCCACCGGCTACACACTCCATGGAACAGTTGTATCGAGCGCCGGAGGTTCCACTCCGTTTCTCTCCCCAGATGGAGAATCGATTGTTGCATTTGAGTTACAGGATCGTACGATACAGCCGTGGCACACAAAGAATTTTACCACACCCTCTTCCACCCTTTCGACCCGAGCCCCTCAGTACACTACAAATTTCATCCTGGATTTTTCTCCCGATGGAGCGTTGGCAGTGGTCGCGGGGTGGGGGGACAATGTGGTCACAGTTCTCGACCTCAAGTCCAGTGTCCCACAGTTGATCATTGACACAACCATGGGTGTCTATGGCCTCAGGGTGACTAGGAACACCGTTGTCATTCTAGGTGAGGGGATGATGGTCACTTGGAACCTACCTGTAGGGGACTGCGTTCCAAATGCTAGGGCGAGCACAAAAGATAGCACTCGGACAACAAACTTGAGCAGTTGGCCCGAGGGCGACGTGATCGCCGCATCAATATCCCCCGATGTCCAGCACGTTGCCTTCACAACGTTTGGTCTCCTGCTGTACATTTACAGTGCATCTACCGGGGAGTGCCTTGGGCATTCCTCGACAGGGGGGATCGTACCGTGGTTCACTCCAGATGGTCGCGGCGTCTGGTGTGCCGCTGGTTCCGGTATAGCGGAGCTGTGGACAATTACCGAGAACGGGCCCAGGCGGATGTTCGAGGTGCCCGCAGTTGATCTCGAGTACCCACCAGAAGGTTACCCCTGGAGATCCTCTCGTGGTTATCAAACTACCAGTGATGGGTGGGTACTTGGCCCGGATGGAAAGCGCCTCTTGATGTTGCCTCCTCCTTGGCAATCGTACCCGGTACAACGGGTATGGAATGGACGGTTTCTCGCGTTGCTGGATGGTATACTTTCAGAACCCGTCATATTGGAGTTAGATTCATGACCTATGATATCTCCTTACGGGCTACTTCCCCTCCACTCCCCCTCTCCCATTATCCCGCTGTGGGTCTCGTAGGGTATACCATTCATTTCAGAATCTCCCCGTCTTGTCCCAAAGATACAATCCACTGCAATACCAGTCAATTCAAGAACACCAAGAGCGCCAGCCCCAAGGATATGAGTCCCAGATCCGAGCACAACTGAGACAAACCGACCGGGGGAGTGCGTTCGACTGAGATTTTGAAGCCGAGAAGGCGACTGTTCGCCACAGTCCGAAGAGCATTCGAGACTTCGTTCCTCTTCCGCATCCGCCACGACGGTCAGTTCCCGCCGTCCATCACGCCGTCATCGTAGAACTCAAGAATGACCTCTTGATTACCGGCGTGCTCAAATCCGTGACCCAGAAACCGATGAGGTGCGTTCACATTCTCCTACAGTATCGCGCTGACCCTCAGGAAACACAGGTCGTGGTGTTCAGAGCGGGGCACAATAGCGATTTCGAAACACTGCGTCTTCTGCATCTCAAACTCATCGCAGTATGAGATTACTCCGCTGCTGTGTTCTACCGCGGGAATCAGGTTGGTCGAAAATTGGCCAGGGTGTTTGACCAACAATCGGGACACCTTCCCCACTCCGCCAGTTGGTCGGAAGTTGGCCGAAAGGGTACACCTTGACCAACGCATACACGCGGCGTAGTGAATGAGACGATCCACGAACACTGGAAACCCCCGACGGGTCCCGCACCCAGACTGGTGGACGCCCCCTGATACAGGTCAAGTCGCTCGTGTACCATTTTTTGACGCAATCCATGGGACCGCTATTGAAACAGTCCCGATCCAACCGAACGAGACGAGAGAGAATATTGGTAGCGCAGAAGCGCTCGGATAATATCTTCGTCGAGGCATTGGTCAGGCAGGAGGTTGGTGATTGTGGGCTTCCTATGGACCTGTGATCACGACCGTCGTTCTAGTCCCTTGTGTTCTCCCATAGCATAGGCTCGTGGTGGCTGTGAAACCGGACGTGCGTGAAGATTTCGATCATCCCGCTCCGTCGGTCAGTGCCTGCATACACCACCATGATCCCAACGCCAGACTTATCTCATCTAACACGAAAGGACTACGACCTAGTCTACGAGCCAGCAGGTAAGAAAACCACACACCCCATTCAAAGTATCCCTCACATCTTCATATTTCCTCCGATGGTAGAAGACACCTTCATCCTCCTTGATGCGTTAGAGAAGGACGCAGATGAGTTGAAGAAGCTCCAGCCATCCGTTTGCCTTGAAGTGGGGTGGGTAAATCAATCTACTTAGCAGCCGATTCCTGATTGAAAAACATCAGTCGGTAGACCTGGGTCCGGCTGCGTATCTGCGTTCTTAGCCTCCATATTGGGACAATCCTCCCGTAAGTTCCTGCTTCCTCACCCACGAACCACGATCGGTTTCTAACCCTTTGCCAGTTTATCTCACGACGGACATCAATCCACATGCCTGTCGGTGTACGATCGCCACCGCGCGGAAAAACAAGGTAATCCAGTCTTCCTACGCAAGGCTGCACCGCTTATCGCCTGGGGTTATCTAGTCCGAGGTGGACGCGATATGCACATCTATGACCGGCCCGCTATCAACCCGGTTGCGCGGTTCGGTTGATGTATTGGTTTTCAACCCTCCATATGTGCCCACCGAATTGGAAGAAACCAAACAGGGTCAAGAGGTCGGGCAGATATCCAGTTCGTGGGCCGGTGGCTTCGATGGAATGGAAGTGGCAAACAAGTTGCTCCGCGAATCCGAGGTTAGGAATGGCCTCCTTTCGCCCAGCGATCTCATCCTATAATCACACGATCTCTCATAGACCCTTCTCTCCGCGAACGGAAGGTTTTACCTCGTCGCAACAAAGCGGAACAACATCCCGGAGATCTCGCATAGGTTGCTACAGCGTGGGATGTCTGCCGAGACCGTATTACAACGGAGGGCGGGTAGAGAACACCTGTTTGTGGTACGAATATCAAGGAACTGGCCATCTTAGCTAGGAGAAGGGCGCCAGGGTGCCGGAAGGAATACGGAGGTGCCATCAGATTTCCAGGGTTTGATTGG
>Ga0307516_10004013_pt1 | contig 18454 bp, 26 predicted proteins | sample 19_EM_MG_FD_203310 | JGI IMG/M metagenome (GOLD analysis project Ga0307516, IMG submission 203310) | Populus trichocarpa ectomycorrhiza microbial communities from riparian zone in the Pacific Northwest, United States - 19_EM | ecosystem: Host-associated > Plants > Roots > Unclassified | place... | reverse complement strand
GCCACCACCGAAGGAACGGTTGCTGTGCGCATCGTACATCATTGGAGCCTGGTAGGTCATTATCGTGAAATAATCGTGAGCGGTGTTGAGGGAAGAGAGGGAGGAGAGGGAGGAGAGGAAGAGGAGGTATGAGGGGATGAGGGAGAGATGATGACGACGATGGGGTTTTTAAATGGTTCCCCACTACAGACGATACGTGCGTAATGCAGCGTGCAGCACACAAATACGACAAACGAACCCTGAGACACGTTCACGATACGCTGGGGGTGTTCGACACGCGTGTAGGGTGAGGACCACGCAGAGGTGAAGCAAATTTCACTGGTGATGCCCTAATGTTTCAATTCTCCGTCTCCCGGAGTGAGATGGGGTAGTTTCACCGTCCAAGGCGGCCCGACCGTTCGGTTGCTGACGTCTCGAATGTGAGATTGGATCATTGAGAAGGAAGTATGCTTACTTGATTTCCAACAAAGATCGTGTGCGATGGGAAGGGATATTCGGTATCGTCTTGATCAGTTAACGATAGCGTGAGGTGATCATGAGATACGGGACCGGTAATCTGGGATTAGAAAATCTGGAAGACACGCTGCGTTCGACCTGGAGGGTAGATCTCCCGGGAAGGAAATGAGCAAATGGAGATCGATCGCCTCGAGCCGCCGTCCATCGTCTTATCTTTGAGTTAGAATAATGGCCTGGGCGATTCGCAGGCAATCAGCGCGATACTGCAGCTGTTCTGACAAGTGATGTCACCCCAAAGTAGGCGTGGGCCGGCAGATGACCGCCTCGCCTTCGGAGACCCATTTGGCAGGCATGACGAAAGAGGTCTTGCCGGACAATTTGTCAATCTACCTCAGCAGTCGCGCCCGCCTACGTCAAGACGCCGAGCAAGACGCCGAGCGAGGCCAAGTCTCGTGGGCGGACGATGAGAGAAACAACGACAGAGTGTGGTGGATGTAGTCGACCATGTGGAAGATAGGTCGCACGAATCGACGCTGTTGCCCCGGCGACGGTGACGGGGGCACCGACGACCCCAAATCAAAATCCTCTCCCTTGGTCAAACGACAACCTGTCTTGTCTTCCACCGACTCCGGCTCATGTCAGGAGCTTACCTCCAGCACGACCAGGACGACCGAGGCCGCAGGAGGTCCGTCGACTCAACCGCCGGCCAAGAGGTCTCTCTACCGCCACGGGATCCCGCTGCTCTCCGCACCAACAGTCCCTACAGATTCCACAACGATTTCTTCGTTACCTCAACGGAGGAAGTCCGAAGCTCCCACCAGTCTCCCCCGACATACCACAGAGTTGCAACTTCTTCTCAAGTACAGGTGGCCCTGGGTTCACACTCATTTACCGACCTCGAAACACCACCTTACAGGTCTCGCACGAACCTGGGCGAGAGAGACGACAAGTCCGCCGACAGTCCCGTTGTTGATGAGAAGGCTCCATTGAAAGGCGTTCACTACCCTCCAGACCTCACAACCCCGCCCGTCCACCGTCCGGCAATTATCCAAGTCGACACCGACGCAGCCTCCGTCGCTGGCACCGATGACGAGTACGAGGAGGACAGCAACTACGACTGGAGCGGCGAGGAAGATCTTGTTGACGAGGAGGCCAAGTTCGAAGAACAGATGGGCAATAATCCAAAGCGAAAGGGTTGGGGCGTCAAGAGGTATGCGCAACCTGACGTTCATTCTATGAGCCCTCCCCGTTGACAAGCGTCATACCCCAGAATTATCACCCTCCTTTTTTCGTCCCTGATTGGTTCCATGTTCCTCGTTGGCCTGCTCATCACCGGACCGATCCTCCTCCACTTCTATTGGTACAAGAAAAACCCTACGGAGGAACGACGTTACACTCTCAACAACGTCGAAGCTTGGTTATTCTGGGCTGCCGCTAATCTCATCGTTTCGTGGTGGCTGGCGCTCATAATCGATCTTGTGCCTGTCATTTTCCTTACCTTAATCTCTATCGGCTGGGGTCACATTAGCGAAGGGGTTAAGGGTTCTGTTGAGCTCTTCAACGGTATTAAGAACACCACCAAGCCCATCTTTTACGCTGCGAGCATGTGGGTCAGTTGGGTGATCATCTTCCAGGGGATCTTCAAGCTCTACAACGCCGGTAACCCGGATGCGAGCAAGGCCAGTTACACACCCAGAGTACGTAATACCCCTTTTCATTTCGGGGTGATAACACAGAATGGTTTCACCTGACATCATCCGTTTCGCTCATTGCTTTTCGATTAGGTGTACCAGGTCATTCAGTTCTTGTTCTTCCTTATCCTTGTCGTCAGCGTTCAGAGGGTGATCTCCCAGACCATCGCTCAGACCTTTCACAAGACTGCGTTCAAGGAACGTCTGGACGCTGTCAGCGAAACCCTGCACGTCATCGAAACCCTCCGCGACTACAAGCCCATCAAGTCTCACCAGAAGAGGCCCTCTGGCACGCGTACCCCGACTTTCTTCTCCAAGTCCCCTTCCAGGCCCGGATCCCGGCAGAACTCCAGACCCGCCTCCCCAGTCGTGGGCTTCAAGGATGACGGTCACATGGCCGACAGTGAAAATGAGGATTCGCCGAAGGGCAAAGGGAAACGCCGTTCCGCGCTGCCTCTCAACAGCGGGGGTGATCCGAATGACCCGTCCGTGTCTATGGCAAGCGTACACAGCTACCCTCCGGCCCCACGAAGCGGGACGAACACGCCGACAAGGCGACGAGACAGCCACGATCCGGACGGTACCGGTGCGGCCGCGGTCGTAACACAGGCGGCGAAGGCATTGAAAACGGCCGTTTTGCACGACGCGCGGAACCTGAGAGGCAAGGACGGCGCGGACAGGGCCCTTGTATGGGACGTAACCAACTCGGCCGAGGCGAAGCGGCTCGCTAGGTTGATTTACCTCACGTTTAGGGATGCCAGGAGGAAGTATCTTCTTCCTCAAGACTTCCATCCGGCGTTTCCCACCGCTGAAGAGGCGGAGAAGGCGTTCGGGGTGTTTGATAAGGATAATAACGGGGACATCTCCAGAAGGGAGATCAAAACCGTGCTCTTGATAGTTTACAAAGAGCGGCGTTTCCTTTCAAGGAGCATGCGCGACGTCAGCGCGGCTTCGAAGACCCTCGACAGGATCATGCTATTCTTCGCCCTCGTTATCTTGTTCTTCATCTCGCTGAGCGTTTTCGGCGTCGAGGTCGGCAGTTCGTTATCAAGCGTTTACTCGATCGGAATTGCGGCGAGTTTCATTTTCAGGAGTGCGGCCAGCAGCGCTTTCGATGCGATTATGTTTTTGTTCGTCACTCAGTACGTGCGCGTTCTTGAGGAAAGGTGTCCGCCGCGTAGTGGCTTGTTTGCTGATGATTTTTACTTTTTTTGATCTTTCACAGTCCATTTGACACTGGTGACAGATGTTTCATCGGCGGTAAGTCCCTCGACCTCCATTCCCCCGTTCGAGACCGTTGATGGTGCTTCATAGAGGAGAATTTAGTTGTGAAGAAGATGGGGCTGTTCGCGACCGTCTTTACTCGTGCAGATGGGACCGAGACGTACTATTTCAACAGTCAGTTGTTCAACATGTTTATGTAAGTTCCTCTTCACTCTTTGCTTTCTCCCCGCTAAGGCCTTACCCGACGGTTGGTTTAGCACGAATGCGCGACGCAGCGCTGTGAGTCATCTTCACTAGAACTTCACGTTTCGGAAAGCTGACGGTGGCTTCCTCAGAAAACGTTTGAGAGTTTGTCAATGAAGGTTGCCTTTAAGACTCCGATGGAAAAATTGGATGCTCTGGAGGCGTGTATGAACGAGTGGTTACAAACTGAGGAACATCGGTGGTTTGAACCCTCGACCAGCATCATGTTCCAGCACATCCATTACCAGAGGCATCTGGAATTCACCATTGCTATCGGACACAATGGGTACGCCCCCATTCACTTTCCCTTCCTCCCGCAACACGTCAGGACCTTACGCAAACTTGTTTGTTTACAGCAATTGGCAAGATTGGGGCCTCCGGTTAGCTCGCAAGACAGCGTTCCACGCCGCGGCGCAATACTTCTGTCGCCATCTCGGAATCGTCGCCGCCGAATCACCCATTCCCCTCGTTTATGCCGACAGGGATACACATATGTGGGAGAACCCTGATTTCGTTCCTCCGGATATGGACGACGGTTCTTCTGTGATCAACATGCAGCAACAACACCCGACTTCTCCTCGGTCCCCGACTATGCCGTGGGCTCCAGCGCATCCATCTGGGCTGGCTCCTGGACACGGGCACAAGGAGAAGGTTAGTTGGCTTGGGTTTGAGCCTCCGACGAATCAGCCTTCTGCGCTTAGGGCGAGGAGGGCGAAGAGTAAGAAGGGGGTTATGAGGAGTCAGATGGGAGATTAACGTGGAGGGGTTCGGTGTTTGTTGTTTCGGCCCCTCCTCTCCCCTGCATTCCCTTGAAAACGACCCGATCGAAGGTTCCTCCAAGAAATAAGGAAACTCAATACATTTGATATTTTAGATCTACACGTCCATAGAAGCTACCTCCTCATCTTATCTTTGCATTTTGACACCCCCCCCAATCTCCCATATCCCCCATAGAAAGGAATTTACATTCATTTGTTATATACAACATATTGGCATCGATCGTTCCTATCCCTCTTCTAAACTGAGTGGGTCCATTGATTGCATTACCCTTACCTTATTTCCTGACGAGGCGGAGGAGGGAAATCGCGTCGCGCTTATAGTTTTCGCAATTCACATCGTCCGCAACCTAGGGGGCGCTCGCGATTAGCAGGGGTTTTCCCAGTTTTCACCGACGAACCTCCGTCGAAGTAAACACTTTCTTCAGTAGGGCGAAGAAACGTTTATCCGCCTGCGCAGAACTCGCTCGATTAGCCAAGCAGATCCTCGATTTGAGTTGATAGAACGCACCTTTCTCCGTTTCTTGTAACAGAACAGGACCTCGGTGGACTTGTCAGGGACGAGATCCGCGAGGGTCTTTACGAGGAGCGGGAAAGCCGGTTCAAAATACACGCAATCTGCAGCGAGGATTATGTCGTATTTGCCTGGGATGGACGGTGGGAGTGGGTCACCCCTGGTATGAGAAAAAAAAATCACGGAAGGGTATTATGATGACGGTCACTCCCACCCCCACAAGCCCGAGGAAAGGCAAAAAGAGGGAAGCACCAGTTCAATTCCGCCACCGTCACGGTTGATGAGAGAGAGTTGAGTCGTACGTTTTGGCGCATGATATCTAGGAGCGGACTAGTAAAAGGACAGGTGGCAGTTCGGTCCCCAACCCAAGGTCGAAGCGGACGATACGATAAGTATAGGATTGCAAGCGCCAGGGCGGAAATGAAAGTGAAGAGACGGAAGCTGGGCAGACCTTTGATCTGTTATCCAGACGTGTTCGGCACCAAGGTAACCTGCGACGAGACCAGCGAGACCAGTTCCACTCCCCAGTTCAAGGACCGTTTTGTCTTTGAGGGAAGAACGACCTCGTTGGAGAAGATACGAGCTGAGGATCTGGGATCATCATCGTTGAACGCCAATGATAAGATTTCGCGAACTTGGATGGAGTGGGGCTACTCGCCTCGCCAGCCGGCCAAGCGATTCCACCACATCCAGGTGAAGCGTCGAGAGCGAGTTTGACCGTGATTCCGGGGTGGCCAGGGATGAGAGCGGGGATGAGGAGATCTGTGCGTCGGTTGAGGATTGAGGGGAGCTGGACGGGGACGAGGACGCCGTCTGCGTCTGGAGATCTGAGATGGCGTAGAGGGTCTTGGTAGTCGAGAAATTCTTCTCGCTTGAGGTTTTCTCGTTCTGACATAAGAGTGGAGGGGGGATAGTTCCAGACCGTTATAAAGTGCGGTCAACGCGTGTTCCGACCCGTCCTCTCTTCCTCCCTTCCACCCCCCCACCCCCCCGTCCCCCAGGCAGGCCTCTGTCCCAGCCAGACCCCTCTCCCAGCGTGCGCACTCGTTTTCTTCCAGCGTTCCAACGCGCCAACTGACGTTCCCGGAAAAACGCAGCCCGCAAATCCCAGCTTTCGTAAGAGCAAGCTATGAGTGATTTACATGAGGCGGTTTTCAGATGGTCTGCCCTCTTTGCCCACCTCCCCTCCTTCCGGTTAACGTTTTCCTCCCCTCTCTAGGCCATACAACGCCAACGAGGTTGTCGTCACCGGAACCTTTGATCAGGTACGCCCTCTGAAATTTCGCTCTCGGCCCGGCTCGCGTTCGGAACATTTTCTCATGTCTCTTTTTTTTTTTTTTTTTTTTTTTTCCAATAGTGGAATCGTTCCGTTCGTCTGGATAAGGGCCCGACCGGCTTCGTCGCCACCGTCCGCGTCCCCTGGGAAGAGAGGGTCTTGTACAAATTCATTGTCGATGGCAGGTGGACCACCATTGACCAAGCTCCCACCGATGTCGATTGGAGAGGAAATGTGAATAACGTCTATTACGCCCCTACGAAGCCCCGAGATGATACACCCGCCGCGAATGAACCCAAGATATCCCCCGTCCCTGTTCAGGTTCCGACCCCTCAACCGACTAAAGTTGAGGTTCCTGCGAAACCCAAGGACGAGACCCCCGTTGTCGACAAGGAGGACCCCTCTCCTCCTGTCTATGAAAAGGTCACCCCCTCTGTACCCGCCATTCCTCCCGCTCCTGTCGTTCCGGTCAACGACACTAAACCTGTAGATACTCCTCCCGCTAAGGTACGTTCACTCCCCCCTGTCGTTGGTGGGCTTGCTAACACGGTCGTTTAGACTGAAAAGGTGGCCGTCCCGGGCAACACCCCTACCACGGTCCAGCCCGCCCCTCCCAACCTAAAGGCACCACTCTTTGTCGTCCCGGTGAACGACCCAACCACAGTCGACAAGAAACCTCCCGTTGTCCAGCCCCCCACACATACCGAGACCCCTTCTACCCACGCCCTCCCGGTCAACATCCCAAGGAGGCCCTCTACTGGCACTTCCTCTTCTAACACCCTTCCCACCGAGAAGAAGGAAGAGAAGAAGGAACCCAAACCTGAGGAGACCAAACAGCACAGCGGAACCGGCAACGGAACCGTGGGCGGGGTGCCAGCCCAGCAATTACCATCCACTCCCACCAAGCCCAAACCCACAACCCCTCCTCCGTCGACCCCAGCGATGTTGCCCTCCCCACCGACAACACCGAAGAAGTCGCACTTCTTTGGGTCGAGGCCGTCATCTCCCCCTTCGAGTCCGGGCGATTCACTCTCCAGGAAGGGAAGTCACAAGAAGAAGAAAGAAAGCTTTATCAACAAGGTCAAGCACCTGTTTACCCCCGAGAAGGAGAAGGAACACAAGAGGGAAAAGTCCCATGGTTGAACGCCATCTCCTGTCGTAGCTTAGGTAGAGGGCATTATACACCCCGCCCGCTCCCCGCGCTCCTGGGTTTCTCTTTCCATCCTATCTCTGACGGCTATCTGTCGGCACCCCTTTCCTAGACTGTCCCTCGCTTTCTCCTCTCTTGGTTATCGCATTTCGCTGCGATTTTGTAGGTACATCGATAGAAGCTCATTTCTTGCTACTTATGCGCTATTTTTACATGTCCTCCATGCTGATTAGTCGTTTTCTCGCACATACTTTCTCTGTACAGTCACTTTCTACCTTGTATGTAGAGCGCAATCCCTCCCTCCCGATAACGGCTTTTTCCATAATACAGATGGCGAACCCTTGACGGCCATACATACACACCATCAAAGCTGAGCGCTGAGCAGCTGACCGGGACGAACGTTCACCTATTCATTGATAGCCAATACGATTCCTGGAGGTGAGATTCGTCAGTCTTCACGTCATCCCTTCCCGTGGGACAAAACTATGGAGGTGAAGTTCCATACCCGCGGCCACAGTTTCTCCACCCCTCCTGATCAAAACTCTTCCCATCTCCTTGTTGGTTGAAAATGCCTCGAGAGGTACCGAATAGGCCCTCCCGGTCCCCCCAGCTGAGCGGAGAGTAACTTGGACCTCCGCCGATGCACCTTTCGTCAACACCCTCGGAGATCTCTTGATCGCTCCCGTCGAACGGTCCACCGTCGACAAGAGCTTTGAAACGTACGCTGGGATATCTTGCGAGTGATGGAATAACTCGACCTAGGCAAGGCACGGTCAGGATCGCACCATAGAGTTACGTTCGGGTCGTTCGTACCGATGTTCCAGCAGTTATCGGTATCGTGATGTCAAACACGATGATCTTCGCCGTGAACGTCGTCGCGAGCGGGACGATCGACGTCGGTGGACACAGTATGCTCCCCACGTTCAAATGGATCGGGTCGACCGCCGTCATGTAAATGGTGACGGTTTGTCCCGCCGCGGCCCAAGGGATGCTATCCCCTTCATACGAAATCACTGTCGTTTAAGAGAAGAACAGCCCTTTAGACACTGAAACTGCTGGCGCGAGGGGGTAAAACGCTTTCCTCACTTTTTACGATACCAGATTCGTCTCCCGGTACGATCCTTAGCTTCTCTCCAGTCTGGACGGCACCCGCGCACACCCGTCCCGTAACGCCCGTAGCAGATCCCGAGCCCTTGAAGACGTTCGAGATGGGGAACCGAAAGGGTGAAGTTATATCCCGTGCGGGAGGTTCCAGTTTATCTACGAAGCAGTCAGATCTTTCGCCAAAGACCTCGCGAGAGGCTTGCCACCTACCTAACAAGTCGACCAAGGTCGGTCCCTCGTACCACTTCCTCACCTGAGTTCCATCAGGACCATCCCTGTTGACCAAATTCACTCCAGCCATCGCAGCGACAGGGACGAACTTCGTCTTCACAGCCTGAAACCCAGTCTGAAGCAAAAACGGTTCGAGCGCGCCCACGATTTCTGTGTACCGCGACTGGTCCCATCCGACCACGTCCAGCTTGTTCACGGCCACGACGACCTGGGAAACCCCCAAACTCCTGACGAGCACAAGGTGTTCGCGAGTCTGACCGCCCCTGTCGAACCCCGCCTCGAACTCTCCCGTGGAAGCATCGACGGCGAGTAAGGCGCAATCCGCTTGCGAAGCACCCGAAATCATATTCGGGATGAAATCTCTGTGCCCCGGCGCGTCGAGGATGGTGATGTGTCGACGCGGAGTGGAGAACGAATTGAGAGCGATATCCATCGTGACCCCCCTACGCACACAAAGGTCAAATCCAGGTCCAGTTTAAAATCCTGGGGAGTACCTCTCTCGTTCTTCAGCCATCCCGTCCATCTGCCATGCCCAACTGAAGCTGCTTTTACCCATTTTCCCACTCGCTCGTTCGTTTCCCACCCGTTCCTTCTCATCCACCTTTCCAAGTTCATACAGCATTCTCCCCATTAATGTCGACTTCCCAGCATCAACGTGGCCTGAGATGCCGAGTTATCAACCAATATTGGAGAGAATCCTATGAGAGTCGGAATATTACCTATAACAACCAGGTTTACACCTTTCTTCCCATATACGCCCGTCTGGAGGACCTTGGCCACTTCCTCTAGCAGTTTCTCACGCGCAAGCGTAACCTTCGGTATTTCTTCTTCCACGATTTGCAGTTCTTCTACCTGTAAGTTTAGTCCGGTAAAATCCAACAGCTGTTGATCCGTTTTCTCCATCCCTGCACGACGGGGAACGGGGGTAGAAGCTCCAGACATCAGGGGAGATCCTACGCCCCCCGAACTGGTGCCGCTCGTTTTCTTCCTCTTAGGTGTGGCAGTTGGGGTTCCTACCCTCGAGTTCTGAGCAGATTGTTGGGCCGCTTTCTTCTTGGCTTTTTCGCGTTCCGCGGCGGCTGTTGCATCAGAAGCCAGGTCCCACAACAAACGAGAAAACGATTGGGTACGAACAGCATTGAAATTAGCAGCACAGCGATACGTATGACCGCGAGGAGAGATAGACGCAACAGCATAGTGGCACATCAACCAGAAAGAGCGGGAAGCAAAAAAGGAATAATTATCAGCACAACATTGTCACGCAGTAGATGAAACACGCTTGGGGCCGGAAGAGACGGTGTGGGAAGATGAACGGGGTGTGGTTGGAGAACCGGATTTGATGCGGGCATCAGCTTGGTGAGAGAGGGATGTGCCTTTCCTGGCGTTGAATACCATGTCGTCCGGGCTCGGGACATCGAAAGCGAATGCGGGTGGGTTCGTGACGTGACCAATCGTCTTCAACATGGGTACCTCTTCATTATCGTGGCGCGATCTACGTGACCCATCCTTCCTCCGGCGCGACTTCTTTCCGGGTTCTGCCTCATCGAGAAGGACAGATGCGAAGGGGGATGGTTTGACATTAGGTTCTCCAGTTGGAAGAAATATCGGTTTGACAGGATCTCGCATGTCCTCTATGACGCCCGCCTCTGGAATCTCCCCTTGTCGATGTGCCTGTTTAGCCTTCATGGCGAGTTTCGAGGATCTTGAGTGGGTGGACGAGGGTGAAGGCTTGTTAACTGAAGGAGGTTTCTGCGAAGAGGTTGACTTCGGCCGTGCGGATCTCGTAGAAACTGGGGAAGGTGTCGACCTCGATTCGTCAGTTGGGGGCGGGAACGAAGGCGGGAGGCCAGAAACGCCCCGAGGCATAAGATTGCCTAACGACTGGTAGGAAGTCGTGATCGCAGTAGTCGCAGTAGGACCATTCCCAATCGGAGTTACGAACTTGGTACGGGTACTGTGTTCCTGGGTCTCCAGTACCCGGGACCGCCGCGTGGTGGCAGAGGGAGGTTTCACCCAGGAAACGATTGTCTCTGGGTACTGCTTCGCTTTCGACTGCGCCAATTGTGCGAGTTTGGATGTCCCGCGGGTGCCGCGTTGCTGGGAAACTGGGCGGGGAGTTTCGGTAGCAGTAGACGACCCATCTTCCGTCGATCCACTAGGTGAACGTCCCGGGTTTTCCTCTGGCTTGGTCTCCAGCTGGTCCAGGCGCTCCTGTTCCAGAGCCGCGTCCACCGCTCGTCGGACATATGAAGAGTCAGATGTAGAGGCCTCGGAAGGCGCAAACGCGGAGCTCAGAGAGAGACGAGAAGCTTGGGAAGGTCGGAGGATGGGATACGTGAGGATGGAAGCACTGTCAACAGCAAACGACCGTGAACTCATGGTATGGAAGCTTTGAACACTAGACACGGAGAGATTGGACCTCGATTTGGCAAGTTTGGCAAGTTTGGATGTTTTCGGAGTGCCTGCGATACTCTTCTCTATTGGTGGAGGAGGGATTGTGGACTCTGTGGTTGTAGGGGAAGGAGGACCATCATCGTACTCGTCGTAATGCGGTGGTGGAGGGGGGTAATCATGTGGTGGTTCAATCTCCAATCCCAATGCATTCCGTTGTTTCGGTGTGGATAAGGTGGACTGCGAATCGGAGTCCTGAGGTAGATGATGTGTAGGTGCAAGAGGGGTTGCAGTGAACCGTGAATCTGTGAAGGATATGAACATGGGACCCAACCACTGAGGCCATGGTACGCACCCCGGAACGCTCCGTACTCCGTATTAGAAGATATCGAGTCTCGGTAGACAACCTGTCTCGCAGAGGGGTAGTGCTTCGAGTATTCCGATCTCTCGGTCCGCTCAGTAATCGTGCTCAGCCGATTGTACTCTAGCGGATACTCCTGGGAACCATAGTCATCCGGGTGGTAGTACTCTCCATCGTCTGCGTACTCGTCGTATTCTGGGTGGTGTGTCGGGACTGGCATAGGAGGGGCCGGCATACCCATTGGAGGTGGGCCGTACTGATGGTGTCCGTACTCAGGCGGAGGTAGGGGTGGGAGAGGTTTTCCGTCCACATCTGCCATTGCGGGATTGGGAAGTCAGTGACGAGTCGCAAGCGTCAACAGAACGCGAAGATGGGGTGTGGGGGGGGAAGAACCGAAAGATATGCACCTTCTTTGCCATCAATCTGATGGCATAGCTGATGCCCATACACATCCGAACACATAACGAAGGGAGGGGCGGGGAGAGTGGAGGCAATTGTATGAACAAAACTCACCCTTTCGGTCCTTGGCTGCCTCTCTCTTTTGTTTCTCCTCTGCACGACAGGGACGTCAACGGACATGACTTGGATACAGGGAGTAGGACGCACCTAGCAGCAAAACCACGCTCTTGTCTACATCGAAAAAGAACTCCCATAGAGCGTCCTTGATGGCTTGGTCCGAGACTCCTGAGTGCTCTTGGTCACCCAGTATATTGCGCACTTGCTCCAGGCCGTCAATCATTTGCGCTGTGGGACGACAAAGTTAAACGGAAGAAGGGAAGACGGATTGCGGGGAAGCGCACCATGTTGCTCTTCCGTCATCTCCTCTTCCTGGCTATCTGAAAAACCATCGTACGCCTCGAGTTCAGCTGAGGGTCCGGCGTGGTGTGATCGGTTGAGTAGGGTTCTGATAAGCCTTGAGATGCGCTTCAGGCTGACCGTTGTAGTCGAGATTGCGGACTAGTCTGTGTCGTGACATTGAGGTCGTTTGTAAAACCAAAGTCTTCGGCTCGCAGAAGATTTGGTTCGTCGCGGTCTTTGCGTGAGGGAAATCCAACGACGAGAAGGGAGAAAGCGCCGCGATCGCGTCACGTGTGAAAACCCCCCTCTCCTCCTCCTCGACCGTTGGAATGATGTTCCTCCCTCGTTCTCCTCTTGCCCTACGCGTTGGGTCGCGTGTACGTCGTAAATTAGTATCGGTCGCGTTGCCTAATATTCTCCAATCTTCAGGCGTTTTCGTCATCACGGCCATTAGCGTCCGACCTGGCGAAGCTTCTCCTCATCGGGCGTTTGGGTAAAACCCCAGAGACACGCACGACCAAGACCGACAAGGAATATGTGACGTGAGCTGGAAGATAGTGATGGTAAAACCTCCACTAACCATCAACTTAGATACACCGTGGCCACCAATAACTACCCCCCTCCCTCCCCTAATGCCGACGGAAGTAAGTGTCTGGCCTTGCCTCGCGGTGGAAACATCGCTAATGAATGCCGTAACGTAGCACGACCTCCGCCTACTACGTCATGGCACACTATCTTCTGTTTCAGCTCTACCTCGAACACCTTCCTCCGTACCATCCCCAAGGGTGCCCAGGTCTATGTCGAAGCCGCTTATGAACTCCGAGATGCCGATCCAGATGCCGAGGCGGGGTCCCCCAATGCTCAACGCCAGATCTTCTTGAGACACGGTGCGTACCAGCTGTACTTTCCTGATGTATCAACCGCTCAAGCGGTCTGTCTCAGAAAACATCCGCGTTCTCAAGTACCCTACTGATCACCGAGGAGAGGAGGAACACCAACACTAGAATATGTTCTAAGCTTTCGGTTTACCAGTCAATTGAAGCACGATGTCCTGTTGGTACTCTTAATCACGCATCCTTAATCTACGCCCTATACTACTGTCTCCGCTCCTCATCAGACGAATACTCGAGGCCTGAGCGCGGTCCAGTTTCTGTCACCCATTCCTGCAGGACACGGTTAGCCTAGCAGGGGGTTCGATAAGTTCGTACCACGTACTACGTTGCCCTGCCCATAAGAAACTCCAGAGTCCCGTCGTTGGGATTCCTCTCCCACAAAACTAGGTTCTGGGATCTGCAGCGGAGCAGAGCCTCCTGTTTGGGGATACACAACGGAGGCTGCTTCCGTACCCTTGAGTTTCTTGAGAAAATCTTTGATTGTCGTTACAACCAGCTGTATCATGACCGGTGTCAACACCTCAACCTTCGAATCAAAGCTCAGGCGTACGTGATGATCGTCCCTGCTCGAACCAGAATAACACGCGACAACGGCGATGGGACAGCACAGTGCGTTCTAGAATTGAAGAGTAAGCACCCGTAGGTAGAGCTCGGGGGACCGCTTGCGCACCTCCAACCAGATCGGAAATGCTGTCGTCCGGGGCGCGTAAACAACGGGAACGTTGACACAGAAGGATGAAGGCACTCACCTCCTCCGTACACCCTCAAATCAGTCTGTACGCTGCCCTGGCCCTTGGCCATCGCGCTCATCCCCTTCTCAACATAATAACTCGAATGGCCAGTTCTCTTCACCACGTTCACCATTCCCTCCAGCACGCTCCAACTGTCCAGGCTCACATCGCCCACACCGGAAACGCCACCCAAATCCCCAACCGTACACGAAAATAACGTGTGGCCGGCGATGGTCTGCACCGTGATAACCAGGCCCTTGCCCTTACTGTACCTGGTCGAGGCTCTGAACCTCTTCCTCAAGGACAAGCCCAGCGTGACCGCGTCGTTCGCAGAGAAGTAGGGGAACCTGTAACTGGACTCTTCTGCCAAAGCTTGAGATGCCAGCTCTGTTTCTGTAGGTTGCATCGGTTGGAAACCGGTGAACATGTAGGTCGTGGGTTCGGTTTTCTGCGTCCTGGGAGACAGCCTGGTAAACTTGCAGACTCTTACCCAGTCGTCGGTGAACGGCCAGACTGAATCCGATGGGGCCACAGCGTACAATCAGGGACTTGCCTTTTATGGGTGAGTGGTGGGTCCGGTCCGTTCACGGACGACTGGCATCAAACATGTGTAAACAAAACCGATTTGGGAGGTTGTCATCGGGAAAAATTAAAATCCGCCCTCGTTCACGTGTCATTTCTTATTTTCAGGATTGATCGGATCACCAGCTCGAGCTGGGTTCTGGTCGCACGCAAGGGCGAATGTTTTATGTATCTAGGAACTACAAAAGGCGCAGAACTAACTCAGCTGGCAATTTAACCCACTCGAGGGCCGTCAGGTCAAATCCTTCTGGTTCGCCAACGACAGAGTCCATAACGAGGCTGTGAGGTACCCGAGCAAATCACCGTGCATGAAACTCGATGCCATATTTTTGGCCGCTGTGCAGTCGCTGTGTCGTGCTGCGATTTGAGGTGGGGCTCCCCACGAGCTCATTCGGATATAAAAGGAAATAGTACCGGTCCGAGTAAATAACCGGGTGCCCCATCGAGCGGCTGGGTAGGAGCCTGGTAAACTTGTGCTCTTCGCGCGACGCGAGAGTGACGGTTTGAATGGGGATAGGAGGCAACGAGGCGCTGCGGTTCAATATCGGAACCGCCCTGACCGAAGATTGACGTCAAGCCGAAGAGTGAACGTTCTGTGCGACGCGAGGATCATGGATCATGACCATCGGAGGAACACGACGCGCTGATCACGGGGGCCCAAAGGTAAGCTAGGATTGAACAACGAATGTGGTGGTAGGATGCCAGGTACTCTAGAAGGCAGTATTGTGCGTATATGACAAGCCGAAGTATCAGATATATAGTAAATTAGCACAGACAAATAACAGGCGAGCGAACCAATATAATGGGAAATAGATACCCAGCCCTAATAAATGTGGGCCTGTAGTTGTCAGTACGGGGAGAATATGTCTCCGAGCTCCGCCCCGTCCTGTTGAGGGTGTTGCGGGAGATGTTGGATATCCTGAGTCAGGGGTGGACGTCGAAAGGGCTGTTGGCGGTCTAAGGTTTCATCGTTTGGCCAATTCATGGTCCACCTTCGAGTGTCGGAACTTGAGAGGACGTCGTCGTCGTCCACGGGTGAGTGCACAATAAGCAGACGCTGTTATAAGGGTAGTCAGCACCCGGCGCATGTTGAGAGGTAGGGTTCCTACCTGGGCTGGGGAGAACCCGACCAAGCTGGATGTGCTCGGTTTCCTACGCAACGACGGAGAAGGTCGAGTACCATCCAGCGTAGCAAGGTGTCTGGTCCGTCTCCCAATGGTTCCTAACCGAACTTCCGGCGTTGACGGGACAGTAGTCGATTCAAGGTCGCTGGTGGTCGGTTCATCTTCTGGCGGATCAGAAGACATGGCAATCAGGTATACCCCTCCGAATGTCGCAGCACACCCGTAAAAGAATGTGACGAGCTGGTGGAAACTGGCTTCCTTGAAGTCTCCATAGAGAATGGCGGAACCCAGGATGGCGGACAGGTTGAAAAACACGAATTGTGCGGGGACCACGACCTGATAGACGTTTAGCAAGCTTTGGGTAGTTCCTGCTCAACCGGTTACCTTGCTGTCGAACCTCATTAGGGCACGATTCAAGTACCTTATTTGACCGATTCCAGTTCCAAGGAGGATCTAGAAAATGTAGTGTGTATCGGCAGCGAAATGGGTGGAAATGATGAACCGAACTTACGGCAATGATTGGATAAGTGATCCACTCGGTGAATACTTTTATCCATTCCATCGTAAGAAGCGTCGAGAGCGCTTTGGTCGACAACACGGTGAACCCTCCTGCGTTAGGTAAGAGATAATGTCCCTCAGAACACGGATGGTGCCCCACGTACCAAAGAGAGCGCATAGCCCGACATCCACGAAAACCCAGTCACGACCACGCTGGCTGGCTGATAGCCCCGTGAGGATGAAAGCGCCAATGATATACACAATAGAGTAGATTATGAACGGCTTTTGTGTAATAGCCTCGATCAAGGCATCGCGGTCCAAACGTGTTTCGGAAGTGTTGGCCGAAAACACGACCGTGAAAGCACCCAGGATAGCGATGAATATACCCAGAAATTCAACCTGAAACCCACAGTTAGGAGAGTCAAAGAGTGTGAAGATTCGTGTGCTCACCCTCCCGAAGCGCTCCTTCAATAGGAGTGGGGCAAAGAAACAGTTGGCGATCAAAGCAGACTAGGCACGAATTAGGGCACCGCCGGACCGACTCCGATGCCACTCACAGTCCCGAGGGGAGCCACGACGGAGGCAGGCGCAAACGCGTAGGAAATAAAGTTCCCAAGTTCCCCGACATTCATCAGCAAGAACCCAGCCCACCTTTCCATCTGTCAAAATCCTGATCGACTGGCGGCAGATAGATCAACACCTACCAAAGCTTGGACTTGAGGTAGTCAGTTTCGTTCCCATTAGACACGATACTCGACGAGGTTGTGGTAGCACTGTTTCCACGCGACATAGGCGGCGGGCGTACGGATAGTTGCCGCCGCGGGGTAGTTGGTGTGGTGGGAGATTGGCGCGAGGGGCGTGGTGGCCTGCCAGGGAGTAAGAGGCGGAAGAGCGAAGCACGTTTCTTCGCGGCCGTTCCACCCGTTGAACCACGGCTCGAAACCCTTGGGAGAAGGGGCTCGGATTCGGCGTGAAGGGTCTCCAGTCGAGGGCTGCGGATTGTGTCCAGCTCTCCCTCCACTACATCGGGCCAGCTATCCTCCCTATCTTCGTACGAGAGCTCTCGGACTCTCTCCATCGGCGGGTTAGGTAGCCTCGGGGCGTCGTTCCTATCCTGTTGTTGTTTCTGCCCTTCGGTCTGCGCAGCAGCCAAATCCCTTCGTCTGTGAGAGAGTTTCTGAAGATTGAGGGCGAGCGAGATGAACACGTTTCCAGCGATGGCCACGGAAACACCGATAACCATGCGCTTGTCGAGTTCTGGGAGTTGGATTTCAGACCCGTCTCCTAGTGGGCCGTCCATGGTAGTTTGGAGGCAAAGCCGGTGGTGGTCGGGGGCGAGGATTAACCTGCCGACAGACACGGGCTGCCCCAATTCATTTCCCACGTTCCCACCACCGACCCGATCGCTTTCATCGTCCCGGCGTCGACATGCGCGCACAACACACATCCCACCCGCTCAAAGCCTTCCCAGTCTACTCTATCGCTTTCATCTCAGACAATGAGGTCATTCTCGGAGGCGGCGGGGGCTCCAGCAGAGCAGGAATCAAGAACAAGATGGTACGTGTAAAGGATTACAATGGCAGTTCCTGGTATGACGTAGCGTTGAACCGCAGAAATTATTTCGTCTAGATGGAGACAGCTCTATCGAGCTCTTGCATGAGTTTGAACTCGAGAAGGATGCAGATGCTCCCATGAGCATGGTTGCTGACCCCAAGGTACGCCGTCCCAGGTGAACTTACGTGGAAGCACGGGAAATCATGGCAACCACAGACCGGCATGCTTGCCTGCGGAATCAACGGCCCCGTAGAACTAATCGAAAAAGGCGAGAACAAGAACTGCCGGACTTACAGCGTCAAGGACAAACAGTACGTCCGTGACCGCACCCCAGTCTACGGCTAGCCTGATCCCATTCAGGATACAACCCGCAGGCTCTGTGGGAACATTACGCGCTGGTGACGTGGAAGATTATCAGGTATGGTCGTGCTCAACCCGTGTGTAACTTGTGCCTAACGCGGCCCTCCAGCGCGCCAGTTCACTATCTCGGGACGGGTCGCACCTCGTTGCGGCTGGTCTCCACCTGGTCAGCCAGACTTCCTCTAAGGCTTCTTCAAACTATTAACCAAGATTGCAGTTTCATGTCCTTAAATTTCCCTCCCTTGACCCAGCAGCCCCACTGACAGAGGTTGAAGAGGACATCTACGATGCTATATTTTCCTCAAACCGGGTCCGTATATTTGGCATACCAATCCGCCCGAAACCTAACAAGGACTGTTAGCTTGTCATTATCACATCCGCAAGCATCGTGGTCTTTCCCATACCGGATGGTGACCCTGGAAAACCCCTAGAGGTCATTGAAACCATACCTGTCCCGCCAATACCAGGTGTTGACGGAAAATCTACCTTCCGTTCGG
>Ga0307516_10004011_pt1 | contig 18461 bp, 30 predicted proteins | sample 19_EM_MG_FD_203310 | JGI IMG/M metagenome (GOLD analysis project Ga0307516, IMG submission 203310) | Populus trichocarpa ectomycorrhiza microbial communities from riparian zone in the Pacific Northwest, United States - 19_EM | ecosystem: Host-associated > Plants > Roots > Unclassified | place... | reverse complement strand
AGCTGAGCATGACCAATATGAACAGAATAATACTTTGACTACAAAGGTTGTATTTACTGAAGTGCTTAGAAATTTGATTTGATTCATTGATTTTTTTTTGTGATTGAAATTGAAAGTGTTTAAGAATCTCTGAAAGATATTGTGGTTTTATCCTTATTACTATGCCTGGCAAAAATAGGATAAGCATTGCCCAGCAAACTAGGATAAGCATTGCCCAGCGCTGCCTGCCTTCGGCAGGCACCAGCGCTAGCTGGTTCAACACAATCGACCACTTTGCCTTCTTTCCTGCTGCTCTCGGCGGCGAAGACCGTAAGGTAGCTCTTCAAGACCTCAGTTACGTGGGTATCAAGGCACGCTTGGTCATTCGTCCGCACGGCTTCAACAAAATGTGGGCATAAGTCCTGCTCCACCGCAACGATATCCTTCATTCCAAGGGTAACGTGTAGTTTTGCGACCAGTGCGGAAGTCAGTGACGGTGAAGGTGGACATGTCCCCAGCTATCTCTCCATGAGTAAAATGGAGCCGTGTCTGGCGGGAACACATCAAGGAGGTGTAGGCAACCATCGTGAAGGAAGCAGTTGCTCCAGATGAAAATTCAATGTTGACCACCTAGGGTGGAATTACTCCACCGTGAGTCCTTGAGATGAGGGGGGAAATTCTCACTTGTTGATCACAAACGTTGTTGTCACTTTCATACACACATTTGCCGTACGGGCCATTTTGTAACGCATCGGTTACGTTCTCAAGATCAGGTATTCCGTCGACCAGAACGCTTACGGGCCACCCGGTTTCTCCTCTACACACGGGATCCAAATAAACTAAAAGATGTCAAAAAAAAGGCAAGCGACATTTCTTTCTCGAAACGTACTCTTCTTTGCACTGTAAGGACAGTCATGTTCAATTGGACATTCCAGACATCGTACTGCGCCTCCAGCAGCTGCGGGCTTCTGTTCCTTTGTAAAATGGTGTAAAGAACCAAAGGATGACACTCGGGTCGGCGTTGCAGGAGATAGCCAGTAGCAAAGAAGGTCGATGTCACTGGTGTGCTGTAAGTAAGGTGGGAAGAATGATGGTCAACACTGTAACCCACTGGCAGCTCTTGGTCATGAGTGAGAATGAACTCCGGTGCTCTTTGGCCCAGGATCCCCGGACGTAGGAGTGAGCAAATTGGTAAAAACCCACTGGCTCCACATGGACAACATTGACCAGCTCTCCGAGGGTGCCTGAACGAACGATCTCTGTGATGGCCTTCGTATATGGCAAATATCGCAAGCCTAAACAACATTTAGCTGTGATGTGCAAGGGTGGTCAAAGACGATCACCAACCATGGGCCACGCCAAAAATGATGCCTGCCTTCTTGACAGCGGCCTCCATGTCGAAGCAGTGAAGTAAACGTATAGCCATCGGCGTCTCGCACAGTATGTGATAGCCCTGTGCTGCAAAGGCTAACACAACATCTCGATGCATGCGATCTTGCATAGTGACGAGCACACCATTGGCCAGTCGTCTTCCCAAGGTCTCGATCGCCTTGGCGGATGCCTCCAGGAGCTCCTGCCAATCGGTAAAAACTAGAGCACTGTCGATGTTGTGGGCTTGGGCGAATAGCTGACGTGTCTTCTGACGGGGCTCGGCGATAGTTACAACCTTGCAGGACGTAGGGTCACTGAGGGCATACGCAGCATGGCCCTAGATATTGTTTCCCAGAGTGCACCAAGCAAGCAGGAGGTCACGGCGAACCTTACTACTTTCACCGCATCCAACGACAGCGAGTGTAACAAGTCCCCTGGATTCATTGATAGCACCCTGTGCCTTGGTAGATTCGTTGGCTTGGCCCATACGGTGGTCCTAAACAAGGTATCTTCAAGGCAGTCAAGAGGCAACGATAGTCTTCTGTCGAGTCTTTGGTCTGCGGGGAGCCGCAGGGTGACTACGAGGTGATGGCCTGAGGCTTGAATTATTGCCAATTGACTGTAGCGTGTTGAGCTTCGCCGTCGCTGCCAGCCATGACATTAATAGCTCGTCCGTGCCGATGAGCAGTGGTGTCTTCTTGGTCTCCCTGAGCAAGATAGGAGGTTGTTTTGAAAATGCCGAGTAAGCTTTTACGCGTTCTATGCCCCGCCTCCTACCACGCCTCATCAAAAAGCTCAAGGAAGCCGCACTCGCTGAGCGGAGACCAAGGCCCTTGGATACGGGAGGATATATTCCATGGACAAGAACGTCGGATTACCGACCAGTGCCCGACAGGCCCTCGTTTGGTGCTGTAGGCAGAACGCAATCAATTGTGCTCGACCAGATGAGTCCAGTAACCAACCGCCACTTGTACCTCAGACACAAGACCCCTCCTCCTCGCGTGCACGTCGCCGCCAATGAGACTGCGGATGTCAACGGGCAGCGGAACCGTTCGAGAGAGCCGACCGCCAAAGAGTACGAGTGGTGGTCCAGTCCATACCGTACGTGTTACGCCAATCCCGAGCAGTGCGCTATGTTCATCACCTTCAGTCAGAATGTTAACCCGTCCCTTACGACGGTGTGCCGTCTCTCGAAAGCATTTGCCTAATGGTAGTCTCCACGACTTCGAAATCACCTCAGCTATGAACTCATGCATCCCAAGATTTTCTTATTCGCTTGATTGCACTCCAGGTCCCTGTTCCTCGTGGCACCAAATCTATTAAAGTTTGGATGCCGGACGGCCTCCAGCACCCCAAATTCAGACAGCGGAAAGGACAACGCGCAATGTACATTACTTGTTGGAAAGACATGTTTTCTCCCAGCAAATTGAATCGAGGTAAGCCGAAGTCGAGTTCTAACTCTTCTCCTCACAATTCCTCCTAGCTTATTCACCGCATGCTCCCAATGCCACATTTCACAAGCACCTAGCTATGCAGATTGAGCATCATCTTCGAGTGCGGGTTATTCAAGAGCTCCAATTATTAGTGAAGTCACTTCCACGAAGGTTGAAGAGAGATGAGCCGGAGCCTACCACCCTTCGGAGGCTCACCAGAGCCGAGTTCAAGGAGCTGCGAGAAACAGGAGTGATCCCTCATCCAGACGCAGTCGCTGTATTGGTCGTGCCCCCAGTCAATCGGCATCCGACGACGAGAGTGAAACCTGTCCCTTCAATGCAGCCTGAAATTGTCGAGGGTGTACAATCCTCATCCGATGCATCTGCCACGCTTCGCAGGCGCCCTTTACCGCCTCTATCGATGATGCACTGCACTCGCCTCGAACCGCCTCAAGAAGTGGACCCTTCATTTGAAAGTCTGGTGCCAAACGCGCAAGTTCCACTTTATAATGGGTTGTCGATGTTCCCGTCTACATCACAAAGGGCTGTCCTTCATAAATCACTCTGCCAAGTGTTAGAGGCAGAAAGGCAGAGTCGTTCGAGAAAACTGTTTGCTAGAAATAATTCAACAGACGGGGGGCCAGCTTTGGGTGCTGATAAAGGTAGCCACGCATTTCTTCTGGTTTCAAATGAGCGTACGGTTAAGAGGGCAGACTCGGTTGGCTTATCCATTGCACTCTGGAGGTTGCGGATGTGGCAAGGTGATGCATATCAGAGCCAATATTGTAGCGGTGGATGGGAGGTGGACGGGGAGTGGCGGATGAAATATGCACAATCCATGGGATGTCAGTAATGTATTGGCGAGTTACATTCGGATAATGACAACAAATACTTCCTATTCGACTGTCATTGGTACAGGATTCATGATCTTTGGCTTTCTAGCTGGTGTGGGGAGCACTTCGCGGCCCTCCCAGAACTTGGGGAGCTGATCACCGGGTATGAACAGTCTTTCCACACCTTCCTCTGTAATGACACACATGCGAATCACTCCCCCTGAAGAGCCGTCTCGTGCCATGGCAAGAGCAAGCGCTGCGAAGGATGTGAATTTGGGCGGATGGATGATAGATGCACGGTCACATACTATTCTTGACAAAGTTGACAGCTTCATCTCTGTCCCAGCCTTCCTGGTACGTGGCGTCGCAATAACCATAGACGTAAGTAGATCCAGAACCTGCCGATCATTCCTGAGTAAATGTCGGTTTGGCGTACGGAAATGTGATCATACCTCCGATTGCCCACGGCTGACGGAACAACCCACCACCTAAAGGGATATTGTAGATACTTGGTCCTACTTCTTTGTCCCATCCAGCGACAATGATACCAGCGGACAAGGCATCCTTATTCTCGTAACAAAGCTTTTGGAAGACTGCCGCTGCACTCGATACGGGTGGAGGACCATACATTTGTCTGCCAGGTAGTGCACAGGTCAGCTTTGGAACACGGAAGCGAATAAAGGGCAACATACGTATACAGTTGGAGGTAGTGATGCACGACATCTGCCACTGCCTGTGTATCAGCGGCCGATCCTGAGCGACAGCAGTATATTCGGTCGTGGACATGGGTAAGCTTGTCCGTCACGCGGTTAGCCTGGTCCCCCACGGTTAGACGATCCAAAGGTGTCTGGCCAACCGTAGACGTACGATGTAACTTCCTGTCGTTGTACGACTGTCAGCGCCGATGACGACGCCATTATCGAACTGCACGGCCATGATGGATGTCTGGATGCATGTCAGTGCATCTTTGGGGGATGATAGACTAGTTCCCTACACCGAGGTTGACTTCCCCGCTCTTCAGTCTGTTCATGTCGATATTAATGTGATCCATCTGTGCCAGTACTTGACGGTGCGAAGATGGGAGTGGCCGAGCTGGTGGCTGACGCGTCTCCCTTTCGACGCGCGTACTACTCACACTCTTACACAGTTGCTTCATCTCAAATGTCCTCTAGACAACTGCAATCGCTTTACAAGGATCTGAAACGTACATTCGATGCCCGGCCAACTGACCTCAAGAAATGCGGGGTTTTGCTTGCGCAGCTTAAGGTACATGTTGGTTTTCCTTGCGTTAGTCCTCCACTCATTTCCCCTAGATCGGGCTAATAGAAACAGGATTGCTTTTACCCAACGGCGAGGCCAGTTTGAATGACATGGTCATTGCTCGTGAGCCTCGTGGAATTTGTCTGTGGTACGGCTACCTATTGGCGATGCAGGTGATATCCTTGAAATTGGCGCATTCTGGAGTATACGAGCAAAGGATGTCCCTTCCTTCGACAGATACTTTTCACAGCTTCATACCTTCTACACGGACTACAGGTCTCTTCCACGGTCTGACCATACTCTTGGAAATGCTTACACTACTCCCTAGATCCAGTCTGCCACCATCGAAGCAAGAGTTCCCTCTCCGGGGCCTCAATCTCATTCGCCTACTCACTCAAAATCGCATCGCAGATTTCCACACTACGCTAGAGTCTCTTCCACTCCCTGCAGATGAGATCAACCTGAACCCATACATCCGACACCCAGTCAACCTTGAGAGGTGGCTTATGGAGGGCAGCTACAGCAAAGTTTGGAACGCGCGAGAGGAGGCGCCTGCAGAGGAGTATAAATTCTTTGTGGATAGTTTGATGGGGACCATACGGTATGTTACTGTAATACAGCGGTCTGGTTTTTCTCATTCATGCGTAGGAATGAAATTGCAAGTTGCGAAGAGACGGCGTATGAGAGTCTTCCAATCAAGGACGCGGCCACACTCCTGTTCTTCACGACGCAGTCACAACTGCTAAGCTTTGCTCAGGAGGTAGGCGCTTTTTTTGACTTATCTGACGCCAAATTTGACCAATTCTTCAGCGAGGATGGCAAGTGGATTTGAGTGCCGGTCTCATCAAATTTGCACGGAAGAGTGACGAGCAAATAGAGATTCCCAAACAGAAACTCATAGAAGCAAACCTTGCGTTTGCCCGAGAACTCGAACAAATAGTGTAAACGGACTGTGTAGCCTCGGAAAGTAATACACCTTTGTGAACTACTCAAAAGTCTCCAGTGCTTCTCTTGCCTTCTGCTCTGCTTCGGCCAAGAGGTCAGCTGGTACGGCTACATGCAAGCCATCTGTCTCATCGCCCACCCACGACATCTCCAGTTCGAACTCTTTTTCTTTATTATCGTCGTGTACAAGGTATATGCTATGTTCCTGGTCAGCATTGCAAGACAGTATGGAATCAGAAGGGAACCAAACATTCTGGCAGCTTCTACAACGGCTTGCCGTGTTGTCAATTCAGAAAGCTTGAGCTTTTCTAGTTCAGTCTTGGCTAATTGCCGGCCTTTGCCAACGGCTGCGCCATGGTATCCCTAAAATCATGGTGACACGAGTAGTTGTACCACGGGATTATCTACTCACCAAGCATACGCCACTGGGCTCTACGACATATAATGATGGCCCAGTCTTATCGACACCGCCGAAGATGGTACTGATGCCAAATGGTCGGACAGAAGAGTACAGTGTGTATGCTTGCGCGTACAAAGCGACTCGCTCCGTGATTGCCTGAATATACCGCTGTAGTTGGTGGAATGAGGGAGGCTAGTGTACACGTGCCTTGATGGTCGGGGATTCCTTCCATAGCTCACGGATGCTGGCACCCTCGCCACGCGCCCTGTTAGCAATGTTCCGACCATCTGCAAGAAGGCCAGCGGTTGCCTGTAGGGCAATTACGATTCACGGCATTTGTAGGATATCTAAAAACACACCATGCCTATATGTCTGTCCACTGTCTGGATGCGCCGGTTGGCTCCTGGTACTAGGAGTTTCGAGTGAACGAGTTTCTCTACGGCAAGGACAACACCATCTTTCACTCGAAGTCCGATCGCAGTCCTGACTGTACGTCAAACAGTGTATCGGGATGAGCAAGAAAGTCACTTGCCCCGAGTTCTCAACTGCCTTTGCCGCATATTCCACCTATGATCATAGCATGTGAGTAGCGAAGAGCTGACGGATCAAAATACAATATGACCTGGAATATACGGCCGTCTGGAGAGTATGTGCTAGCCGATAGATCGTACCCAGTGCCAATGGAGGTCATCGTTGAATGAGAGTCGAGTATGCCAAACGCGCAAGCTGAGACGCGTCAGCCTCGTGAGAATGTCTGAGCCAAACTCAGTTTTGCCCCTCATGAACCAGGACGACTGGGCCGCCATCCTCGACGGACACCCAATATTCGACATACAAAAGGCCCATGATTCTGATGCAGAGGGGCGCCTGGAACTCTCGACAAACTCTTTGAAGCAGTCTGTCGGTGATGGCTCTGGCTACTCCATCTCGGGCAGGCATCAGGTGATGGCCCTTAAGGACGCAGACCTGATCGTTGCGGTCGGCAGCGAACTCAGGATAACGTCCTTGGGGGACACCAGACTGGGAAAGTCTACGAGGGCGTACAAGGTTTGGCAGGCGCGATCCCTTGGTGTGCTGTCCACTCATAACGCTGTACCAGGTCCTACATACTCCTAATGTTGAGTTTGATATACACCAGATTGCTCCAAACCCAACTGGAAAACTACTCGCTATTGCTGGTGCATACCAAGTAGCGGTCGTCGTTCTTCCCCGTGCCGGTTACTCTAAGCTTGTCTCAACTTCCATCGACTGCAAGTAGGCACATGTCATCCTTGGTATCTCCCGCGCTGAATGTTTGATCAGGTCCGTACAAGTGGGCTTGTTCTACCACGGATCAAGAGACTCTGCACCTATTGCTAAAATGGAGTGGCACCCATGGGGAGAAGCCGGTTCGACACTCATGGTTATGACTACCGATGGAAAGCTGAGGTCCGTGCGCGTCCCCCTTTTCTCCGAAGTCCCTAATCATTACCAGGGAGTATGACATCTCGGTTGATACGGAAGAACCACAGCAGATTCTATCCTTCTTTCCGGAGAAAAAATCAAAGTCATTCATCGCAGAAGACCCTGCGGAACGCGAAGTCGCTTCCTTCACACTTGGAAAAGGAAAAGCAGATTGGGGCCCTCTGACTGTCTACGCTGTCACCCGTTCCGGGGACGTATATGCTATTTGTCCGTACATGCCCCAGAACACGTAAGCACTTGGATTTCCGAATTACATTCCTGATAATTTAATCATTCACGCACAAGGTCTGTGCCATCCTCATATATCCATGCCCTGGAGTGTTTTATTGCAGCAAAACAAGAGTTTCTCTCACAAGAATCCTCTGCTGCTACAGCTGCTCTTTCGACGCTGTACGACTATCAGAGCAAGTACGTCGCTGCGCTCATCAAGCGACTGCCTCCGGGAACCGTGTTTCCTGCCATTTCGCGCTCAGTACCTATGCATCCACCACATACAATCAAGAGTGCGCCATTGCGGCAGGGTCCATTCTTATTGCAGCCATCACCCAGGGTGTTGGACGGGAGTGAAGGTGGTGATGCCACGGACATCGCTTATCTTACGTTCATCAACGACGATGACCAGGAGAACGAGGGCGAAACTGAGCGTCTTGGGGTTGTTATGATTACATATCAAGACGGTAAAGTTGACGTTTGCCTCGATGTTGATAAAGTTGAAGCGCGTTGGGAGAGCAAGCAAGTCAGTGCCAGGAATTCTCATGCCCCCGCAGTAAATTCATGGTCATTTCAGGAGACTGCACAGGAGCTTCCCATGCTAGCTGTTTATGAATCAATTGACCTGGGCCTCATCTCGATGCTTAGGGGTCCTTCAGCGGCTTCATCGGAAAACGATGTTCTAGAACTTCTGCAAGCCAACCACCCTCTTCTTTTAAGAGATCCAATACACGACGATCGGGTCTATGTTTATCATGCATTCGGTGTCCATGCGCTAGAGTTTGGGGAACTCCTACAATGTCTAGCCACCGCCTTACGTGGCGACGATGAAGAAGCTACATCACTTCGTCAAACTCTCGAGAAATCACCATTTACGCACATTACTGCATTGTTGAATACTTTTTCCATCCAACGAAAGTGGGTCTCAAGTTCTATCTTCGCTCAACTAATGTTGATATCGGTCGTTTCGCAGATGCTCGAACCCTATAATTGCTGTATGCGTACCCAATGACATTTTCTTGTCCTACGGCATCGTTATTCTGACCTCTGTCTTCCGGGTTACGTATTTCTCCCTAACTCTTCGCACCGACCACTCTTGCCCACAAGAATTGCAAGGTGTACCCTCAGATACAAGCACAGTAAAACCTGGAGGGTTTTTGTCCGCGATTGAAGGTCCATCCGCATATGTTTCCCTCCTTGGAACTGAGCCATTTCGACCACCCGCTACGTTGTCTCATCCTTCTGGATTGCCAAACTTTCCCCGCATGTCTGTTGGAGTGCAAAACACTAAGAATGAGTTCATTCTCACTCCCGACACACTGCGCTACTTTGGCTCTACCGTTGAAAATTTCGTCGCCCAAATTCGTGAGGTTCTTTTAGCACACCACGCAACCGAGATACGTGCGAACCTACAAAGGTCCGAGGCTCAGAGACAGCAGGAGAAGTGTGCGGACATGTTGAAAATGATGGAAGAACTCAAGTGCTCGAGATACGCTAACGTGAATTTGCGTGTGCAGAAAATAATAGAGTCGCACAAGGCCTTGATAACTAGGTTGGATCGGACTCTCCAATTGCTCATGCAACAGGCTTCTCCTGAGCTGAGCGAATCCGAGACAAAATGGTTTAAAGAATTGAGGAGAATGGAAGCCGAGGTTCTTGGTGCAGGGCGGTATGACGAAGCTTCATTAGCGGCACGCATATCACTGGTAAAGTATGCGCCACCTTGTATCTCTTTACACACTTATATTTCCTTAGCTGAAGCGAGAATATGAGCGCAACATACCACACCTGAAGGATATGGTAGAGAAGGAATTGCAGCGGAAGAAGCACCTTTCTGACAATTCTCAATATCTTGGTGTGTCCCAGGCATTCGAACTTGGAGAACACTCCAATGCAGAGTAAGTGACAGGCCTTCCCATCGATTGTCATACTTATGTAGGTTCCAGGCGTACGAAAATATCAGGCCTGGAGAAGGAGATCGTACAGTTGGCGTCCCGATTGGAGCTGTCCGTAGGGTGCCCACCGTCTCAGCGAGACAAACCTGAGGTTATGGACCAATGACAATAGTTTTATCCTGCATCTCATTGCAATTGCATCAATTATTGCTTGTCGAATACTGCACTGTACTGCCACCTAGCCAAGTAAATTAGCCATATTTGGACGCGCGATTGGGGAACGCGACTCTGACTTGGCCAACAGCATCGACATTGCAAGAGGTGACGATTGAGGACGCCGCATTGCAGCCATCTACAACACTGGAATTGTCATGAGTGTCCCACAGAATAACCAAGGAAGCGTCTCTGGGAGTGGTCTGTTTGGGACTACCGTTGGAAACACTGCTGGCGCTGCCACAAGCACATCAACCAACTCTTCAAGTATCTTTGGCAGCACAGGCGGCTCAAGTATCTTCAGTAACATACCATCGTCCGGGGGGTTGTTTGGGAGACCAGCTACACCATCCGCTGGTACCCCTACAACAAGCACCTCCACACCCAATTTATTTGGCGGTCCCGCTCCAAGCACATCGGCCGCACCCACAGCAAGTATATTCGGAAAGTCCGCAACCCCAGGCCCAGCAACCAGTGCGCCCTCGGCGAGTGCCCCAGGAACTACACCCAATTTATTTGGGGGTGCCACTGCAACTGCGACATCAGGGGCGACAACCACTACCCATGCATCATCGTTTTTTGCTAACACACCAGCATCCTCCAATCAAACGAGTTTATTCGGAAATGTCAGCGGAACGCCTGGTGCAACGGCTCCCAAGACCAATTTATTCATCCCTTTAACATCGAATACAGCTGCGGCTCCCACTGCAGGTACTAGTACGACTTCCACAGCGCACAGTTCAACCAAGGACACGCCTGCCCCAACATCAGGTGAGTCGGGGTAACATATGGGTACATTCCGAGCACCCATCTATTGTATGGCAGCAACCCCTACTGGCGGTTTGTTCGGTGCTCCAGCTCAGAAAAATGACAGTACAGAAAAAAAAGATGTTCCGGCAGGTAGTGTACTCCATAATTTTTTTTTCATAATTTCTCATTTTTATATGTGAAACAGCTGCGCCGGCATTCAGTCTCTTTGGAAGCAAAGACACTTCAGAGAAAAAGGATACGGCAGCCCGTCAGTTAACCCACATGCTATCAGCTATGATGCCAAGCTGATACAATATCACAACAGCCACGGCGGGCTTGTTCGGTGCTAAACCAGCGGCCACAGCGGCAGCAGGTAAGACAACGTCACATTTTTATTATTCGTGTGTGACGTAGTCTACACTTCAGGATCCGCGTTTACACCCAAGGAGGGTGACAAACCCAAAGATGGTTAGTATTTCGACTGTACAATATCATCATTGTATTGAGCAACTCGAAGCGACTTCGGCGAGTGCTGCAGTCGCTGTGGCACCTCCCTCCGTTCTGAAGGGGAAGACCATCGAAGAAATAGTCAACAAGTGGTCTTCCGAACTTGAAAATCAAGTCCGCGAGTTTAACAAGTTCGCTGCCGAGGTTGCAGTCTGGGATCGTGCACTGATGGAAAATGGGAACAACGTGCGCCCCCTAATTCCTCTTTTTTAGTGTCCATGTGTGTTCATTTGACGCAAGTTGGCGGCATTATATAGTCACGTGGTGGCTGTCGAGAGAGAGCAGACTGAGATTGACCACACGTTGGACCATATCGAACAACAGCAACGGGATCTCTCTGCAACATTGGACGCTTATGAGCGGTCAGCGGAGGAAGTCCTTGGTAATCAAGGCGGTAGTTTGCGAGCACTAGATACAGGGCCTGCTGATACAGAGCGTGACAAAAAGTATGTCGGTCACTCATTTATATTCTGAAGGCGTGTTCTGATCCTCCATGCGTAGCTACGTGTTGGCCACCGACCTGCATTCTCATCTCGAAGACCTATCTACATCTCTCGTGCAGATGATCGATTCTGTAAATGCGCTGTCGCTTGCTCCGGCCACTAATGGTAGTGCCTCGTTTGGCGGGGACGATCCAATGGTGCAGATCTCGCAGATTTTGAACAGCCACCTTGAGAGTCTGCAATGGATCGATGGTGCGGTGCGGGAGATTGAAGGCAAAGTCGGCGAGGTAGAACGAAGGGTGAGGGACGCAGGCTTGGGTAATTCCTTTGGGAATGGCGGTACTAAACAGAGAGGATTCGGGCTGCCTCGCTGACTATGACTACAACATGGTCCAAGTACAAATACACCTCATTACATGAAATGAAGATGACATTGATGATAGCCAATAGGATGATATTGCAGTATGGTCGTTTGCTGGCGAAGACACTACCGAAACAAGGAACTTCCGGACCGGATATGCTCACCAGAGTAATAAATCCACATCGGGAACGGAACCCCAATGACAATTCCAAGCCCTGCAAGCAACGTGTTGCCCCATCCGTACCCGAGGGATGTAAGCATCTGTTCCGCAAAGAGAGGAAAAATAAATCCAAGGAAAGACCGGAAAACCTAATAGTATTAACAACGAATCAATATGCGTACAAGAATGAAACTTATAACATACAGAAGCGGCTGCGATTGCACTCGCACCGTAAACAAAGGCATCTACAAGATACAACTGGATAGGGAGGCTAGAATCATCAGGAGCTGTGACTTTCTGAAATGGGATTGTCCACGTACTATGAGGTCATTAATGCGAAACCAAATATACATGTTCCGATCAGGGGCATAATCCAATGAATCCTTGCCTGGGCGGACCAGCCATACCAACTAAAAAGGGTGTAAGATGAAGCTTCGACTTTCAATAAATCACCTACAGCAATCCAATTGGAGTGAAGAAAGAACCAAATATAAGTATTGGGATCCTCATCTCGGGCGTTCCTTTTCCCCCGTTTTTGGCTGCTAGCTAGGGAACGTAAGCCAAAAAAGGTATGCATGACGAACTTAGAACTTACATGTAAGTATATCTTGTCAGATAATTTAGCACCTATCAAGGCAGATACCAAGAAACCAAGGCCAAGTCCGAGGTATGCCAAGCCACCGACTCCAATACTCCAATGATAAACCCCCGTGAACAGGCCTGAAATCCATGTCAGCGGCAGTCGTTGGAACTCAAAAACCTTACCTGGAAATGTCGCAAACATAAGGTAGAATACGCCTTGGGTCGACAGTCTTAGTATATGAATCTAGTAACTCTTGCCAGCACTGACCATATATCCTGAAATGGGGTCAGCTTATTACACAATGACAAAAACGAGGCAACTGACAGAGCCATGTAGAAGCTCAAGATAAAACATATGAAACTGCGCGTTAGAATGAGCATTGGGCGGGTCAAGTTGTCCCATAGATATTTCAACTTGTTCGTAGGGACTTCGGATATCCTTGGATCAGCCACAGCTGCCTTCTCAAGATCTGAAAAGGATTTGGCTCTTCGTAGACGGATAACTGGCGCATATGTCTCCCTTAGAAGAGGGATGGCGAAGACAGATAAAAAACCGCAGAGCCCAGCGACCAGGTAGAAGACATATTGTATCCCAATAGATTGGGCAATGAATCCCCCCATAATTGGACCAATTATGGGCCCTAATTTTTTGGGGGTTAACGCCAGAACGAAACTCAGAATACCTGTTCGATCTTACCTATCAGTGGCCCCATGCTGTAAAGCGCCATTGCAGATGCGCGATCGCGTTCAACAAAAAGATCCGCAATGACTCCTCCTCCAATTGCCAATGGTGTGCTAGCAGCGAACCCAGCTCCGTGTAGAGTCAGAGTAAGTGGTATATAAGGGAGGCAAACTCACCGAGGAAGCGGAAGCCGATAAACGCATTTGCCGTTGGGGCTAAAGCACAACCCAGATTGAATAAGAGGTAGACAACGTTTCCAATGTGCAGCATCTGTAACGATGTCAACACGTGTCATATACGCAAGGGAAGGAGTACTTACCCACGCCCGGCCATACATTTCGGATAAAGGGGCCAAGAACAACGGTCCGATAGCGAATGAGAGCAAGAAGATGGACAGAGTAAGAGCAAGAATTGTGGGGTTGGTGATGTGATATTTAAGAGCGATGTCGGGAAGCCCTGGAGCCATCATTGAGCTACCTAAGGGAGCAACGAAGGTGTATAGGGATACCTGGAGTCCGGTGAGTGAAAACAACAGGCTGTAGATTCGTGACCTAACGAGAGCAGTAGCAACCCATTTTCTCGCTGCTGACCAGTTGCGTGGATTAATTGGATCATGCTCCCATGGCATGTCCCCCAAACCTCTTTGCTGGACTTTGTCTTCTTTGTCGACATGTTGCTCGGTAACAGAGTTTGTTGGATCGTCCAATACACGCATCGGATCTGTGATGTGAGTGACCGAAGTTGCCAGAGAGACCGTCTCGTAAACTGCGCTCTGCACATTGCATGAAGACATATCGACCGTTCTGCGATGGGGACCGAAGGGAACAGCAGCCGATGTGTTGAACTGCCGTCATATGGGTTTATAGGGAACGCTGCCAAATGATGACAAGAAGAAGCATTACGCCTTTCTCACCTAAGGCAATATTATGTGGATCAGCGCTCAGCAGTGCTTACGGCTATCAGTGTGGTACAGACAATAGTCATGTCCTTCACGTTCATGGAAGATGTTCAGAAAACGTACGATTATAAGCCAATGTGCTACTCGTTGAATCAGAACAGCGCGCAATAATAGTTAGCATTGAGGTTAGATACATACCGGTCGGTGTGAAGATCGACTTGACCAATGCTTGATGCCATAATGAAGAGTCCGACGTCGGCAATGTGTCCGTCACATGTTCTCTGACCTGGGAAGAACGTAAAGCTATCAATCACCCTCTTCATACATAATATATTACTGCAGTTGCATACTGAACTGCCAGGTTCGCCCACTTGGGTCTCGGGCCATCGGAATGGGATAGACACAAAATTCCTTGTCCTGTGACCTTATAGACCGACATGTATACCGAATCAAGACGTCCTTGCGCATCATCTTGGTGCGTCTCAAATAATGGTTATACGATACAAAACAGTACCCGGGGATTCCACGCATGACATCTCAGTACTCTCAGTCCCGAAACCGCGTGGTATCCGAGTACTGACTAATTGATTGCTCAGCAACGTAGAGAAGTGCGAAACAAGGCACCAATACCAGGTTACACAACACTGTACCGTCCAACAACAGCGCTGGGATTGCGCATCTCAGCTTGCAATGCTGCGGCGGAGGCTTCGATAAGCAGGCGCTTGATCTCCCTCACTGCTTGCTCCACCTGCAGGAAAAAGAAAGAATAAGAACAATCGCTTTGCAAGGACAATCGAATTACACGTACCCTCCACTCTTCGTTTGATTCCACGAGAAGATGAAGCTTAGGTGGTCCCTCCACAGGTGGCTCTTTCCCAGTTTCGTAGTATATACCTATCAAGCCTAAGACTCAAAAGCAAATACCCCTTTGGGTGCACTCACCTTTGTTGGTAACGGAAGCACCTGTCATATCAATAAGCTAGGGGACACCTCAGTAAGCACAGGTTTACGAAGTCATCATTCTGCGTACCTGAACCATGGTTTCCTTGTTCGTCACTCTCCACCGCGCCTTTTGTGGATAGTCATTGATAGGTATGATGGCATGGAAATCTGTCGAGTCAGGGTTGGCCTTTCTGCCGCCGCTCTCTTCGTGCTGTATTTGTGACTGTAATACAAGCTTCATGGCCTTCAATTGAGCGTTGAGTTTCGCTACAACACTAAGGGCTTGTTTCTCAGCAGGCGAGTCCTTGCCAGCACGGGCAGCTGCCTCTTGAGCTGTACGGATCTGCGCCTGGATCTTCTCTTCCTCCTTGGCATGCGCGGCGCGGCGCGCAGCAATTGCCGCGCTACCGACGCCCAGTATACCCTTGGAAGAATCGGGTGCAGGTCCACGTCTAATTTCCACCTTGAAATTGCCGAAAGTCATATCGTCACCCCCTGTGGACGCCTTTTGCGGTTCTTCTGTCTTCTCGTCCTCACCACCCTCTCCGTAAGCCTTGCGTTCGGCGCGATCTTTGGCTTCTCGCTCCTTATCAAGGCGATCCAAGCCCTTGCCTCCAAAGCCGGAGCCAGCAACTTGTGCCTTTCCTGACCTAACTTTCTCCAAGAAACCTATAAAAAGTGAATATGAGAAGGTTCTGAAAATCGGAGGGTGACAAACCATTGGCTAGTTCCTCGAGTTCTTTAGGCATAGCAGCATTACTTGCCTTTAAGGCGCGGTATATGTCGACGGAATACCTCTCTTGTTCCGATGTAATGAAGGTGACGCATGTTCCCTTGTTTCCGGCACGGCCTGTTCTACCAGCACGATGAACATAATCCTCCATATGATTAGGGGCATCGAAATTGATGACAAGCTTCAGTTGTTTGACGTCTAGGCCACGGGCAGCAACCGAGGTAGCGATGACGATAGGAACAACACCAGACTTAAAATCAGCAATAGTAGAATCACGATCAACCTGGTCTTTTCCTCCATGGAGAGACATGCAGAGGTAGCCTTTCCGCATCAAATCACGGAGAAGGTTATCGGCAGCTTCCTGCCGATCAACGAAGATGAGTGTACGACATTCTGGATCTTCATTATACATTTGTCCGAGAATTTCTAGCAGGCGATTGAACTTGGACTCCTCGGGACGGACTTCCACGATCTGCTCAATCTCAGGAGCAACAACAGACCGACCTCCGACAGTAATTTCGAGCGGTTTTTGGAGAATCTTTCGTGCTAGTGAATCCATTTGCTTCGGGAATGTAGCTGAGAAGAGAACGGTCTGGCGATCGGGCCGAATATTGTTGATGATCTTCATAACCTGCGGTTCGAACCCCATATCAAACATCCGGTCCGCTTCGTCAAGAACGACATAAGTAACTCGTTTTAGATTGGTTACGCGTCCCGAATTTGCTGTGAGGAGGTCAATCATCCGTCCGGGGGTGCAAACAATAATTTCAGCTCCTTTCTTGAGTTCCGCAATCTGATCTTTGATTGGTGAGCCCCCGTAAGCACACACTGCCTGGATATGTATGATTGGTTCCAATACTCAAGGATCGAGAAAACGAAAACACTCACCCGTAAATTTAGTACCTTCAAAAAGGGTTTGCATTCACGGTGAATTTGAACAGCGAGTTCGCGGGTTGGTGTCATAACGATAGCAAGAGGTCCCTCCATTTGTTCAAGAGGTCGCTGGTCCTTGATATGTCGGAAAAGCGGTAGCAAGAATGCAATAGTTTTCCCAGAGCCTGTTTTGGCAACACCAATAACATCCCGACCAGACATGATAGCAGGAATTGCTTGTGCCTGAATGGCAGTCGGAACTACATAATTGAACCGTTTTATAACATCCAAGCTGTGTCAATGGAAGTCAGGAAATAGTAAAGTAAGCGAGGAGTAAGCGAAATGCCTACCAGCTTGCAGGAAGGCCAAATTGGCTCCACTTGGTGACAGGTCTAGGACAATCAATGCCACGTATCTTGATGCCGTCCAGATCAAGCCTCAGGAGGTCAGCCTCTTCATCCGTCATGGCTGCAACGTCTGACGGAGGGAGATAGAAATCTTTTCGGAACGGTTCGTAGTTTATGCGAGAGTGGTCGACCGTGGCAATGTCTTTCTTCTTGGCCTTCTTAGCGGCAAGAGCAAGAATATCTTCCGGATTCAAATCAGTAACGTCGAGCTCATCCTCAACTACGGTTTCCTCCGCATCGCCAGCACCGTCCTCTACCATGCGATCGTCAAGGCGAACACGAGATGGACCAGGGCCGCCATCTACCCTCATCATGTCTTCAGCATTGACCTTTTTGACCTCTTCTTTGACTCCACTCATATATGCGTCAAGGGGGTCAAGCTCCTCATCCTCGTCCATAGCATCAGCAGCCTTTTTCTTCATGGCTTGGTCCATTCTGTTCGCCTCCTCGTCATCGTCGTCAACTTCAAGATCGCCTACGCTGGCTTCCCCATCCGCCATGGTCATATCGACAGCAGGCATCTCCCCGAGGGTCTCCAGTTTGCGTTGTTTAGTCTCGACAGAGTCATCCATTGCAGCTACTGTGACCTTTGAGGCCTTAAGGACGTCAGGCTTGAGCGGCAAACCTTTCAGTCCCAGGCCAGTCAAAGCAGCACGATTGAGTGTCGCGCCTGGTTTGGCCAACGTGGGGGTCGGTGGAGCTGTGGAGGTAAGATCAAGTGATATGAAATCTTGTCTAGAAAATATGTGGCTGACAACGAACCTGGTGCTGACTTCCCAGCAAGGGCCATTGCTTTGGCTTTAGCTTCGTCCAGTGCCTTTTTAGCTTCCCGCTCTTTCTTCCAAGCTTCCAGTTTGGCACGCTTAGCTTTGAGCTTGTCGTCTTCCGGCGGAGGTGTAGGCGTTGACGTTGCTTCTAGTACGGGCTTTGCTGAAGGGGGCGTCGCTCGACGATCACGGTCCTTCCGATCCGGGGAACGTGAGCGTCTTCTGTCGTCGCGTCGGTCATCCCTTCTGTCGTCTCTATAATTGTCTCGACGCCTATCATCGCGATACCTCTCATCCCTGTACCGGTCTCTGTCTCTGTCTCTGTCTCTGTCCCTATCCCTGTCCCTGTCCCT
>Ga0307516_10004010_pt1 | contig 18466 bp, 16 predicted proteins | sample 19_EM_MG_FD_203310 | JGI IMG/M metagenome (GOLD analysis project Ga0307516, IMG submission 203310) | Populus trichocarpa ectomycorrhiza microbial communities from riparian zone in the Pacific Northwest, United States - 19_EM | ecosystem: Host-associated > Plants > Roots > Unclassified | place... | reverse complement strand
TCTTTGTCGGCCAGCTGCTATACACATGCGCCCAGCCTGTTCACACCCACCCGATCTGTGTAGCCCCCCGATCTGGGAACTCTGGGGGGGGGGGGAGGGGAGGGCCAAGCCGCACGCAGATGCGCGCAGAGCGGCATCGTGGCATCTCGGCATCTCGGCAGGCGTACGTACTCTTCTCTGCCCTGGCAGCGTGCCGATTCCGGTATGCCGAGAGCTCCTTGCCCTGGTTCACGACAAGGTTGGCTGAGGGCGATCCGCGGTGTCTTGGCGCTCCAACTGCGCTGTCGAGTCAATGTCGCCTCCGACCCGTGCAGTTACATATGATATGTAGTGCGATGGCGCCGCTGCTACGTTACGTTCGAGCACAGTTAGAGAGTACTCTACATATCTATGAATACTTTTCTCCCAGCCGGGGCGGCTTACGCGGCGTCATGCTACTCGCACAGACTGTACTAGTACATACTGAAAGGACCAATGCCAGCCCTGATGAATAGAGCAGAGTAGTTAGAGTATAACGACAAGAAAGGAAGGTGGAGTCAAGAGAGAATGTGTGGGTGTTGTCGCGACCCTATGATTGGCGGATTCTGTCCGGCGAGGATGTATCTATATATGTACTGGATAGATATGTACTCAACAAACCCCGCCCAACAAACTCTTGGGTGACAAATCACCCACAGAACTTAATTCCTCCCACAATATCTACATAAGTAAGTACCCATCTGCAGACACCGCCCTTGGCCGGCCGCATTGCATGCACAGTAGAGATATGTCGACGGATTGAGGCAAGCCATCCTCACCACCGTCATCGTGGCGTTTCGATGCCGGCAGGCCGATGCAAACATACATGTATACATGGTACCACGGACAGGTCAGGAGACAAATACATAAGAATACCTTTTTTTATATCATCAACGACTCAAAGGACCATCATCCTTGCAGAGGAATCTGTCCATCTACTCTATCAGGTACATAAGTAGTTGGCCGGAGTACAGAGCCGCTACTACTTAACTATAGACGTACGGACGGCTTGCGCTGCGGCGTCGATAGATATGTTACATAGTTGTTTGAAGCAATCCGAGTGCGTAATCTGATCTCTCGCATTCGGCGGCGTGCGTAATCTCATCTCTTGCGTTCGGCGGCGTGCGTAATCTTATCTCTCGCGTCCGACACGCTTGCTACATATGTAGTTGCCGACATCGCGGGAAGGCGGAGAGGGACACTGCAGTTGCACAGCCATGGGATTACTTCCCTATTTTCAGCGCAGATATGTATCGTGTACGCAGACATTCACGCTCCCCCGAACACGGAATAGATATGTATGTGGACGGCGGGACGGCTGGGGACCCATGGTCTGGTGTGTCTCCCCTTCACTGCACGGTTCTCCATCACCGCTTGTGTTATGACGGAATTAATATGGAGAGCGGGCATAGATCTGATGGGTCCACAGCGGACACAGAATCAATTGGTGTCGTCGGCAGTCCATACGTAGAGTAGTTAAGTAATTACTTAAATAGGTGCCTATGTTACGCTACAGCGACTCCGACAGTAAAGGAGCACAGAAGGAAATACGCTGTCGCCGCGGGAGTAATTATATACATAAGGGCAGTGAGTAGCTCCAGGGTCACTGCCGTGGTTGGATGCGTGGGATGTGGGTGCAGTATAGTTACCCAACCCATTCTGCGTCACTCAGTTTTTTTTATATAGAATAAACACCATATAATAAGGCGATTTAGGTGTTGGAATCGGTCTCTACGACGTCGATATACCGATTCTAAGAGTTTCAGCTGAATTCCGACTCTTTTACCTCGTCTGTAGATGACGTTCTGGATTCCGGCTACTTTTCTCAGTCAGAGCCCGGCATAACTAGAATGCAATACCCACCGACTCAAAATGTGTGCTCGCCGACACTCATATTCCCATGTGGTGCAGATATCTATCTCCGGGGTGTGTTTGCTCGTGTGAGGTGTTTGCTTGCGCGAGTTGTAGTTGCTTGGGTTCCTGTATATAACGAGGGCCATTGCCCGCCGTAGATCGGTACGCAACAACTTTGTTTACGCCGTCGCTGTGTCCTTGTCCTTGCCCTTGCTCTTGAATCCTGGGGGTTGCACTCTCAGGCTCGCTGTCGTCTGGACAGGTTGCACGCGATCAATGAATAGGTAAGAAAGTGGACATTTACTTACTTACTTCTTACTCCTTTGCTGTCACTATCGCTGCAACTACTAAATTACTCTATGTTTACTGCGGCGACATGATAGTATGTACTTACCGTCTTTTTTTATTTACATACTGGCGGCGATGGAGAACCGTGTGGTGAAACTTGCACACTGTCGATGGTATGTATTCATGGTAACTATGTACATAGTTAGAAAGGATCCGCTTTCGGCAGCGTCTCGTCCAACTGCATCCGAGTGGGGCGCGCTCGGCATCCCGGGAAACCGTGCGACCTGCCTCAGTGGGCAAGGCAGGGCAAGGCAATGTCAAGGAGACGGACTGGGCTGAGTCGCCGCGTAACGTCCTGGGCGCAGCGCTGTGGACGGGGGCATATACAAACATAGATAGGTATGTACGTACTTAGGTGAAGCATTTGTCGAACCAACAGATGCTGCGAACCGTGCCTGGGCGGGAATCTCCGAGACGCAGGTGAACGGTGGGTTTTTTTTTCTTCTTTTTTTTTCTTTTTTTTTCTGTGTGCAAAGTGCAGCCGAAATCCGGTTAGGCCCTGTGATGTCAGCGCGGGGCTGATGTGGGGGTGAGGAGGTTGGGGTTGGCGGCTGTGTACATATGTAAGACGCGGAACGCACAAGCGGGCGATAATTGCTCTCTCTCTCTCGACATGTTGCCATCGTCGCCGTCGTCGTCGTCATGGGGAGCGGGTCGAGTTGCTGGAGGAGAAGCAGTCGTGGTGATCCCATCCCGCTTGGTGTGCGCGCCAGGTGACCTCGGCGCCGTCGACGGCGACATGTCGACGGTTGCAGATTGAACGGCGCACACGAGAGATGCGGTTGGACAGAGGCGCAGTGTTTCCGCTGCAGGCTGGCTCCATGTTCCGCTCAAATGCACTCGTGGAGGCGTCCAGTCTGGATGGTGTGGTGTACGTCATGCAGGTTCACCACCATCCCAACTCCCCCAACAAGCGTCGGTTTCACGCGCGCCTCGAACGGGGGGAAATCTCTGTGGGACCGACGTTGGGTCCAATCACACAACTCCCTCGAACGCTTCTCTTCTCTCGCTTGACCTATATAGGCCTGCGGCACGGAGACGGACTCAGCACTGCCCAGCGAAACGTCTCCCCCCGTCCTCGTCGTCGTCGTCTCGTCCGGATAGAAAGCATTCAACATTCAGCATTCAACATTCAACCCCCCCCCCGGGAATCCTTCGCAAGCTCGCCGTCTCCCTTCCCCAACGTCGGCCCTCCGCGGTCTTGTGCCTACGTACCCTGCACCACCGCCTGCGACGATAGCTCTGCTGCTATCATCTATCCACAAGCAACGATGCTGGACACCCCCAACTCATCCGCCACCGCCACTGACACTGGCACCGGTCGCGTCCTCACGGGCAAGCAAGAACACTGTACGTTTCCCCTCCCGGCTCGAGCGATGCTGCCCCGCTTTCGTTCCCCCATTTCCCCATCGCCGTCTCGACGTGCGAGCTGGAGCTGACGACCCGTGTCTCCGTCCGAAGACCTCAAGCGAGAACTCATCTCGCGACAGTCGCAATTCGAGATCAGCGAGCTCAACTCTCCCACTGCCCTCCAGCGCTTCGGCGCCCCCTTCCGCAGTCCCCTCGGCGAGGTGGCCCCTGTCGACAGCGAGCTCCCCATCCTGCGGTACATCTTCGTCAACCATGTGCGGAACTTTCCGTTCCTCGACAAAGCGAAGGAGAGGGAGTTCTGGCAGGACCGGCTACAACTGGTGGGTGATCCTGTCCTTTGACCGACTGCAAGGCGTCATCCGCTGCTGCTGCTGCTACGTCGATCCGTGGCTAAAAATCGTCGCTCCGATCTAGTTCCTGGAGTCTTTCGCGCTGAAGCGTATCTCGTCGTCCGAGGACCGGCTGGAAGAAACGAAGCGACGGAAGCTGGCGCTCAAATCCCAGAAGATCGTCGAGCTGATGATGAACTCGGGCATCCCGACCGCCTCCGGGTACGAGGAGAGGGTCACCTTCGATGAGATCGAGGCTGCCGGCGGCCCGGACAGGAAAGCCCAGGAGAGTGCTCTGATGGCGAACGCGCCCGAAGGCCACTGGATCAACGGCTGGGACGTCAACGTGGCGTGCGTGCGCCAGACCAGCATCAAGAGGACCGTCAGGTATCACGTTCACGCGGAATTCATATTGCGCGTCGGTCGCCAGGGGCAGCCGGATCTCACGGTGGGGCGGAGGTACGGCGCTTTCCAGCGACTGCATCAAGAGGTACGAAGTGCACATGGGTTTCCCCGCGTCGCAGCGTCCCCCACACCCCGACTGACATCACTTGCCGTAGCTACGAAACGAACTTCCCGGAAAGGTGCTGCCGCCTGTTCCTCGCAAGATCAAGGCTTCCCAGGCCACTACATCTGGATATCTCTCGGCCATCACCGCCGACGATGCTTCCTCGATTTCGTCGTTCGACAGCGAAGGATCCACATCCACGTCCACCGGCGGCTCCACCAGGGCTCCGACTCCCCAACCGAGCCACAAGAAGTCGACTTCGCTGGGAAACGCTTTGGGCATCAGTAGCTTCAATTCCCGCAACCCTTCCAGATCGTCCCTTGTGGAGCAGCCGATCAAGCTCTGGCGCGAGAAGCAGCGCGTCAGCCTGAGAGCTTTCATCAGACAGCTCCTGGAGGATAAGCAGGTCGCCAGCAGCCAGGCAGTGGCGGCGTTCCTCACCAAGGATCCAATCACGCTCAATGAGGAGGAACAGTTGGATGTGGACCGGCGGCGAGCCATGGATGGGATCCGCCTCGAAGAACAGAGAAAATTCTACGAGGTGGCCCGTCAGAGGGCGCGCGAACTGGATGTCTACATGGAGAGCTTCAGAAAGGATATTGTCGAGAGCAGTATGTTCCTGCCGCGCACATTCCTTCAGGGTGGCCTCCGTAACTGACCGGCGACCCACTACTAGATGGCCTTACCAAGCTGTTCGGTGAGATCCGCAAGAAGGACAAACTTGCGGATCTCGATATCCAGTACCGGAAATTCGCCGAGTGGCTGCGCATAGAGGTTGCGGCTACCATCTACCATATTTTCCTGGCCGAAGACAACTCCGCCGAGCTCTTCGCGCAAGGAAAGAGGATCCACTCGCTCATCCCGTACACGCTCCTCAAGAATGTCATCAGGATCGCGAACCCAGCCGCCGTCATGAGTGGTGTTCTCGATCTGTTCCTCGCCACTCCGTTCAAGAGTCGGTCGCTGATGCAGCGCGTGTTGTCCATGGCGATCGGCGACGGAATCAAGCACATTCAGAAGAGCGTGGACTCGTTGGTTGCGAAGATTGACGATCCTATCCTCTGCGGGAGGCTCAAGGCGTTTACCAGGGCCGACGAAGAGATCAAGGATGCCACCAGAAGACTCGCCGCGACCGAGGGAAGCGATCTGATTGTTGTGATTCTCCGGGACGAGGCCTTCGGAGCGGGGTTGCAACCGAAACAGATCGAGAGGGTTTTCAACGCCTACGTTGGATACACGTCCGCCTTGGACAACGTGGGTGCAAGGGAGTTTCTTTACGCGCCTGTGTTCTTCGCTAATCCATCGAAAACAGATTCACGACGAAATCAAGAATAATGCTCAATACTTTGCGTACCTGAAGCAACTCCTGAAGCTCTACACCAGACAGAGGGATAAGGAAATGATGCAAGCGATGATCGAGGAGGTTGGTTGCCTGCATTCCCTCTCCTGCCCTGCCGCCTGTGCTTACATTCTCCAGCCGGTCACGTTGCAACTGTTCCGCGATCTGTTCACCATCTTCTACGAGCCTCTCATTCGAGTGTACAAGTCGGCGAACGTGTACAACTCGGTAACGGACTTCGCCGTCTTCATCGATGATATGATCGTCGTGATCGAAAAGGCACAGTCGCAGGAGATGACCACGGATCCCAATCAAACGGTCCAGTCCTTCATCGATCTGTGCGCCAGGCACGAGGACAACTTCTACAAGTTCGTCCATGAGGTGCACATCCACGACGATGGCCTTTTCGACAAGCTGATGGGATGGTTGGAGGAGATACTGGTTTTCTTGAGGCATGGTCCCCAGAGTGGCGGTAAGCTTGACATGAACATGCTCTTCGAGCAGGGAGTCAAGGCCGGGACCATCGACGGTGCCAAGGCGAAGGCCGAGATCGACTCCCTGATCGACTGGCAGGCACGGCACAGAAAGTGGCATCAAGACAAAACCCGACAGAAAATGGCCAGCAGCGACACGACCAGTTCGAGGAGGATGAGTTGGACTGCTTCCGCTCCCGGAGGGGGGCTGAGCCCCAATGACTTTGGAATCGCAGATGTAGGTTTATTGACTTATCCTGGGCTCTTTATCTCTGTAAGCAGTCTCACTGATGATCAGTCCCAGGATGACTTGGCCTCTCTCGCTGAAGATGACGAATTTTCTGATTCGGAAACGGAGGAGGACGATAACACTGGCGATGTGATTGCAACCGAACGCAAGAGACGGACGCGCCATGCCGACCACCTCAAAGCCAGGTCAGGCGAGCCGCAGAAGCCTCTCGTTGAAGAGATTGTCAAGCTCGGACCGGACTTTTTGAATGCGCTTAGAAGGGTTTTGGCGGGTTAGGTGATTTCACACAGGGATTTGGGTTTTTGTATTTTTTTCCCCCCCATTGGCTTTTTCCTTTTCAGTTTCGTTGCCGTTTTCTCTCATACTGAGATAATATTGGGGGGGGGGGGGGAGTTCTTTTTTTTCCCACCGGCGTTTGATAACTACGGCTTGTAAAGACTCACACTTTCTTCCTTCTATGTACCTTCCTCCGTTTGTCAGGATGGAGTACGAGCAGGTCAATCTCAAATTCTGCAGAGCAGAGGATTACATACATCGGTGAGAGTTAATTAGTTCGCTCGTTGTGGCTGATGTTCTCGGTGGTCTTGGTGGGCGGCATTCCCAGCTGGAAATGTTTGTCACTGCCACCCAGTCTGTTTGTTTCCACGAATTCCTTGACGGCGCAAAAGCACTCACCCGTGGAGAGCCTGCGCTGCACGGGGCCGCGCCAGAGGGAAGGGATGGCCACGGCAAACAGGGTGCCTAGCAGGGGACTAGATACGCAATCTGCCACCAGCAGTAGCTGCCCGCACAGGGATCAGCGGTTTATTGACGTCAGCTGTCCGCCCCGCTTTGTCCCACTGTCAGCGTTCCCGGCTGCACCACCACGCGGCACCTGCTGTGCCGCTTAGAAGTACGTAGTCTACTAGATATGAGAGCAGACGGCGCTAAAAAGCGATGCTAACTGCTGCTCTCCCTCCGTCTTTCTCTCTCGTCGTTTCCTTCCATCCTAACCAGCCACCCCATCCTGCCCCTCACCGCCGAGCGCAAGCCCCCCCACTGCCACCGCTGCCACCGTTGCTACCGCTGCCGATACGAGCCATGGGCCGAGACGTCGCACCCACCACGGACGCTGCCGGCGGCGGCTCGGCACAGGCGACGAAAGCCGACCTGAGCTCGGCGGTGATGCAGAAATGTCTGTCCAAGATCCACGGCAAGCTCTCGAGCAGCGATTTCGCGAGCATGCGGCTCGGCGGCGAGTGCTCGCTGAACGACTTCTCGGACTACCTCGCGCATCCGGCCAACTCGATCGTGGCGCTGCCGGATCCTGCCAACAAGGACTGGAGCCGTCCGTACAACGAGTACTTCATCTCGTCGTCGCACAACACCTACCTCGTCGGCCACCAGCTCTACGGCGAGTCGACCACCGCCGGATACCGGAACGTGCTCGAGCGCGGCTGCAGGTGCATCGAGATCGACGTCTGGAACGGCGCCGAGGGCGAGCCTGAGGTCTTCCACGGCTACACGCTCACGAAGGAGATCAAGTTCAAGGAAGTGTGCAAGGCGATCAGGAAGCACGCCTTCTCCGACGCCGAGGACGAGCGCTACGGCGGCGCCGGTGAGGGGCCCGTCATCATCTCGCTCGAGTGCCACGCCGGAATCGAGCAGCAGCACAAGATGGTCGACATCATGAACAAAATCTGGGGCGATCTGCTCGTCAAGAACATCGAGCCCGAGGAGGTCCACGACCTGCCCAGCCCCGATGCCCTGCGTCGGAGGATTCTCGTCAAGGCATGTTGGGTTCTCTCTCCGAGTCCGTGTGAACCGAGCTGATGGCGGAAAGGCGAAATACGTCGCCCCCGAAAAAGCCCCCGTCGAAGCCGTCCTCGCAAGGGCCAGCTCCGCCCCACTGAAACCTAGAGACGACTCTTCGGACTCGTCGGACAGCGAACTCGAAGCCCTGGCCACCCAGGCCAAACAGAAGAAGCCGAAGAAGAGCAAAGTGATCCGGCCCCTCGCACGGCTGGGCGCCTACTGTAGCTCCCACCACTTCCCCGGGAACACGCATCCCGAGCCCTTCACCCGCCATCCAACCAGCCTCATCGCCAACCACGTCTACTCCTTCTCGGAGAAGATGTTTGCCAAGTACCACGAGGCCTACGCCGCGGCCATCTTCGAGCACAACAAGAAGTACCTCATGAGGGTGTACCCCTTCGGCCTCCGCTTCTCGTCGAGCAACGCAGACCCCACCGAGTTCTGGAAGCGCGGAGCCCAACTGGTCGCGCTCAACTGGCAGAAGTGCGACGAGGGCATGATGCTGAACGAGGGCATGTTCGCAGGCGAGGGCGGCTACGTCCTCAAGCCGCCCGGCTTCCGGCCCGGCGACGCACCCCCGGTCTTCCACAAGCTCGACCTCACGATCGACGTGATCGCGGCGTCGAACATGCCGCTGCCCGAGGACGACGACACGGCCAGAGGTTTCGAGCCCTACGTCAAGATCGAGGTGCACACCACGAACGAGAACGCCAGGCCGTCCGACGTCAAGCGCAAGACCAAGGCGAAGCGTGGGATCGACTGCGTCTGGGACACGACGCTCGAGTTCAAAGCCGTCGATGGCATCATCGAGAAGCTCACGTTCGTGCGCTTCAAGGTCCACGACTCGGAGCTGGGTCGGGACGACCTCGCGGCCTGGGCGTGTGTGAGACTCGACCGGCTCCAGCAGGGGTTCAGGCTCGTCCGGCTGTTCGATAACGAGGGACGCCCTTCCAAGGGCGTCATTCTGGTCAAGGTTTCGAAGAGTGTGTACTAGGTTACGATACCACGCATGGAGGAGGACTCTGATTCTTCTTCTTCTTTTTTTTTTTTTGCGTACATAGGCAGCGAATCGATTGACTTGCTGGTAGATGCAGCTTAGCTGCAGGTGGGGGGATAAGCGCCGTGACTAAGCTTACCTTGACGTTGTGTGGAGAGACGTGATCGTTCTTGGGACTATGAACTTTCAATTGACAACATTGACTTGAAAGGCACGACCTCAAAATTGAAGTGCTCTCGCCATTCAAGTCTGCTTGCCCGGTGATATAACCAGCGCTTTTCCCCTCCTCACAGTCGGTCTCGTCAAGCGCGTTTCTGTACGTATCCTACCCAGCAGTCGACAGCAACCGTCCACCGTCAAACACTCCAGACATCGACCGCAGAACAAAGCCAGACATTCCAACCCAGACACCAACCGCAGGAACACGACTCGAGCAGGATGGCGAAACCACGGCCGGTGTGGCGCTGCCACGAATGCAGAACGGTGCACACGGTCATCGACCCGAGCGTGTGCGCTGGCGAGGGGTGCGGCCACCGACGCTGCCGCCGGTGCAGCATCTACTCGCGCTGGGGCCTGTGGTTCAAGATCGGGCGCGGGCCGGGCGGCAAGGGCAGGGTGTCGCCGTCACAGGAGTGGCTGGAGGAAACCTCGTCCGACGACGAGTGGTGACCACTGCGCACGATTCCGAGTACTGTATTGCTAGATGTATCGGATTACTCTCGCTCCGCATTCCGTAGCTACATACCACACAGAACCGAGAAACCGTTGGCTCGCGAGGCCGCAAGAGTAATACTTTTTTTGAAGTGATCTAGATACATAGTAGTGCCGTAACCCCACGAACCGGCGAGCCGGACAGGGCCTAGATATCTCTTTTTGCCTCCTAGCAGAGTACATACTTATCATAGCACAACTGCGCCGTCTACCGTAGTCCCTTGAGCATCCTGCAGACCGCCGAGTACCAGCACCAGGCCCGCCCCTTCCACCCCAGAAACTGCAGCGGCCGGTACCCCCAGCGATTGCCCACCTCCAGCACCGCGCCGTGGTTTAGGAGCAGTTCGATGACCCGAGTGTTGCCCGCGACGCAGGCGAAGAGCAGCGGCTCAGCGCCGCCCTTGGCGCGCGACGCGACCTCCGCGCCGTGGTCGATCAGCAGTCGCAGCATGTCGGGGTGGCCGCCGGCGAACGCGTAGCCGGCGGCGGCGCAGTGCAGCGGGGAGACGTCGGCGACGTCGCGCGCGTTGACGTCGGCGCCCAGCAGCAGCAGCAGGCGCGCGACGCGGACGCTGCCGTGCGCGGCCGCGACGTGCAGCGGCGTCTCGAGGCCGAATCCGTCGGAGAGCCACGCCGCGGCCGCGCTTGGCCGCACGCGCAGCAGGCGCAGCACCACCGCTGCCGCGTCGGCAGCGCACGCACGCCGCAGCGCGCTCCGCCGCGCCGGCGACGACCGCACGTGGTCCAACAGAGCGATCGTCGGGATCAGCGGCGTCACCCGCGCATACAGGTTGCGGCTCGTCGCCGTGAGGTGCAGGGCGTCGCGGAGGTCCAGCGAGGTGGCGATCTGGTACAGTAGCTCGTTCGGCAGCGAGGTCAGCGGCATCGTGGGCTCGGAGGTCGATATCGACGTCCTCCACGCACAGCCGACGGCGGGGACTTCATATACTATGCATCCATAGACCGGCCGACGATGACGTCCAGGATCCTCTGGTGTGTACATACTCCTCCTCCCTCCCCCACCCCCCGCTCCGCTCCGCTGGCATGCCCTATCGATACGACAGACAGATATGTCCGGGCGTTGACAACTTGACAGCCAACCGCTGACGCCTACAAGTCTATTATTATCCCGATCTCCGCAGGCACCTGATTCGCGGGGCGCAATTGTGTGCGTTGTATGAGCTTCCGCCGGGTTCCGTTCGCGCAGACGAATACATATAAAGAAGTTAAGCCGGCGCGCGCGCGCGCACAGAGCGAAGGGGCGGGAAAAAAAGCAAAAAAGACACTACGCATCACGTTGGAGCCTCTTCGCCGGAAGATCACGGGGTGTCGGTGCTCGGTGGCGACGACGGAGGTCGTGCACGTCTTTTGGCCCTGTCCTCCGCTTGTTTCTCGGTATGGCTGGCGAGATACATAGGCGGTGCCCGCTGCGCCCAGGTGCCCTGCTGCGGATCGCCGGAGTCGCGTCTGCTGCTTTTCGTCCGCTCCGGGCTCCGAATTGACATCACCGGTTCGCACTCGCACGCTCGAGTGCTAGCGGGTGAGTTCTTGCCTGGCCGACCTGGGTGCTGCCTCGGTGGTTGGGGAAGGCAGCAGCTATCGCAGTCCGCCGCATCGAGACTGGCAGCCGTCCGAACACGTCCGCCGTCGCTGTCTGCCTTTGCGCCGCGGGCACAGTCCTATCGGGCGCTGCTTTGCCTGGACACCATGCACACAGCCCTGCACCGCGTTGAATCCGGATGCGACTGCGTTGCTATTGGTCGCGGTGCGATGCGGGCCCTGTGTCTTGGAGCTGTGGTCGCAGGCAGGACCCTAAGCCCTACTCTGCCGGCTGGTTACACAGCTGCAACCGCCCCAGCTCCCTCGCCCCCCACACGCAATAAAACAAACATTCCTAATCCATCCTCTCGCCGACCTCCCTTAGCCGCTTTCTCCTCTCCCGGCCACATCGCCAACAACCTCTTCGCGGCTCTCCCCCTCGCTAGCGCTCCACAACCTCTTAACGGCCTCTCGATCATCCCTCCACCATCTCCCGCTCTCTCTTCGCAGCCAACTACTACCTCTCGCCATCGGCTACTTCAAAATGCAGTCGAAGATCAGCCTCATCGAAAACAACTACAACCAGTGGGCTGTGCAGATGAAGCTCTACTTGCAGCAACAGGGACTTTGGTCGGTCGTCGCTGGCCGCACCACCGCCGTGGACTTCGAATGCTCGAAGAAGTGGGAGGACAGGCGCGACCAGGCGCTCGCCACTATGCTCCTCGATATGCACCCCCGCATGCAGAGCAAGTACATCGAGTACACCGACCCGGTCAAGCTCTGGACTGCACTCGAGACCGACCTTAAGGAGGCTTCCACCCCTTCCACCCACGAGCGTCGTGACGGTGGTCGTCCTGCCCGCGCTCCCATCGCTGAGCCCTCGGGACCCCCCAACCCTGAGGTCTTCGTCGACTTTTCCGAGGACGTTATCGGCTCCCTCAAGCGCTTCGACTGGATCCTGAGCAACGACAGCACAGCCAACTTCACTTTCATCAAGACCCTCTTCAAGACCTATGCTACCTACCCCGAGAAGAAGGCTGTCGCTACCACCACCGGACAGATGCTCGAGGCTGTCGGATACGGAGAGATTCAGCTGCGGCTCTGCACTCCGGAGGGCGTTGAGCAGAAGCCCATCACCATCTCGGCCTACCACGTTCCCGCTCTCAAGGTCAACGTCTTGTCTCCCATGCAGATCAGACACACAGTCGAGCTCAGCGACGACAAGTGGACCATCCAGGGCGAGGATGGATCCACTATCGCTACCGGTCCGGTTACTGCCGGCGCTTACGTCGTCCGCACCAGGGATAGGCGGCATGGCGGCTTCGGAAACAGGCGCGGAGGTGGAGGCTACAGGAGGGGTGCAGGCGCCGGAAGGGCTGCCGACAGGGCTGGTGGAGAGGACTACTATGGAGCTGTTTCTGGAGGCGGAACCGCTGCCGACGGTGGAGCGCCGCTCGCCACCTCCTCGCTGGCCGCTGGCAACTGAGAGGAGCTTGCTCTTTGTTGTGGCCAGGAGGTGTCGTTAGCGTGTGATCGCGGATGAGATACGGTGTTGCATATGCTTGTTTCTCATGACACGACTGCAACGATGATTTTCTGGTATTACTGATGATTTTTCTTCTGTAAAGTGCCTTGTGCGGATCCACTGCGACCGTGATATCCATGCAATCTCATACTATCTCAAGTGTTACGTAACGCACGCCCGCCACAGATGGTCAAGCGTGGCTACGGGTTCAGCTCCGGAACCCACTCATATGTATCTCCCTTCTCCCGCAGTCGCGACGATGTCAAGACGAACACCGATCATCTCCCGCGTAGCAAACCCCACCTACGTACCTCCGCGATGCCGCGTTTCAGCGCCCCCCGCATGATCGCCGCGGTCCTCGGCTTTGCCGCGCTCCTGACGTTAAGCTATCTCAGCCGGTCATCCCTGCGGCCGCTGCGGTTTCCCGATCGCGTCAGCACCGCCGCCACGAGCAGCACGCGCCCGCCGGCTCTCGATCCCGCGCAGAAGCGCATCAAGGCCTTCTTCTCCAGCTGGTCCGAGCACATCCACGCGGCGCGCCCGCGCATTGCGCCCATCAAGATCCGGGGCGGTCCCGCGGCGACGGTGCGCGGCGACGAGCTGCCGTACCCGCGGAAGCCGTCGTGGACGTACCTCTTCCTGCGCCAGGACGACATCGCCTCCCTGCGCGCCTCCCACGGCGCGATGACGCGCAGCCTCCGCTCGATGCGCAGCTCGCTCGCCAGCACCGCGACCGACATCTACTCCGGCACGGGCGTCGTCGTCGTCGCCGGCGGCGAGTACTTCGGCCCCGCCATCGTCTCGCTGCGCATGCTACGGCGGACCGGCTGCCGGCTCCCCGTGGAGGTGTTCCTCGGCGCCCGCGCCGAGTACGAGCCCGAGATCTGCGAGAGCGTCCTCCCCGCTCTGAACGCGCGCTGCGTCTCCCTCCCGGCGTTCCTCTCCCCGCCGCTGTCGCCGGACGTCGCCCACTACCAGCTCAAATCCCTCGCGCTGCTGTTCAGCTCCTTCCGCCACGTGCTCTTCCTCGACTCGGACTCGATCCCGCTGCTGGATCCGACGCCGCTGTTCGCGGAGCCGCCGTACACCACCGCCGGACTCGTGCTCTGGCCCGACTTCTGGAAGGCGACCGAGGACCCCGTGTTCTGGAACATCTCCGGCGTGCCGGGGTACCCCGCCGACCTCCCGCCGACCGGGTGCGAAGCTGGCCAGATTCTGGTCGATAAGCGGCGACACATGCAGACGCTGCTCCTGGCGGCGTATTACAACGTGTGGGGCCCCGGCTGGTACTACGAGCTGCTGAGCCAGGGCGCGCTGGGACAGGGGGACAAGGAGACCTTCCTCTCCGCCGCGGTGGTGCTGGGCGCAAAGTGGGCGAGGGTCAAGAAGCCGGTCGAGCTGGTAGGATACACCAAGTCCAATAGACAGTTCAAGGGCAGCGGGATGGTGCAGTTCCATCCCGGCGACGAGCTCACGCCGGGGAGAGCCATCAGGCCGGCGTTCATCCACGCCAACACGCCGAAGATGAACGCCGGACACCTGGTCGACGAGGGCGATCTGGTGGACGGCGGCGAACACGTGCGGCTCTGGGGCGCTAGGGACAAGGCCGTCAGCAGGTTCGGCGAGGATGTCGAGATGGTCGTGTGGACGCATCTGGTCGACGTCGGGTGCCAGCTGGCGGACGTGCTGAAGGAGTGGAAGGGTAGGCGTGGACTGTGCACGAGGCTGAAGGAGCACTGGGCGATATTCGAGAAGGCGGGGTGATGTGCGGTCGATAGTTCAATGCGGTCTTGGAGAAACCCGCCCGTGTTGGAATGCATGCTGCCTCTCCAGCGATGACTCGAGTGGTCACCATGCGAGTGACGTGTAATCGTGTCAATGGTACCGTGGGAACGTGAATTCCGGCATCACCACGCTCTTCTGCACCCGCACAGCGACCGAGGTAATTTCTACAGGCGACGCGACCGAGAGGTTTCCGATGAAGTACATCGACGGGCGTGAGTTCCCACGGTGTATCCGCCCGGAGCATACCTATCGGCCGCCAGCCCGACTGTGGCTCGCTCTTGCGTTCTGCAATCCGCTTCCGTCCCCACTAGCTACTTGCTGCCGCGCTGGAACGCTATGGGCCCAGGGTACAAGCATTCGGAATTGTCAGAGAGCGGGCATACCTGCGACTCCTACTCTGCTGCCACCGAATACCGTCGACTTCGGCGGAAGATGCCGACTGCGGAAAGCGACCGAACCCGCGGCGGCCCCGAAACACTTGTTCCATCGCAGTAGCGCCGCCTACTTCGCCGCCGCCAAGCGCGTTGTCGCCAATGCGGCGGCAAGGGTTAAGCTGAGTTGTGTCGGAGGAATGGAAGCCCCAACGGTGCTGGATGCCCGGCACCTTTTACTATTGACGAGAATGCTCTCCTGCGGCCTCAACGGCTGGCCGGTGCCGACACGGCGGGGATTTACACTCCGAGCTGTGCTGAATCTTTCGACCGAGGCTTATATTGAACATTTCTACGCAGTCCTCGGAAGCCGGTCAGATCTCTGCGCCCCTCCTTTGTGCCCACACGGACTGTATGTATCTACGTACATCCTTCTTTGTTCTCTGCCAATTGTCCACTGGCTCTGTACCTCCAAAATCGTGAGCCCCGCTCACTTACCCGTTTGCCAGCTCCGACAGCCCCAGCCACACCAGCATCTCCTTCCTCCACCTCCACCCCTCGGCCAGACACATCGCCGTCCCGGTGGCGAGGACAAACCCGCCCAAGAAGCTCTCCATCAGTGATTCCCTGGCTCCCAAAACCATACCGTACCTCCTCGAAAACCCGTACCTTGTGGTAGCCCTCGTCCAGTATCTCCGCAACAGTCCAAGTGGATCCCACGGTTCCGCCGTCTTCCGATAGTGGACCAGAATCTCGCTCCTCGCGTGCATCGCGCGCTCCCTGGCCTCACTGGCCTCCTTCTTGATCCTCTTCTTCTCCATTGCCTTTGCCTCCCTCCTGGCCTGTTTGGTCGCCCACTCGACCGGGAGCACATCTGTCGGGATTGCCGTGTCTCCATCCGCAGCGACCTCGGCGCGCTCAACACGGAGCCGCTCGCGGCCGATGGCGTGGCACAACGCCGTGCAGTGCAGAGGCGCCTGTCCTCGCAACGGCACCGGCGGCACGAACGCCGCGCACCACGGCATGTGCGCGCCTCGCCCGGACACCCAGATCCCGCGAAAGCCAGAGTACAGCACATGGCAGGACCGGCAATACGTCTGCGCGCAGTGTTGGCAGAACATGGCTTTTGGGTGTTGGTCTTGCGGGGGGTGGAGAGTTGTATCGTTGGTCACTCGAGTTCTGGCTCGAGACGACACAGGGTAGGACGGGCCCGGGTTAATACCCGTGCCCACGATGTTGTGGGATGTCCGCCCGTTCGAGATGATCGGGTCACCTCCGACAGCCGCGGGGTTTCCACACCACCGGTGGACGTGTCACCGGCCTGTCACCGCCCCATTCATTGTTCTTCCGACCACTTCCGCTTCCCCCCGCGACCTGTGGTATCAAACCTCCCAGACTGCGTACACTTTTCCAGCCGGTCGTGGACAGCACGATGCAACTCTCCTTCAGCACTACGTGGCTGTGCGGCTCCAGCTAGTCTGCTGCTCAGTGAGGATGATGCCGGTTGTGGAGGAGGGTTCGGCGACGAGCGGCGGTATATCTACTCTCCGCGAAGGGGGAGTGGGGGTGGGGTGGGAACTGCTCTGGGGCCGTGGCTCGATAATATGTAACTGTCTTGTCCTGAGGTAGTTTCAGTTGTTAGGAGTTGCTCTGAGATCCGCATCTTGTATTGGCACCACCAATTGGGGTCCGGGCCAGCCCACTGCAGAGCTTGGTGGGCTGGCAGCATTTCTTACCGGGTGGATTTACTGATGGACCTCCGGCTATTTCTTCTCGATCTCGCGTTCTAGATGCGCGTTGTATATCGGGAGGGACACCACCTGTCCGCCGCACCGTTCGGCATAGTGATGCGATTCAACACCTCGGGTGTCCGGCTCCTCTGCTGCAAGCTTGGCCCACTCGTCTGCCTGCCCATTTTGTGGAATTGGTTCCGGTGGTGATGATGATTCATTAATCGTATGCGACCCTATTGGATCATGACGATATTATATGTACTTCCTTTCCTGTTCGCCGTCCGCTGCGACCTCGAACAGTCCGCCAGCGGCCCGCGGCAACTCCCCCTGCCCCCGCCCGGCCTGTCCCGAGAGAAAGAGAGAAAGAAAGAAAGACGGAAGGCCATCCCGATCACCTGACAAAGACCCCAGTCCACGCCCACCCGCCCGCCTCCTGCTCTCACTCCGCCCCCCCCCCCCCCGCTCCTTTCCCTCTGCCTCTTCGGTCTCGTCCGGCTTTGGTGGTGCTGCGCTCGGTCCCACCCTACTCCCCACCTTCGTGGTACGCAGAAAGTCTAGGATCGTGCTGGTGCACGGCTCGTCTGCGAACAAATCTCGGATCGTAAACCGTCCTTCCCCCTTCCGGTCTCCTTTCGTACTTCCGCCCACAGAATCTTCTGTTGCGGCTTCCACTCCTTGCAGTGTTTGAACAGATGTTCCCTCGTCTGAGTCTTGTATCGGCACCATCCACACTCTGCGTTGTCCGCGTTCTTCGTCCATTGCAGGTATTGCCCTGTGCGGCAGTGGCCCGTCCGGAGTTGGTAAAAGCGTCCCGCCAGGCGTTTCGGCGCTCGCTCCACCATTCGATTCGTCCGTTGGCTTTTCGTCAGCCTGTACTTTCTTCTTCTGGCTTGTCCTCAGCCCAGCTCCTCACTTCAGCCCTCTTCTTCTCCGCTATCTCCTTTTTCAGGTTCGCTAGGGATCTGGGAGGGGGCATTCTCCGCACTCCATACTGATCCCCATACCTCAGCCACTCCACCCCCAGGCGTCCTGCTCTTCCGCCGCCTCTCATTCGTCCGCCTTCTCGTTGCCCTCTACTCCTTCATGGGCCGGGCACCATCTGATCTCTATGCGTGTTCCTGGTCTGCTCACCTCCAGGGCCGCTACCCATTTCCTAGCCGCCATGGCGTACTTCTGTCCTGGCCCCGGTTCTTCTGCCACCATTCTTCCAATTGCCGCCTGCGCGTCCGTGAAAATGGTGACTGCTTCCGGTGTCGATCTTCTTCTTGCCGCCAGTTCCAGAGCTCGCGCTAGCGCTGTGCATTCCGCGTCGAAGGCCTCCTGATTGTAGCCCAGATGGGTTTTGACGTCCACCCACTTGCTCCCGGTCCAAAAAACACACACCCCGGACGAAGCTCAACGCCAGAAAACGCCAAGACTTCCGACCGACACACCAAATCTCGCGACTGATAAGACTTCACGGACTCCACGATGTCCGGCGGAGCGACGCAACCGAGCGAGGCAGCCCCGATGGTGACTGCC
>Ga0307516_10004009_pt1 | contig 18468 bp, 14 predicted proteins | sample 19_EM_MG_FD_203310 | JGI IMG/M metagenome (GOLD analysis project Ga0307516, IMG submission 203310) | Populus trichocarpa ectomycorrhiza microbial communities from riparian zone in the Pacific Northwest, United States - 19_EM | ecosystem: Host-associated > Plants > Roots > Unclassified | place... | reverse complement strand
CGCGCGCAGCTTTTCGCCCTTGTCGAGTGCGGCGAAAAAAGAACCCGGGTCAGTGAACGCCACGGTGGCCTGGCCGGTCAGCATGTTGCGGATCGCGTCACCACCGCCGGCGCCGGGCACGTAACCGAGCTCGATGCCACGCGCTTTGAAGAAGCCCTTGTCTTCCTCGACCAGCAGGTTGGTGATCTCGGTGATGGGCTGGCTCCAGCCGGCCACCACCACCTTGTCGGCGGCATGTGCCAGGCTGCCGGTGAGAAGCGCGAGCGCGGCCAGGCCGCGAAGCAGGAAGGTGAAAACTTGCATGGTGTCAGTCCTTTGTCGTTTCTTTTAAATGCGGCCAGAGCAACAGGCGCTCCAGGCCAATGGCCAGCTGGTAAATCACCAGGCCCAGCACGGTGATCAGCAGCAGCACGGCGAACATCAGCGGCGTGTCCATCATGGATTGCGAGGCGATGATCAGCGCGCCCAGGCCCTTGCTGCCGCCTATGAACTCGCCGACCACCGCGCCCACCAGCGCCAGCACCACGGCCACACGAAAGCCGGCCAGGATGACCGGCAGGCCGGACGGGATCTTCAGTTGCCAGAGCGTTTGCGCACGTGTTGCGCCCAGCATGCGGAACAACTCGAGCTTGCGCGGCTCGACCTGCTGCAGGCCCGTCAGGGTGTTTTCCATCAGCGGAAAAAAGCAGATCAGCGCGGTGATCACCACGGTGGAGGTCATGCCGAAGCCGAACCAGACGATGAACAGCGGCGCCAGCGCGAGCTTGGGCACGACCTGGCTGACCAGCACATAGGGAAACAGCAGGCGCCGCAGAAAAGCCGACTCGCCCATCACGACGCCGCCCAGGAAGCCGGCGACGCAGCCGAGTGCCAGCCCGAGCACCAGCTCGGTGGTGGTGTGAACCAGGTGCGGCCAAAAATAGCCGCTGCGCAAACCGGTCCACAAGGCCTCCGCGATCACCGAGGGCGCGGGCAACACCAGCGCGGACAGCCGGGACGCGCGCGCGAGCAGCTCCCAGGCCAGCACCAGCGCCAGAAACAACGCCAGGCTGTAGAGGCGGCCCACGGTCTCGCGGTTCAGCATGCGGGCACCCCGTCCATGGCTTGCCGCACCTGCGCGCACAAGGTATTGAAAGGCGCGCCGTAGCGCAGTTCGTGGCGGCGCGGCCAGGGCAGGTCCACTGCCAGGTCTTCGGTGATGCGTCCCTGGGCCATCACCGCCACGCGGTCGGCCAGGTACACCGCCTCGCTGATGTCGTGTGTGACAAAAAACACCGTGGTCTGCGCCAGCCGGCAGATGCGCAGGAAGTCGTCCTGCAACTCCTCGCGTGTGATGGCGTCCAGCGCAGCAAAGGGTTCGTCCAGCAGCAGCAGCGTCGGCGCCAGCAGCAAAGCGCGTGCGATCGCGACACGGCTTTGTTGCCCGCCCGACAGCTCGCCGGGAAAGCGCCCGTCCAGCCCCGACAGACCCATGAGCGCCAGCAACTCCTCGGCACGCGCATGGTCCGCCGGCAAGGGACGGCGCTGCAGCGCCACCGGCAGCAGCACGTTGTCCCTCACGGTTTTCCACTCCAGCAGGGTGGGCGCCTGGAACACGAAACCGAGCTGGCTGCCCGGCCTGCGCAAGGCCTGGCCGTCCACACTGACGGCGCCGGCGTCCGGCAGCAACAGGCCGGCCGCGAGCTTGAGCAGCGTGGTCTTGCCGCACCCGCTGCGGCCCACCAGGCTGTGCACTTCGCCGCGCGCGATCTGCCAGTCCACCTGGTCCACCACCCGCGGATAAGCCGGAAAGCTGTAGCTCACCTGGCGCATGTCGAGAAAGGGCCGCGGCTCAATCGACATAAGGTGCCAGGGTGTCGGCGGCAGCTTCGGCCGAACTTTCGATGTCCACCATCTGCACCAGGTCGAGCAGGCTGAACCGTCCGTCGTGGTGCCAGCCGGCTTCGGGCGAGGTCATCTGTCCCAGCGCGCAAATACGCGTGACGCCGGCGCGGCCGAGTTGTTCGGCAAGCTCGAACAGCTCACGCGGCGCGGCGGCCACACCCACGGTCTGCAAAAAGGCGCGGTGGCCCTCCAGCAGCGGGATCACGTCGGCCAGCTGGTCGACGGCCACCACCCGCACCGTGCGGTTCAGGGCGCCGGGCGCCAGCGGCTGCAGCGTGTTGTTGTAGACCACGGTCCAGGCGCCGTCGCCCGCCACATCCATTGCGCCGGAATCACCCGACAGGCCCTGCCATTCCTGCGTCTGGCGCCAGCCTGCCAGATCGGCCGCATCGGCCAGGCTGAGCGCGCGCCGCGGGTATTTTTTCTCGAGCGCCGACAGCTCATGCGCGAGGTAACGCGAGAACTCGTCCGGGCTGATTTTTCCGCCGCGCGCCACGTAAAACACATGCGGCGAATAACAGCCCTGCTGGTCGTAACGCATCACGTCGTGGGCCGCCTGCTGCGCGGCCCGGGTCGCCTTGCGCACATCCAGCGCAGTGTTGGCGACCAGCCCAAAGCTGAGCTTGTGGCCATAGGGCAGGAAGCGCGTGCTGACCGGCACCTGCTGGCGCACCTGCGCCAGCGCGGTGTTGCCGCCGTAAGCCAGCACCAGGTCGGCGTGGCCAAAGAAAACTTTCTCCTGCGCCGTGTCGCCGCCCTTCCACCAGACCACTGCCAGGCAGTCGGCCAGTTGGGGATCGACCTCGACCAGCAACTGCGCCATCCAGCCGGCCATCAGCGGTTCGGCGCTGGCCACCTTGCCGACGGTGCCGGACTTGACCAGCAAACCGGAGATCAGGCTCCACAAACACAGGCCGGGCACGTTGCCGGCCCAGACATGCACGGCCACATCGGCGCCAAAGGCTTTGGAAAACCCGCCTTTGGCGCGCGGCGCAAAACCGTCGAGCAGCAGCGGGTTGCCGAAGTCTTCCACCAGGAAACGCTGGAGCTGCGGCCCGCGAAACGTCTTGAGGTAGCCGGTCAGGCCCAGGCGCACCATCTCCGCGTCATAACCCGTGACCAGCGGCAGCAAGGTGTCGGCCTTTTGCCGCCAGGGGTCGGCCGGATCCAGCAGGCGGGCGATCGCCTTGTCGAGCGTGCTGACGATTTGCGCCAGCGTCAGGGACTTCAGGTAGGCGCGGCTTGCCGCGCGCACCCTGGCCAAAAGCGCGATGGCCTGTGCCTCGGTCAGGCAGGGCACGGCCACCTCCAGACGCCGGCCCTGGGCCTCGAAGGCCAGGGTCTGCCAGGCCACCTCGGCGGCCTGCAGGCCCGGCAGGTAACCCGCGGTTTCGCGCAGCGTGCTCATGCGGCGGCGGCCTGCAAAAATTCTTCCACCGCCAGCGAACAACCCTTGGCCGCGCTGCCCTGCGCGCGGCCCAGCAGCAGGAAGCCGCCTTCCACCGCCACGCCCACGTCTTCGGTCAGGATGGTGGTGACCGAGTTGAAGTTGGCCAGGTCGCAGTGCGCCAGAACGCCCTGCTCGCCGCGCGGCAATTCTTCACCGCTCAGGGGCTCGACCACGCATGTGCGTATCCAGTGCGGGCCGGACTTGACCGAAGGCAAGGTGGCGTTGCCCGCGTCGTAAAACTGCGTGCTGAGTTCGGTCATGCCGTACATGTTGATGCAGTGTTCCCGGCCCAGGCCCAGCGCGCCGGCCAGCTGCGTATAAAACGCGTCCATGGACAGCTCACGCGACTGGCCCTTGAAGCCGCCGGTGTCGAGCACGCGGCTGCCCGGCGGCAGGACAAAACTTTTGCCCAGGCGCTGCAGCTCGTCGAGCATGTGCACAAAGCTGTAACTCGCGCCCAGCAGCGCATAAGGCTCGCCGCTTTGCTGCGCGTGCGCCAGTTCGGCATGCAGGCGTGTGTGGTCCAGGCCGGCTTCGTTCAACAGGTAATGGCTGCCCGGGGCGCCGAACGTCCGCAACGCCAGCGCCAGGTAGTGCGCCAGCGACGAGTTGGGCAGCAGGGCTTCGTCGGGAAAAAGAATGCCCATGCGGATTTTCCGGTCGCTGCCCTGCATGAAGCGCTGGCGGAAGTTGCGCAGCATGGAGTCGTCGTACACCGCGAGTGTCGGGTGGTGGTGTTTGCCCTTGACCTCTTTTTGCGTGGTGCCGCTGGTCATGAAGGTTCTTTCCGCGTCCGCGGCCGGTATGCAGCTCAGGGTCAGGGCCTTGAAGGCGCTGATGGGCACGGCCGGGATGTCGCGCCAGCTTGTGACGGTGCGCAGCGTTCTGCCGCGTTGCTGGCAAAAGCGCTGGAAAGGCAGGTTGTGCTGGTACTGGTGCGCGAAAAGACTGAGCGCCAGCTGGTTGAAGGCCTCGTCCGTGGGGCGGTCGGCCGCCAGGAAGGCATGGAGTTCAGCGATCAGCGGGGAGGAAGCCATTCTTCACACTTTCGATTGCCTGTTGTTCAACAAGTGCTCCGAAAGATGTGGCAGGCCCGCCCCGGGGTACTGACAGCTCTCCTTACGTCGGTATGAACCGATTCAAGTTCGCGGGTTTGGTTCTGACCATCTCAGCCACCCTTGCCGTTTCCAGCAAGGCTGCACCCCGGAGCAAGGCAAATTCTAGCGGAATGCGAAAAACGCCTGCGGCGCGCAGCTCATGCGCGTTTGGACCATTCGACAAACTGCGGCGCATACCCTTTGGCCTTCAGGAAGTCGGCCATCGCGTAACCGGTGCCGGCCGGCCAGCATTTGACGTCTTCGTGGGCATACAGCTTGTAGTCGACCAGCTCGGGCGAGAGCTTGACCTCGCCGTGGCCGACCGCGCTGTAGGCAATGATGACCTGGTTCATGCGCTGGAAGTCGTACACGCCGATCAGCTTGAGGTCCGTCACCTCCAGGTTGGTTTCTTCCTTGACCTCGCGGGTTATGCCACCTTCAGGCGTTTCACCGGCCTCCATGAAACCGGTGATCAGCGCGTACATCTTGGCGGTCCAGGCCGCGTTGCGCGCCAGCAGGATCTTGCCCTGGTGCTCGATCACGGCGGCCAGCACCGGCGTGGGGTTGTTCCAGTGGGTGTAGCCGCAGGCCGGGCAACGCAGTCGTTCGGTCGCGCCGCCGTCTTCCATTTGCGTGACCATGGCCAGCGGTGTCGCGCAATTGGGGCAAAACTTGAATTCATGGCTCATGACAGGCGCACCTCGGTTGCTTCTTTTTTGATAGCTGACTGCGACCAGTGGACGGGGGCTGGCAGCACTTTTTATGCGGAATCAGGCCGGAAACACGCCGGTGGACAGGTAACGGTCGCCGCGGTCGCACACGACAAACACGATCACCGCGTCCTTCACGGTTTTGGCGATTTCCTGCGCTACCCAGCAGGCGCCTGCCGCCGAAATGCCGGCAAAAATGCCTTCCTCGCGCGCCAGCCGCCGGCACATGTCCTCGGCGTCAGCCTGGCTCACCAGCACCGTGTCGTCGATGGTGCTGGCGTCGTAAATCTTCGGCATGTAGGCCTCGGGCCACTTGCGGATGCCAGGGATGCGCGAGCCTTCGCTGGGTTGCGCACCGATGATTTTGATCGCCGGGTTCTTTTCCTTGAGGAAACGCGACACACCCGTGATGGTGCCGGTCGTGCCCATGGCGCTGACAAAATGCGTGACCTTGCCGGCGGTGTCAGCCCAGATCTCGGGGCCGGTGGTTTCGTAGTGGATGCGCGGGTTGTCGGCATTGGCAAACTGGTCCAGCACGCGGCCCTTGCCGTCTTTTTCCATCTGCTCGGCCAGGTCGCGCGCGTGTTCCATGCCGCCGCTTTTGGGCGTGAGGATCAGCTCGGCGCCAAACGCCTTCATGGTTTGCGCGCGTTCGATCGACAGGTCCTCCGGCATGATCAACACCATGCGGTAGCCCTTGATGGCCGCTGCCATGGCCAGCGCGATGCCGGTGTTGCCCGAGGTTGCCTCGATCAGCGTGTCGCCGGGCCGGATGTCGCCGCGCTCCTGCGCGCGCTTGATCATGGACAGCGCCGGGCGGTCCTTCACCGAGCCGGCGGGGTTGTTGCCTTCGAGCTTGCCGAGGACCACATTGTTGCTTTTTGCGTTGCTTTCGGCCTGGATGCGCTGCAAGGCCACCAGGGGCGTTTTGCCAATGGCGTCTTCGATGGTGAGGTAAGTCATACCCCGCACTGTGCCATAATTTGCCTCTTCGCTTCTTGCAGCCCGGGTGGTGAAATTGGTAGACGCAGGGGACTCAAAAAGAGGTTTGTGTACCTTTTTTTGAAATCCGTGAACACCACGCAACACCAGGCGGGATAACGGTTTACGGCGACTGGTCGAATAGAGCCCCAAAGGGCTTATTGAGACCTAGGAGCCAAATAGGAGCCGCGGCGAAAAGCCAAGAGGCAGCAAGTAGAATTGAGACGTTGATCTGACATATTGAGCCTGCGGCGAGATGGAGGATCAACCACGGTTAAACAGAGCATTCTGGACCTGTCCAGAGCGTTCAAAAAGCCCGGGTGGTGAAATTGGTAGACGCAGGGGACTCAGACCAAATTTGAGCCCTCTCGAAGAAATTCTTGAGGTGAAGCCCGTCAAACTCGGCGAAGGCCCTGGACGCAAGTCCGAGCTAATACCGAGCCAAGCCCTCGTACCGAAAGGTTGAGGGAAGGTGTAGAGAGCAGACGGCGGGCACCTAAAGTCGAAAGACCATGGTGAAGGCGTGCTCCAGACCACGAACTCTCATAAGAGGGGCGGCGAAAGCCGAAGTGGTAAGAAAATCCCCCGCCGCAAGGCGTGCCGGTTCGATTCCGGCCCCGGGCACCACCACAGGCCCTTCCAGCGATGGAAGGGCCTATTTTTTTTATTCTCCGTGCACGCCAGAAGTGTGTCCCGGCCGGGCGAGTAGCAGTGGACCTCCGCCGTCAACTTCAATAGCCCCCTCGGGGCTCCAGCCTTTTTTGGTCATGTGGACCAAGAATGCCGCAGTGATGTCCACGCGCCCTGAATCTGTGCACTCGCAGTTAGATTTGCACCACCCGTATAAGGCACGTCACGCCAAGGGGCCGACCGCCGCGAACCGGTGCGCCGAGGCGGCGCCGGAAACCCGTTTGAGATCCCCCATTTATAGGATGACAGCCAGCCCAGCCGCCTCTACCATGAACACCAAAGTGCGAAACGCACGCGGAGGGACTCGTGAATAATCGATCGCTACAGGCTGTGGCGCACGCCGCGCGCGCGTTTCTAGGCTGCGTCATCGCCGCCGTGGCGATTCCAGCTGCAGCGCAGCAGGTTTGCAGCCTCCCGCACAGGGTCACGCCTTCACCTCCCAAAACCTATCCGGACGCAAACCCCAAGGCGCCGCGCGACTACCACGTGCTCTCTGTCTCCTGGTCGCCCGACCATTGCTTCAACATTTTGAAGAAAGCGGAGACGGACCCAAAGATTCTGGACAAGCACCGCCACCAGTGCGCATCCGCTAACCGGTTCGAGTGGGTCGTCCACGGCCTGTGGCCGCAGAACATGCAGGCCAAGAACACCAGCGAACACCCCCGCGCCTGCGAGAGTTCGGAATCCCTGCCGGCCGACCTACTGCGCAAGCACCTGTGCACGCTCCCCGGCGAAGACCTGATGCAAAACGAATGGCAGGCCCACGGCACCTGCGGCTGGAGCGCGCCTAGCGCCTACTTCAACGACATAGAGGCGATCTGGAGCCAGCTGGCGCGGCCCAAAGTGGAACAGACCGTCACCACGCAAAAGCCCGCGCAGGACACTGTGCTGACGACCGCCGGTGACATCAAGCGCGCCTGGGCCAAGGCCAACCCGGACCGCATCAAGCCGGAGATGGTGCGCGTCAGCGTCTCTTCGGGCAACTTCCTCAAGGAGGTGATGGTGTGCATGGACAAAGCCTACACACCCATCCCCTGCCCGCCCGGCGGCACGCCCGACCAGCAGCAGATCCGCGCGCGGCTTCCCAAGATGAAATAAACGTGTGGGCCCAGCCCTCCAGCACGAACAGGACCTGACACCATGAAGCGCACTGAAGAAACCAGCGACCACAAGATCCACCCGCTGCTGCGCGTCGTCAAGAACCGCGACGACGTCGTCAATGCCTGCGGCGCGGAGTTTTCCACGCGGCTGGCCACCAGCGACTTCCTCAGCGCCTCCGAGAAATTCGATAGCCCCGCCCTGGACGCCAGCCTCAGCTTCGCGGTCGGCACGGTCACCGGCGACCAGATCCCCAAGTCGCCCAAGGCCAGCCGCCGGCCTTCGCTGGGCGACACCGGCGCCGCGCGCCAGACCTACGTCAATGTCTTCATCGAAATTTTCCAGGGCGGCGGGGAAGGCACGGGCCCCGCCCGCCAGGTCATGGCGGACCTGGAAAGGTTGCTGATCGAGAGCGCTCTCGGCCGCCCGTCCGAGCGGGACGAATTCGTCCCCCGCCGGAACCCCATCCCCCAGCGCAACCTGATCTCCGCGACCATCCCGGTCGCACTGCTGCCCAAGGTCGCCGACCTGCCTGAGGTGGCCTACATCCACGCCGCGGAGTCCATCACCCTGTCCATCCCCCCGGTCTTGGCGACCCCAACCAACGTCAAGCCCACGCCGCGGGCCGTGACCGCCAGCGGCACCAGGCAGACCGGCACTGGCGTGCTGATCGGCATCATCGACGTGGGCGGTTTCGACTTCACCCATCCGGACTTCATGGACGCCAACGGCAACACCCGCTTCGAAGCGATCTGGGACCAGGGTGGCAAATTCCGCGGTCCGCCGTCTAAATTCGGCTACGGCTCGGAGCTGACGGCCGACCGCCTGTCCAGGGCCATCGCGCGCGAGAAGACGGGCGGCATGCCGGCCATCGACCTGGAACTGCAATCGCAGCGCGTGCCCGGCTCCCATGGCACGCATGTCGCCAGCATCGCCGCCGGAAACAGCGGCATCTGCCCCAGCGCCAGGATCGCCGCCGTGCTGGTGTCCATCCCGGTCGCGGCCGACGTCCGCGAGCGCCGCCAGTCCACCTTCAGCGATTCGTCGCGCATCACCGATGCCATCGAGTACTTGTTCGACCTGGGCAAAAAGCTCAACCTGCCGGTCTCCATCAACATCAGCCTGGGCACCAACGGCGGCCCGCATGACGGCTCCAACGGCCCCTGCCGCTGGATCGACGCATCGCTGACCACGCCGGGCCGGGCGATTTGCCTGGCCGCGGGGAACGCGGGCCAGCAGGACGGCGTCACACCCGACGACCTGGGCTGGATGATGGGACGCATCCACACCATGGGGCAGATCAAGTCCGCCGGCCTGGACGTGGACCTGGAATGGATCGTCGTGGGCGACGGGATCGCCGACGTCTCCGAGAACGAGCTGGAGATCTGGTACAGCCCGCAGGACCGCATCACGGTGTCGGTGATGCCCCCCGGCTCCAACACCTGGTACAGCGTGTCGCCAGGCGAATTCATTCAGAACAAGCGGATGGCCAACGGCACTTTCCTGTCCATCTACAACGAAAAATACCATCCGAGCAACGGCGACAACTACATCTCCATCTACCTGTCGCCCAACCTGGCGCCGGAGTCCTTTGCCCCGATCGCCCCCGGCATGTGGAAGGTCCGGCTGCACGGCGACGAGATCCGCTACGGCCACTTCCATGCGTGGATCGAGCGCGACGACCCGATGGAGCTTGAGCGCAAGGAGAAGCTGCGCGCCTACCGCTTCCCCTCCTTCTTCTCCAAGAACAGCAACGTCGATTCACACTCCATTGGCTCGCTGGCCTGCGCGCACAGGGCGATCGCCGTGGCCAACGAGCACACCAGCGCCTACGCCATCAACATCTCCAGCAGCCAGGGCCCGACCCGCGAGGGCCGCAACAAACCCGACATCGCAGCTCCAGGCACCGACATCGTCGCGGCCTGCGGCTTCCACGACGAACAGGACTGGATTTTGATGACGGGCACCAGCATGGCCAGCCCCTTCGTCTGCGGCGTGGTCGGACTGATGCTGGCGGCGCGCAGCAACCTCAATGCCGCGCAGTGCGAGGGCATCCTCAAGCGCACCGCGCGCCCCCTGCCCTCCCACGGCTACGAATGGCGCAGCGATGCCGGCTACGGGGTGATCGACCCGGTCGCGGCGATCAACGAGGCCCTCAATTTCGACTCCCGCACCGAACGCTGAAGGACGCACCATGGACATACACATCTTCCAGTCCAACGAGGGCGACTGCCTCATGGTCGAGGACGCCGCGGGCGAGCACCGCATCCTGTGCGATGGCGGCAGCGAGGCCGCCATGCGACACCGGATCGCCAAGGAACTGGCGCAGTGGGCCATCGACGACAAGGAGATCGACCTGCTCTACGTCTCGCACATCGACGCGGACCACATCGGCGGCGTGTTCATCATGCTGGACGCGATGACACAGTGGATGGTCTATGACATCCATGCGGAAGACGACGACCCGTCCGCGGAACCCGAGCTCCCGCGCCAGCCCAAGGTCCACAACATCTGGCACAACGCGTTCCGCGACATCGTCAAGGACAACGTCGGCAAGATCGAATCGTTGCTGGCCGCGAGCGCCCCCATGCTGCAGGCCAGCCAGGTGCACGAGCTGCAGCACCTAGGCCACGACTACGCCCAAATCGCCACCTCCGTCCCGCAGGCGATCAAGGTGTCGCGCCTGATCAAGCCCGACATCCTGAACATCGGCCTGAACCAACTGCCCAACAACAGCAAGCACAGCGGCAAGCTGCTGATGGCCCGCGACAAGCAGAACGACGAGCAGATCGGCAGTCTCACCGTCTCCATCCTCTGCCCGACCCAGGCGGAGCTGGACAACCTGCGCAAGGGCTGGAACATCTGGCTGGACACCGAGGAGAACGAGAAGAGCCTGGAGAAGGCTCGCAACTACTACGCCGACGGCCTCAACACCTCCAACCCCTTCGCACTAGGCAACCCGATTGACTTGCACAAATGGAACGGTGTGGCTGCCTACAAGCAGGTCACCGCGCCCAACGTCGCCTCCACCGTGCTGATGGTGGAGGAGGACGGCAAGCGCCTGCTGCTCACCGGAGACAACCACCCTGACATGATCGTCGACGGGCTGAAGTACGGCGGCTACCTCGATGACGGCTACATCCACCTAGACGTGCTCAAGTACCCGCACCATGGCTCAGAGCACAACATCACCTCCGACTTCTCTCGACAGGTGTCGGCCGACCACTACATCTTCTGCGGCAACGGCAGCAGCGGCAATCCCGACCTGCGGGTGCTGGAGCAGATGATCGAGGCCCGCGTCGGCGCCGCCAAGCTGCGCGCCCTGGCGCCCGAGGCCCAGAACCGGTCCTTCACCTTCTGGTTCAGTACCTCCGCCAAAGCCGCCAACACGCCGGGCTTCAAGCTGCACATGAAGAGCCTGGCCGACTGGGCCAAGAAGATGGAAGCCAAGCACGGGGATGTTTTCAGCGCGCGTTTCAGCGACGAGCCATACATCACGTTGACGCCCTGACGGCGCAGGGGCCACGGGCGACCACCTCCTGTAAAGCTTCGTTGTTGAGCCTAAACGGAGTCGAGTCATTCTTGGCCAGCCAGGGCGGCGGCGTTTGTCATCAGCGCTATTGATTCAAACTGGGGCACAGAATGCATTCTCAATTGTCGCCCCAAAGCAACGAAAATGAGCACACCCGCATCGCGGCCGGTCAAGGTGATTATTTCGCTAAATGAACTGCTAACCACTGGGAGCGACGCTGTCATCATTAGGAGCCGTACAAGTTCAGGCCGGGTTTCGTCCCATGCACTTGTGGAGGGGTGGCCGCATGGCTGCCCCGCCCCGGCGGACCGCTTTATCGCTCGAATCGACCACATTCAACACTGCTGACTTCAATGACTTGGGACATTACGCAACTACAAGACGAACTCAAGCGATTGCTCCAAACCGGGCTCGTTGGTTTCTACGAAAGCTTCGAAGTCACCGAGATTGTTGCCTTCCACGCTGACAAGAAGGAGCCCATCAACCTGCTGAGTCTGTTCGTTGGGGAACCGTCTGCCTCACCTAAGGGCGGCGTTTCAACGCTTCAATGCCTGAATCCCGACCGCATCGAGGTCAAAGGCATTGACTGGAAGTTCGGCGTATTTAGGTATCGAACCTCGCCGCAGTTCTTGTTTGATGTCATCCAGCGCTACGCCAGCGAGGGTTTATGGAAAACTGGCCAGAAGCCGATGACCGTGGGGAGGCTATCCGCCGTGACTCCCCAATTCGTGCATCCCAACTTCAACGATCCGCATCCGTGGAACGGAGTGTTGAAGAACAACTTCTGGGAGGGTTCGCACATCCTCGAGTTGTTCGACACTAAGAAGGAGAACGTCCGTGTACTCATGAACGAGTCTCGGCTTCTCACCGAGCTTGCCCAGCGCGTCAGGGCCGTCGTTCCAATCGATATCGACGGGCTCTCTGACCGCTTGGGCAATATCGTCGTCCAACTGCCCGTTACCGTCATCTCGACATACGTCAAAGGTTCAAAGGAGGGCGACCAGAATTTCCAGATCGCTTGGCATCCGAAGGCAACACCTCGGCCGCTGCGTGTTTTGAGTGAAATCTACGACGACTTCACTGTCGATGCATTTGACACCAAGACGATCGGCTCACAGCCGGTGAAGCTCAACCTGAGAAGCCCTGGCGGTGGTGCACGCACTATTATCTGGGACGACGCAAACAGCGTTCTGCTGGGCGCCTCTCCAGTCCAGACGTTTGTTCTCGCAGCGGGCATCGGCGTACATGTTGTTGGTGAAGACGACGCGGCTGAGCGCACGCGCAAATTCTTCCTGCCCGACTCGACCGGCACCCAGCAGCCAGAATCTGTGGAACTGAATGCGCAGGAGAAATACAACTTTGTCGGTAGTGCGCCCGATAGACCGCGTGATCCTTGGCGACAGCGGCGGATGTTCAAGCTCTCAGCGAGAGCGCTGCAGGACAGCAAGGAGTTCGTGCAATATGGTCACCATACCGGCGCCATGCGGGAGCAGGCCTTGGAAGATGTGCGCTGGCTTATCGCGAAGCACGGTACTTCAGGTGCATGGCTCTGGGACCCATTCCTTTGCGCTAGCGACGTCCTTCACACGCTCTTTTTCTGCCCACACAAAGACGTTGACCTGAGAGCGTTGTCCAACGGCGACGAGCCTCCGGAGGACAAGGTTGATGTCGCAGGCAAGACGCAGCAGGCAGTGATGCCTGCCCCAACTTTGGTGCCTGCTGCTGCAACGCCGAAAGCATCAACGCGTTCTGACGAGTGGAACTCTGAGCAGCACGACATGTTGGTCTCAGCTGCTGGCAATCGCCTTGGGTTGCAGTTGGAGTTCCGGGTGCGCAGCAAGGGCGCGGGATGGCCCTTTCACGACCGTTTTCTCATCTTCCCGAGGGAAGACGGACCTGCGCTGGCTTGGTCGCTGGGTACATCCGTCAACAGTTTGGGCAGGAGCCACCATATCCTCCAGAAGGTGGGAAACGGCGAACTGGTGCACAACGCGTTCTTGAGCCTCTGGGACCGCCTGAGCAGTCCAGAACACAACATATGGCAATCGTGAGCCCGGACGTTCGCGACATCGTGACGGGCGTCTTCGTCCGCTCAACACAAGCCGGTCCGGCGCGCGAGTCGGCGACGGTAGCGCGTGCGCTCGGACTTCTACAAGGACCGCTGGATCAGAATTTCCAAGTTGACATTAAGGCTATCGAGGATGGCATCGACGAAGAACTACCCTTCCGCGATGCATTGGTGTTCCATGGGCAGCTCCCGCGACAGGGTGACATCGAGCACTGGGCGCAAACGGTGCGATGGTTGTATCAGCAACTTCTCGAGGTTGATGCGTGTCAGCCTGGGGGCGTGAACCGAATCCAGGTGCTGCTCGCGGCATGGAGCGCCTTGGACGTTGGGTCTGTCGGTTTGGAAGCCATCGCCGAGACACTGGCAGCCACTCGGATAGCCGAGAGTGCCAAGGCACTGCTGGATGTCACCGGGTTTCAGTTTCCTGAAATCACTGATTCCGCATCCGCGACGTGGGTCCGGAAAGTGATTGAAGACGTGAAGGAAGGCAAGTTTGGTGAACTGGAGCACGCGCTCCGCGCACTACGACCAGGAGTCGGATCCGACACTCGCGCTGCAGTGTCGCTTTTGTGGCGCCTCAAGCCAGAGATACTCGCGCAGCTTATTTGCACGCGGGACAGCCTTCTCTTCTCGCTGGTGGTCTGTCAGGTCCTTGAAGGCGCGGCTCCCGTTTTTGCCCTGCGCGTGGAAAATGTACCTTTCAAGTTCGTGAGCCTGCCGTACATGCAGTTGCTTAACCAGACTATTCCAGAATTTGATGCGCAAGAGACGCTGACTCGCATGCTGGTTCAGGTCGCGAGCACGACACACTGGCGCGGTTGGCTTGTTGCAGCCTATCGCCATCCGCACCTCAGCTCTATCGAGGCGGGCGCGCTGGCCACGACGCTTGCGCAGTTGGAGGAACGTCATTGGGCTGACTTCGTTGAGGCCGTGGACATATCAACGGCGCGCGGCTCAGCTGAGGCTTTTTCGGAAACTCTCTCTGCATTCGCCTCTTCTGTGGGCCATGACAAGGCGCGCCCGATGTGGGAACTCGCCTTTCGGCGCTGGAACAGTTGGGATTACAACAGTGAAAAGGACAGCTTCTTCCTCTCATCGCCACTGACCTGCTCTTTCGATTTCCCAGTGTCAATGTACTACGCTCACATGGCGCCCGAGTCTCTGGCGTCTGAGGAAGCCAAGCTTGCGGACGAGGTCGAAAATGTCGAGCAGAAGTGGTTTTCTTCCGAGTCGGCCGCGATCACTGAGCGCAATCGACTGGCGTCGCGGCTTCGCCTTGTCAAGCACGGACGGGCAATTGCGGCCGAAGGCGCACAGGCGTTGCCACCACGCGTACAAGCTGATAGCGAATTTGTCGCGGTGCGCTACCGCTTCTTTGATGCCAATGCCGCACTGCGCCGGGTTATGGGTGGCTGAATCAGAGCAAGCACCAAAAAGGGGGGCTACGAAGCCAACCTCGCGTCGATCAAGGCCTCAACTCAAGGCTTCGGACTTGATCCGCTGCACAGCAACCCTCTAGATGGGTCAAACCACAGGGCGGTGGCCGGACGTTGTGAGCAGACGGTGAAGTAGGCGGCTTTTTAAGTCTCGCGGTCGGGCTTGCTCTGCTATACGCACCTCGAGACCAATTTCAGCTTTTTCCCGGCGTTGCCGTTTCGACTGTGGAACGTCGAGCGCGGAAACCCCGGTCACGCTCAATGAACGCGCGGAGCATGTGCGGGATCAGCGAGGCGACTTCAATATGCTGACCATGCAGTTGGCTATGAAGCACTGCATACTGGTCAAGCGCTTCCTTGAGGTCCGACGGAAGCGAGATGGTGATCTTCACTTGATCCCGTCGCGGGAGCGGCCCTAGCCGCAACGTTTTTTCGCTCATCTATTGCTGCGTCTCTGAAAAAACAACGGCTGATACGGCCGCAGTACCAGATCCTTGCTGACCATCACTCGCATGGGGAAGCCGGGCCGAATCGTCAGCGTCGGCTGGATGCTCACGTTGCGCTTCGTGATCTCCTGCCCGACCTGGTTCACCGTCTCCTGTGCGCTCTCCCGCCCAGCGTTGACGATGCGGCTGCCATCGGTGCGGCTCTCCGGTGCCGCCAGCTCCGCGCCGATGCCGAGCAGCGTGGACAGCGCGGCCCCAGCAAGAATGCGGTCCCAATGCCAATCGACGCCATCCTCGAGCCCGGCGTAGCCGGCAGGGTCGATGCCGGGCAAACGATCCAGCGCCACCGATGACGTATCGGGCAGGATCAGCCGGGTCCATACCAGCAGCACGCGCCGCTGTCCGAAGGATACTTGGCTGTCGTAGCGGCCGATCAGGCGTGAGCCCTGCGGGATCAGCAGATGGCGGCCCGTGGCGGTGTCGTAGACCGCCTCGGACACATTGGCGATAACCTGCCCGGGCAGGTCGGAATTGATGCCAGTCACCAGCGCAGCGGGGATGATGGTGCCTGCCATCACCTGATACGGCGACGCTGGCAGTTGCAAGCTGCCGGGATTGCGTGTCGCGGCGTCACCCAACTTCGCGACGAACCCCTCTTTCTGATCCTGCCGGTTCTGCACGGCCGTCGGATCGGAGAGCGGCGCGGCGGGAGCGGTGGTCCCCATCGGATTGAACGGCTGATTGCCTGAAGCCAAGGCTGCAGGATCGACGGCGGCCTGCGCGGCACCGGGCGTTGGCCCGCCGCTGTTGGCTCCGCCTCGGAAAAACACTGAAGACCGCGCAGCTTCTTCAGCCGCCAGCCGTTCGGTCTGCGCCGGATCGACACCGCCGCCCGGCGGGCGCGTCTCCATCGGCTGCTGCGCCTTAACGATGGCCGGCCCCAGGTCTCCAGGCAGCGGCTCGCCCAGCACGGGCGGACCCTGCTTCGAGGCTGGCGGGATCCCGGCATAGTCCTTGGGCAGCTGATCCAGGCTCTCGGCACGCGAGATACGTTCGACGTTGTAAAGCTCGGCGGCGGGAATGCGCAGGCGCTTGTTTGATTGCAGCGACCACAAGGTGCCACCGAGCACAGCGGCGGCCAGGGTGCCGGCACCGACCGCCAGCATTCGGCGATTCAGGCGCGTGACAGGGCGCGGCGAAGCGCGTAAGGCCACGGATTCCGGCTCTACCTTCGGCGCTGCGGCTGACGCTGTATCTGGGGGCGTACTCATGCTCAGTTCCTCCGCGCTGCGCCCGCACCATCCGTGCGCTCGATGCGCACCACCTGCGCTTTGTCGCCGCCCAGCCGCAGTTCGGCCGCGCCGAACAGCCGGTCCACCACGTAGTACGGTGAGCGGAAGCGGTAGTTCACCAGTTGCCCATCGCCCCGCGCGCCGATCACGAACAACGGCGGCAACTCCCCCTGCGCGATGCCGCCGGGGAACTGGATGTAGACACGCTCACCGTCGTCGAAGGCGCGTAGCGGCTTCCACGGCGGGTTGTCGCCGCTGACGGCATAGCGAAACCTGAGCTGTTCCAGCGTCATGCCGGTTTCCACCGGCGCGCTGGCCTGCGCCTGCTGCGCCTGCTTTTGCAGGACCAGCATCCGGTCATTCGGGTAATCCCAGGACACAGAGGCCATCCAGGTCTGCGGCGTCGATGACAGTTCGAGCAGGTACGTACGACGGTTGGTCGTCACCACGAGATTGGTTTTGAGGCCTATGCGCGTGGGCTTGACCAGGATGTTCACGCGCAGCGTTGTGCCTGACCCGCTGGCCGTGTCGCCGACGATCCAGCGCATGGTATCACCGGCCGACACGGTTACCAACTCTTCGCCCTGCTGCAGGGCGATGACGGTCACACGTCCCGGGCTGGTGTAGACCTGATACAGCGCGCCATCGGCGTAAGGCCAGACCTGGATCGCGTTGACATAGCCCTCACGCGTGGGCGCAATTCGGGCCTCCATGTTCGCACGGGAAACGCGGACCTTTTCATCTACAGGTTCCGGTGCCGGCCTCGCGTCGGACTCACTCGGCAGCGCCTTCATCTGCTCGGGCAGCGGCAAGGGCTTCGGCACCTCAACCACTTCGATGGATTTCGGTGGTTCCGGCAACTGCTGCGCAGCAATGGCAACGGGCTCGTCCAGTGAGATCGTCGGCGGTGACTTACCCTGCGAGGCGCAGCCAGCGAGGACCAGCAGGATCAACGGCAGTACGGATTTACGGAGATGAGTATTCATGACTTTGTTCCTTTCGTTGCATCGGTGGCTTCGAGTTCACGGCTCCAGGACAGGCCGTTGACATATATGCCCAGTGGGTTCTTACGCAGGCGCTGCTCGGTGCGCGGCGGCTGCAACACCACGGACAGCACGGCAGTCCAGCGTTCCGTCCCCGAGGGCGCGCCCTTGGCATAGCTGCGCTCGATCCAGCGCACCTGGAAGGACGTGTCGCTGGCCCGCACCACACTCGTCACCTCCACGGCCACCGAGTTCTGCCCGATGCGCGAGAAGGGATCGTTCGCCCGCGCGTAGTCGTTCAGCGTCGCGGCGCCGCGGTCCGTCGTGTACTCGTAGGCTTCGAGCCAGTTCTGCCGCACCACGATCGGGTCGATGGAGAGCGAACGCACGTCGGTGACGAAGCGCGCCAGGTGGTGCGCGATCTGCGCGTCGTTGGGCTTGTAGGGTGAAGCGGCCTCGCCAACCGCACGCACCTGGCCGGCGTTGTCCACCTCGATAACGAAAGGCGTCACGATGGACTGGGCCGAGCGCCACACGAGGCCACCGGCCATCAGTAGCGCGAGCGACAGGCAGCCGAAGGCCATCAGTCGCCAATTCTTGGCTTGCACGCGCGCGCTGCCGATGCGCTGGTCCCAGAGCTGTGCGGCGGCCTGGTAGGGGGTAACGGGCTCGGGCGTCGCCGAATACCGCACCTGGGGTCGTTTGAACATCATCAGGTTCTCCTAAGAATTTGAGTCATCGCGCAGGCTCGGGCTCGCGCCACTGCCGCCGGCATCGCCCGAGCGCAAGGCATGCGCAGCC
>Ga0307516_10004008_pt1 | contig 18468 bp, 25 predicted proteins | sample 19_EM_MG_FD_203310 | JGI IMG/M metagenome (GOLD analysis project Ga0307516, IMG submission 203310) | Populus trichocarpa ectomycorrhiza microbial communities from riparian zone in the Pacific Northwest, United States - 19_EM | ecosystem: Host-associated > Plants > Roots > Unclassified | place... | reverse complement strand
AATGGACTACGAGTACAGTATATAAGGACAGGCATATGTACTAGATACTCTACGCTACTCCCAACAGAGTTCGATACTCTTTCTCTTGCCTCGACGAACTGCAAGGCCTGCGAAACCCCTCGACGTTGACCGATACGACGGCCGAAACCGCCGTAATCGATCACGTCAGGTCCGCGACCTCACAATAATCTGCATCTCGTGCAGCGAGAAGCTTTCCGCCTCCTCGCCGCTCAGCGCTCAGCAACTGCAACCCGAGCGGTACCTGTTCGGTGAAAACTGTTGTGATGGAAATGATTAGCAGCTGTAAACAGCACGGGCGACCAGCATACCGCTACACCCCCGCCCCCGGGATTTCGGGATAAATAAACTCCCCAACCAGATCCTTTATTTCATTCACCACCTCCGGGTGAATGTTGGGAACATAGCCGAATACCCGTAGCGAGACAATTCGTTTGTCCGAGGTTTGTTGGGCCAAGTATGTCGTAAGGTGACCCCAACTACCGTCGCTCAGGGAAATATTTCCCAAAGACAATGACCGAAGTGAAGGAAGGAGTTTCGTCTTGGCGTGTGGTCCGTCCGGGCTCGGCTGTAAAAACCCCTTGGACAATTCCACGCCGCAGATGGACAACGTTTCGGTGTTCAGCATCGCGAGGAGTAGTTCTTCCGGTAGTTTGATGTCAATGGCAGCGATGAAGGACACGACGGGCTCCAGGGGAATTGGCGCGATGAGATTGGTGAAGAACCGCTCCAATAGATCTGGAGGAAGTGGGTAACTTAGGGCCACCGTAAGTGACACCCGTGGTGCCGGCGCAGTAGCTTGGGGGCACACAACAGCAGCGGAGACCGCGATGAGACCGTAGGAGGAGGAGGAGGAAACCTCCAGCCTATCTTGAAATCTGGCATCGCGTCGGAAGTAGTCTCGCATGTACGGTGTGAGGATTTGTGAAATGTCCTCCACCGTGGGACTGCATACAATGAGGCGCATCTCATCCAATACTTGCGGGAGGATCAATCGGTGTAGCAGCCGGAAGAGGTGACGAAAGTCCCCCGTCAAAGAGAGAGCCTTCAAGTATCGCAGCGGCACTCCGAATGCGGATCCATCGGTATCATTGGGGATGGCGGTGTTGAACAGCCTGAGTTCCCGAAGGTTGGGATTTGAGGTGAGGATCGAAAACAGCTGAGATGTCGTTGGGGTGGGTGACGGCGGGGATACGTTGATTTCAAGGCACAGGACGGTCAGAAGTGTGGTTCTGATTTTCAGGCAGTCCCACGACGAAATCTGAAGGTTCGCAGTGAGGTCGAGCAAACGCAACTTCGAGAGGCGGGACCGAGCGAAGAAATCTGAGACATCCACTAGAGTGAACCCCTCATTTCGCCAAACAATCGATTCGATATTATCGTTCTGACCGCCTTTGTCGTCGGGGGTCAATGATGAAATGATGGAGGTCAGGGTGCGATAATTATAGGACGTCAGATGAACTCTGCGTATGGTGTTTTGTACGACACGGCTCCTGACCGCATCCCGGAGGGGTCCATCGAGGGGGTCGTCGTGGTCGCATTCAGGTCCATACAAGACCAGGTCGACGGGGGCGGCTCCGGAATGGCGATGGTGTTTCTTCCAATCTTTCAAAGTGTTTCCCCAGAAACTCCAAAGTTCTGGGGTCCGAGATGCGACCTCGAACCAATGGTGGCAAACGAGGAGGAAGTTGTAAGAGTCCTTGCGCAGCTTCCCGAAGTCCCGAGAGGGCGGCGAATTGACGGCCTCCCAAACGAGGCTACAAACAAATATGCGCGCGAGGATTTCTGGAGGGACCCGTGTGGATATGTTCAACAGCGAATTCCTGGTGCGTTTGAGTTCGATTATGTCTCCTTTGCCCTCGTCGATCTGTTTCTTTAAGGCTTGTATCGATTCAATGTTGGCCTCATGCCACATGCTGGTGTCCACTTCCTGTCAGCGCCACAAAATGCCTCGTAAGATATCCACATACCCCAACACTGGTGCTCGTTCTTGGTTTTTTTGGACTGGTGGCTCGACCTTATGGGCGCTCGGAGGAAGCGACGTGACGAAGTGGGAGAAGGCGACAAGCCGGTGGAAGACAGGGTCCTGGAACAGAACGCGGCGCAAGTTGCCGGTGCCAGCCCGCCTTCGACAGAATGTCGAGGCAAATCCTCCAAATGCCTGTGGGCGAGATTCCGGTCGTATGCTACAGAGCAGATTTCGTGTTGCCTCCCAAAACCTTCACGTCCTCCGACCATCATAACCGATGATAAAGTTTCCAACTGGACAACCACGAAATTTGAAGTCGATTATCGATTACAGAGGAATCGGTCTGTGCTCTGTTTGGGACCAAAGAATAGACGGCGATATCCGGTGCTTCCTGCTCATGCACATCCAACGCTCAGCCCAGGAGGATTTAGATTGTCATTTCAACTGAAATGGCAAGGGAACGTTATGTCACCGTTTGTGGAGAATACATCTGGAGCCCATCGCGGCAACCGGAGGGCAGAACCTAACCAACCTGCCGCCAGCCAACCCCGCCCGGTTCGCGGAGGAGGGCGCGCGCACGGTCGTAACGTGGGCTCTCGGTTTTGTCGGTCACGGTTCAATAATCTGCGTCTTAGAGCTTTCCGGCTCTTCGTCATCAGCAACCACGACTCAAGCGCTACCTATGAAAACCGTTGTGATTGGAATGATTAACCGCTACGGATAACATGAGTGACCAACATATCCTACTCGTTCTCCTCTGCCCCCAGGGTATTATTGATAAATGAACTCCCCAACCAGATCCTTTATCTCACCCACCACCTCCGAAGGAATATGAGGAACATCGCCGGACACCCGTAGCGAGATAATTCGGCCGTGCGAGGTTTGGTGAGCCAAGTACGTCATGTGGTGTCCCCAACCGTCGTCGCCCAGAGAAATATATTCCAAAGACAGCGATCGAAGTGAAGGGAGCAGCTTCGTCTTGGTGTGCGGCCGGTCCGGATCTGGCTGCAGAAACCCTTTGGACAGCTCCGTGTGGCGGATGCTCAACGTTTCAATGTTCGGCACCACGAGGGGTAGTTCTTCGGGTAGTTTCATCTCGAGGTCTGCGGTGAAGGATATGACGGGTCCTCCGGGAATGAGTGCGATGAGATTGATGAGGAATTGCTCCAGTATGGTTGGAGGAGGTGTGTCAGCTAAAATCACCGTAAGTGACACCCGTGGTGCGGGCGCGGTAGCCTTGACAGAGATTGAGATGAGACGGTCGGAGGAGGAGGAAACCTTCAGTGGATCTTGAAATCTGGCATCGCGTCGGAAGTAGTTTTGTATGTATGGTACGAAGGTTTGCGAAATGTTCTCCATCGTGGGGTCGGAGGCAATAAGATGGATTTTATCCAACACTTGCGGGAGTATCAACCGGTGCAACAGCCGGAAAATGTGGCGAAACTCCCCTGCTAAAGAGAGCATTTTCAAGTTTCGCAGTGGCACTTTGGATGCGAACCCATCGGTATCATTGGGGAGGGAGGTATCGGACAGCCTGAGTTCCCGAAGATTGGGATTTGACCTGAGGATTGAAATCAGCTGGGATGTGGTCGGGGTGGGTGGTGGTAAGGCGCTGTTGATTTCGAGCGACAGGGAGGTGAGAAGTGTGGTTCGGGATGCCAGCCAGTCCCATGACGAAATCCGAAGGTCACCCCCGAGGTCGAGTAAACGTAACCTCGAGAGGCGGGACCGAGAGAAAAAATTCGATATATCCACAGTAGCGAACCCCTCGTTTACCAAAACGATTGACTCGATATTCTCGTTCTGACCGCCCTCGCCGTTGGGGGTCAATGAGGAAATGATGGAGGTTATGAAGTTGTAATCGTAGGTCAAGATATGGACTCGGCGTATGGTGTCTTGCCTGACACGGTCCCTGAGTGCTCCCCGGAGGGGCTCATCGAGGAGGCCGTCGTAGTCTTCAGGTCCATCAGGTCCGCGCAGGACTAGGTCGAGGGGAGCGACTCCAGAGCGGTGATGACGTTTCTTCCAATCCTGCAGGACGTTTCCCCAGAAGCTCCAAAGTTCCGGGGTACGGGACGCAACCTCGAACCAATGGTGGCAAACGAGGAGGAAGTTGTAGGAGCCCTCTTTTAATCCACTGAAGTTCGATCGAGACTCCAACGAAGGACCCGACTCCCGAAAGATGCTCCAAACGAATATGTATCCGAGAATTTCTGGAGGTACGCGTGTGGATATGTTCAACAACAAATTTCTGGCACGTTTGAGTTTGATTAGGTCCCCATTGCCCTCTTCGATCTGCTTCTCCAAGGCTTGTATCGATTCAATGTTGGCCTCATGCCACATACTGGTGTCCACTTCCTGTCAGCGCTGCAAAGTGCCTTGTAAAATGCCCACATACCCCAATACCGGTGCTCGTTCTTGATTTTCTGGCTCGACCTCATGGGCGGGAGTGGCGCTCGGAGAAAGCGACATGAGGAAGTGGAAGAAGATGATAACAGTGGAAGGCAAGGGTCCTGGGAGTTACGTTGAAACGTTGACCATCAGAGCGCGGGGCAAGTTGCCGACGCCAGTGCGTCTTCGACAAACGCCGAGGCCAACCCCCAGAGAGAAACCGGGCGAGACTCCGGTCATATGCTACGGAGCAGATTTTCGTGTTACGCCTCTCCCAAAAATTTCACGTCCTCCCGACGACAAAGTTTCCAAGAGCTGTTGGGCAACCACGAAATTTGGAATTGATTGTCGATTACAGAGGAATCGGTCGGTGCTCCGTTTGGAGACCCAACGCTACAGGGATGAAGGAGGAAAGCTACAGACAGGGTAAGCAACGCGCTCCAGGTCATGCGAACGAATGGTGAGTCTAAGAGATGGGGGTGCAGTGAATGGGAATAGACGACGATATCTGGTGCCTCCCGCTCATCGCTCAGTCTACCAAGTTTGAGATTGTTAATTCAACTAAAGTGACGACGGAACGTCGCGTCGCCGTTTGTTGAGAATGGATCGATCGCGGCAACAGGAGGGCGGAACCTAACTGGTCTGTCCGATTCACGAAGGATGTGTGCGTGGTCGTAATGTGGACCCTCGAGGTTCTGTAATCTTATAGCTTTCCGACTATTCGTCATCAGCAACCACAACTCGAACGGCATCTATGAAAACCGTCGCAATTGGGATGATTAAATGACCGCTATTGATAACAGAGTAACCAACATACGTTACTCGTTTTCTTCTGCCCCCAGGCGTTATCAATAAATGAACTCCCCAACCAGGTCCTTTATCTCATCCACCACCTCCGCAGGAATACGAGGAACATCGCCCGACACCTGTAGCGAGATAATTTGGCCGTTCGAGGTTTGGTGGGCCAAGTATGTTGTGAGGTGTCCCCAACCGTCGTCGCCCAGAGAAATATATTCCAAAGACAGTGATCGAAGTGAAGGGAGCAGCTTCGTCTTGGCGTGCGGCCCGTCCGGATCTGGCTGCAGGAACCCTTTGGACAGCTCCGTATGGCGGATGCTCAACGTTTCAATGTTCGGCATCACGAAGAGTAGTTCTTCGGGTAGTTTCATGTCGAGGCTTGCGGTGAAGGATACGACAGGTTCCCGGGGAATGGGCGCGATGAGATTGATGAAGAATTGCTCCAAAACGTCTGGGGGAGGTACGCCAGATGGGTTCACCGCAAACGACGCCCACGTCACCGGCGCGGTAGCCTGGACAGAGATCGCGATGAAACCGTTGTAGGAGGAGGAGGAGTAAACCTCAAGTGGAGTTTGAAACCTGGCATCGCGTCGGAAGTAGTCTTGCATGTAGGGTGCAAGGGTTTGCGAAATGTCCTCCATCGTGGGGTCAGAGCCAGTGAGGTGGATTTTATCCAACGTTGGCGGGAGTATCAATCGTTGCAGCAGCCGGGAAAGGTGACGAATCTCCCCTGTTAATTCGAGCGTTTTCAAGTCTCGCAGTGACACTTTGGATGTGGACCCATCGGTGTCATTGGGGAGGGAGGTATCGGACAGCCTGAGTTCCTGAAGATTGGGATTTGATCTGAGGATTGAAATCACTTGAGACGTGGTCGGGGTGGGTGGTGGTTGGCGCTGTCGAAGTCGAGCGACAGGGAGGTGAGAAGTGTGGTTCGGGATGCCAGCCAGTCCCATGACGAAATCCAAAAGTCCCCTCCGAGGTCGAGTAAACGTAACCTCGAGAGGTGGGACCGAGAGAAAAAATTCGATATATCCACAGCAGCGGGCCCCTCGTTGACCAAAATGATCGACTCGATGTTCTCGTTCTGACCGCCTTCGACATCGGGGGTTAATGACGAAATGACGGAGGTAAGGAGATCGTAATCGTAGGTCATTAGATGGACTCGGCGTATGGTGTCTTGCCTGGCACGGCTCCTGAGCGCATCCCGGAGGGGCTCATCGAGGAAACCGTCGTAGTCGTATCCAGAGTCATCAGGCCCGCGCAGGACCAGGTCAAGGGGAGTGGCTCTGGAGCGGTGATGACGTTTCTTCCAATCCTGCAGGACGTTTCCCCAGAAGCTCCAAAGTTCTGGCATGCGGAACGCAACCTCGAACCAATGGTGGCAAACAAGGAGGAAGTTGTAGGAGCCTTCTTCCAATCTACTGAAGTTTGATGGAGACTCCAGCGCAAGACCCGACTCCCGAAAGATGCTCCAAACGAATATGTATCCGAGGATTTCTGGAGGTACGCGTGTAGATATGTTCAACAATGAATTTCTGGTGCGTTTGAGTTTGATTGGGTCCCCATTGCCCTCTTCAATCTGTTTCTCCAAGGCCCGTATCGAGTGGATATTTGTCTCGCGACCCATGCTAGTGTCCGCTTCGCGTCAGGCCGAGAAACGACCCACAAGTTCCACGTACATCGATAATAGGGCTCGCTCTTGGTTCCTTGGGGCCGGCAGTTCGCCCTTGTGGGTGTTCGGAGGAAGCGACATGACGGGGTAGAAGTGGCAGACCTGTGCAAAGCGCGTCACGACACCAGTGGGTCTTCGGCAAATGCCGCGGCCCACCGGGCGCGATAAGTAACAGAGCTCATGTTCTGCTCTCCCTCAAACTTTCACGTTCCTCAATCATCGCAACCAACGGCAAAGATTCCCAGAGCTGCTGAGCGATCGCGAAACTTGTATGGAGGAGGAAAGCCATGTCGCAAAAATCCGGCAAGGATTATAATCAAAGAGAGCGAAAATCTATTAAAAATCGATTATAATCCACCTGGGAAATTTGCGATAATTGTCTGTCATATACAGGGCAAACCATGCGCTCCAGGACATCATGCGCATGCGGAAGCGAGGTGTAGCGCAGCGTTACTGAATGAGAAATGAGGTGAAAAGGAGGAGTGACGAGAGATCTAGGGTGGGGGGATCGGAGGGTTGACTACTTTGACACCCAGGTATCCCGGATTCCGGGAGTTTGATGTAAAGTCGCGAGGGCAATCCTGTGTCCAGCAAAAGCCGAACTACGGGAACCTAACGGAAGTGGTAGTCATACGAGATGGTTGTATATGCACCAGGGGTGGGGCGAGGCCGTACCGGTAGAAAGATCTAGGGTCGATGGCTCAAGGACATGAATGATCCTCCAACGCCTTCCTCCTGCTCGAGCTCATCGACACGCTGCTCCGCACACTTCCACTTCCATTCCGTAATCCAATCTACAACTCTCCTCCCCACCTCCTTCACCTGCTCCTCCCTCTTCCCCGTCTCTCCCTCCAGTCGCTTCAGGCGTTTGGCTTCGCGACCGCTGTTCCAAGCCGTTTCGACCGCTGTAGCCCAGTTACCACCTTCGTAGTCTTCTCGGGATAACTCCACACCAACCCCATCGCGTTCGAGGAGGAGGCGTAGCCCATGCTCTTCTATAAACAACGGCCGTGAGACGTAGACAAAAGGGGTCTGAGAGTCGAGGGCTTCCGAGACGCTTCCGTATCCCTGTTAGGCGGTCGTTAATCACTGGAGACGCAAATGTAACCGAGGAACCGACCAGTTTCCCAAGAAGTGCATCAGCCACTGCCGTCAGGTCCGGCATGTACACGTCCTTCGGGGCGATATAAAACCCTTCGGGGAGATCTTCGGCATCATCGCCCTGTTCTTTCGACGCACCACACACCACGGCGACCCAACCTTCAGGTAGAAGCCTCGGGATCTCCACTGGTTCGGCACTAGTGTGAGACGAGTCCGCAAAACCGCCTGGGAGATGAAGGTAGGGGGCGAATTCGATCGCGTGTTTGTTCCCCAGGGGAAGACCTGGTATTGGGGTCGGTGGGGTAGTGATTACCGTAGGGAGCAGTGGAGACAAAACTGAGGACCTAGTTGTTTCGAAGCCGAGGATGTATGAAGCGATCGGACTGGCGAACTCAGATTTCCTGGCTGCGCTCGGGGCGCCGGGTAACCAGAGGTGTTGATCGGTGGCGATCCTCTGCGAGTTGCTGCGTCTCAGGGAGACCGAAGTTCTGCGGGGTTTGGGATGAGCCGTGGTGTTCCTACGGGGGCTGTTGGTGAAGTCGGTAAACACCGTCGTAGTCGGGGATCCTGTGAAAATAGAGTCCTTCGATGTTAGTTCCTCAGGGTGAACGGGGAGCGTGTTTAGTCTGAGTTTCCCTTTAGCCTTGCGTGGCAACGGGGGTGCGCCTTTCATGAGCACACCTTCCGCAATTGTGAGATCTGCGATTGGTATGGGCGGACGGTCTGGACTGGAGTCGGGCGTAATTTGCCTATGATGTTCACCAAGGCGGTTCGGTGTGCCTGGGCGACTTGGAGCCGGGCTAGGGGAGCGACTCCGTGGAGCGTGGAAGATCTGACCGCCGAACGAGACGATCAGTATCTTAACCTCATCCGGATCGTGCGCAGGCTTTGGGACACCGATGGACGACAGGAACTTGGATCGACCCTCTGGAGTATATACACCGGGGTTGGGAGGGCGAACGAGAAGAGGAGATTGTATGATAGACCGAGGCGGTGCTGGGATTTTAGCCTGATCTTGAAAGACGAGGGGAAACGGTATCGAGGGGTGTAAGGGACAAGAAGATGGATCTTTGAGAAGGTGATTCACAACCTCTGGGACGAAGGAGTGTGTAGAAACATCCACCCAGTCTGGGGAGGGCAATGATGGTTGTGTGGTAAAAGAGGGTATGGGGATCGCTCCGGGGAGTCTCAGCAGTAGATCGGCGCAACGAAATCCGGCGTGAACTTGATCAACCAGAGGCGATACTTCCTCAAGGGGGATAGGTGTGTCCATTGGGAAGAGGGTATGAGTACCGGGGGCGTCCAATAGGTCAGGGTGGAGGAGAGAAGGGGTGGTATCCATAATGCAGGTTGCCATATAGCTGTAAACGGAATCGAACGTGAAATTCGTGACGAGAATGGATGGGACCTGGGCTGTCTTGGCTGCCAGGCTGCGATTTCAGAAAGGCCCTTGTCACTGGTGCTCCTCTTTCCCGAGGAGGGGAGTGAGACGTACCACCCGAGGAATGCCGAGTCCGAGAGAACGCAATCGGCTTTGATAGATTTCAACCACTCGACCTCCGCAGCGACCTTGGTGTCTTTCGTCTCGAGAAAAGAAGATAGTACATCGACGCTTTTCTGGCGGTCAACGCGATAGCTACGTTGGTGTTTTAGTTCCACGAGCGACATTCATTTCAGCGGAGATACTCACGCTAACGGTTGAACGATGACAGGGTCGATCTCTGCATAGCGGTAGATCGCGCCGACTCTCGTGCATTGGGAGAAAATGGGCTTCGGCGCAGACGACACGATGTATATGACCGGCGCCGGGTCGAGGGACAACAAAGCGGATGCGAAAGCAGATACCCTCGTTGCATGGCCATATCCTGCGACAACCCCTTGTGAGATATTCTAGCAAGAGCGAGTAACGAGTCCGTCTGACCGTGTCCGGAGCAGTAGTACGCCAGTCTGAGTTGCATGGCAGGACAAGAAGGAGAGGTTGGTTGAGAAAGGTTCAACCACCCGCGTCACTCGAACAACGGGGCATTGGGTGCAACGGCGATCGGTAGAAACCCGATAAATGACACAAAGCCGTCTTCGGCAAAACCCAGCAATTGCCAGCTGCTATTCCCTTGAAGGAGACGGTGACGGCAACGAGACCAGTACAAACGAAGATGAGAGAGGAACGTGGTGGCGAGGGGAGCGTGTAACGCCATCAAACCTCCACACGTGGGTCTCTTCTCCTCCCCCATACGCTCCTTCACCTTTGAGCGTTCACGTTCAGACCTCACCTCTCGGTGGGTATGGTACCTGGCTCATTCCCACTCCGGATGAAAGGTGTCAACGATCACGCGCCGGACTACAGAGGCGGCGCGTATTTTTAGCGGATCTCCTTTGGCGAAGGACGTACGGGCGATCCTCGACTGAGTCGCACATCCAGCGAGGTCTCGTTCAAGCACACTCCCACCGATCTGCTTTTAATCCTTCGGGAGTGGAGACCTCGGGGCGCATTGTGGGCAGTCACTAAAGGAGATCTGGAGCGCCCCAATCGCAGAGGATCCGATTCGTATGAGTACGAGACACCTAAGAGGCGTTCGTTGATGAATATCTCGGTCAATATAGATGGCCAACTGAAATGTATGGCAAGTACTTGATAAACGACTAATCTTACAGTTAGGCTCCGGGATGACAATACAGAACGAACGAATGGAGACCCCGGCCGAGGCAGGCGAACCAACCGGAGATAATTTTTCAAGTTGCGACGGGTGCTGCGTTCTTCTGGCATTCATCGATACCAGCGCACCTCAGCTGGCGAGCTGGTCGAGATATGATGTTCGACCTCTCGTTCAGGCCGGGCCGCGGCGCCTTCGAGATGGTTGGCGTCTGAGGTTGAAAACGCGCTGCTGTCAGGAAACCAAGTACACACACAAGCCGGAATGAGCCCGTGTGATAAAAACTATCCTGCCCGTAACTGAAAACGCGCCTGAGAACGGTACCATACCGTAAGATCGAGAGGCGGAACGGGTCGACTTTTTGAAATTCCGCTCGGGAGATAACACGGACCAACAATCCTTCACTCCCTCTTCGTTCTTCCACCACCATCGCTGCGACGATGTCCCAGCTGGCGAAGGAGAATCCACTAGAGGGGGCTTTCCCTCTTTCCACATTGTCAACCGTCCCCAACGAACTCACGGGTCTTGGTCCGCATGTTACCCGAGCGACAATCGCTCCAAGTTCAGCTCGGGGATCGGGAACGGCGACCCCTTCTATAGGTTCGACCCTACCTACAAGAGAGAGCATCTTGGCTGCACACTTGGATATCACACCTTCACTGCAGAAGGCGGTCCACTCCGTTGTGAAAGCCCGCAACGGTAGCGTGCTCTCTCGAGGCTTCATCCTCAAAACAGACCACTTTCCCTCAGGTGAGTCTTTCAAACTTTTTGGGGGACAAGGTCCTTGCCGGGCTGTTATCGATGCTTCGCGATCAGCAGTATTCCGGCTATAGGATTCTCAATTCAGAGGTTATCTTGGGATCTTCCGTTAATAGTTACGGTCCTATCTAGGTAGAGCGCTCGATCTCGACTTGAATGTCCATGGAGCACCCAACTTCAGAAGCCCTCGACAGGGGAACTTGAACGTATTTGGCGCTGCTCAACCTAGAACGCAGGGGTTGCGTGCGATCCTGTCGATCCTCAGAGCGCGCCCGAATACCCCGAACCCGACGAAGTGTATCTGGTTTTGCACCCGAGAAGAACCAGTTGGTACTGTATTCCGTTTCCAACACCCCCCAAAAATTGCTCATAGTGCCGCAAGTATATATCTCTGGGCGCCCGTTCGTTATCCGTGATGCCACCGATCCGCGACGCGCTTTGAAGTTGTCAGACCGAGCGGAAAACTTGGAAGCGATTGAGCAACGCCTAACGGCAGACATCCTCGCCGAAAGTGCCAAGTATGTGGTGCAGTACGCTGTCCTACTCGGTCTTGTCTAAATTTTGTAGGTACGGCGGTTTGTTGCTGACGCACAATGAAGTGGCCGTTGATAACGGCGACGGTGCGATTCTCCCAACGTGGACAGCCGTTGGCTCAGACAACGTCAAGACACCCCGTGAATTGTTCGAGACGATGCGCAAGGGCGGTTGGAGCGTCGAGGTGATTGTTATGACCCTCTTCGCGACCTATGTTCTGACTCTCGTCAGTATTACCGGCAAGTCGCCACAACACGCAATTAAACCCATGGGCTGAACGTTATCCAGTATACCAATTTCACCTGATCGACCCATAGAAGATAACTATCTAGATGCATACCTCCGTGTGACCAAGGATACCGACCCCTTGAGAACGGCGTTGATCTTCAATTGTGGTATGGGTGCCGTCCGAACTACTTTCGCTATGGTGGCGATGTCCCTTGTCCGGAGGAGGCAACTCATAATCCGAGGGATGGAAGATCCCTATGCTCATAAAGTACCCTCGGTGTCAAGGAACACGAGCACCCCCGCTGGAGTTGTGGTAAGTCCATGTTATACCATGACATTGAGGTGCACCAACAGACTCCTTCGTCGTAGCACTCGACCCCGGTTCGTATGAATTTGGAAAGTCCCATTCGACTCATTAAGGCGTTTGCCCACAGCCTTCTGGGAACAGGGTTGCCATGGCATTGGAGCAGGCCAGTGCACAACAGGATTTGAACAAGTCGCTTCTCCGTATCGCCTCAATCATGCAGCAAAGTAAGACAGCAACGAGGAATATCGATGGTGGCAATCACTGACCGCTCACTCCCAGTCTTGGGTGGTCCGGATAATAACTCCGCGATAGACATTCTTCTCACTCAGCCCGGCCTCCTGGATAATCTACGAAGGGGTTACCTCGGAAACTACAGCTCGATTCTCAGTCTACTGGGGTGCCTTGACGATGGATTTGAGGCCAAGAGGTCGGCGGACAGAGTGATCGACGCCTGTGAGTTCGCTCTCCCTCTTGGTTTGTCGGGGATGCTCACTACACGATGGCAGGCGACCATGTAATTAACCTGAGGGAAGATATCTTCAGGAACCGAGTTAGGTATTCAGTGACCTCAACGGTCAATGAGGCTTCGAGGGAGGAATTCCTCGACGACGCCATCAAGGGACTGGAACGATAGTGAGAAGCGCTCACTTACCCCTACTCGAGTTGGACTAACCTTGGTGGATAGTTTCTTCATCATTGCTTTCGCCAGCTACGTTGAGTCGCAGACGGACTTCAGTCAAACTTTCTTCGAATGGCTCCAGGTATGTTGTTCCAACGTCGCACAACACACCTTATCACTAACAGATAGCTGAAAGAACCGAACGGAGATCTGGAAGTGAGTGAACGATATCAACGCTTGCCCGTGACTGATTTTTTTCGGCCAGCCAAATCAAGTTCCTACGAACGACATACGGGTCACGCCTCAACGTATTCGCACCTATCAACGACCTCTCATCGTTATCAAAAGGTGGTATTGGGGGTAGAAGTGTTGATATCGTCAAGAACGACGTGACTCTTGCAGGCGGTCGGATACTCGGCGATGAGTATTCTGACCACGTAGTCAGGGTGCTTGGCCTTTCGCAATTCTCATTTGCACATGTGACACTCATGTACATGTACAGAACCGAAGCGGCATTATTCTCAGAGAAGGGTACGTCACTTCTAACACCCTGCGCCACCTGGGAACTCAGGGCCATTCAGAACCCTCCTTAAGTCCGACCAATGGAGAAAGGAGTCCGAGCACCTCGATTATGAGATTCGTGGGGCGATTAATTTCCGAAACGTCCCGGGAACGAAGATCTACGCTCTGGGTCAGCCCACCTTGGAGGCCATGGACCAAGTGCTACAAAAGATCAGAACCGACCACCCGACTGCGACCCGTATTGTATGGATTGGCCTTCGAGAGGAACCTGTCGTTTACGTGAACTCGGAACCTTATTGTTTGAGGAGAGAAAAGTTTTCATTGCGGAACATGAAAGGTGCAACTGGTCTGTAGCGGCCTTCTTTTTTTGCTAACCGCCATTCACAGACTACGGTGGCATTTCCGCTTCTAGGTTGGAAGTGCTGGAAGAGCGCCTCAAGGACGACGTCATCGCGGAACTCAATGCCTTCGGTGGCAGGTCGGTTTACTCTCTTCTCTAGCGCTCATAATCTTATGTGACAATAGGTTATTGCTCCACACCGAGACCCAGGATGGTTCCGTGGTGCCGATTTGGGAGGACGCCCGCTCAGGAGCCATCTCGGTCATGAAGGAAACAATGGATGCAAGGAAGCACTTCGCAGAAGGGGTTGAACTTCTCTATGCTCGCATCCCAATCACCGCAGAGAAGGTGCCTGACTTTAGCGATTTGAGCGAACTCATAGATGTCGTCATCCGAACACACGCCTCCGACACTCCAATCGTGCTCAATTGTCAACTTGGACGTGGACGGAGCACTCTGACCTCAGTGAGTTAGCCGGGCCTACTCTACCTTTAGTTGGACGCTGGGGATTGAACATTACTCCCGCAGATCATCCTTGTCTTGATCCAGAACTGGCTGAACAGCAACAGGATACCTTCGGTTCCCCAGACCCCACTGGCGACTAGGTCACGGTCGCTGCAATATTTCCCTTCCATGGAAGGCTCGTTCGCCTCTGATGTTGAGACGCCGTCCCGACCATCATACCAAGTCATCAATAGTACGCATCCAGTCGCTTACTACCCATGGAATTGGAATACTCAACGTGCCTTCTAGACGTTCTTCGAGTGGTCCGGAAAGGTCCAGCGATCAAGAACGAGGTGGATGACGCGATCGACCTTTGTGCAGAAGTGTTTAATCTGCGAGATTCGATTGAAGAGGCTCGCGCCCAGTGTGAACAGGCCACGGATGACCGGCAGAAGAAAGCTTTGGCCAACAAGGGTGAGCACGGTGACCAGCGATGCCACGAGTATCACAGAATAACCTAGATTACCCCCAGGTCTGCAGAACCTTAGGCGGTACTTCGAACTCATCGTCTTCCAAGCATATCTGCGCTCCATTGAGCCCGACACCGTGCAGTCGTATGAATCGTTCGAGAGTTTCGTCAAGAAGCGACCGGGTACAAGCACCATTTCACACACGATTAATACCCTCTACTTACAATTGGGCCTACGGGATATCAGTCATCAAGACCTTCGAAAAGGAACTGGGAGCAGATGGTCTGAACGCCTTGAAGCTCCTAGAGCGGGCTCGTGTGACGGAAGGGGAAGCCATGCCGGATGAAGTGACCCAAGTGGTCGCCAATCGCAACGGTGCTATCCTATCCGCGTCGACCATTCTGAAGAGTGATTTCTTCTCGAACTTGCAAAAGATGTCACTCCCCGAGTACGTTCATACCGAGACTCGTGGTGCTCGTGAATATCTAACCGGCGATCTTCCCACTTAGGCGCATCGATGGGTCCCCTAATTTCCGAAGCGTCCCTCTGACCCTTCGTATCGTTAGGAGGAACGGTTCGTCAATTGACACTGATGCGACTGATTTCATCTCGGAGGGTGGTGAAACAAGAGCCGTCTGTGGAAGGTGAGTTGGTGATCATTGCACTCGTATTGCGTGTGACGATCTAACCGGGTACAGTGGTATGCCGACATACGAGGGGTAAGTGGGCCGTCGTAGCCCCCCACCAACGGAAGTTACGTTCTGATCGATACCCAAGATTACGACGAGCGCTCCAGAGGATGGATGCGCACCCGGAAGGAAAGAACACGGTTTTCTGGACATCGTTACGAGAGGTGGGGGTTGTTCTGATCGCCAAAGAGGATTCACTGATCGCTGCTGTAAGGAACCCGTTTTGTACATTGCAGGACGGCCGCACGTGCTACGACTTGTGGACAGGCCTCTAGAGAATGTGGAGTAAGTGTACTGTTACTTCGAGGGCCAGTGTCTAACTAGCACCGTGATATAGAGCCACTGGAGTTACAACCACTGTTGTAGAGGCGATGGAAGAGAACTTCAAGAAAGACGTACTAAGGGAGGTCCGAGCAGGAGGCGGTCGTATTCTCCTCCACGATGAGGTCGAGGACCGACCGGGTGTCTTTACTATCGTGCCGATCTGGGAACATGTCGAAGAGAGTGGTATCATGACCCCCCGACAGGTGTTCTGGAACGTGGCCAGCGAGGGATACAAGGTGAGCACATGCCCAAGCTACGCGAGCATGTGATTTACTTCGCTATTTATAGGTCAATTACGGCAGGGTGGCGATTGTATGCCGATCACGTCTTGGCACGCAAAACATAGCTAATCGAGAACTTAGACAGACGAGCAGGCGCCATTGCCTGGAGTGTTTTCCCAGCTCCTGGACCGAGTGCGGAGTGGGCTGGGATCTAATGCCGATTTCGTGTTCAACTGTCAGATGGGTCGGGGGCGGACCACGACTGGGATGGTCACTGCATGCCTGATCGCCACAACCAATGCCTGGGCTGGTCGGGAAGGTCAAGCTGCCCCACCGGTTAAGGATACGCAGGAGGAATTTTACGATTCCCTCGATGGTCCGTCGGAAGAGGAGGCATACATGCAAGGTGGAGCTTTTCCGCGTTGCGGTGGGGACTGGAGTAACAGATTTTCAGGTGAATACAAACTCATCCTCCAACTCGTGGGGGTGCTCTCGCACGGAAAAGTTGCGAAGAAGTTGGCCGACAGGGCCATTGATCTGATGGAGGACGTGCAGAACCTCCGAAAGGCCATTTATCCGTACGTTGAATGGATCCATCGCATTGATTTTTACCTGATTGTGGGTGACTGCGGCTCAAGGTACAAACTGAAAGTCGAGACCAGTGAAAGCGGAAGTGCGAAGCAACGGAAACTGATGAGTATGGGAGTGAACTATCTGTGCGTCTGGCCTCCCTTTCCGCTCATTCGAAACTGATGTGGTTTTGATGGGGACAGTTATCGGTATGGGATGTTGATTGTTTTCGCCAACTACCTGATCGAGATGAGAGAGAGCACAAACGCTGGGGACGTGACGTTCGAGGAGTGGATGAAGGAACACCGGGAGATAGCCAAGTTGCTACAGAGACGGTCGTTGGACTAGTGCTCGGTCTACGTACGTAAGAAAAATAAACATACATAGGCCCCGCGGCGGCTCCCCCGAAACCACTCGGCAACGGGATTGGATGGAGTTTTGCCGGTTGCACAGCAACTGTTCTTCATTTCTGGCTTCCACCAAGTCTGGGGGAACCGACAGACATACCCGCCTACGATTATTCCGTCGACGACTTGAATCCAAGAGATCTCTGGTCGTCCAGGCCTCCTTCTTAAGCTTATACCAATGCCGCTCCCTCTTCCGAGGTCAATCACTCCCGGACGATGCATCGTTTTCCTCATCTGCCTCTCTCTCATTGTCATGCTGTCGATGCCCTCGTCGCAACCTGAGGTAGAACCTCTGCCACATCATGACGTCCAGTTCATTCCCCGTCAAAACCCCATTTCGCAAATACTCCCGTCGTCCCCATCCTCCACGCCAACCCCAACGTCCACGACGACATCGGAAACAACATCACGCCCGGACGCCGCCAGTTCGACGACCTCTCAATCTTCCCCTACTTCGACGCCGCGGACCCCCACCTCCACGCCTACGCCGACGAATACACCCCCACCACCATCCCCGGTGGTCAGCAGCGTCCAAAGTACCGGATCGGATGGTTCACCAACGGTCGTCATTGTGACGGTTTTGACCTCGAGCAGCAGTCCCACCCCAACATCCACCTCGCCCCCGAAAGGGGAAGAAAACTCCGGGCTTGGGACAGGGTCCATCATTGGACTGTCGGTTGCGGGTGGTATCGCGTTGTTGGTAATTATAGCATTTTTCATCTGGAAATTCACTCGGCGTCGGTCGGCTGGCTATGATGACGGTAAGCAACGGCGGTGGAACCGCTTCCTGTCCGACCTGCCTCGCTAACACCTCTTCCTTCCCCCCCAGGCGAGATCAAGTGGCCGGACCTCAACAGCTCGAACCACGTTTCGGGGCAGGACGACCATGCGAACATCCAGAATCCAACTGACGGTGCCTCTGTGCGGGACCCGAGTCTCCGAGGCGCATATGGCGATGGTGGACTTGGCGCTTCGCAGTCTCAAGTCGATCTTTATGCTGCTGACCCGTACGCAGTTCCACCACTTCCCCACCTAAATCCGAACCAGCCCTACCGCGACGACCCGGGCGTCCCATACCATGACGGCTTCAATCCGCCTGCTTTTCACGAGAGCCGCCCGAGCTCGCCCAGCATCAGGGGAGAGGCGATTCCGATGAACCAGATCAACCGCACAAAGAGTCCCGGACCTCAAGCCGCATTGCCACCCACGTATGCAGGAAGGCAGTCGCCTGGCCCTCAAGATGCCTACGGTGGTGGATACGGTCGCCAGTCCCCCGGACCACAGGACGCGTACGGGGGAGGTTATGGCCGACGGTCACCCGGCCCTCACGATGCTTATGGACCTCGGTGACCGGTGAAGATGGAGGTATGAGCGAATAGGCAGGTTGTGGGGCAACGGCGCAATGGAACGAGTATCATGAAAGTAATAGCCGAA
>Ga0307516_10004007_pt1 | contig 18472 bp, 21 predicted proteins | sample 19_EM_MG_FD_203310 | JGI IMG/M metagenome (GOLD analysis project Ga0307516, IMG submission 203310) | Populus trichocarpa ectomycorrhiza microbial communities from riparian zone in the Pacific Northwest, United States - 19_EM | ecosystem: Host-associated > Plants > Roots > Unclassified | place... | reverse complement strand
GAGGGGCTCGCCGCGCCGGCCGGGTCCGGACGATCAAACGTAGAAGCCATTGGGGGCGAGCCGCATCGAGCGCAGTTGCTCGGCGTCGTGGCCGAAGACCACGGTGGCGTCCGACTGCTCGGCGATGCCGCGGAGCTTCTCCACCGAGGCGTACCAGGCGGTCAGGTCGTTGACAATGGCGGCGGGAGTGGCGGGCGGGCCGTAGGAGTCACCCATGTAGACGGCGTCCGAGGTGAAGAGCATCGTCCCGGTCTCCGGCAGGTCGACCTTCATCGACATGGTGCCGGGGGTGTGTCCGGGGGCCTCGATGAGGGTGACACCGGGCAGGATCTCGGTGTCGCCGCTGACGGTGGCGAAGTCACCCGCCGCGTAGTCCGCCTTGAGATGGGCACCGTTGAAGGCGCCCTCGAAGCCGAAGGCGAACTCCTTCTCCTTCTCGTGGCACACCAGCTGTGCGCCGGTGCCGGTGAACATGCCGATGTTCCCGGCGTGGTCGAAGTGCAGATGGGACAGGACCAGATAGTCGATGTCCTGCGGCTGGACGCCGATCTGGCCGAGCCGCGCGTCGAGATACTCCTCGTCGCTCACCTGGTCATAGGGGAAGTACTCCTGCAGGCCGGTCGGAGCCCAGCGGGTCTCCCAGTCGCGGGGACAGCTGGTGTCCCACAGCAGGGTTCCCTCGGGGGTCTCCACGAGCACGCAGTGGGTGGTGCAGGAGTACCACTCCGGCGGCCGCTCGCGCTCGGTGCGCGTCCGCATCGTACGGCCGGCCTTGAGCAACAGCCAGGTGAGATCGCAGCTCATGGCTCCGCAGCTCAGGACGTGGACCTTGTTCGCGGTCATGGGAGCTTCACCTCCGGTCGGGACGGCCGTCGCCCGAGGAGGCGGCGGCGGTCATGGATGACGTGGTCGTGCGGGACGTGGTCGTGAGGGACGTGGTCTGATCGGGCCGCAGGTCGCAGCCGCGGGATTCCCGGACGACGAGTGCGCAGACCAGTCCGGCCAGCGCCGCACCCACCCAGATGGTGGCGATCGGCCAGGAGGCGCCGTCGGCCCCGCCCACGAGTGCGCCCGCCACGAGTGGCACGAACCCCGCCACGACACCGCCGAGTTGGTAGCCGATCGACGTACCCGTGTAGCGGACGTCCGCCGGGAACAGCTCCGCGTACATCGCCGCCGTGGGCGCGTACATCCCCGCGTGCGCCACGGCGAGCGCGAGCAGCAGGGCCAGCCAGGTGAGCCCGGTCTGGCCGGTGCCCAGCAGCCAGAAGAACGGGAAGGCGAGCAGGGCCGCGAATCCGGCGGCGGCCAGGAACACGGGGCGCCGGCCCCATCGGTCCGACAGCGCGCCGAAGCAGGGCACCGTCAGCGCCTCGGCCACCGCCGCGACGAGCATCCCGGTCAGCAGCACGCTCCGCGACAGATCGAGATGGGAGGAGCCGTAGGACAGCACGAAGACCGAGACGATGTAGAAGGGGACACCGGCCGAGACATACATGCCGACGGTGAGGGCGATCGCCTTCCAGTGGTGGCGGAACGCCTCCACGACCGGCATCTTGCGTTCCTGCCCGTCCGCCTTCACCTGGGCGAACGTCTGGGTCTCGGTGATGCGCGAGCGGAGGAACATCCCGACCGCGATCAGCACGATGCTGAGCAGGAAGGGGATACGCCAGCCCCAGGCGAGGAGGTCGTCATCGGGCAGCGTGGAGACCGCCGCGAACGCGGTCGCCGACAGCACCAGCCCCAGCGGCACGCCCATCTGCGGCAGGCTCCCATAGAAACCCCGCCGGTCCCGCGGCGAGGATTCCACGACCATGGTCACCGCGCCGCCCCACTCGCCGCCGACGGCGAAGCCCTGGAGGAAGCGCAGTGTGACCAGCAGGACGGGTGCCCAGATGCCGATGGTCTGGTAGCCCGGCAGCAGGCCGACGACGACGGTCGCCGCGCCCATCAGGAACAGCGTGAGCATGAGCGCGTTCTTGCGCCCCACGCGGTCCCCGAAGTGACCGAAGATCACTCCGCCGAGCGGACGGGCGACGAAGCCGACCGCGAACGTGCCGAACGCGGCCAGGGTGCCGGCCGCCGGTGAGAAGTCGGGAAAGAACTCCGTGCCGAAGACCAGCGCCGCGGCGAGGCCGTAGATGTAGAAGTCGTACCACTCGATCGTGGTGCCGATCATGCCGGCCAGTGCCGTTCTGCGGATGGCGGCCCGGGGCGCCTCGTGACGCTGTTCGGCTCTCGTGTCAGTTGCTGGGTCGGTGACGGGGATATGGCTCATGCGGGTGCGCTGCTCTCGTCTTGGGGAGTCGGGTGAACCCATCGACCGGGTCAGAGGGTTGGCACCATGCCGCCGTCACACCGGAGGGCGGTGCCCGTGATGTACGCGGCCTGGGTGCTGCACAGAAACGCGGCGACGGCGCCGAACTCATCGGGTTCGCCGTAGCGCCCGGCCGGGATCGTGGCCTTGGACGCGGCCTCCACCTCGTCCAGGGGCCGGCTGGTGCGCTCGGCGGCGGCCTCGTCGATCTGCCGGGCCCGCGGGGTGGCGATGCGCCCGGGCAGCAGGGAGTTGACCGTCACACCGTGTGCGGCCACCTCGGCGGCGAGGGTCTTGAGGTATCCGGCGAGCGCCGCTCGCCCGAGGTTGGACAGCGAAAGGTTCGGCAGGGGTGCCTGCACGCTTGTGGAGCTGATGCTCAGGATGCGGCCCCACCCCTTCTCGACCATGGCCGGCAGGGTGCCTTGCACCAGGATCTGCTGGGGTGTGACCAGTGTGGCGATGGCCTGTTCGACCCCGGTGGTGTCGGTGGCGCGGGCCGGTCCCGGCGCGGGGCCCGGCCCGTTCAGTACGAGGATGTCGAGATCACCGACGGCCTCGCGGGCGGCCGTGAGGAGTTGCTCCGCGCCGCCGTCCGCGACCAGGTCGCAGCCCACGCCGACCGCGCCTGGCAGCTCGCCCGCCACCTCCTTGGCTCGCTCGCCCGACCGGCCCGTGACCACGACGTGGACGCCTTCCTCCGCCAGGGCCCGGGCGGTCGCCCGGCCGAGACCGGACGTGGATGCGCAGATGAGAGCAGTCTTGCCTGCCAAACCGAAGTGCATGGCGCCTTCCCGAGTTGTCTGAAATATAAGACGCTGTCTTATATGCAAACCAGATGGTGCCCACAGGGGAGTCACGCGTCAAGGGTTGACGCACACCGAAGTCGAGAGTCAGACTCCGATTTCTCGGACAGCGTCCAATATCTCGTCGTTCGTCGAACGGCCCATGACGCCATTGACACCCGCACATCGAGAGGCATGACCGTGACCGTCACCCAGTCCCCAACGCCGTCCGCAGCCCGACAGCGGCCTCGCGTGGCGCGGCAGCGACCCCGGTGGTCCGAGCTTCGGGAGGTTCTGCAGCTGCGCCGGCCAACCCTCGACCCGGTCGAACGGCGGCTCGGGGCCGCGCTGAGCATCGGCGATCTCCGTAGGGTGGCGGTGCGCACGACTCCGCGTGCGGTGTTCGACTACGTCGACGGAGCGGCCGACGCGGAGCTGACCGCGCGGCGCAACAGGGCGGCGTTCGCGGCGGTCGAGCTGGTGCCGGAGTATCTGTCGCCGGTCGACCATCCGGACCTGTCCACGCGCGTGTTCGACCGGGAGATCGCGATGCCGCTGATCTTCGCGCCGACCGGTTACACCCGGATGATGCACCACGAGGGCGAGGCGGCGGTCGCGCGTGTGGCCGCCCGCCACGGTCTGCCCTACGCCCTGTCCACCGTGGGCACTTCGACCGTCGAGGAGGTCGCCGCGGCGGCTCCCGGCGGCGAACACTGGTTCCAGCTCTATCTGACCCGGAACGAGCGGCTCAACGCGGACCTTCTCGCCCGCGCGCTCGCGGCCGGTTTCACCACCGTGGTCCTCACCGTCGACACACCGGTGGCGGGCCGGCATCCCAAGGACATGCGCAACGGCCTCACGATCCCGCCGTCGCTCACCCTGCGGACCCTGTTCGACATGGCCCGCTACCCGTCCTGGGTGCTCAACAAGCTGACCACGGCCCCGATCACGTTCGCCTCGCTGAGCAGCATGCCCGGCGAGACGGATGTGATCGACGCCGTGCGGGTGGCCGACGTCGTCTTCGAACCGACGCTGAACTACGACCACCTGGCCTGGCTGCGCGCCAACTGGCCCCATCGATTGCTGGTCAAGGGGGTCCTGAGCCCGCGCGACGCGCGCCGCGCCGTCGAGACGGGCGCGGACGGCGTGATCGTGTCCAACCACGGCGGGCGGCAGCTCGACCGCACCCCGGCCACCCTCACGGTGCTGCCCGAGATACGCGAGGAGCTCGGACCCGACGCCACGGTGATCCTCGACAGCGGCGTCACCCACGGCCAGGACATCCTCGCCGCGCGGGCGCTCGGAGCGGACGCCGTCATGATCGGCCGTGCCTATCTGTACGGCCTGATGGCCGGTGGTGAGCGGGGCGTGGAACGCGCCGTCACGATCCTGCGCGAGGAGTACTCACGCAGCCTGCAACTGCTCGGCCTGAACGCGAGCGCCGCCATCGGGCGGCATCACGTCCGTACGCCCTGAGCGTCCGTACGCCGTGAGCGCCCGTGCGCCGTGAGCGTCCGTGCGCCCGGGGAGTACGTACGCCGTGAGCGCCCGTACGCCGTGAGCGGTCCGGGGTCGGGAGAGGGCCCGCCGGGGGAGGCGGGCCCTCTCGTCCGGTGTCAGGAGGCCCGCTGCGGAATCCCCAGCGGGTTGGCGTCGCGCAGTGCCGGTGGCAACAGGTGCTGCGGTACGCCCTGATAGGCGACCGGCCGCAGGAACCGGGAGATGGCCTCGGTCCCCACCGAGGTCGTGGCCGGTGCCGTGGTGGCCGGGTAGGGGCCGCCGTGCTGCTGCGCATAGGTGACCGACACGCCTGTGGGCCACTGGTTCCACAGCACCCGTCCGGCCTTGGCGGCAAGGAGCCTGATCAACTCCGCCGCGATGGTGTCGTCGTCCTCGCCCTGGACGGCCGCGGTCAGCTGTCCGTCGATGACCTTGGCCACGTCGAGCAGTTCGCTCTCCTCCGCGTACTCGACGACCAGCGCGGTCGGCCCGAACACCTCCCGGACGAGCGCCTCCGGGTCACCGAGCAGGTCGGCCGAGGTCGTGCACAGCACCGTCGGCGACGGATCCGTGGCGGCGTGGTCGCCACTCACCAGGACGCGCACCCCGGCCGTGTCGCGCAACTCCCGTACGGCACTCGCATAGGAGGTCCGGATGCGATCGTTGAGCAACGTCAGCGGCGTGTCCGGAACCGCGCCGGGAAGCTGGTCCACCAGCTTGGCCGACGCCGGGACCAGCAGGATGCCGGGCTTGGTGCAGAACTGTCCGGCACCGAGTGTGAACGAGCCGATGAACTCCGAGACGATCGCGGGCCCGCGCCGCTCGGCGGCGGCCTTCGTCACGAAAACCGGGTTGACGCTGCCGAGTTCACCGAAGAACGGGATGGGCTCCGGGCGGCCGCTCGCGAGGTCGAAGAGTGCCCGGCCCGCCTCGGTCGATCCGGTGAACGCGCCGGCCTTCACCCGCGGGTCCACGATGGCGGCCCGTCCGGCCTCCGTCCCGAAGACCACGTCGAAGAGACCCTCGGGGGCGCCGGCGGACCGCAGTGCGTGGTGCACCACCTCCGCCGTGGCGGCCGAGAGCCTGGGGTGGCCGGAGTGGGCCTTGACGACGACCGGGCAGCCCGCCGCCAGCGCCGAGGCCGTGTCCCCGCCCGCCACGCTGAACGCGAACGGGAAGTTGCTCGCGGCGAAGACGACGACCGGGCCGAGCGGTTCGAGTACCCGGCGCAGATCGGGCCGCGGGCCCATCGGCCACGTGGGGTCGGCGCGGTCGATCGTCGCCCCGAGGTACTCGCCCCGCGTCACCACCTGGGCGAAAAGCCGCAGCTGGAACACCGTGCGGACCATCTCGTTGCGCAGCCGGGTCTCGCCGAGGGAGGTCTCCTCGTCCGCGATCGCCACCAGCTTCGGCGCGGCCTCCTCGAGTGCGGACGCGACGGCCTCGAGAAATGGGGCGCGGTCGGCCGGCTGGAGGCGGCTCCATTGCTCGAACGCGCCGGTGGCGGCGTCGAGTTTCTGCGCCAGCGCTTGTGTTGTCGTCGCAGCGGTCATCAAGCATGCTCCTTGCTGATGTCTTAAATATGAGACGTAATCTCACTCTCAAGACACGGTGACATGCGTCGGCGTCCTCGTCAACGTCCTTGACGGCCACCGAGACCGGCTCACATACTCAACCAGTAAGACAGTGTCTGAAGTTTCGTACACAGTGAGGCGTGACTCCATGAAGGCAGCAGTACTGCATCGGCCTGGTGTGCCGTTGACCGTCGAGGACGTCGGGCTCGACGACCCCGGACCGGGCGAGGTCACCCTCCGCGTGCTCGCTGCCGGTGTGTGCCACAGCGATCTGCACTACATGAACGGCGACCTCGAGGTCCGCCTGCCCGCGGTGCTCGGGCACGAAGGGACGGGCATCGTCGAGCAGGTCGGGGAGGGGGTGACCCGGGTCCGCCCCGGCGACACCGTCGTCACTTTGTGGCGCCCGCGGTGTGGTGACTGCGAGTTCTGCACGACCGGCCGCCCCGCGCTGTGCGCACTGGGCCGGGTGCAGGCGGCCTCCGGCGGCCTGCTCGACGGGACGCAGCGCCTGAACCTGAACGGCGAGAAGATCCACCACCTCATGGGGGTCTCCTGCTTCGCCGAGAAGTGCGTCGTCTCCGAACGGTCGGTCCTCACGATCGACCCGGCCGTTCCGCCGGCGATCGCGGCGATCGCCGGATGTGCCGTGGTGACCGGGGTCGGTGCGGCGCTGAACGTCATGAAGGACGCCACCGGAGAGGGCGTCGTGGTCATCGGCGCCGGAGGCGTCGGGCTGAGCGCGGTGATGGGACTGCGCCTCGTCGGCGCCGATCCGATCGTCGCGGTCGACACGGTGGACGCCAAGCTGGAGAAGGCACTCGAGCTGGGCGCCACCCACACGGTCAACGCCCGCACGCACCGCCTCGCCGATGAACTCACCAGGATCTCGCCACGACCGATGGCCTGGTCGCTGGACGCGGTGGGCACGCCTCAGACGCTCGCCCAGGCGATCGAGGTCGTGGGCACCGGCGGGACCGCCGTCGCCGTCGGCCTCGGCAAGGCGGGCGCCACCGCGTCCGTGCCCATCAACCCCTTGGTGCAGCAGGAGAAGCGGCTGATCGGCAGTCTCTACGGCTCGGCCAACACGCCGGTCGACATCCCCAAGCTCGTCGAACTGTTCAAGACCGGCCGTCTGCCACTCGACAAGCTGCTCGGTGAACAGTACGAGCTGTCGGCGATCAACGAGGCCTACGCGGCGCTCGCGGAGGGGGCCACCGGCCGTGCGGTGATCGTCCCCGGTCAAAAGCTGTGAGTGCGGACCGGCTCACCAACAGACCCGGTTGCCTCACCAACAGACCCGGTTGGCTCACCAACACACCCGGCTATAGGGGAGATTGATGAAGAAGGACCTGATCGCAGCACTGGGCCGACGACTCCGGCAGGCCGGCAGTGGAGCCACCGCCGTGGACTCCGCCGCGGTCGACTCCGCCGTGGCCGATCAGCTCGACGACCTCGAGATGGCCTATGCCGTCCAGGGCGCGACCCTCGACCTGGCGGTCGCGGCCGGTGAGCGGGTGATCGGCTACAAGGTCGGCCTCACGTCACAGCCCGCACGAGACACGTTCGGTGCGGTTGAGCCCGCCGCCGGCCACCTGCTCGCCGGCAGGCTGCTCGAGGACGGCGAGCCCCTTGTCACGGCTGGGCTGTTCGACCCGAAGGTGGAGGTGGAGATCGCATTCACCCTGAGCGAGGCGCTGCCCGGCCCGCAGGTGACCGCGCAGGACGTGCGCGACGCCACCGCCGCGGTCGCACCGGCCTTCGAGATCGTCGACAGCAGGTGGCGCGGCGGCGCGCGGACGCTCCCCATGCTCGTCGCCGACAACACCAATGCCGCCCGCGCGGTGTTGGGACCCCCGGCCAACTCACCGGTGTCGGCGGATCTGTCGAAGATCACCGCCACGCTGTCGACCGGCTCTCGAACGGTGCCGGGGAGCGCGGCCGCCGTGATGGGCGACCCCGCCGAGGCGGTCGCATGGCTGGCCGGACACCTGCTGCGCGGCGGAAGGCGACTGGAAGCCGGGGACATCGTTCTGAGCGGCACCCTGTGCGCCCCGACGGCGATCAGCGTCGGTGACCACCTGGTCGCCGACCTCGGCGAGCTGGGCAGCATCACCCTCGACGTCACCTGACCATCGGATGTGGCGCCCCTCACAGGATGTCTGATATTTTGGACGCCGTCTGTTGGTAAGTGTGCTGGGAGATCACCGTGACGCGTCTCACCGCTCCGGCCCTTCGTCGGGGCCTGGACATCCTGGAACTGCTCGTCGACCAGGATGAGGGGCTGCGGGTCCCGGAGATCACCCAGCACCTCGGCCTGCCCCGTGCCACCACGCACGAACTCGTCAACACACTGGCCGATCGGGGCTATGTGACGGTCTCCAAGGAGTCCGGACGGGTCGCGATAGGGCTCAGCGCCCTGCGCCTCGGCGCCGGCTACGAGCGCGGCCTCGACCTCGCCACCGTGGGCCGCGAGTGCGCGGGCGAGGTGGCGCGGGCATGCGGCGAAACGGTGCAGGTGGTCGTACGGGACGGCAGATTCGCCGTGTTCATCGTGCGCATCGACAGCAAGTACTCGGTCCGGTTGGTGTCGCAGGTGGGAAGCCGACTGCCCGCGTCCTGCACCGCGGGAGGAAAGGCGCTGCTGAGCGCGCTTTCGGCCCGGGAACTCGATGAGCTGTTCCCGAACGACAAGGCGCTGCAGCAGATGACGTCGAACAGCATCTCCACACGGAAGGGGCTGCTGGCCGAGGTCGAAGCGGCCCGCGAGCGCGGCTGGACCGAGGAGTACTGCGAGTCCAATGACCACGCGGCCTGTGTCGCGGCCCCGGTGTACGACCGCCTCGGCAACTGTGTGGCGGCCATGAGTATCTCGGTGCCCACCCCGCGGTGGAGCGACACGGAAAAGGAAAACTACGTCGAGTTGGTCCTCGACGGGGCAAGGGCGATCGCCCGGCGCCTCGGAGCGAGCGAGCCGTCGTGAGCTGCTCGTTCATTCGTCCTCCGCGCTCACGGTGAGCCGCCGGCGGACCTCCCCGCTCTTCGGTACGCGAACCGCGTCGCCGTCCCCGGCGGCGGCGAGGTCGAAGACGCGCCCGAGCATGGGTTCGACCCCGATGGAGCGGTAGGGCTCGTCCTCAGGGAAACCGCGGAGGCTGCGCCAGAGAGCGAGGGTCACCCTGCCCCTCGGCCTCGACGGCCAGGCGCAGGGTGGCTGCGCCCTCGGCGCAATCCACGAGCCATCGCCAGGAGAGGCCGTCATGCGACTGCTGCTGCTCTCGAACTCCACCGCGCCTGGACGCGGTTACCTGGACCACGCGCGGGAGGAGATCGGCGCCGCACTCGACGGGGCGCGACACCTGGTCTTCGTGCCGTATGCCCTGGCCGACCGGGACGGCTACACCGCGCAGGTGGCCGAGGCCCTCGCGCCCCTGGGAGTGGAGGTGACCGGCGCCCACACCGCGCCGGACCCGGCCGAGCTGATACGGGGAGCACAGGCGGTGTTCGTCGGCGGCGGCAACAGCTTCCGGCTGCTCAAGGCGCTGCACGAGCGTGACATGGTACGGGCGATCCGGGAACGGGTCACCGCCGGCGCGGTCTACATGGGGTCGAGCGCGGGCACCAACATGGCCTGCCCCACGCTGCGCACCACCAATGACATGCCGATCGTCCAGCCGCCGTCGTTCGAGGCGCTGGGCCTGCTGCCGTTCCAGATCAACCCGCACTACCTGGACGCCCGGCCGGACACCGCCCACATGGGCGAGACCCGGGCGCAGCGGCTGGAGCAGTTCCTGGAGGAGAACGACGTGCCGGTGGTGGGCCTGCGCGAGGGGACCTGGCTGCGGAGGGAGGCGGATCGGCTGACGCTGGGCGGAATCGAGGCGGGCGGCGTCGTCTTCCGGCGTGGTGCGCGGCCGTCGGAGATCGGGCCCGGCCACGATCTGAGCGCACTGCTGCGGGAGAAGCCGCGCTTCGACACGACTGCGCCCTGACCCCCGGCCCGGAGGACCGGGGTCAGGGCGGAACGCCGCACTCTCGTCACCGAGGGACGAAGCCGTTCTGACATATGAGCCCGCTGATCGGAACCATCGCTGGGGCCGCCGGTGATCCCAACGAGGCTGGTGAGGTGCCTTGCGGCCGAACAGCGGATCCCCATATGCGATGCGTGCGTGCTTCATATACATCTCTGAATGTCGGTCCGCGGCGCTCAGGGGCGAAGGCTGCTCGGTGGCTGGGCGTCGCCGGATCGCGTCCGCCTTGACCGTATCCGACGACCCGCACGGGAAGCCTCATGACTGAAACGCTCAGACGCGCAACCCTCACCGCCGTCACGGGCCTCGGCCTGTGCCTGACCCTCCTGCCCGCCGGACAGGCGCACGCACAGGTGCAGACGCGCGTCCCGTGCAACGACGTCGCCGCGCTGAAGACAGCCATCAACAACGCGAACACCAGCGGCGGCAGCATCGTCCTCGCCCCTCGTTGCGTCTACTCCCTCACGCAGGCCGACAACGAGGGCGACGGCCTGCCGGAGATCACCGGCAAGGTGCGGATCACCGGTGACCACACCACCATCCAGCGCTATGCCGTCGGGACCTTCCGCATCTTCCACGTGAGGCAGGGCGGCAGCCTCAGCCTGAAGTCGGTCACCGTCCGAGGTGGTGAGCCCACACCCGGGGCCGGGTCCCACGGCGGGGGTATCCTCAACGACCGCGGCACACTCACCCTGACCGGCGTGACGGTCCGGAACAACAGATCCGGCGTCGGCGGCGGGATCTGGAACAACCGGGGAGTGCTCGTCCTGAAGGACACCACGGTCAGGGACAACAGCGCCAACACCGGCGGCGGAGTGGCGACCAACGGGACGATGACGATGCGGGGCGGCGCCCTCCGCGACAACATGGGTGGGATCAGGGGTGGCGGCCTCGCCAACGCGGGCGACACCAAGCTGGACCACGTGTCGGTCGACGGCAACGACGCCGGTGAGTACGGGGGCGGCATCGTCACCATGGCCATCGACGACTACCACGGGCCGTTGCGCATGAACTCCACCCAGGTCAGGGACAACATCGCGGGAACAGACGGCGGCGGCATCCTCCTCGCCGCGGACGAGCCGACGACTCTGTACCGCAGCAGCGTCAGCCACAACACCGCGAACGGCGGACCTGCCCGCGCCGGCGGCATCGAGAATTCAGGGCTCATCTTCCGCCTCTTCCTCGTCGGTACGAGCGGCAGCTCCCTGAACGAACAGAGCGGCGGTGCCGACGCCGCGCAGACGCCGCACAAGGTGACCCTCATCCGCAGCACCGTGTTCAAGAACTATCCGACCAACTGTGCGCCACCCGGCAGCGTCCCCGGCTGCGACGCCGACGGCTCCGCGCCCGCCACGAACACACCGAAACCCAGCAGAGGCTGAGGTTCCGGCAGTGCCGGCCCGGGGCCGCCGCACCCCCTTACGGTTCGGGGGCGACGGCCCCGGCGGCGCACGCAGCTCAGACAACAGCTACTGAGATCGACATGCCAATATCGAGCGGCTGATCGAGCACAGTCTGGGCACGTGGCGTGTGCTGGCCGGCCCGGCGGGATATCGGTCCCGTTGCGCGAGGGGCCGCCCCGGGGCCGGGGCGGCCGGGAGCTGTTCAGGGGTGCAGCAGTGGGAGCGTCCGCAACCGGTCATCGATCGTCGCGGTGACGAAGTCCGGTACGGGGAAGTCCCGTTGGACACTGGGCCAGGAGCTGGCCATGGCGTCTGCGGTCTCCGCGACCGTGTCGAGGATCTGCTCCTCGGGCAGGCCGAGGGCGGGGGCCAGGCCGAGGAAGTTGCGTCGGGTGACGGCCTCCGACCTGACCGTGCCGCCCAGTGGGAAGGCGAGCTTCGGGTCGATCTTCGAGTACGCCGTGACGCACACGAGGTCGTACGCCGGCGACAACCGGGCCTGCCTCCCGTCGGGGTAGCGCAGCGTCCAGTTCTTCAAGTGCGCGTCCGCGTTGCCCATGACCACGACCGCCACCAGCCGCCGTACGTACTCGATCGCGTCCTCGGGCGGGCAGACCGCCCTGACCACCCGGCCGATGCCTTCGTACGTCGCCTTGTCGTACTTGGCGTCGATGGCGACCTCGCGGACCTGGGCGAAGTCCTCCTGGTGCACTCGGCCTTCGCCATCCGTACGGTCGAACCGGCTGACAGCAAGGGCCTGTTCACCTGGGTCGATCGATCCCTCGGGCAGATTCTGCATCTCCGCGCCGACGACGAGCCGGGACTCAGGCACGTCGATCCCCGACCGGCCCGCCCACTGGAGCATCGCGTGCTCGTTGGCCGGCACGCCGGAGAAGCGCTGGTCGGCGAGCTTCACGATCCAGTCGCCGCCAATGCCGGTCGCGGGCAGCACCAGGGCCTTGCCCTCGTACCGCATGGAGAACTTCGGCTGTACGCCGGCCAGCGAGAACCGGAGCGCGTGATCGTGCGCGCAATCGTCCGTGCTCTCATGGTCGGGCAGGCCGTGCAGCGGTACGTCGGGTACCACACGAACTGCCCCCGGAAGGTCGTCTCCGAGGTGGCTGAGTAGGACGAAGTCGTGAATTCTCTGCTTGCCCAGTTCACGTGCGATCTGCTGCCGGAGCCCGCTCCCGGTCTCCGGCAGCAGGTTCGCGAACCATTCGGGGACACTGCCGCTTGCCGTCCGGCGCTTGCGCGGGTCGCGCTCGAAGCCCTGCCCGAGGACGGGGTGATCGGCGCTCAGGTCCTTGTACTCGAACCAGGTGTTGCCGTCGTGATAGCCGAGTACGCCGATCCGGCGCGTACGCAAAAACACGGACGCGGTGACGTCACGCTGCATTGTTGCCTCCGGAGAGGTCGTCCGGGGCGAAGAAGTCGTCCAGGTCGAAGGTCGTTGCGCCGAACCACGATTCCGGGTCCGGGCCGTCGGAGAAGCCCCACAGGGCCATGCTCTGGACGTGGTCGGCGATGACCTTGCGGACGGCGTCCGCGCGCACGAGGAGGGACCCGGTCCCGTCCGAGTCGTAGGTCACGCGCTCGTTCTCGTCGAAGCAGTGCGAGCGGAGAGCCTCAGTTCCCTGGCTCGCCAACAGGGACAGCACATCGACCTGCTTGTCCATTGGCGGGTGGACGATTCGGTTCGCCACGCCCTTCTCCCAGCCGCTCAGGATCGGCGCCAGCAGTGAGGCCTTGCCTGCGAGCAGGCCGGCCAGTAGCCGGGGCTGGTCGATGCGTGTGCCCGGCGCATGCCGGTTGCCGTCCTCGTCCCGGTACTCGGTGAGCAGGACTGGGCGAAGAGACAGTAGCCCCAGCACGTTGAGCTTTGCCTGGGCGCGGTTGAGGGCCGTCTGGGCAAGGTCGGGGGTCCACTGCTCGCCACCTGGCGGCAGCATCGTGAGCAACCGCTGTGCGCTCAGGATCGGGTCACCCTTGATCGCCGTCGCATTGCGCCGCAACGCCACCGTGTTGCCCTGCGGCGCCGCCCCCATTGCCGACCCGCGCCAGATCCAGCGCCGCAGTAGTTCGGCCCCCCGCCCCTCGGGCCGTCCGAAGAGCGCTGCGTACCGCGCGAGCACTGGCACGAAGAGCGCGTACGGCAGCAATCGTAGGTGCGGAATTCCGGCGTCCTCGCGGAGAAAGTCGACGACCAGCCGCAGTGCCTTCTCCGTCATGGCGAACGCGTGCTGCCTGTCCGCGTCGTCGTCGAACTCGTGCCGGAAGTCGCGGTCCACCTTGCCGCCGCGCACTGCCATCACGCTCTGCATCAGTATCTGAGTGGTGAAGTCCCCGAAGTCCAGGCCCGAGACCCGCTCGCGCAGCGCGTCAAGGCCGGACGGCTGCACGTCGAGGGGTCCGGCGTGCAGAGCCTGGAAGATCTCCGCCCGATTCAGCCGCTTGCCGAATGTGTTCATCCGGTCGAAGATCTCGCGCAGCGCCTGCTCGTCGTCGCCCTCGATCTCGTACATGGGGATCTCGTACGTCCGGATGGCCGTGGTGACCTCGTCGCAGAGTTCGAAGTCCTCCGGCGTCAGCCAGCTCCGATCGCGCTGCCAGGCGATCAGCCGACGGTTGTCACCGGCGACCCAGACGGGCAGCCAGTGGTCGCGCGGCTTCTGCGAGTGCGGCGTCGACAGGAACTTCTTGTCCCACAGGTCGTAGAAGATCCGGAACCGCCGGTCCACGGTCTCCTCGGACGCGGTCAGCGCGCCGATGAGCGTGGTGAGGCGCTGCTGGCCGTCGACGACCGACAGCGCATCCGAAACCTCGGGCGCGGTGAAGTGCAGTTCACCGAGGTCGATTTCGGCGGCGGGTGCTGGTTTGCGCCACATCAGCAGGTTCCCGATGGGGTAGCCACGCAGGATGCTGTCGAAGAGCTTCTCGGCGTCCGTGTACTCCCAGCGGTAGGAACGCTGGAAACGCGGAATCCGGATGCGCCCCCTTCTGGCCCAGTCCACGAGCTGGGGCGGTGCGACGCGGCTTACCTTCGGCTGGGTTACTCCCGCCATGATCCACCTCCTGGGACGCACATATCGTAGGTCGGTCCGCGGCGGGAACAGGGGCCCGGCTGCGAGTTCACCGCAGGTCCTTCAGGAAGATGCCGGCCTCAGTGGCGAATACCTTCCATCCGTTCTGCTGGTTGCCCGCGAGGGCGGTCGCCGCGCTGGACGGCGTGTAATGGACGGTGCCGTCGTCGAGCCGGAGTCCGCCACCCTCGACGACGAGCACCTGGTGCATACGGCCGAGGTTGCGCCGGTGCCAGTGGAGTCGCTGGCCGACATGCAGGCGGCCGTCCTCGATGAGCGGGGCGAGCGACTGCGACGGGTCGCGGGGAGAGTGCGACTGATCGCGGGGGGCGGGGGAGGGCGTGCGTCCCCCTGCGGGAGCGGGAGTGAGACCGAGCAGCCTCCGGAGAGTGCTGTTCGGCGTGTCTACGAAGGGCTCCGCCAGGGACTGGAGCTTGGCGAACACTTCGGCGTCGACGTGGAGGGTGTGCGGTGGTTCGCTCATCGAGCTCATTTCACTCAGAAAACTGGGGAATCTCGGTAAACTGTTCCTGATATTTCGCTATTTATCAAGGATTTTCAGTGGGAAACCTCTTGAGGGGGTTGGCTGGGGTGGGGCGGCAGTGAGCGTTTTCAGAGTGACCACCGATGGGGAGACGGCGGCGAGGACGATGGCCTGGGTGACTGGCTCGGCTCGCAGCTGAGACAGGGGCTATCTCAGCGCCGCGTCATCGATCCTGGGATGGTTGACCTCGACCACCACTGCGGCTGAGGTGACCACGGGCAGGTCCGCGTCGCGGGCGGCGGTGAGCCACTCGTGGACCTCGCGGTCACGCTGAGCGGCCTTGGCCAGACCTTCGCTGTCCAGGGTGAGGGCGCCGCTCACGTGGCTGCCCTGGTCCCGGAGAATGTGTGGCGCCGGTGAGCTTGGTCCGCTTGACGGCAACAGCTTCCGGGCCGGCCGGGCCGTTGACCTGGTCGAAGTCGGCGATCAGTTCGTCCAGTTGTCGCGCTCGATCTGGCGTTGTGCGGCCTTCTCCAGGTATGCGGATACGCCGCGCTTGCCTACCCGCTCGCGAATGGCTTGCAGGGTGCCGGCGGCGTGCACGGCACTACCGGGAGAACCGGGATCTGTTTCACCAGCATCTCCACGTCGAGACCCTGTTCATGACCGGCAGCGCGAAGGTGTTCAGGGACACCGCCCGGCACTTCCTCGACGTCGCCCGGAACGGCCCCGGACACGTCCCCGTCCATCCGAGCTATCCGCACTTCTGCACCGACCTCCACTCCAATGACGGCATTCTCGGCGACGCGCGCGAGATCCGCATCGAGTACTGCGACCAGTGGGACTCATGATCCCAAGCGACAGGACCCCGCCGACCATGACGTTCAACGATCACCTTCAGCACCTCGTTGAAAGGGCCCTCGCATCCATCCCGGCCGCCGATGCCGGCGACATCTACGCCTTCTCCTTCCTCATCGACAACGAGGACGACGACCCTCGCCAGCCGACCCTGACGGTCGGCTACAACACTGAAGCTCAGGCTCGACGCAGCATCCAGGACGCCTCTGACCAAGCAGAAGCTCGCTGGCTGCCGGATCCGGACTCCAGGTATCGGCGCAGAGCCTTCCGTCCTCCCGGAACGAAGAGCCGTTGATCGACGACCTCGCACAATTCGGCCTCTGTCAGCCAGCCCTGCCAGGCGATCTCGCCCGGGTCCGGGATCAGGGGTTCAGTCACGACAGCCTCATGCACCCCAAACCACACGGGGCTGATTCCCTCCCGGCAAAGGAACTTGAACATGAAGCGCACGGGCACACGAACGCCCAGCTCTTCGGACAATTCCCGGGCCGCGGCTTCCTCATACGACTCATCCACGTCCACGGCGCCACCGACCATCACGTCGTAGTAGCCAGGGAACCGGCAATGCGTCTCGGACCGCCGCAGCACCAAGATCCGCCTTGCCCGATCACGGCAGATCGTCGTCGCAATGCGATGCGGCCAGTGCTGACGCACTGCCTCGCCTCGTTCGACGACTCCCAACACGCGGTCCTGCTCATCCACATGCTCCACCAATTCGCTCACGGAGGCACGATCTCAGTCCCCACTGACAGCGCGGCCCCAGGAACACGAAAGAGAGTGACCTGCATCATAGGAGGCCCTGCGGAATACAACACAGCCGACCATCTGCGTCGCGAAAGCCGCCTCTGCGATCGGACATGCTCAATCGCCACACGGCGTCATCCGCACACGGCCTCCGCGGACACAAGGCACACCGCGCTCACCCACCGTGGCGAGCAAGGCGCCTCCCTGAACGCGCGGTTCAGCGGCCGTGGGGGTGCGGTCATTCACTGCCGGTGATCCCAGGTGCCGCCGGCGTTGCGGGTCTGTCAGGCCGGAAGCCGAGCTGGAGAAGGCCGCGAAGGCGGGCGGCTTCAAGGCCAAGGTGAAGCTGAAGGACGGTGTCATCACCCGTATCACCGAGGAGCGGTAAGGCGTAGGGCCTCGGTGAGGAGAGACGGCGGGGGCGGTCGGACGATCCGGCCGCCCCCGCCCCTTTCACCCCGGTCCACGTACAGGAGCGCGTTCATGATCTCGCGCGGTTTCCTGACGAAGGGCGACTGACTTGACCTCCCCGCCCGTACTCGAACTGACCGGCCTGACCCGCACCTACCAGAGCGGCCAAGGCCGCCGCACCGTCCTCAAAGGCGTCGACTACAGCTTCCACGCGGGGCACATGTACGCCGTCGTCGGACCGTCCGGCTCGGCCAAGACCACCCTGCTCTCCCTCGCCAGCGGCCTCGACTCGCCGACCTCGGAACCGTCAGCCTCCAGGGCAGCGACATCGCCCGCATCGGCCTGACCAAGTACCGCAACAAGCACGCGGCGACCGTCTTCCAGTCGCTCAACCTGCTGACCTGTATACGGTGCAGAACATCACCTCCGCCATGGAGATCACCAGCGTGCGCGGCGGGCGGCACCGGCAGCGGGCCGTCGAACTGCTCAACCTGGGCGTGGAACCGGGCGAGCACCACCGGCGCACTCTCCAGCTCTCCGGCGGCTAGCAGCAGTGCGTGGCCATCGCACGCGCACTCGCCTGCGAGGTCGACATCCTCTTCGCCGACGAGCCGACGGGAAGCCTCGACCACGTCACGGCCGACTGCATCATCAACGTGTTCCGCAAGCTCGCTCGCGACGACGGCAAATGCGTCATCGTGGTCACGCACTCCCGGGAGGTCGCGGACGCCCCCGACGAGGTGCTCCAGCTCAAACGCGGCACATTCGTACCGCGGAGCTCCTGACCGGACGCCGCCTTACGGCGAGTTTTCGGTGGTGCCCCCGAGGTCTCCTTCACTCTCGTCAGCCAGACCGTCGAAGGCCTGATGGGCATCGTACCCGGACGCCGCGGACCACAAGGTGACCACGCAGTCGCGGCTGCCGTCCGGCATGAAGGCTCAAGGCGGCAGACGTACCCATCGGCACGCGCACGATCACCGTGCGACACGGCGCCGCGACAAGGGGGTTGAGGAACATCCATGTCAGATCGTGCGCTAAGCCCTCGTCGGCCCTGGCGGGCGGCTGGCGGGGTGTCGGCGGCTGGATCGGTCTGAAGCCTTCCCACGGATAACACCCCAATATCTGCGGTAACTTGATCCGTCACCTGCGGTGATGTTCTCCGGCCGCTACGTGAAGCGGCCCTGTTATCTGTGGCAAGGGGGAAGCGGTGCCCACCGTCGTACAGCTGTCGGCCGGGAAGGCGTTGACCGTCCGTGTGGCGGCGGACGTGTTCCTCGACTCG
>Ga0307516_10004006_pt1 | contig 18472 bp, 17 predicted proteins | sample 19_EM_MG_FD_203310 | JGI IMG/M metagenome (GOLD analysis project Ga0307516, IMG submission 203310) | Populus trichocarpa ectomycorrhiza microbial communities from riparian zone in the Pacific Northwest, United States - 19_EM | ecosystem: Host-associated > Plants > Roots > Unclassified | place... | reverse complement strand
GGACGAGTTGGTGATTTGTAATGGGCTGGTTTCTGCATGTATATATATAGAGAGCGGTCCTCCCGCTACGGTAAAAAGATCAAGCAACGGAGTTCCTACACACCCTATCACTCGAATATTTTGACAGAGAGCAAGAGATAGGGGCAGTCCAAATGAGTGAGTTGCAAGAAATTGCGGAACACACATGGCAGGATTACATGTACTTAGAAAAACGTAGACACTAATGAAAGAAAGGGGGTGAAGTACCATGAAATTAACGGAGTAGACTTCTCTACTCTGACTTAAAATCTTCCTCCCCGACTTGAAAATCCACCCATCACGTACCTCTGAGTTTGAACCCATACTCAAGAAGCATGTAGCCTCGGTATTGTCTGAGAGAAGCCGCAGAAGACAAAGCCTTTTGGATGTCGGCATACTGTCGCTGTCGTACTCTCGTAGAACAACTTCAACGGCAGGCTCTGTCTTTGTTTGAGCAAGTACTGTTGCAGTATTCCTCATCTCCAATAAAGCATCTGCAATTGCTTGGCCAGTTGTTTGTTTCTGACCTGGGATCTGTTTGACCTTTTGAGTTCCTCCTGTAACTGCTCGAGCTCGGTAACTAATCGCTACACAACTAGCCTCAGAGGAAGTATCAGCTGGAGGGCTACCGGTATGGCCCCTTTTTCGTATACGGTATATTCTATGCTTCACTATTAGACAAGGGCCATAATACTCACCTCTTGGATTCTCAACAAGCGATGACAACACAAGCGATGACAATGTTGAAGGTGCTACTGCATCAGCACCTGTAGCACTTATACCAGTAAGAACTTCTTTCTGTTCGCTGAAGTACCTGAAGGGCTAGTATCGAAACTCCTTCGCTTTGGGATGTGCCTTCAAAAAGCACTCCTACACATCAGCATTTGCAGTGCGCATAGCTCGCTCATCATCCCATCCGAAGCCGCTATTATCGACAAGTTCAACAAAGCAATCGAACTTCTTCTTGAACTATAAAGGATTAGTATCGCTGTTTCCAAGTGTGGTAGGTATTGCCATGGCCAAATACTTGCCAGATGATACTTCGTTTTACTTGTTGTACATCCAACAACTTGTGACAATTCTTCAAGTTGACCCCTGTTTGCATACGGACAAACGATTCCCGCTTAAACCCATTCTCCACTTGCTTGCTCATCTGAACCTTTAGAACCAAATCCTCCACAAGTGCAAGTTCCATGCCTTGTATCAGATTGCCCTTGCTCCGGGGCGTGAATGACCAGTTTTCAATGACGGATCAGGTTGTAATGACGATGCTGGCGGCAATATTTTGGTGAAAGGGGGATCCAAAGGGTGACCCATATCCATAAAACCTTGTATTGAACTCCGAGTAGCTTTACTGCTGTATAGCTGTCGCAGTGTTGCGGTGTTGCTGACGCTGTTTAGCCCCTTGCCGCGTTGCAGTCACTGTATTGTCCTCATTGTGCTGCTGCGATGCTGCTGGATAGATGGATAGATGGATTTGCGAATGGCTGTATCACTGCTGAATAGCAGTACTGCTCGCTTTCATAATAGTAGCATAACTGTTTTCATCAGGTCAGTAATGTTTCTTGCTCCTCAGCAAAGGAGGGTAGCAATTATGGCGTTGCATAAATGTTGATAGACTGAAAATGCGGAGGGAATACCGGTTGCCAAACAGGTGGTTGAGGGGACTTGGCGCTAAAAGCTGTAGCTTTGCAAACCTTCAATGTCTCGCGAACCGACGTTTGGCGAAACATGTTCAAACCAAACAGGGCCTTATACAAGTGTCTGTGCGCTGCCTGATTCTGTCTGCTGTGACTGCCCTGTCTAACCCTATGTCACACAGCAACCGAAGTCTGCGTCACCCGGACTCTAGACACCCTGCTGGGCGTAGCGTCTGCAGCGCACGCAGTGTCCGGAATCCTCCTCCACCCACTGAATAGTTGCAATCAGAATCGTCAAGCGGTTCGTAACGAGCATGTACAAAATTGAGCAAAAGAGATAATCTTTCACACGCTGGGTGGCCCGTTGTAGAGCTGTGTGGAAGCTCATTAACTCGGGGGAATCTTCACATGTGCGGAGAATCACCCGCAGCCACCATGTTGGTCATTAAGCCCCCATTGGTCTCCACCCCTGCATCTAGCAACACCGCGAATGACGATAGCAGAGGTTCTAACAATCGAAACTACTTCCCAAACGCCATTCCCCACTGCCACCAACAACCACATACCTACATGCGGAGCTTGCCATCCGCAATGATCAATCTCGGAGGAATCGAACCCTACACCTCCGTGGTCCCTGACCAGATCCTCTCGCACGGACACGGCCTCGTTCTGCAACACCAAACACAAGCTCGTCTACAGTCGCGACCGGTCCCTCGTCCAGTATTACGAGCGATGTTCGGCTACTCTCACCTACATTTGCGTTGCGCATCCAATTACCCGCCGAATCTGGTGGCCGCGGAAGGCACGTGACTTGTTTCGCCAGTCGTTGCAGATCCGGAGGAGCGTGGGTAGTCGAGAAGCTTCGAATGCACCACGAACTTCGATTGAAATGCAGTGCGAAGAGGAAAATCGGCAACGAGCCTGCAAAGCAGCCGCCGGCGGCTGGCCTTGGTTGCGAGTATGATCCGTACAATATGCTAAATTGAATCCTATTGGTTCGACATCGATGTGTAGGGTGAATAGTAAGCACTACTCGTCGGATGGAGGTTGAAGGTTCACTGATAGATGAGGAAAGGCCGATGTCCATGTTTGTGTTGTGAGGCGTAACCCTAATCAAGGGCGAAGCATTCGATGAAAACGCGGTCCCCTGTTGATTCTTCATGGACATCGAGGGTGATGGTTCGAAGCCGCCGTACGAAACCGTGCAGCGGAGAATAGGGTACCTGCAGGAGCTGCTTGGAGCAGCCATTATGACCCCTCATGAGGAGAGGACAATGGTGTTACCAGCCCCGGACAGGACTATTTGATAGGTAGGGGAGGTAGTGGATAGTTGACGCCTTTTGGGGTCTGCGGGTCTATAGATGATTGTTGAAGATTGCCGAATCACCGTTTCCCTTTTTAGAGTCTTCACAAGTACAGAGAAAGAGAGAGAGAAAAGAGAGAGGGACAGAACGAGATGATTTGATTGTTGACGGGTGATGAAGTCGCTCGCGGTAGACGTAACGAGTATCTTTTTCACTGCTATGTAGAAGTATATAAGAGTGAGGAAGAAAGAATGCGAAAGACGCTGCTATAGAAGAATGCCAAGCCGTCCTTACCAGGATCCCCTTACCATTGCCGTTGCTATGGCGTTGCTCCCCACAGCGTTGCTGCCGCCGCCGTTGCTGCCGCCGCCGTTGCTGCGGTGTCGCTTCCGTCGGCGCACCACGCCGGAGCGGCGAGAAGCAATTCCAACACACCCCCTCATCTCGTGCTCCGTATCAAACAGAAATCCACCAAATCAAAAACAATCCCATTAAATCCTCGTCTACCTCATTAAAACCTCTGCAGTGAAAACCTCGTGGGGAAAAACACTTGCTAGTAGGAAAAAGAGTGCCGACTCACGCTTGCCGACAGGATGCAAGGATCATGCACAACAAAAGAAACCTTCTTTCCTCTTTCAATTCCTTATCACCCTCACCCCCTTTTCTTCGCCAAAGAACCGCACCCCCTTTTCCGAAATCTGGCTCATTCATCGTATTCGGATTCTCCATCGTTGGAGTCGAATGGAGTGAGTCCGGTGAGTTGCAATAGTCGTTCGTGTCGGGGAACCGAAAGAGGTTTCGTCAGCAGATCGGCAGGATTAGACTCAGAGGTAACGTATTGGAACTTAACTGTGCCTTTCACCTGTTCGTCGTGAACATGATGATATTTCACATCAATGTGTTTCGACTTTTGCCGTACAACTCCCAAGGTGATCAATTTGATGGCACCTTAGTTGTCGCATCCAATCGGTACCGGTCCATCAACTACCTTTACTGCCATTCCTCCTGCAGCCTCCTTTATCATACACCTGAACCAGAGGCTTTCCCGGGTGGCGTGCGAACCGGCTATATATTCGGCCTCTAGCGTTGCGAGTGCCACGACGCTCTGAGACTTGGCTTGCCAATGAATCAAGCCAGATATGACAAGCTCGTTGTTGACATTGGTGTTTCCGAGTCCGAATACGCATCCACCGACAGATTTCCGAGTTGTGAGATTCCCTGCCCAGTCGGAATCAGTGTATCCGACAATGGTGATAGGATTCGGGAGCCGTCGGTAATGAATTCCAAATCCAGCAGCAGTCTTCAGGTATCGGAGTACTCACTTTGCCGCCGTTGCATGCATTTCGAGAGGTTGAACATTGTACCGGCTAAGATCGGTGACGCTGAAGGCGATATCCAGTCGACTTCCAAGTGCCGCATACATGAGTGATCCAACCATTGACAGATACTCTTTGCGGTTTGCCGGTTTGTCCTCACAGAAGGTGTTAGCCAGATCTGTCTGAGGATCAAGTGGAGACTCAGCCGGTTTTCCATCCATCAGTGCAAATCGTCGTATGATTGTGTTGATGTATCCTTGTTGACAGATACTGAATCCTCCATCTTTGGTTCTCTCGATCTCGATTCCTAGGAACCGCTTTGCCGCACCCAAGTCGCACATCTTGTACTTCGTTTGCAGCAGCTGCTTGATTCGATGTCCCCGTCCTTCTGCACCGTTGTGCGCAGCGAGCAGATCGTCCACGTAAAGCACTAGAAGGACTCCTTGTTGGAGGTACAGATTTGGATCTTCTGCTGATTGTCGGAATCCTATGATTGCAAGTATCCATCGATATCCTCATACCAAAGTCTGGGCGCCTGTTTAAGTCCATACTAGAGTGCTTTTCAGAGGATTAAAACGCTTCCACTCGATGCGCTTCCGTTCGACGCGCTTCCGTTCGACGCGCTTCCGTTCGACGCGAGCCAGTCAATTCCAAGTGGCATTTCCATGTGGATGTTGTCTCGGTCAATCCTTGTATTTAGGAAAGCCGTCACCACGTCCATATAATCGACGCCCCAGCCATACTGAGCGGTCAGTGCCAGTATCAATCGTAATGTTGCCATCTTGGACACCGGTGCGTAAGTTTCGTCATAGTCGATACCTTCCTTTTGTTCATAGCCCTTGATGACTAGTCGTGCTTTGTACCGAGTGGATCCGGCCGGATTAATCTTCCTTTTGTAGATCCACTTGCATCCAATAGGCTCTTCTACTGTCCTGTCAGTCATTGGTGTATGGACGGAATTACCTTTTGCCACAATATCGAATGTGTGATTCTCAACCAATGCCTGCCATTCCTGGCGCATGGCTTCCTTCGATTGTCTTGCTTGCGGACTTCGTAATGCAGCTCCGTAGGTGAGCGGTTCGCTCTCGTTCTCGCACTCGACGGTGGTAGCCTCGTCGGTGATCCCGAGTAGCAGAAAGGCAGAGGCAAGGTGTTCCGAAGACGTAAAATCACCCCCTTCTTCGTGAGCCTTGCTCATAATCGCTTTATTGGTTTCAAGGCGTGCCTTGCTGCGTGTCCATGCAGAAACATATTCATTCTTGTCTGCCATTTCAATCAGTCTTGGCTTAACCATATGGAATCCACGTCACCAGTTCTTGCTTTTCGCAGAATTTGGCAGTCATCCGTTGATTTGCTCAACAGGCTTCTGCTCAAAATCGGCAGGCATCTGCCCAAACCGCCAGGCTTCTACCCAAATATTGAATTTAGCAGGCTTCTGCCCAAATTTTGAATTTGGAAGGCTTCTGCTGTCAAGATCCTATCTCCCTAGTCCGTGCTGCTCGACAGGCGACGTAGGGTGATCTCGTTGCGGTATTCGGCTTCGCTGTGGTGGTATCCTGCTTCGCCCTTATCTCTTCACGCCCGGCGTGGTATCGTTGCGGTATTCGGCTTCGCTGTGGCGGTATCCTGCTTCGCCCTTATCTCTTACTAGTTCTTACAGGTGGTGGTCGCAGCGCCGGGTCACGGAGGTAGAGAGAGAGAGGTCTGTGGAGAGAGATAATAGATTGCGTGGAGAATAATCTCCAGACTAGCTACCGCGCCCCTTCCTTTATACCTTTTCCTCCACTGTGGACATCACAGTCTCGCCCGCAAGACCAACACAGAATATCCCCTTCATGACTCAATCGCCGCGCCCAAAGAAACACACGATCGTACTCGACTCTCACCCCCTTCGCACCGAAACAGACGAACGCAAGGCAGACACGCAACAGTAAGGAAGCGACAAGGAAAGCATACAACCGGAAACCTGATAAGGAGTAGGAGAAGCGCAAGTATAGTAAGGCAGACACGCAAACAGTAAGGACACGACAAGCACAGCATGATAATCAATAAACATAACACAAGACAGAGCGAGGCAGACACGCAACAGTAAAGAAAAGACAAGGTAGATCCTGGGCGGCCGGCGACCAGGTCAGGGTTCCGTGAGGCAGCGCTACCGGAGCGCTACCGTGGGGACCGGGGTGATGCGCTTAGGCGCGTAGGACCACAACGGCAGCGGCGGAGATGAGGAACAGCCACAGGGTGACCAGCGTGAGGGCGGCGCCCGTGGCGACGCCGAGCCTGTCGCGCAGATTCGTGACATCTGCCCAAACCTTCAGGCTTCTGCCAATTCACTGACGAGGAAACAAGATTTCTTTACTTACTGTTTTCTTGACTCGTCGGGTCACTTATTTCATTCATGTTCACTTCTTGGATCTCGTCCTGCGATTCGTCTGCATTTTCTGGAATCTCAATGGCTTCCATCTGCTCTTCTGTGTGTCCATTTTCTTCTTCATCAAACACCACATTTGAACATTACACTACTCGTCCGGTTCTTCCCGATTTGAAATCCCAAATTCTCCAGATTTTCGTGGTCTTATGAACATATCCCAGCATCATACACATACTGGAGCGGTTTCCGAATTTCTTCTCTGTTCTCTGAACGGGCGGAATATGTTTGTATGCTCGACATCCTAATCGTCTTAAATGTCTGATTTTCGGAATGGTGCCGTACAGCACTTCGTATGGTGACCAGTTGTCCGCCAGACTCGATGTGGGTGACTTTCGATGCAGGTAGCATTCTGTCCTGATGGCTTCCGGCCAAAATATTATCGGCACGTTTTCATCCAACATCATACTTCGTGCCTTCGCATTCAGTGTCCGGATCATCCGCTCGGCCGTTCCGTTCTTGTGTTGGGTGTATGGGGGGGAGGGTTCAAATGTAATTCCTTTTTCTCCCAGTAAACCTAGGAATATCGAGTTGTTGTATTCTCCGGATCCATTGTCGCTTCGGAAACATTTGATGTGGAACCCATGTGTTTCCACCCAGGCTTGATAATGTTGAAGCTTGGCTGATATTTCTTCCCCGGTTTTTGTGATCAGAAAGTACACCTCAGTGTATCTCGTACAGTCATCAATATAGTTGATGTAATATACAATATGTTGTTGTTGCTTCGCATGAACACATGTCCGACACAATCCAGGCGTTTCCCAGCGAGGACTCGTGTCCATATGATCCGTTACTGGCTCGACGTCCATGTCCGTAAAGCGCTTGCCTGAGGATTCCAGTAGTCGTCTTAAGTCCTGATGGTTAAGGTGCGCGAGCCATCGATGCCACAAGTTTATTGAGTGGGAATGTGAAGCTGTTCGCAGCATCTTTATTTCGGAGATGTGTGTTGATAGTATGTATAAGCCATCTTCAAGGTTGGCGCAGCGAACGTTTTGTCATTTTGCATTTGCAATCGAGCAGATCCCTGATCGGAATGTTGTTGTGTATCCATGTAAGCCGAGTTGTCCTACTAACAGGAGAGATATTCGGAATTCCGGAACGAAGAACGTCTCAATATCCACTCCTCCCAGACGTACAATTCCTTTCTTCTTTGCTTGTACTTGATGATCATCCCCCAACTTGATGATCATATTTGTTTCCTTAACTGAGTTCCTCCGGAAGTCTCGAAGATTGTTGCCGTAATTGTGAGATGATCCGGAATCAATTACCCATGTCCTTGTTGTTATTGCCGATCGATATGATGCCACCATTACCGCCGAGCTGAGGGAGGTAGAGCCCGCAAGTCATTGCTGGTTACCGGTAGTATTGTGTGAACGTCCGTTTCCTTCGCGTCTGTCTCCTTCTCCTCCATTTCTTCTGCTATTTCGTACGGCTTGTCCCTTTCTTCTGGCCAGAGACTCATTCTTTATATGACCTTCTTCTCCGCAGTAATAGCAGTCAATCTGATCTCTAGGTCGTTTCTTCTTATTCCTGCAGTTGGCGGTAGTATGAGATCCTGTTTTACACGAATCCCACCATTGTTTCGGAGAACGCTCATTTCCCTGGTAACTGTTACACCCAGCGCGCTGGTGACACCCCAAGACATGCAATTAGTGTGACTAGCCGGACCCAACCTGAGGATAGAGGCCGAGTGAGATTTCATGAGTGCCAGTCACAGGCTGGGGCGAGCTCTGAAAGAGAGGGGTATTACCGACCCAACAGCAGCCGGGTGGTAACTCAAGGTTACCAATGGGAAAGGGGATGAGTGACAGCCTCAGGCGAGGGCCTGGTCACATCCCTGGGAGGTGTCAAGGTTATCCTCCGCGAGACCCATACTAAAAGCTCATCGGGAAAAAAAAAATTCGCGCTGGGAGCGTATACACGCTCCCAGTGCTTATAACGCTTTCACCGAAAACCCCCTCTTGCATACGCGGGGATTCACACAAATCAGCGTTGCAACGAAAAATATTCGTAACATCGCAGACATCAACCATTTCCGTTACCAACGCAGGTCGCGTTCATTAACGAACACCCCGTACTGCGTACGCACTCGCTGCGTGTAGACGATACTCACTGCGTGTAGACGATACTCTCTGCTTGTAGACGATACTCTCTGCGTGTTGACGATACTCTCTGCGTGTAGACGATACGTTCTGTGTGTAGACCATACGCTTTGCTTGTAGACGATACTCTCTGCTTGTAGACGATACTCTCTACGTGTACTAATCAGGAAATAAAATATTTTGCGTTCGGAGCGTATATTAACTATCTAGCAACAGAATACATCGACAGCGACGCACAAGATACAGTAAAGGTATCAACAAAGGCATTGGAAGAGTATTTCCAGCAAGAAAGTCCCACAAGCACATGAAGCGAGGAAATCCAACAAACAAATCCGGAACTAATCTAGCAAGAGAATCAGCAAGAGAATCAGCGAGAGAATCGACGAGCGAATCGACGAGCGAATCGACGTGAGAATCGACGAGAGAATCGACGAGCGAATCGACGAGAGAATCCAGCGAGTGGGTCCAGCGAGAGAATCTAGTTAGAGAATCAGTAAGAGAATCAGAGAGTGAATCCAGCAAGAGAATCAGCAAGAGAATCGGCGAGAGAATCAGCGAGAGAATCAGCGAGAGAATCGACGAGCGAATCGACGAGCGAATCCAGCGAGTGGGTCCAGCTAGAGAATCTAGTAAGAGAATCAGTAAGAGAATCAGCGAGTGAATCCAGCAAGCGAATCTAGCAAGAGAATCAGCGAGCGAATCTAGTAAGAGAATCGGCGAGAGAATCCAGCGAGCCGAGAGCGAATCGAGGAAGAGAATCGGGAAGAGAATCATCGAGTGAATCTGAGAGAAAATCCAGCGGACCGAGAGCCAGTCAATCCAACAAGAGGGTTGACCAGATGTGGGGTCAGGCAGGTGGCAAATGGTGATGGCGATTGTTAGTATTCCTCGGCAATATGGAAACGTTGTTGTGTAAAGAAGAAAGAAGAAGAATCGGAAGAATGCGTGGATATTAGACGCCATGCCAGACGTAGCATCCGAACGGAAGTTGCAAAGATTCTCTGCGTGGATAGTAGACGCCATGCCAGACGTAGCGTTCAAACGGAAGTTGAGATGGTACATTGCGTGGATAGTAGACGCCATGCCAGACGTGGCGTCCGAACGGAAGTTGCAAAGATTCTCTGTGTGGATAGTAGACGCCATGCCAGACGTAGCGTTCGAACGGAAGTTGCAAAGGCACTCTGCGTGAATAATAGACGCCATGCCAGACGTAGCGTTCGAACGGAAGTTGCGAAGGTACTTTGGTGGATAGCGGACGACACGCAAAATGTAGCGTTCGAATGGAGATTCTGCGTACAAACTACAACGATGCGTTGAATGCGTTTTAACGGTAAATTGCTTTCTGGAATACGTTTCAACGCTCCCAATGTTGCTAACGCAACGCCGCGTTGCAACGCATATTTTTTTCCCCTGATGCTACTAGTTGCCGTATACCAGCAAAAATATCAACTTTTTCTGGGTACAATATAACTCACGAGCGGTCGTGCAGGACGCGCGAGGCGGAACGGGTTTGGTGGGTATATGAGGGGAGCTAGACCATCTGTAAGTGGTTTGACCACCAGTAGACTCGTCAAAAACTTGACCAGGGGATAGGATTTCTTGCGGTGGCCAACAACTGAGCTTCACGCTAGGGGAGGGGTCCTGGGAGTAGTCGGCAGCCTTCAGCAAGCGGCGGGCCAATCAGCCTTATGAGGGAGTTGGGGAGCAAGTGGGAGCGAAAGCTATCCGGCGGTGGGTGTATATGGGAGCTGAAAGGCGAGTATGTGAAACCAAAACTCCCCCACCGGGCCTCTGGCATGGAAAACCAATGCCCCCCTTCGACAATGAGATACCTCAGTGACTACACCCGGCTAGGGCCTGGGCAGTGAGGGGTAAGTGGGAGCGAAAGTGTTCAATACCAATACCCCCACGAGGCCATAGCCAACCTCGCTGCGGAACCAGCAGAATAAGGTCAAGGACGGGAAACTTGACCCATGTTCCCCCAAGTACGGCCTAGTATTAGACTGTTGGAAAAATCGTTCTTTGCCTGCCTCTATAGGCTGCGGGTAGGCCTCAGCGCGTACCCCGTTAGCTTAAATGGAACCTCTTATGAAACGACATTCCTCTCGTCTATGATTATAAACACTCGGTTTTCGCCGATGGAGGGCGTCGACGCCGGGACCCCCCTTCGGGGGGCCCTGGCCTTCGGCCTCGCCATGATCGTAGCATGGGTCGGATGCGAGTAATGAATAATTAAATAAAAAAAAATGTAAGTGGTTTGAAGAAGATCGGACCTTAACTAGTTAAGTTACAGAGACGTATTCTTCAGTTAACTGCGAGTGCTGCGGCACTTGTACCGACGTCACCAGGCATTCCTGGAAGCATCTAGAGTCATAGATTGCGACCCCGAATGCACCTGAAAAGCATTTAGCCAGTAAGGGCTGCGGACAGGAGCACGAGGGTGACGACCCCTACAAGGGGATGCAAACGAAGATTGTTCGCAAGCACCCGGATCGAAGATCTTCTGGGTCCATACCTATCAATCAGTGCCACGTCCCAATCAACCCTATCTCCCTCTGATGAGGAGAGGCACTGTCGCATAATACCGAGGTATTGCGCTTCCCGAGTCGGCCCGAGGGCAGACAGCCAACAAGTCGGTGCGACATATAAAAAGAGCGCCAGTTTCCTACGTAGAGAGGCATCAGCAACGATCAGTCGGAAGTTGAGCCTTAACAATATTCATTGTTTCTGGGATCAACTCTGTAGTGATATTTCGAACACGAATCTCTTAGTGAATTTTCCCAACCGCTCCCGTGCGAATCCTTCGGAACTACACGGTTGCTCCGCTGCCATCATACAAGTGTTGCCCGCTCAAGGGTGATAGACTGTTGGTGACCACCTGGGCGATTGTGCCGTTGGTGAAACACCCGAGTGTTACAGTAACGTCCCTGGTAGGCTCCTCGTCCTCTTCCTCCCTGTTGGGTATAGAGAGCTTCGGAAGTTGCGTCAGGTTTGGTTGTCATCGATTGATTCATCTCACATTCGTTGAGTGCATCCATAACCTCTAGAACCGTAACTGTTGCGCGAGATTGAAGGATCTCGATCGTAACTGCATATGGCGGTGGAATAGTCGTATAGATGTGATTCTTGAGGACCACGTCGGAGACTGCTTCTTCGGAGCCAGCAAGCTCAGTGGTGATGTCAAGCAGTTCAGCGAAGTAGGCATTGAGCGGCTGTCCAGGAGTGGGACGAAGAGTGCTGAATTTCCGAAAGAGCGACATTCTTCCGACAGAGGAGTTGGCAGTATTTGTGCGTGCCTCGAGTTCTTTCCATGCCTCAACAGGATCGTCCATGCTTTTGATGTACACCTTGACAGCATTGGTACCGGAACCGTAGATGATGGCCAAAGCCTGCAATTTCCATTGCTTGTAGTCCTTATACGCCTTCCGCGCCAGGACCGTATTTCTGGTGAAGTCGTTGGGTCTTCCCGGATCTTCCGGTTCTTCTTCCTTCTCCATCACAATGTCCCAAGCCATTATTCCTTGTAGGACCTTCATACAGTCTTCCTTCCAGACTGCGTAGTTGGTACGATCGAGAAGGTGGATGTTGCCCAGCGGGTGTTTAAACGATTCTTCACTCATGATGAGAATCGTATCGATGTGCGAGGAGGGAAATGTTTGTTGATAGTCACGAGTCTTCTATTGCTGAGATGGTTAGGGCTCGATTTCGAGAGGTAAGTTTCTAAGTGAGACGTAGAGAAAAGGGCCTCGGAATTGCCGGCCCCCGCGTTTGCCACTGGCTCCTGAGGAGCTATTTTTCGTGCGAGAGTGTGGCGGCAGTGAGGTTTGATCGTATGTGGAGCGGTTACGGCTCCGGGCTCATAACCTGTTGAAGATTGCCCGATCACCGTTTCCCTTTTTAGAGTCTTCACAAGTACAGAGAAAGAGAGAGAGAAAAGAGAGAGGGACAGAACGAGATGATTTGATTGTTGACGGGTGATGAAGTCGCTCGAGGTAGACGTAACGAGTATCTTTTTCACTGCTATATAGAAGTATGTAAGAGTGAGTAAGAAAGAATGCGAAAGACGCTGCCATGGAAGAATGCCAAGCCGTCGTTACCAGGATCCCCTTGCCATTGCCGTTGCTATGGCGTTGCTCCCCACGGCGTTGCTGCCGCCGCCGTTGTTGCAGCCGCCGTTGCTGCGGTGTCGCTTCCGTCGGCGCACCACGCCGGAGCAGCGAGAAGCAATTCCAACAATGATCTCTAATCATAGGATTCCATATGGAGGAGACTCTGGCGGCGGTGGTAGCGACCCGCAAAAGGGGGAAGCGGCGCGCGGTATTACTGGCTGTTGTTCGTTTTGTCGCTGGCATCTAGTTAGCAGAATTTATTCTTCACGGCAACTAGCATCAATAGCAGGCGGAGAACCAAAGTCTGACGAATAAAGAACAATGATCATCCACATTGCCCGTATCCATTCTTTTGATCCGTACGAAACTTCTGCTACCTAAGTACTGACGCCCCACATGCTGAATGAAATACACCATCTAAACCATAGCTCCCTTCCGTTCCGTCCGCATGTAGATTTTGTAGCCCTGAGCATGAAAGAATATCCAGGTAGGTTTCTCCCTCTCTCCCGGTTCAACCTCTCCCGGCTCGCGCCAAGCGTCCTTTCACCTTCTCGAAATGCTTGGCCTTCCTGACAATTCTTGCGTGCAGATGAGACTGCTCCTTGTCAGTTCTCCAGTCTTTACCAGAACAGAGTCCCCAAGTCCACTCACTTTAGCAGCCTTGATGTGGTCATGGAAGTACTCCCTAAACGACTGGAGGTGGGTGATGCAGTGCTGACTTCTCTGCTGGGTAACATGTCTCGGCGCGAGCACGAACGTAATGTAGCCAAAATCGTCCGCGCGCTGACCATGCGCATCGAGGACACCGGGGACCCCACGGATCTCGAGAGGAGGGTCATCCATGTACAGGACCTGCGGAGCCGTATGGAGTGCGCGGCGCCGGGTATTTTCAAATTCGGACAAGAATGCTTTTCCCAAGATGCGGTCGGCTTTGTCGCGAAAGAGAAAAGCGAAGATGACGGTAACTTGGTCGTGCGCCGCCTGGATGTAAATAACTTCCTCATCGCGGTAGTGGATCACCATTACTTCACTTTTCGAGGCAGTAGCTGCGGTCTCGTCAAGAGAGGCGCTAGCCTGTTCGGCAAGAGCGCGGTGTGCGTCGAAGGCTTTTTCGAAGGGCGCGGCCATGGCGTTGCAGCGGAGTAGGGAGACGCGGCGAATCAGATCGCTGCGTAACACTAGTAAATGCATTAACACCCCACACACTCACACACGTACAAAGGTCATCCCGGTCACGGGGAGTGGAGCATACCAGCCTCGGCCGGCAGGTGCTCCAGATCAATGAGCAGACTGAAGTCATAAAACCTCTCGGTGGAGGTAATGTACGGTCCATATTCACGCCGGAGAACATCCTCCGCCCCGTATTGCAACAGTTCCGCATAGCACGTGATTTTGAAGCTGATGAGGATCTTCGTTTTCTTCTCCGGCGTGGATACATGGGTGGTTACGCCATCGTAATCAGAGATGCACCGGTCGATGGAGACCGGCTTTGCCCATTTGGCGAGCCGCTCCGTGAGGATCGAATCGATCAACTTGCGGTGTTGATCGTGGAAGGACTACAAGAATTAGCTATTGAGTGGTGATCAGACGGGTCTGCGATAGGTGGGGGAGCTTGCCATGGTACTGGTGTTGAGTTGTAGACGGACCTAACGGGAAAGAAACGATGGAGTAGGTATCTGGTAGGAGCGGAAAAATATGGCGTTAGTGTTGAGTTCGTCGAAGCTGGGTTGTTCTCAGGGGAGTTCGCTGGCTGTTCCCTGGCCAAGCAGACAAGAGAAAGGAGAAGGGAGCTGGGAAGGGGAAGGAGGAAGGAAGAAAGTGTTGAGGCCGCTCTCCTCTCCTGTATGCACTCACCGAAGAAAGTCGAGAAAAGGGAGAAGATGGAACCGAAGGAAAGCGGTTGGGAGGTTGTGGTATTTCTCTATCCAGCTTTCGGCGAGCAAGACGATGGAAGGAAGGAGAAGAACCAAACGACGGAGAAAAGGAGGAGAGAAGGTCTACAATGTCGAACATACGCTAAAAAAAAACCACAATGCCACACGGCTTCTTCCGTGCAAGGATCTTCCCAGCTCGGCTTGTTGGGGGTAGGGTGAATAGTGCACGACGGGCGAGACCGTACACGCGCCGCGCGCCAACGCCCCGACCAATGTCACCAGTGTCTACAACTCAACAGCGTACATGTCTACCGTTGGTCATCGGATTGAAATGTAAATTGGCTATGAGCGAGGCTGAGGGTGTGCCCGTTATCGCCATGTGGGCGAACGACACATTCCTTTTGGAAACACCCGGCAGCGGGCCGCATTGCGACCCTCCTTTCTACATTTCGGAGCAATGGGGGAGACGGTCCGAAACATCCTATCAAGCTCCCTTCCATGAAGAAATCTTGGCTCTCATCTCTTCAGGAGTGAGCGGCGAGCGGTGAGAGGTGAACTGACTATCGACTGAGCAACAGGTGGTTGCGTGAGGAAGAAAATAAGAGAGTACGACGGCTCCCTATAAGAATATAAGTCACGTTGACTGACGGTTACTGTTCAACTCCCGGTGCCAAGTCGAGAAAATCCTTACTGAAAACTGGCATAGAATTACGCTCGTGGAATCGGAGACTTTTTTAGTGTATGTTCTGGCATTGTAGACCTTTTCTCATAAAAGAAGGCCCGCTGAACGGACAACACTAGCGGAAGTCACTACCTTTCTCCATAATAACAAGAGCCCGTGCGTGCCCCGCAACATCCCCATTGACGGACTGGCAAGCCGGACACGAAGTTTATGTTTCTTCAGACATCGTTCGCAGGCGACCTACATATCTTTTTGCCATCCCCGCCCTAAGACGTCTCCAGCGATTGTCGTCGACCGGCTGGAGGTACCTGGGAAATGTCATGGAGACGAGCGGGGTGGTGCTGGATTCTCACCCGATGAAGCCGAAGCCCGAGCCGGGGCGGGGGGCGATCGACCGGAATTCGTCGTTCACCGATGTGTCACGCCTCGATACTAGGGCTGCAGGCTATCTAGCTAGTACGGACTAGGTCTGTAAAATGTTGTATCACCAGATATAACGCCGGTGATGACGCTTGAGGTGATTCCGGAGACGACACCGGGCGCCGGAATTGAAAAGGCTGTTGGATGGGCGATGATTGCAACGGAGTAGCCCTGTCGTGCGCGGGACGGGATGGCTGTGTTACTTAGACCTCCCCGAGACACGCCCAATGCCGCTGCCACAACCTTTTGCACACGAGACCTCCGAAAAGAGGTGGGCGGTGGTACGTCAGCGGGCAGCAGGCCGAACCTATGAGGAGAACTGCAACGTGCCCACTAAGCAAAAATCGGACGGGGCGGTTACTAGGAGCGCCTACAGGTTTGCCGCAAGGTGCGGGCGAGCACGGCGCGTACAATTTTCAGATACACTTAGTCGCCATATGTTTTTTATACTTGCCTGGAGATGTACAATTACTGTCTGCTGTCATGACGGCAAACAGCTCTGGTAATTGCCTGGTTGTGTTCCAGCACCTGAAAACTCGCTTGCCACGCAAGATAGAGTAAGACGCTGTCGGACCATGACATCTGGCTCGTTTGCCGGGCCTGCCGGCCGCCCCGGACAGAGCAGGCCGGCTCCAACATAGCCCGTGGGCCCGCGGGCTGTGAATTATCATCGACTTCTCCTCGATGATCGGGCTAGGCCGAGTCTAGGGCAGGCCCGGCCGGACTTTTGTGACACCTTGTGGTAGTCTACTTCTCCAGTTAATATTGGTCTTTGTACGTGGCCTAGATTGTGGAATCGCGATCTATGACGGGAGATGAATCGAACCCACAGCAAGGGATGGTAACTCAAGAGTACAATTCATAAAGATCAAAGCAAGAGAGCTGCAGAGTACCAGTGCACCTGACAAACGGACCCGAATCCAAGGTTCCCAATAATTCGTCCAGTCCAGTCCGAGGTAAGCCTTAAGATGACTACAGTATGTGTTGTAGTTCCAGTATGAGCGGCAATTCCATGTTCTCCCATCAAACGGAAACCAAGATGTACGAATGAGTGAAGAGAAAGGAGATGTTTCTATAGTATCCAAAAAAGCTCGCTAGCACATGTACCCCGTTCGACTGCACTCGGTGTGCGAACGGCGAACGGATGAAACCTCGGGTGTCGCATAAATTTCTTCACCGATCAAAAACCACTTTGCAGAATCGAATGAGGAAAGAAAGCGAGGTTCTCTAGTATCAAAATTACCCAGCTAGCACCTGAGTACCTCTGAACGAGACTGGTGGTGGAAAAGGCATGGGTGTGAATATGAGGTGCACGCCGCTATCACCGGATACTGACCATGGTAGGCGGCAACCACATATTCCCACGCCGTTCGAAAACCACATTGTAGAATCGAATGAGAAAAGAAAGCGAGCTCCTCTAGTATCGAAATTAGCTAGCTAGCACCTGAGTACCGCTGAACGAGACCTGTGGTGGAAACGGCATGGGCTTCAATATGAGGTGCGCGCCGCTAGCACCGGATACTGACCATGGTAGGCGGCAACCACATATTCCCATGCCGTTCGAAAACCGGTTTTCAAACGGCGTGGGAATATGTGGTTGCCGCCTACCATGGTAAGTATCTGTTGGACTATAGGGGTCGAGAGAGACGAAGATAGTGAACTGATTTATTGATACAACGTCGAAGGAAAAACATTCTCTCTATATACAACGCGCCCGAGGGACTCGCCAAGGGGAAAGGACGGAAGACTGTCTCCCGAGCCGGTGCTCGGAGACTAAGGCTGCAGTCATCTCCGGACATGTTGCCTCTGGTCCATCATCTCCGGACGCCGTCTCCGGTCCGTCATCTACGGACGCCCGTTATTGTGACACCTCCCCTCGTACGGAAGATGCAAAGGAACGCGGAAGAGAAGGAGAAAACGAAACCGCCAGTATAGCAACAAACAGTTGCAGAGAAAAGAATCAAAAACAGTGAAACCCAGTATCCTCGGATGCCTCGTTAAAACTCATAACCGTGTAAAAAACCTCATGGGAAAACCACGGACATAGGAGAAAGGGTGGATCCACGAAAGAAAGGAAGGAGAGGGAAAGAAACCTGTTTAACCACCTGCACGTGCTTCGCCGGAAGCTTCCCCTGGATACCAGGCCGATTCGCAGGCCGATCCGTTGGATAATCTGTCCATTTGTCAGCATTGAGAGTACACAGCAGCTCCGGTATGGGGCACTTCAGCAGCTCCAGCATCACCGAGCGCGCACACAGCTCCGTCATCACTGGGCGCGTACAGCAGCTCCACCAACATCGAACGCGGACAGCAGCTCCGGTATGGGGCGCCACTGCAGCTCCAGCATCACCAAGCGCGCACAGCAGTTCCGACAGCATCGAGCGCAGACAGCAGCTCTGGTATGGGGCGCCACAGCAGCTCCAGCACCACCGAGCGCGCACAGCAGCTCCATCCGTCACGGACGAAGTGGAAGCGGACACTGATGTGCTTGGTGCGCTCATGGAACTTCGGGTTCTTTGCAAGTTGGATTGCACCTTGGTTATCGACAAAGATTTGCTGGGGCTCGGTAGCCTTAGAGT
>Ga0307516_10004005_pt1 | contig 18474 bp, 25 predicted proteins | sample 19_EM_MG_FD_203310 | JGI IMG/M metagenome (GOLD analysis project Ga0307516, IMG submission 203310) | Populus trichocarpa ectomycorrhiza microbial communities from riparian zone in the Pacific Northwest, United States - 19_EM | ecosystem: Host-associated > Plants > Roots > Unclassified | place... | reverse complement strand
GGTCACTGAATTGAATTGTGTACAGCTTCATGGGAAATTATTCGAATTATGTAATTCTTAAATATTCCTGTAGCCCTGATTGAATACTTCCTTTTATGCACCAACATGTTGTTCTTATTTGTCTTTATATCTGAGTTATTCAACAAACATTCCAAATAGTCAAAATATTGGGACAATTGTTTGAGTCACTGTATGTGCCTTATTTTGGACACTTTGTACCTGTTCAGGTTTACGGACTTGAACGTCCATTTTGTATAGATTTGATTTTAATCTTTTCCCCATTGTTATAAGTTTACCATGTTTGGTCAACAGGGAAAGATGTCTGTCATCAATTTTGATGTGACCGCCATATTTGTCCCATCGCCCAAGGACAATTAGGCTTTGGGAGTTTGTAGAGATGTAGAGTACATCCTTTAGGATGACAATATAAATTTTATCATTCACCTTTGCTTCAAGGTGAACAATCCCTCATTCTTCAGCAACAGTGACGAGATTTCCAATTCCTTGGACTTTCTTTTTATCAAAAGAGGTAAATGTTGTGAATGCTTCACATTGATTGGTGACATATGAAGAGGCACATATGTCACCCAACCGGTCATAATAGGAAACATATTCATCAAGCTCTTTTACATACACAGTTTTGTATCCATCATCATCATCAGCTTCCCCAATCTGTGATTTAGTTTCAGGTTCCGTTATCATATGGGCCTTCTCAGTTTGCCCTTTTGGTTTTATACCCTTCTTTTCAATTCTCTTGGCCATATTTCTGTAGCCTTTGTAGCCTCCTGCCCCTGGCTTCCTACAACCTTGAGCCTTGTGATTGAAAATACCACAGTTGGTGCATTGGTTTTTAGGCCTAAACCAACAGTCACTAGATCGATGGCCCAATTTGGAGCAGTGAGAACAAGAAGTGTTATGTGAAGCACCTTGTATTCTGTCCCTGAAGGGATGCTTTGGGGGCAGACCCTTTTCCGATGATGAATCATCAGCGAATTTTCTTTTGCTGTTTGACAACCCTTGGAGGAAAGGGGTGTGCTCGGCCTTTTTGGGCTCCATGTTATTCTTCTTGACCTGCTCTCTCCTCCAATATTCTTCTTTGATGATCCCGATATAATCGTGGACACCAATGTTATATTTTGCCTCGTTGTTGCTTGAGTCCCCCTTTTATTTACCAATATATGGTTGAATAAAATTGACCCATGGCGTAGGTAGAGATGCGGCTATGATCCCCTTGAATTGCTCCTCAGAGATCGTGAAGGCGATATTGTTGAACTTATTTAAGCAATCCCAGCTTTCTTGAAGTTTGTGCATATGATCACTGATGTCATCATTCTCGGTGGCACAGGCCTAAAACAGGGCACACTTGTAGTTGATGGCAGTTTGAAAGGCTTTTTCAGAATGGATGGCTTCGAGAGTCTTCCACATATTATTAGATGTATCATGCCTTTTGATGTTGACATATTGAGATTTGTCAATATATTCACAGATGAAGCATTTAGCAAATGCATTGTTATAAACTCAAGTGGCATATGTTATAGAACAGCCATTTAACAACTATTTTTCATTTTGTTCTTGTTTGTTATTGTTTGGCTTTGTGGACAATATTATAAAAGATCAACAACATGAATCTGACTTCATTTCATTTTATCTTTGTTTGTCCTTGTTTGGTTATCCCTTATCTCCTTATCTTCCTATCTCTGGCTCATATCCCATTGGTTGATAAGCCTTGGCTAGTATAGTATATATAAAGTAGCACAAAACCTGTAACTCTAGTTGTATTCTCTTAAGATCTCCACTACACTCTAGTGTGAGGACTCTAGTCAATATAAACTTCCCCTTCATCTTTCCTTGTGTGATTCTTGTAAGCCCGCGAAGACTCTTTTGAGTTTAGTGTGTCTTAACAGCATAGTCATTTGGGCAAGTATCTTTATTGGGACAGGCAAGAGTCCTATTAATGATAGGAAGGATGCATGCAAATTCAAAGATTCCAATTGTGATGTTGCGCCATCATGGTCAATTGTCATCCATGAGTTTTTCTGATGTCTTGGCAATGGGAGCTACATTTCTGGCATCAATCTCTTTAAGACTGTTGTCTGGTATGTTTTCATCGTCCATAATAAAATGTATTGGAAGTCAGTTAGGGCCGGGGCCTATAACCTTTGAGCAGTAGCGTAGTTTGTGAGATGGCGGCAATATGGGCAGTGCAAGTATATTTTGTTTAACTACCAATATCATACTTATATAATGTGTCAGATGTATTTCGTCATATCCAGTCATGCCATAGATTGGCTTGGTATTACTCATCACCTAACAGAACCCATTGATGTTCAATAGGGCTGAGGTCTGGAGATTGTGCTGGCCAGTCCAAAAGAGTGATATTGTTGTCCTTCATCCACTTCTTGGCCTTTTTTGAGGTGTGCTTGGGGTCATTGTCCTGCTGAAAAATTGGCACCTCCTCCTCAGGAATCCCACTCTCCTCCAGGCTAGAGAGCATGTGCTCCTCTAAAATAGCCACATACTGGTCAGCATCCATCCTCCTCTCAACCTCTGCAAGATGCCCCACTCCATTCCACCCCATACACTCTCATACCATGATGTTTCCTCCACCAAACTTAACTGTCCCCTGCACCTCCCTCTGAATTAGGGAAGAGCACAGGTATGGGTAAACCCGCAGTGATGGCATCACAGGTTCCACAGGTACAGGTACAGGTTCCGAATTTGATAACCTGTGGAAACCTGTACCCATTTGGGCGGTGTCATGGGTTGCTATGGGTGTGGCTGTGTGATTCATCCAGCTGTCCTTTCTCCACCACCATTGTCCTTGACGATGCCCAAATGAGGTGGTGGCGGCCTTCCCCCAGCTGCCAGTATGCATCCATGCCCTAACCTGTCCCCTTGAAAGTCACACCAAACAGCCACTACCTCCCACTGCTGCCATGTCACCACACCAGCCTTGCCACATCACCTTCCTACCACCCTATTGATACCTATCAACCCACTCATGTCCACCACCACTCACCATGCCATCAGGCCATCTAACAACACCCAAAAACAACACTCAGGAGTAGTAGCAATGCCCAACCCACACACCCTAGTAAGCACCACCCCCTGTCCCCTATCCTCCAACCTCCACTAACGCCACCAATGACAGAAACCGGCCAGCACATGCCCCACCAAAACCACCACATCACAATGCGACCGCCAGCTGTCACCACTGCCATATCACTCTCCACCCGCTGATCAACTACCACCACCACTGCCATATCACCCTTCAGCTACCAACGCTTCACACCCACCACCTCGCTGTTGCCAGCTCACCCTGTCCTTATCAACTGTTAGGTGGAAGCAAGTTTCTAGGTTTGTTTTCTCTCAGTCGATGCCCATCCCCATCCTCACTGTCCCTCCTGCACTGCCAACAGCTGCCTCATCCTCTCGACATCCATTCGCCACTGCTGCCACATCACCCCGATACTCTCAATGCCTTACCACCATGTCACTACTCAATGCCTGCACCCTTGTTCCCATCCCTCTATTCCTCATCACTTGTCCCCCTCCCCCTCTTTCTTAGTTGCCTTAGGTACAATTTCATTTTCTCAACTTTTTCTAAGCAATGTGAAGGGTATTTGCACCCTGGTGGGCTGTTCAGGCTACCCACACCTCCACACTCATGGTAAAAAACCCATACCCATGGGTATGGGTTTGTAACGGATGTGGGTTTCATGGGTACGGGTATGGGTTGTCTGGAATAATCCGCAGGTGTACCTGTGCTCTTCCCTACTCTGAATCAACCCCTCTCCCTTCTGTTTCCAGACCCACTGCCCTCCAAAACAATAGAACTAGGTATTTAATAAGTAAAAGGTTTCATGAATAAGTCAATAAGATCGTACCTCAGTCTTTGCTCATGTACCAAGGACTGAGGAAACAACTACGAAAGTGTTTGTTTAAGTACATAGGATTCCATAGACTACTGTAAGTAGTTGGTAACAATGAATGAATAAAAGACTCAACAATAACAAGTGGAGAATAAAAGAAAGTACATAAGTAGTTATAGTACATAATGGAGAGTATACGAGCTATACCAAAAATGAGAGGAGACAGAGATAGGGGTGCATGGGACAATGTATCTTGTGCAATGATCTGTTGGATGTCACATCAGCTTGCTAATCCAACAAAGGGTAAGGGTAGGAGATTTCTACCTGCGGAAAACCCCTGTCTTTCACTATATAGGATCAAGCATCATGGACATGTTCAAGTATATCAAGGGGATAGTTCTAGAAGCCTGATCCAGGCACAGTATTCCGCACACTGCACCTCAATTCTGCAGGACGCATCACCATTTATTTTTTGTACAATTTGACCATCATAGTGAATATATTTATTTGTAACCTTGTTTGGTATCATGCTGCAGTGCCACCAATCTGGTCGCTGCCCTGTGTTGCTGGACTTTCCAATTCCCATACTTTCTGAGTTGAACATGACAGGTTGAAACCTCCAAAGAGACTGGAAACTTCAAACCACCACTGATAATTCCTTTCATCCTCAAGGATGACGGAGGTACAAGCAATGATGGGCATGAATAACCATGCAGAAAACCAAGAAATTGAAGCAAAATATTATAGTGGGCCTTGCTGATAATCAAATCCAGGCCACTTACACTTTTCCATCCCAAAGCAAGTATCGTACCTCTAGACTACAAGGCCACACTAGAGGTGTTATATAGGTAAATAAATAACAACAGGTCAAACTCAAAATCACCTCCTTGCTTTAATAACGGCGGACTTTCGACTCGTACCATGGCCACCATGCACCACTCCCGTTTGGCTCTCATCGAAGGTCGAAGTATTTCACCCTATCGGCAGAAACGTTCACCTTCTCCCACCAGGCGTCGCCAGAGCCCCAGCCGCGATCGGACCTTTCGACCCTATCCTGTCGGTGGCAGCGACTTTTTGGACAAGTAAAACAACTTATGTTCTGGTCCCGTCACGGCAGACAACTAAAACCTTGTTCCACAGTCGAAGGATACAACGGGAGCATCAAACAGCATCTGTGTGGCCACCCTCTCCAGAAGCACCCGCTCGTGAATTGTATAGTGACGAGGACAGGAAGCGCCGCAGACGCCACCGCGAACGGGCAAAGCTCGATATTCGCTCGAGAAGCAGGAGTCCCCTGCCACGTACCTCCGAGGACGCGGACGACGGGGAATGGGTTGTCAAGTCCTCCATGCCTCCCCCGCCAATTCCTGTTCATGCGGCGGGCGGGATGAATTCGACTGCCGAGGTTGCTTCTAACTTTACGCGGGATGAAGCGGAGATAGATTCAGACGAGGAAGTTGGACCTCAGCCGTTGGTTAAAATCACTCAGCGAAAGGTCGACGAACGCAGCTATGGGGGTGCGTTGCTCCGCGGTGAAGGCAGCGCGATGGCAGCGTTCTTACAAGAAGGGACCGAGGCGCGTATTCCGCGTCGTGGAGAGATCGGCTTGACCTCAGAGGAGATTGCGCAATTCGAAGATGTGGGGTATGTCATGAGTGGAAGTCGGCATCGCAGGATGAATGCCGTGCGGATAAGAAAAGAAAACCAGGTTATTAGTGCGGAGGAGAAGAGAGGTATTTTGAAGTTGCAAAAGGAAGAGAGGACAAGGAGGGAGGCGATCTTAAGGGAGGAATTCAGTGAGTTGGTCAACGAGAGGCTGAAAGGTGTTCCCTCGGAGGTCCGGCCAAAACAGTGACTTTGTGAATTCGCAGGTCATCCTCGTCTGAGGTGCCACAAGAACATTTTTCATTTACCAACAAGTTATAGGGAAGGGTTTGAAGTAAGTTGGAGATGGTAGAAGTCTGTACGATATTGACTCAAAGTCGAACGATAATTGGACTACAGTACATGTACAGGTGTAACATTCCCTTTCACCGCTGGCAGCAGACGTTACAAGTCAGATTTTTACACATAACCACACATACCGACATTCTAGTCGTGCGTCGTGGTCATGGATACCTATATAAATCCCGATGGCGACGGCACACATAGATTATGTGGCAGACTTGTAACGTCTCCTGCCAGCGGTGTTTGTGATAGCAAACAAATCGTGGCTTACGGAAAAGGTGTCAAAAAATGGGCTAGTCGACGCACTGTCCGCTAAGACGTGGGCCGAGAGAAAACCAGGAGGTAACGGTACGGCACAACCGTGAAAAGAAGAAAAAAAGGTATGATACAATCTCAGAAAACAGGACGTACTAAGAGTACAGACACTTTACCCTGATGAAGGAGGGTTGAGGAGGGAATCGTAATCGTCGAGAGACACCCCAGTAGCTTCAAGCATGAATGTACTGGCGGAGGTCAGGGCTTGCACGCACGGGGCATGAGAATCAAGATAACGTACGGGTATGAGACGAAGAGTGTTGGAAGCGGTAATGATAACCGTTGCGAGGTTTGATAGCGACCATGGGAGCAAACTCCCAGAAAGCCTTAATCTCTTTATTCAGTTCCTGCTGATGGCCGCTGATGTACCCATTCGCGAGCGATTCGAAGGCGAAGCACGCCAAAGTGCTGCTCTCACATTGGTGGCGTCGAAAAGGCGCCTGGCCTGCTCTAAGCGGAGAACAGCAAAATGGTTCTGTACCAGTGCCCGTACCTTCCAAGTCTTGAATGTGACGAAGTGGCGGTCGTTTAAGTTCAGATCATTGGGCTGGCCCTCCCTCCAAAGTAAGACGAGCGAGCCACCAGAATGCATAGAATCACGGAAGTACGCGATCATTGATTGCCTCCACCTCGAGCGTCACCACGTCCCGTTTTACCATTCTTTCGAAATCCTCTGGATCCCGGGTGTACTGTAAAATATCACGCGGACAAGGGCCAACGTTCTCACCGAGTTCCCCGACTCCGTTGGGAGACTTGTAGCGATCGCTCTGCTCTTCCGATAAAGAGATGAAATGGGGCATAGACATGCTAAATGAGAGTCACGATCGTATAAAAAGTCGATGCTGACCGCTTACAATAAACGCAGTTCCTCCCTGGACCAAGGATTCATTACCCACCGCAAAACATGCATTTGCTTCCTCCGTCACTTGTATTTTTCCTTCCCTGGAGAGGCTGTTAGGATGACGAAAAACTTCGGTTAGACTAACCTGGACGATTCGGGCCTTTTTTCGAAGTCAGCGTCGATGAGCGACCGAGCCCGCGAGGTGGGGACGGCAAAGTCGTGGGGCGTAACTTTGGTCTTTTCTTTCCATCTGATCTCACCTTCGTCGAACAGATACGAAATGCTACCGGATGCTGCAAACAGTACGGGTTTCCCTTCGGTCATGCGTTGCAGGAGCGTGTAGACGGCAAAGTAGGACTTGCCTGCGGAAAGTCAGTCAAAGTCCACAAAGATGCCCAGGGCAGGGGTCACCTATTCCAGGCTCGCCGGTCACAACAACACCAGACCTCTGGGACGTGAAGAAATTACAAAGGCGGCGATACATGGCATCGTATTCGTCTCGCACGATTACCCAGCCCTTCGAGGAATACAGAAGGCCCAACTCCGTCCATATCGTGTCACCTCCGACTTGGATGGCACGTTTTTCTGACAATTGGTTTGCCGCGCCATGAGGTGGTGCAGTCGCCGCGAGAAGGGCGCGCTTCCCGTCCTAGAGCGGTCCCCACCATTTTTTTTATAGAACTGCCCCCATTGGTCCCGAGGCTGGCGGTCGGAAGAATACAGGATTGTTGGCCATCCTTTGTGGCATCGAAGCTATGGAGCATTGAGGTAATGTGCGGACAGTGGGTGGATAGAAGCCGCTTACGTCGACTTTCTGTTTCTTGGGAGAAGGAGCGACCGGCGGTGTGGGAGGGAACGAGTCCTCTTAGATGTCATTGAATAGGGGGGACTTGAGGGAGAGGTTCTGACGACGACACTGTCTCACCAGGCCCTCTATGGACGAGTCTACACCCATAGCGGGACCCTTTTAATCTTTTATCTATTCGTCACTTCGCAGCGGGGTGGTGTTTGGCGTCTTGCGGCCCTAAAGCAATCCCGCTCCTTCCCTCCTCCAAAACACTCGGCTCATCCTCTCCAAGCCGCATCTCTAGTCCTTGGTGGCCTCTCGTGTGTAGAGATTGCTCTGCGTGTGTAATTCCGAGCAACCCCGAGAAAATGTTCGGGCGTCAGTCCGGGGAAAGGACCCCAGCATATGCGGTGTGAGGTCGGATCCAAAATCGCCAAATTATTTTTGGCCCGAAATATCAGCATCGGGATCCAGTTGCGCAAATGGTCCCATGTTCCAGACGACCTGTGGATCCGACATATTACATCGTCATTTCTATCGGCACTGTGGATCTGATATATTAGAGGCAAACACCATGGATCTGACCTCTCGAAAGGTCACTTCTATCAGCATGGAGTACGTACTATAATCATTTCATGAGGTGGTAATACGAGGTCGGTTTCAAAATTGAGACATAAACAGTGGACGACCTCAAGAATCAGAGTCACTATCAGTATTGGGCTCGGAATCCGAGTTGTTCACCAATTGTTCAGTCCTGGCGGTGGCAACAATGACAGGTTCATGAATGCTTCATCCTTGTTCCTCTTGAGGTCCTTGATGCTTGTCTAAGGGCCTCAGCAATAGTCAGAAATATACGAGCTTGGATCTGACCTCATGACCGACGGCCGATTCTAGACAAAAACCTGATCAAACCTTAGTCAATTTTCGCCCTTTCTATTATCCCGACATACGAGCCATTTGTGACGACGCACCCGCATTTGCCGGGGTCCTCCGGGGGAGCGGCCAACCACGCCGCGGGATTTAGACTGCGTGAGGCGGACACCAATGCTGATGTGTGGCTTGAGCTGGAAGAACAAATGATGTATAACGTAGTTATTGACGAGCATGGTCAACCCACAGGAGAGCCTATAATCTGGTCTAAAGGCGGCGCAATGAAGACTGAGACTTTCTTGTCTATAAGTCTTTACTTGGTAACAAGCTACCTGAGGATGACAGTCAGACTGACTTTCATAATAAATAGTCCCAATGGTTCCCCTGTTTCGGTGTTAGCGTTCGCCGGGAGGCTTTGGACAGTCGTGCTGCTGTCTGGCCAAGCTGGATGTGAAGACCGCCGTCTGCATTTCAGATAGGGGCAAATAATGACTAGATCCGGGTTGTTTGGCATTTGCGTGGCTGACGGATTCGGGAGTCGTTTCTCACCGTCAGAATCACCGAAAATCCTCCCGTTCATCGTCGCCTCCACTTTGTTATCTGTCTAAATGGTGAGAATCAGACTCTGCGTGGTTTTGTACAACCGTCCCTGTGACTTTTGCTCTCTTAAAGACCCATTCCGGGGTGGATGGGGCACCACGGTGTCAGATGACGATCGAACATGTAACTGACAAACTTCTTGCATAGGCTTCGTTTGAACTCGCCTCAACATACGCTGCCCTTATCCTTGCCGATGATGGCATTGAAATCACCGTATTTCGCCCCTCTATAGCATCATTATCTTACTCATAGTGCTCCAGTCCGACAAGATCATTACTCTAACTAACGCCGCCGGTGTTGAGCTCGAACCAATCTGGGCGACCCTCCTCGCCAAAGCACTAGAAGGAAAGAACGTGAAAGACCTTCTCTCAAATGTCGGGTCGGGCGGAGGTGCCCCGGCAGTGGGTGGTGCGCCTACCGCTGGTGGTGGTGGTGGTGCTGCTGCTGCCGAGGCACCGAAGGAGGAGGAAAAGAAAGAAGAGGAGAAAGAAGAGTCGGACGACGATATGGTTCGTGTCAACTTGACTGATTCTTGCGCTCTCGATACTGAAGGGTTTCGCAGGGCTTTGGTCTTTTCGATTAATTTGCCTCGATACATGTTACACCTCATCCTCCCCCATTTACCTTTTCACGTCGTTTCCTCGCTGTATGATTACGGCACTCTCCAAAATCCAAAAAGAACATACAGGCTCTCGTTCTCGACCACTTACTGCCTAGTTGACATCACAAAAGCGACAGTGTCATCTCCTCAAGGACCAGCGCGTTTGTTAGTTCCGACAGTCCAACAAGGGAGATGTGCAATTTACACCTGCCCTCTTTTATGATTAGGGTGGTCTGAACACATTACGTTGACATCTTGCATTCCACGAAAGGCATCGCAATTTTGCACCGTTATTATCGCAGGGTACTCAGGGATGTTTTCAGTCATTCTGTGGTAGGGGCTGCGGAACGGTTTGCAATTCACAGCGGAGACTGTTGCATGATAGGAATGGTATTCGGCCTTTGGCGATGCTAAAACGCTAACAGACCCGAGATCTCAGGGAGAGGAAGGACATGTACGACCAGGTCATCGGGGCAGTTGCTGGAATCCTGCACGATCTAGGCTATGCGGGAGCTAAGTCAGATAATCGAGTAGGAGTTCTGCATTTTTGAGGACCTTCGTGCTTGAATGTTGATGAACCGTATTTCAGCGCTCTTATCATAGTATTCGACAGTACTTTAAAGCACGTCGCAAGCCTCTTAATCAGTCCGAGTATTCCAGTTAATCCAGATCCGCGCCTGGAAGAGGGCGCGGAGAGCTTCGCGTCTTTGAGTTTATTGGAACTGACTGGGTTCTTCCTCGACTGTTCATGAACGGAACTCTGCGACAGCAATTGCTAGGATAATTGGCCAGATAGCGGTGTATGTGGGTGTAAAATAAAAATAAAACTCTTACCAAAAAAGGAAAGGACCCCGGTCAAAATGGGTGGGTGCGCTGCCACACATCGACACACCGGTTTCTCGCTTAGATCATGGACCTCTCGTCTAGATTATGATTCAACCTCGCATGGATCTCGGCTCCTCGCGGAATACTCGCTTAGATATGGATCCTGTCAGCCCGTTTCCAGGCACCGGGTCACATCGAGGTGATCAACATTTGATTGACAGCGTCCCATCCGTCTGCGCAGCTTTTGTCCAACCGCTTCGGATTCCGTCCCTTGCACCCCACCTCCTCACAGTCTCGGCACTTGTTTTTGCAGTTACTGACCTTTTGTCTCCCCGAACACGTTGGTAGGGCACATTTGCGGCATGTGCGACTTTTTCGGCTCTGCTTTACAGGTTTAGATCGGACCAGGGCATCTTTGACCCGTTGTCGGGACAGCAACTCAATGTTCCCTCGATAAGTATGGTAGAGGGCCGACGGCGATGGTTGCGCGGGGGATCTTGGATGAGAGATGGTGGGAACGTTGGGTACCATTGATGGTGAGTGCATCGCTGGGCTTTCTGCGCATGAACGCGAAATATCATTGGCTTGCAAGACAGGTTGTTGCCGCCACGGAACAGTGGCCAACGATGCACCCAATTCCATGCAGGAGGTCTGATGCGTGTTACAATGGGGTCCTGGTGTTGGTATGGGTGCAGTGGTGGATGCCGAAGCAGTACATGCAGCAGGATGGGCAACATGGCTGCGGGCGACGATCGGAAGCAAACCCCGTGTTACGGTGCGAGTGTTTAGAGGCTGTTCAGGAACTGGTGGGGCATTTTCGGAGCGTCGAGGATCATATATGAGCTGGGCGAGTGGTTTTCGAGCGGTGGACGAAAGTGACAAGGCCTCTTTGACATGCAGGTTTGATTTCCATTTTGTGTAGTAGACTTGCAGCTGCTCGACCAGCTGTGTTGAATTGTTATCTGTAAATACTAAAAAGATGGACAGTCGACTCATACCTTGTACGAGATATCATGGGATTCGTCGGCCTTGGCATTCCAGACCTTGATGGCCTCCCTCCATCGAGGTTCCCCATTCCGTGGATTGAAGGATGGATGGCTGTTCATCAATTCACGGAATAGCTATTGCTCGGAATGGGAATGGACTGGCAATATAGCCTTGCGCGTCCCCTGCATAGAAGCCAAGAAATGATGCTTTCGTCCATCATCCACCATGACATCATACCCAGCCATGTCGCTCGAGGCGCGGATTTCGTCAGGAATCGGTAGCACCCCGAGGACTTCATTTGTGGGAATATATAGATTCCCGTTGACCCAGCCAGAGATCTGTGCAGGATCAATGAGTACGTCCTGAAGACTGACAAGATGTTCTTGAATCTCGTTGATCAGCCAGGTTGAAAAACGTCCACAATATCGTTGGCCTGTGGTATTGAAGGACCCCGTCTGTAAAAATACAGAAGTTGATTAAATATCTCGTTCTGGCAATGCAGCTCATGTGCATGATGGAGAAGCTCACCACAAGATTGTGCCAAAGGACATAGTCAGTCGGAATTGATTGCACATGACGAATCGATGCGCCGAACTTCGGTAAGCGCGAACGGATATGGGTGTGAACACCCCCTTCAGTTGAGTTAGTTCCCTGTGCACAGTGGTACAATGGAAGCCCTCCTGCTTTGGCATCCAATCCGACAACTGTGTACAATGCAATACCAGGAGGGTCAGACACATAGCCATTTCGGATGAGATCCAAAACATGCTTCGCAGTCTTCCAGTTGTCAGGAGTGAAAAGTGGCTTCTGCGAATCAGGATCACCAGGGGTCCATATGTACGGAACACCTGGGCAACAAGGGGATACAGGATTTTCGGTGGAGGAATGATGTGTTTACAGTGATGTCGCAGCCACTCTGGATTGGAGTTTCGAAGTGCCTCATAGGTGCGTGGTGGGTTCTGCACAGAACCCCATGCATTGATCCTGGCCCGATCAGTCTTGTCTGGAATGAATATAGCATCTCGGAGCTCCCGGGTAAACTGTGCGCGGATTCCACGTTTTGCAGAGATGTAGAACATATGGAAAATGTGCCATGGATCCTTCAAAACACGGCTGTGAATTGTTGGATCCCAGGAATCAGGATTGGGACCAAGGATAGCATCGCCGAGAGCTGCACTCGCAGGATCAGGATGCCGCAAAGCATCTGAAAGAACAGGTCCAGAAAGGTCTGAGTTGAGAAGATCTCCTATTGAAGCAAACTCTTGTTCATCTTCATCAGGAACCAGAGCTGGAACAGGTGCTGTACTTGAACCTTGAGCATGTGGGATGGTTGGAGGGGGTACAGTCGGAATTGCTGTGGGATCAAAGGTTCGAAGATGGCTCTTCAAGCAGACAACGGAGAATGGTGGTGGCCCAAAGCTCTCCAATGAGTGGTCTTTGTGAGTCTTGATTTTTGCACCAGGTACGAGGACCTTCAAAATATCAATGACAGTTCTTGTACGAGTAACATTAATATCATCATAGCGGCAGGCTGTCAGATGTATTGAGATTTGACCTTCAGCAATAACAGTCATGTTGTCAGCACTGAGCAGCAGAACAGGGATGAAGGGATGAAGAGAGTCAGGAAGGAGCTTGGGGCAGTCCAGCTTTGAGAGCTCCCGATAGACCAGCAAAGACACCACAGCATCCTTCGCTGCATAGAGCTTTTGTTCAGAAGTAAGATTCTTGTCCTCCCAGGCTTGGCTAATGCGTTCCGAGACATTCTTGTTAAGCCGCTTGGTCAACACAGCTGCGCACAGGTCTGTGAGGCCACACTTCGACACATTGGAAACCACACGGCGCTCCTTTGCATATTTTGCCAGGTCAAGGCCATCAACAAAGGCATTTGGTGAATGGCATGCATTTCGGAGATAGTTCAGATCAGCGTCAACAAGGCGACCGGCCTTCAAGATGCGTGGGTGGGCAAGGAGCAGCATGAGGTGGTGTGGAAGCTTGCCGCTGGCCAGAAGTTCGCTGACCTTCAAGAAAAATGAGACCGTAGCACTACAACAGTTACCAAATGGTGCATACCTGGAATATGTACACGCGGCTCTGGTACGCAATCTGAATTATCGCCGTCTTTCCACGCCGCTGTACCCTTCCAGTTGGTCCAAGTTCAACATTCCATTCGCAGTCAAACCCAATGACTATAGATCCATCGTGGTCAGGAACATCGTGAAGAATGGTGGAGGCTGCGTTATTGATGGATGAGACAGTGTCCATAACAAAAATATTACTTTTGAACTCATCCGGAAGCCCGAATGCCTCCAGGTGACCGTACTTTTCGACAGGTCAACACCTTCTCGCAGAGAGGGAAACGAGTTCTCGAGGAACTGCTTGTCACCCATATTATCGGTGTAGAAGAGGCCAGGCTGAGAATGTCCATAGCGCTTGAGAGACTCCCCCATCCGCTTCAGGGAAAGTTCGAACTGCGAATGAGATTTGGTCGCAACAAAGTTGCACAGCCGAATCTGCCCAATCTCATTTGTGACGGTCAACAGACCAGTAAACACCTGCTCGCCCTCCACGCGTGCAATGTGCTTCGTGATCTGGAATGCCTTCCGTAAGATATGGGCAGAGAATGTCAAAATGCCAACATACCTTGTGACTGTGGTCAATCGCACATATGGCACCACTGAGCATTGCCACATGCTCAAGTCTAAGAGATGCAATATACTGGAGATACTGGAGGTGTTGCTCGTCATGGTGTAAAAGGTGTTGAACTCGAAGAGCATCAGCAAACTGTTTCGATCCCATGCCGTGCTGGAAACACAACCTCATAAACGAAAAGAGTGACTTTGAGATTCCGCTTCGGTGACTGAGGTTTGCGGGAAACTCGGCCGCGAGAGCAGGTGGAAGAACGGCGAGGATCTGTCAATCCCAGCTCTGGAAGGTGACTGTCTTCTTCCGAGTCTTTGGATTATGACAGTGAGAACAGCGGTAGCGATAGATACCCAAGAATCCAGAAGACACATGTGGTGTCGACACACCGGCGGGGCCGGAGGACATTTCCAGGTCGCTGGAGTAGCCGATGGCAGTTGGGACACGGGATCTCGTCACACAATGCTTTGGGGTCCCAAAAACAAACCGCGGGTTGTTGAGGAGCTGCGGAGACACCTTCGACAGTAGAAAGTAATTGGACTTTTGAGGGAACCAAAATGATTGAAGCTCTGCATACAACGGGGGCAGGCCATTCTTATCGCGGCGTTTCGGATCAGCCTCAGCGACACGAGCTGTGAATGCCTCGTGAAGCCATGTTGGCATTAGACGTGGTGAATATTCCCCCCCACTGCCCACCTCATCCTCGTCACCATCGTCGTCGCCGTCAATGTCATCCCCTCCAACTCCATCTCCAGATACCCCAACGTCCTCCTCCTCCTCCTCCTCATCCCGGATCTCCACCACCCGCTGCGGGTCCTCCTCTGCGATGATATGCCTAAAATGCAGAGGTGCTGCGGTCGACGTGGTTGGCCGACGATCTGCCAAGTTTTCCTGGCCATGAGCAGTGGATCGTGCCTGGCTGTAGGGTGGGTTGGTGGACTGCAGGAACAGGGGAGTCGTTGCGGGCCTTGGCGTACTGGGGGAGTGCAGGGGTAGATGGCAGTGCATGTCCTTGCGTCGGGTGTGGCCATCCTCTACAGCAGTATTGTGGACAGCCACACGTCCCACATCGCCCGTGGGTGAGCTCACAGGGCCAGCGTGCTCTGCTCCCTCACATTCACCGGCCATGGGGAGTGACAGGTCTCTGTGCTGTTGACAAGGGTCAGAATGTCGATGAGGAAGAGCTGAGAATGTCGATGTACCGAACGTAGCATGTCAAAATCTGCAGCTCCCAACTGGGGGCTCATCCCATGCACCAGCTATGCAAGGGGGATGCCACGAAGTCAGCCAAATGTGGGACTACTGGGATTGATGCAGAACCCACCATTCTGCCGAATTCTACAGAGACCACGGGGCCCTCATTGATCTTCCGAGTCCTTGGACGCCCTCGGGGTCGCTTGGGTTCATCGTCCTGGAACTCGCCTGACTCGCCTGCTTTCTGTTTGTGTCCGGTTCCTCGTGGGCGGCCGCGGGGACGTCGGGCGACATTCCAGGTGTGAGGGTGATTGGCGTGGGGGTTGTTGTAGCACAGCGCGACGCCAGTGCTGAATGCAAGCCTGCAGGCAAACAGCATGTGATGTTATCAAATGAAGTGCTGGCGAGATAGATGAACTGGTTTGCTTACACCGCTGGCAGGAGACGTTACAAGACGGACTTGTAGCCTAAACCATAGCCAAACACATGATCAGATCGTGTGATTTTTGGCGGTGTATCCATGACGACCGCAGGTGATCAGATTATGGTTATCTATACAGGTATGTGTACAAGTCTGACTTGTAATGTTTCCTGCCAGCGGTGTTACCGAAAACTGTGTTATCTCCAACAGGAGGAGGATTCTCGGTAGTAACCTTATCAGAACCTCCCCTTTTCGAGCATTGATCAGCGAACACACACGCAGATGTCAAGGGCTTACCTGCCGTGAGACAGGGCATCTGTTTCAGCAGCGTCGAGTGCCTGCTGAGCTTCAGGGGTGATCTCATCCACCCACATCGAGTCAAAGTCTTCTTCGTCGAACATCGTCGCGTCGTAGAAGCTGTCCACGAGCGTCGTGCTCAGCTGGGGAAGGGCACGGTGGTGCGTGTCGCAGGCGGTTCGATTACCTAATCCTATTTTCAAACTCAGTATTCCGGTATCCGGTATTCCCCACACACATGACTAACCAGCCCACCTGATGTACCTATAATAGCCCTCTAATTAGAGGCACATGTGATATACACATGCACCTCTAATTAGAGTCGATTCAGTTTGTTTCCCCCAAACTCGATTAATTGCTCGACAAAAGACGTCGGCACTTAGAGAAATTCTCTTATTGCCTTCGGAAGTTCCCACCGTCATCCATCAGAGCCTCCATCAACCCTTACTGTCACCTTCATCGCCATCAACGTCTATCAAGATGGTTCGGTTACCGTCCCTTGGCTGCTTCCGCGCCACGTCCTGCCCTCCCTCTGCTCTGCCTGAGCAGTGTTCCCGACTCTGAGCGGGGGAACCTCAGTACAGGACCCTGTCCCTCGGACCTGTCATCCACCCATCAACCTTAGGACCCTGTATCACAGCCACATTGTCGTCCAGCCGCTTGTCATGCTCATCGCCGCCACCACTGCCTGTGCCTGTGCCCGTGCCCTGATCACTGTTCATCACTGTGGGCTTTCTGAAAAAACTCATCTCAGCCGATGGGCCACCACAACTTCTGTCAATGTGCCCTGCCCTGCAAGGTGCGCTGTCACTACACATTGCGTGCCCACCACCCCCCCAGGATGACACGCAGGTCATTGGTCGGCTGCTTGGCAATTGCATCATGATTCTGGATGCTCTCACACCCACCATCAGGCTCCACTGACACCATGCAATCATGGCATCTTAGCAGCTGCCAATCAATGGAATTGCAGGCTATTGGTACCGCCAGTGGTCATACTGTACTTCCTCTGGGTTGCTACATCTCATTTTCCACTGCCATGGTCCACCCCTGTCATCATCACTGCCTCTGGAGCCTGTCTATTGAGGTGTGTCGTTTCCCTCCCTATCCACTAACATGAACGAGTGACAGGACACTTGTAATCAAACCCTGAGTGATCATGGGGTGCATTCCTTCATACTCTCACAGACTCTATCACTGTTGACACGCTGACATCCAGTGTTGTTCCTCGCCACCACCACTGCTTCTGAAGCCCGCCCATTGGCAGGCAGCATTCCCCTCTCTATTCACTGACATGGGTGGACGACTGGTCCTCTCTGGAGCTTGTATATTGAGAGGTGCGTTGTTTCCCTCCCTATCCCCAAACATGAATGAACAATGGTGTCAGGCAATGGACACTTGTGATCAAAACCCTGAGTGACTGTAGGGGGTGTGTTCTTCCATTCTTTCATGGACTTTATCACTGACTCACTGATGACATGCCAGCATCTGGCATTGTTCCTGGCCCTCAACTTCCATCATCACCACTGCCTCTGAAGCCTGTCCATTGGCACCCAGCATTGCCCTCTCTATCCACTGGCGTGGGCGAGCAACTCCCCATCTGTGGACTGTCTATTGAGGTGCATCGTTTCCCTCCCTATCTGCCAACACAGATGTGTGATGGGGACAAGACAGATGGATGGCATCAGGTGATGGGATACTTGCAAACAAACACCAAGAGACCATGGGGCGTGTTCATTCATTCTCTCATGGACCCTATCACTGGCTCACCGCTGACATGCCGACATCCAGCTTCATTCCCAGCCCCATCTTCTATCACCCTACCACCTCTGAAGCCTATATATTGGGAGGCATCATTGCCCTCTCTTATCACTGGCATGGGCGAGTGGCTGGGTCTCTGGCAGGCTGTCTATTGAGTGACGGAGACAGTCAGATGACAGGACCCTTGTGAATAAACTCCAAGAGACTGTGGGGTGCATTCTTTCATTCTCTCATAGACCCTTTCACTGACTTACTGCTGACACGCCGACATTTAGCCTCATCTTCCATCCCTCCCACCGCCTCTGAAGCCCATCTATTGGGAGGCGTCATTGCCCTCTCTCTATTCACCAGCATAGGCGAGTGACTGGGACAGGATGGCAGTGTCAAGCGGTGGGGTGCTTGCAGGCAAGACCCTGGAATCTCTAGACAACAAGACTCTGAGAGATGGTGTGTTCATGCATTCTCTCACGTTTCCTGTCACTGACATCCAGCAGCATTTTTACCCCGTCCTTAACC
>Ga0307516_10004004_pt1 | contig 18484 bp, 31 predicted proteins | sample 19_EM_MG_FD_203310 | JGI IMG/M metagenome (GOLD analysis project Ga0307516, IMG submission 203310) | Populus trichocarpa ectomycorrhiza microbial communities from riparian zone in the Pacific Northwest, United States - 19_EM | ecosystem: Host-associated > Plants > Roots > Unclassified | place... | reverse complement strand
GGTTGTTTTTGCCCCCCCCCCCCCCCCCCCCCCCGGCCCTCCGCCCGGGCCTGGCCTGGCCCACGAGAGTAGCGCAGCAAGGAAATAGCAGATGGAAGGACAAAAGAAAACCACCTCCTTGATCCGCTTCTGCTGGGGCCATGAAGGAGCGTGGGGAAGAGCTGCAGGCGCTCCCCAGCTTCTTCAGCCCCTACCCCCTCGGCCTCCAGCCTCTTCTCCCCTCCCCCATCCAGCCCCCTTGGGCTCCCACTCCGGCGAAAACTTCGCTCTGGGCGATTCCTCAGCCGGGGTCTGGCACTCGCCTCCCCACATCCGTGGCGGAAGAGAAGTCCAGGACCGCCTGGCTGCACCTCTCGTCCGCGAAGAGCCCCCGGAGCTTGAACCGATCCTCGCTCCTCCCGGTCTCCGCCCACAGGCTCTTGTGCTAGCGCTTCCGCTGGGGGGCAGTTCCTGAAGAGGTGCTCCCGCGTCTGGGCCTTGTAGTGGCGCCACCAGCACTTGGCAGTGGGCCGGCTCTTCGTCCACTCGAGGCACTGTCCGGTGGGACAGTGGCCCGCCTTCAGCTGGTGGAACCTCGAGGCGAGCCGCTTGTTCGCGTTGGCCGGGATGAAGTCCGGCTTCCTCGCGCCTTCGGCTGTCCCAGTGCATGCTTCCTAGGGGTGACTTTGACGTCCGCCCACGCCCTCCGCTTCCTGCCACATGACGTCACGGTGGCCCAGCGCTCCACGTGGGCGGGGGACCTGCGGGGAGGCGTCTTCTCCCGTGCCGGTCGCTCGGACGCCTCCTCGCCTCAGCAGTCGACGCTCGCCTCGCGGTTCTACCAGATCAAGACGGGGCACTCTGTCCGGGCAGTACCTCAGCTGGACGAAGAACCGACCCACCCCGCAATGTTGGTGGTGCCGGTACCCGAACCAGACTCGGGAGCACCTCTTCAAGGTGTGTCCGGAGTGGAAGACCCAGCAAAAGATCCTGTGGGCAGAGGTGCGGAAGGAAACTGGGAGGTGGAAGGGATAGGCGGAAGATCCGGGACCTCCTGGCGGACGAGAGGTGCAGCCGGGCGGTACTGGACTTTCTCAATTCTACGGATGTGGGAAGGCGGGTGCCGGCTGAGGAGGACGCAGTGAGTGAGGTGTCAGAGGCGGAGCTGCGGGAGTTCTTGGGGGAGCTGGGAGCGGAGGTCGAGGAGCCGGGTGTTGGGGGGACTCCACTGTTCCTCCCCACGCCTGACTCCAGGGCGTCTGCAGGCACGGTTTAGGTGGTGGACAGGCCTTTCTTTTGTCGTTTCCTTTGTCTTTCACGTTCGCTCTCCCTTCTTTTCAATTTCCTTGGCGCGTAGTACATTTCCTCGGGACAGGCTTGGGCGGAGGGCAAAGGGGAGCTTGCAACGTGCCGCCACTGCGCGGACAGCAGACAGGAAACGGACTGTACATAATCTCGCCATGATCTGATAGGTCGCATGCGGGTAATGAATAAACAAAAAAAAAAGCCCCAGCAGTCGACGGTGGATCGAGTGAGACACCATGACGGCGTCACAGATTGTCATCGACCAGCTGAAAGACGGACGGACGGACGGACGGACCGGAGCGAGAAGATCGACCGAACGGGTTCTCATAGACGACGGGTGGTGCAGCTGCCACCCACGTGCTGCTTGCGCCGCTGCTCTGGCCCGTTAATAACGAAGCCTCTGCTGCCCGCCAGCTAGCTATCCGCCGCTGCTACCCGCCGCCGCTGGTGTTCCGCACGCCGCCATCCGAGGCCCGGCCCCGTACAGAGGCGCTTGCAGCCGTGGCGGACTCGAGAGCATCCCTCTTCCGCCACGGCTACGCGCACGGAACACGCGACATCTGCTTCCCGCCCTCTCACGGACGGAGGGAGGGAAGGGGCGATCCTCTCGCTTCCCCGTGCCAGCCGGCGTCGCACCGGCTCACCCTCCGCCGACCGCCCCTCCATCAAGCCGGGCTGGACGGAGGACCACATGCGAGGGCGGGAGGGGGTATACGCCGACACGGCCGGGCTGCCGACATGCCTGCGCACATTCCTGCACACGTCACATTCCATCCCCGCCCCTCGCTCGCTCGCCCAGCATGCCGCGCGCTGCGCCGATGCAGAGAGCACGGACGCGGGCGCGGACGCAGACACCGACACCGACACCGACGCAGACGGAACGTCGCACGAGAAGACGGCCGCGAGGCACCGCGACAGAGGCGGAACCAGCGAGCTCTTGCAACGGCCGTCCTTGGCGCTCGCCGCAACTGCGCACCCCGTGCGGCGCGGCAACAGCTGGACGACACATGCGTGGGGCGCGAAGGGAGGCAACGGCCGGACGACAGCGGCGCTGGGCGCGGAGGAAGGCGCGGAGCTGGCGGCGGCGAGTCTGCGCGAGAGATATCTATGCAGATACCGAAGGGAGCGGTGGGACGTCTGACACGCGTTGGTTGACAGGTGGAGCGCTGCTTTCCTGCTGTCCGCCCTGTGCCAACTGCAGACCATCGACATCCACAGCGAGCGTTCGAGTGGGCGGCGCGGAGACGGGGCGCCGCTCCCTGGGCGACGGTGCGACGGCGGATGGTCCGCCCATCTATCCGACACACCCCCTCGTCGCAGTCGCCGGCGTGCATGCCGGAGAAGGAGGGCTGGAAGGGGTGGCCCGGAGACCGCCCCCCAAAGCGGATACCTGCCGAGCGAGAAACCGCCCCCACCCACAGTCGTTGCGCGGCTGCGACAGAATACATCCAGATACCACAGTCGCTTTTCCGAAGATCCATCGGGCAGACTGCGTAGATAGCGGGAGGAGGAGGAGAGCGACGACGAGTTTCGCGATCTCGCGTGGGCCCGGCTCATTTCGCAGGTGCGTGGCTTCGCAGAGCAGATGCCTCCTCTAGCCGTGTAACATCTGCGGGTCGATTCAATATAGAGCACCCCTCAGAAACAAATGGAGGAACAAAAGCCGAGTACACACCAGGAGGAGCTGAGCGAGAAAGGACATGGACGAGAACGATGGTGGAAGGTGTGTGGCGGAGAAACCTCGGATGGGATGTGGACACCAGAAACCCTGGCCCTCCTCATCTGGACAGAAGCTTGGCCCCGAAACCTGTTGACATTCGCACAGTTCCGGGTACCTCGAGACGATAGATGGACGGATGGCATATTGCGGGGAACCAGATAGGATTAGTGGTGACGGCCATATAACCTGTGTCTCATTCCCGCTCTTCTTCTGGTTTTTTTTTCTTTGATTTTTTTTTTTTTTTTTTTTTTTTGTTGTCTTCTATCTGCGCACAATTGGTTGGTTGGGTCCAGTCCATTCCAGCCTCGACGAAACTCCCAAAGCGACGACATTCCATTCCCTCCGGAGTGCGAATAAATAAGCATTCCTATCCTGCCTCTGCCCCACTTCCTCCTCCTCCTCCTCCTCCTCCTCCTCCTCCTCCTCCCTTCATCCTCCCCTTCCCCCTCCTCTGTGGACTCGACGGTATCCAGTCCTTAGATACGAATCGGTGACAATGGGCACCGACGAGAAGTTCGCGCCCGCCGCCGACGCGGATCCGGAGCACGCTTCGGCACTAAAATACGATGAGAGCACCATGTACACTGGGACCCTAGACTCGAACGAGTACGGGACGCTGAAGCGGGAGTGCGTTGCCCCTCCCCCTCCCCACATGGGTCACCCGGAGTCCTATATTGACCGTGCGTAAAAAAAAAAGGTTGAAGAGTCGGCATGTGCAGTTCATCGCCATCGGCGGAATGATCGGTGCGTATATTCTTATATATACATACATATGATTCCGCGGTATAGTGAAAATGCCCTTCCGTGCGGCGTGCTGAACGGGTGTTGGCAGGTACTGGCTTGTTCCTCGGAACCGGCGCTGCCTTGGAGAGAGCGGGCCCCTTGTCGGTTTTTTTGGCGTTTACGATCGTGGGTATGGTCTTCGACTCCGGAGCGGCGCGAACGAAGGATCGCCCGGAACTAACTGCAGCTGTCTGCAGGGACGGTCGTCTTCGCTATGGTTCAGAGCTTGGGCGAGATCGTGACTTGGCTGCCCATCAGCGGTGGATTGACCGTGTATGCTTACCGCTATGCCGACCCGGCCCTCGGCTTCGCGATGGGATGGAACTATGCGTTGAGCGCGGGCGTGGTGCTGTGTGCCGAGATCTCGGCAGCATCGGTACGAGTTTTGGCTTGTGTTTCCATCCGATCAGGATCGCGACTGATGACTTTCAGGTCATCATAGGATACTGGGACACTACTGTACACGTCGGAGTCTGGATAGCGATCATTTTGGTCGTCATTATAGCTTTGAACAGCTTCGTCGTCGGTGGATACGGAGAAGCAGAGTTCATCTTTGCCAGTACGCTTTCCGATCGGGTCCGCTGGATGGGCACCGAATCGAACTGACCGCGTGCTCTCTCCAGGCTTCAAGATCGTAACCATCATCGGACTGCTCATCCTGGCGTTGATCCTTGATCTTGGTGGAGGCCCGTGAGTCGAATCCAGTCGCCATCACGCCGCGAATACTGATGCTCTGACACCAGTGACCGGGACCTCAAAGGCTTCCGGTACTGGAAGAATCCAGGCGCCATGAAGCCCTACGTGCTCGAGGGAGACAGAGGAAAGTTTTGCGGGTTCCTGAAGAGTTTCGTCAATGCTGTCTTCTCGTTCTTGGGAGCTGAGGTTATCGCCGTGGCTGCCTGGTCAGTCTCCTTCTCCCTCCGCAGTTTAGCGTTCTTACTGACATTCTCCGACCGCTAACAGCGAAACGAAGTAATTCTCCTGGACTCAGCTGCACTTGGTGTTTTGGCTTACATGCGGCAACAGGCACCCTCGCAGGAACATTCCGAAGGCAGTTCGGCGTGAGTACCTGTTATCCGGCGCTGCGATAGTCCACTGACGCTGACCCGCTACCTACTCGCAGGGACCTTCTGGCGGTACGAACCACAGCCAAGCATCCATGAGGCACAGCTGACGGGCAGATAGCATCCTCTTCTTCTACGTCTTTGGAGTCCTCGCCATCGGCGTGCTTGTTCCTTACGACGACCCCAGTCTCAAAGCGGCGCTCGTTACGGGAGCAAAGGGCGCTGCCGGATCGCCCTGGGTCATCGCAATCCAGAATGCGGGCATTCAAGGCCTTCCACACATCATCAATGCGGTTATCCTGAGTTCCGCGTCAGTAGCGCTCTTCTTTTTGGCCGCAGGTAGAGGACTGACACGGAAGTTTTAAAGCTGGTCTTGCGGTAACTCTTTTGCATATGCCGGAAGCCGAAACCTTTACGCATTGGGTATGTGGCTCGCGTTGTTAATGGAGGGGGCATTCGAACTAATGGCTATCACAGCAATCTCTGGAAGTGCACCCAAAATCTTCGCCAAATGCACCAAGCGCGGGATCCCACTCTACGCGGTCATGACCGTCTGCGCATTTGGCCTGCTCTCCTTCCTGAACGTTGGCCGAAGCAGCACGGTGGTTTTCAGCTGGTTCGTTAGCATTGTAAGTGGTGCACACCTCCGATTCCTGCACAACGCCGAGCTGATTTTCCTCGCAGACCACGGTCAGCGGCCTCTTCAACTGGCTTACACTCGGCATCTCGTACATCCGCTTCAGCAAGGGTCTCGCAGTTCAGGGCATCTCCCGCGATCAGCTGCCATTCCAGGGATACTTCCAGCCATATGCCGCGTACTATACCGTAGGAATGAGCACCTTCTTCATCCTCATTACCGGCTTCGACGTATTCCTCCCCGGGAATTTCTCTGCTTCGGGCTTCTTCTCGGCGTATAGCGGAATATTGCTGTTCGCAATTCCATAGTAAGTTGCAGTGTTCGCTGGAGCAGACGCATCGAACTGACGACGTCCGAACAGCATCTTCCACAAGCTGTACCACAACCAACCGATGGTTCCGTACGGCGAGATGGATTTCTTTACCGGCAAGGCGGAGGTCGACAGAGACGAGCTCGAGAACATAGCACCGGAGCCGAAGAATCTCTGGGAAAGTACGAGATGACATCCCCCTCCCCCCTCCCCCAGAGGGGCCGATGCAGAGTACGCCGTGCTAACCTCGCTTCACAGAGATCTGGTTTGCGATCGCGTAATTGTGGAAGGGAGAGGATGGATGGGATTTGGGGGTAGATAGTGTGTAGGATGCAAGGATCTTGTAGCAGACGTTCAGTTCAACATTCAACATGAACGGATGGCTGTAGGAGTCAATTTGTAAACTCGCAACCGTCTGCAATGATCCACGATCACATCTCACGCGCGCGAGGAAGCCAGCCGGACGCATCTGCGTGTACGGCGGCCTGTAGCGACAAATCCTCCAAACAATCAAATCGTATTTCTTGCACACCATAACTGCAACCGACAAGAACGAGGGCGGCAGTCATTAACTACCAAAGTCCGAATAGAAGAAAAAAGGGGTGTGGCATCCAGCAATCCGCGAGTGAGTTTTGGAACCTGTCGCAATTCCACAACCAGCGATGTGAAACCAATCAAGTTTTTTAATGGCTCTCGGGGATGATAGACAACGCCTTGGAGAAACACCTCCTTTTGTCTACTTCTCTATTGGAGCATTTGTTGTTGGGTTATTCCCGGAACGCCGATGGCGGAGGTGGTTCGCTACGCGAAACGATTTGTTGGCCAGAGGGCTCGTGTTGGGTCTTCGAAACTCAGACCGGAGCCATTCAACCTACGGCGAAAGTCTGAGGTGCCCTACTTTTTGGCCACTCTAATCTACCAAAAAAAAAAGTCAAATAGATATACCCTACTTTTGCCACTGGCAACATTTGGTGTGCTGCAGCAACTCAGTGTGCGCACCACAACTTCTATTTAACCCGTCGATCCACAGCTTCCCTGCATATCTATATATCTGCATACGATGCCCAAATCTATAGGAGCAGTGAACAGTGAAGTAAGTTTTTCCGAGCAAATCGCTATATAGTCGAATGTGCGCGTCTGCCCCGATCTCATCACAGGTTTTCTGTGATTATGACCCACATCACCACACTGTATACCTACAGCCGTGTGGAGCATTTCCTGCTGCATCTACAAGCCCACCAGCCAGCCACCGCATTCCTGCTGCCTAATTGTCCTGTCTGTGTTGCGCATCTCCTTTTCGCAACCCTCCGCTTCTTCGACCTTCGTTGGGGCACTAGCTACAGAATGGGTGGATAGTAGTAGATATCCCGGAATGTTTGGAAAAGAATTCAAAGCGCCAGCCCTTTCACATTGATACATAAGTAAGTAGTATGGGGTTCAAAGTTACGTTCGTAGATAGGGCGCCGACCAAGAGTTTGTAGTGAAGTTGTAGAATTTGTAGATACCACCTAGGCCGTGCGCTACACGTTGCATTGTTGCGCCTCACCAAAAGTTAACTACCGGTGGCAAAGGTAGGGTGGGCCAGACTGAGTGGCCAGAAAATAGGGCATTTTAGACTTTTGCCGTTCTCGAGCCGCCGTACTTATCTACCGACTCAATTAAATTCATTTTGCTGAGTGGAGTCATCCTGTTTGGCACAAGCTATTCAATGTATTGACTTGAGTAAATTCTATTAATCGAGTCGAGTCATTCGTTTTGTCACAGCCCGAGTGAGAAAGTATGCTGGACGACCGTTTTGATTATTTCTTACTCCACCACCACCACCACATCGTATGACAAGCCCAATTTAAAGGAGGAGGCTGCCAAGTATTTCAATCGGCTTTTTTTTTTAACTCTAAACTGGTACAAGGAGGTTTCTTGTTTATTGAGCTTTGTGGTCGCTGGACGGCGCTACTTTTCAACGTCAAACGGTCATCGTCGACCAGAATCTCGACCTATCACGCTCATAGATGCTTAAGATGCTCCACCAACGCACCGAGGATTGGCTCCTCCGCAAATATCGGGCTGTATGGTATCTACGATATGGTGGTGGAGTAAAGAAGTGATCAGAGCGGTCGCCCAGCACATTTTGAAGACATAGCACTTGTCCTCCAGTCGCCCTTCGGCCAGCAATTCGCTTCGCGTAGCGAACCACCTCCGCCATCGGCGTTCCGGGAATAACTCAACAACCAATGCTCCAATAGAAAAGGAGGTGATTCTCCAAGGTGTTATCTATCATCTCTGAGCGCAATTAAAAACTTGATTTAGTATTACATCGCTGGTGTTGGAATTGCGACAGGATTCAAAACCATCACTCGCAAATTGCGGGATGCCACTACGCCCTCGTTCTTGTCGGTTGCAGTTGTGTGTGCAAGAAATACGATATGATCGTTTGGCGATTATCTAGCGATTAGATAAACAAAGGATCTACCGGGGGGGATGGCGTCTGTTCCGCAGCGCTGTGTGACGGGGTTGCGGTTGCGGTTGCGGTTGCGGTGGGGGCTTTGCCAGTGTTCATGGCGGCAACGGCGATATTTTGATTTGTCATTAGTTACTCGCACACGACCTATCTAAGTATCTAGATCGTGGCGAGACGCACAGCCGGTTCCCGGCCAGTCCGCGAGTCTGCGGGGGTGGGCCCCTCCGTACTAGCCTGTCCCAAATGCAAGCATCCTCCTCATTCCCAACCCGACTCCTCTGCTTCTCTTTTCTCTCTCCCACTCTCGACGCCTCGCTCGGGACATCTTCCTCGGTCCACCCGTCGCCCCCCACCATCCGTGGCGGAAAGGATCCTTACACCCCTCCCGATCTGCTTCCTCGCCACAGCTCCCGCGGGATCTTCCGCTGGCGCTTCCCGGCGCGCGGCGGCAACGGCGTAGATGGGCAGAGCTGGCGCAGGCTGAACGGCTCGAGTGAGCTCTGCTGACGCAACCCGCCCAGCTCTGTCGCGGCGTAGCAAGTGCTATTCGAGCTGAGGGGTAGTTACCCCGCAATATCAATTTATCCATCCGTCCTATGCTCCGCTACAGAAAGAACGCAGAAATATCTGTTGAAATAAATATAGAAACAAAGTAAAAGTACTTATCCAAAGAAACATCCCGAATAATGTAGGTACATGGTGAATAATAAAAGAAATTTCTATTGTTTTTGTTTTTTTAGGGCAGCTTCAAAAAATCCAACCTAACCTCCCTCCACCCTATCACATCTAAAAATGCAGAAAACGAAAACGGAAGAAAGAACAAAGGAAACCGAAACAGAGGGGGAAGCCCCGAAATGCAAAGGCAAAAGAAAAAAGAAAAAAAAAGAAAAAAAGCAGACTCCCAAGCTGCGATCCCAAATCCAGGTCCAGAAAAGAAAGAAAGACACGGCCGCTTCCTGCTTCCCGCTTCCTGCTTCACTGGCGATGGCGGGGCGCCAACTCCATCTCGGCGCCCTGGAGACCCTCGGCGCCTTCGCTGAAGCTCTTGCGGTTCTCGAGCAGGATGACGTTCGACGGGTGTACAAAGTTGAACGGGATGACGGCGGCGGAGATGAGCGTGGCGTCGAAGATGTACAGCCAGACCTCGTTGCGCAGCAGGTAGCCGTTGCGGCCCTGGACGTACTCGATGACCCTGAAGATGCTACGGACCATGATGAAGCCGCCGCTGGCGTAGAGCACGGTCAGCATGGTCATCCAGCCGTTTCTGCCGTTGCGCTGGAGCGAGCTTGCGATCGCCGTCGGCTCGCGGTTGATGCGGAGGTGGAACATGCACAACACGGTCAGGAAACCGCCGAAGAACAGGATCTGCACGAACAGGCCGCCGAGGATCAACTTCTGGCCGAGGTTGCCCGAATCTCCGCCCTTCGCCAACATCGCGCCACCCAAGGTCTGCATCAGGAACGAGAGCACGTCGCCGGCGACGAAGAACTTTGTCAGCCATTTGATCCGGATCATCGAGTGGTGCGCCGCCTCCAGGTAGGTCATCAGCCGGCCCAGCACCATGTAGATCGACGCCGCCAGCAGCGCCGGCGCCACGAGCAGCAGGATCGCTTGGACGATGTATGGCGCCAACTTCTCCTTGTCTTTGTGCGACTGTGTCCGCGCTAGGTATCCGATCGCCTCCACTGTAGCTCGAAATTAGCGGCTGCTCTCGCGATCAGGCCGGACGAGGAGGACGACTTACTCACGGCACCGATGAGCATCGGGAGGAAGTACCACGTCCGTGTGCGGGTGAGCTGGATGGCATGAGCGATTGCGGAGGTGGTGAAGACGACGGTGAATAATGCGGCGGCGGCCAGCGACGGCGTGTAGTGGTAGTATTCCTTAGTTTCGGACATGATGCTGGTGGGTATCGAATCGAAGCTGGGGACGGACGGACGGGATGTGTGATGAGGATATAGGCAGGTGGATAGGCCGGCAGGTGAGTAGTCAGGTAGGCGTGTTGTGTTTGTTTGATCTTCGATGCGATGAGCTGGTGATGGGTATAGGCGGACGTCCGGCGGGTCTTAAGTATGGAGCCACCGCATGGGTTTTCTTTGGTTTTTTTTTTTAAAAAAAAGATGGCATTTCCACCCCTTGCGTGCATCACAGTCTCATCGCCGCACCTGCCCTGGTTCTCGCAACTTCCTTCGCGGAGCAGCCACTACCCGCGGAGCAGCCACTACCCGTAGAGCGGAATGTCCTGGGACCGACTGCCGCAAGGCCGGGGCTGTGTCAGCCAGCTAGATATCGGAGGCACGCCGCGCAGAACCAAACGCCCGAAGATCCGAAGAATCGATCTAATAGGCCAGCCCTGCCACGGTGCGAGGACGTAAGTGGTGAGGCGCGGGCCATGCGAGGCACCAGGTAATTAGCGCCAGGTATCCGTCCACGATCACCACCACCACCACCACCACCACCACCGCCGCTCCATTTGTTCCGCGATTACATATGCAGGGGCCTATCCGCTTAGCAGCGAACTTTACGCCCAGCCGACGACGACGACACCACCTCCACAGGCTCAGAACCGCCGCCAAAATAAGCTTGTCATCGTCGTCGTCGTCGTCGTCGTCGTTGCAGGGACGTGGCATGCAATTTCTGCGGGGAAGGGCCATGGCAGTGTTGCGGTAAAGGAGGCATCCGGTTCGCTGATCGGATGCGTCCACCCGAAGTCACGCGTCGGTTCAGAGCAGCAAGCAGAGTTTCATTCTTCTTCTTTCCCAGACAACCCTTGGATCGGCGGTGCAACCGTACATACGTCCAAAAACTGCTATGATTGGGTGCAGCGAAGTTCCGGAGTCCTTCTTTCTTTCTTTCTTTCTTTCCTTTTTTTTTAAATCTTTTTTCTCTGACCGCCGTCGCAGAGTTCGGCCGGCAGGGCGGAAAGCAGACCGACTTGCACAAGGGCGCGCGAGCTAAACAGATGCGAACTAGTGCGCCGGATCTTCCAAAGACCGAGTATCAGATCATCACAACACCCCCAGCATAGCCGCCTACCCCATACATACAACGACAGCAGAGCCCACACCATACGGTATCGTGTCCTCCTATTATTGCTGCGCACATCTCATATCTACGTGGATAGCTGCCTACATGCGTCGGCCCAACTTTTTCCCGAGGGCTTGGCTGCGGCGCCGCTGGGCACGAGGCGCCGCGAAGCCTGTAAGCGCATCCATCTCCGCACCCTACCTGCGGGTCCCTAGTGGGCGCTCCTCCTCAAATGGGGGGGCGCTGTGGGTGGAGCTGGATGGATACGAGGGCTTCACTCGTCGGTCGGTTGGTCGGTCACCAGTCCAGAGTATCTGGCCGTCAGTCGAGCCCCATCGTGCCAAACCTCTGCCGACCCACGATGCCGCTTTAATGAAGCGCCCAGAGGGGGGACTCGACTTGTCGATGCGGATGGATTTTCTCCCGTCCATGTTCGCCGCTATCTGGCGCTTGAACAGCGTGTATGAGGGCAGCGGCAAGCCCAGACATGGTTTGCATCGCGGTGGAGCGGTACATACATAATCCCCCGACCGCATATCGAATGTGGAGTACTACATAGGACAGACGCAAAAAGTGATGTCCACCGTGTAGGCGCGCGTAAGCACTAGTCCCGATTGGGACCGCGTTATCCCCAACGTAGCGAACCGGGTGAGTGATTATGAACATTTAGTATAGGGACAAAAGTGATGTCCACCTGCGAAATTTTCATCCAGTTCCATCCAGCGCTGGTGATGATACGTATTCGTTCGTCACGCGTTTTTTCTTCTCGGGTACGCCCTTCGAGTGCAGCTGCCGAACGACGACCTTTTTTGCTTCATGTGCCATCGGATTGCAAGTACTAATATAGATGGGCTACAGGCAGTGGGTGATAACTAGTACAGTAGATGTGGTGATGGTTGTGGTGGTGATGACGTCCGATATCTCCTTAGTCCTAGATACTGGCTACGTGGCCGGGGTAGCGATGAGCCTTTCAGCCAAGCCACTACATACTCGCGGCTATGAGTTTTTAGGGGCGGGCATCACATCCCCAACACCCTATCTAGATATGTAGAGTAGTACATAGAATGCTTAAAGTTAAATCCTCAGCTGGAGTAAGCCTCCTGTGCAAGGGGCCGTGCATGGAATAGCACTCGGAAATTACACGTGGATTCGAAACAAAAAAAAAGGGATTGCGCTAGCCCGCCAGCTGGTGATCCGGAAGGCGGCGGCACACTATCTGTCTATCAGAAGCTGATGGGGGAGGGGACGGGAGAGGCGAAATGAGGAGTTGGGCGGCGGGGGGAGTGGCACAGCGGATCGTTGCGCAATAATATGGAAGATTGTATTCTGCACAAGGCGGTTCTTCCCCTCCATTCCGCCCCTGTCCAGGCTGACTGCTGCGGAAGGGGCGCTGCCTTGGCGACGATGTTAGAATGGTAGATATGCAGACACGCGACTCAGTGATTCGGAGATTCGGAAACTCGGAAGCTCAGAGACCCGGAGACTCGGATAGTCGGATAGCCGGAGTGCCGACAGGTTCGAATGCTCTGCGATGAGACGTGGAAGGGAGATCGTGGCCTCCGCTTGCGCCAATGACAGTTCTGCACGAGCACGACGTCGAGGGGCGTTGGCGATGCGCCCACATACCTGCTGCGCCGCCATGCCCAGCTCCCCGGGGAAAAGTAACAAGAGTTTGGGGGCGGATTCTATTTGTTGCGCTGTTCGTATGTATCCATTTGCGGACGCGCGAATGACGCAGTGGAGAGTCCGGGCTGCTCGCCATGTCCGCGAGTTTGCTCCACGGGCAGTTGCTCGATGGAGCTGAGCTAGACGCGCTCGGCTCCACCAGTATCCGGCTGGTGGGGTTTCCCCTTCCTTCTTGCTGGTGGGGAATCTCTGTCCGGTCGCCCAATCGGGCTCCACCACGCGGCCTAATGTTCTCCCGGCCGCCCATTTCGGCCACAAGTCGACGATCCTCTCCGCCGCCACTCCGGCCACTGACGCTTCGGACGGCGGAAAAGCCAGAAGGAGGCGCCCAGCCTGTTTCATCCAGATGTACTCTATAGCCATAGCCATATCTAGCCGTAGCCGCACAGCTATAGCTTTTCCGCACGTGTCTGAGCCTGCTCTGCATCCCCAGTCGAACGCCGAGACGGGATGGTCCAAGCGACCCCCCGCTCTAAAACCGGTCAAGTCGGGTGGAACAGCTGAACGGGTTCGGATCATGCCGTTCCTCAACACCGGGACTATCTATCTATCGCGGTGGAGCAGCTTCACTCTCCGGCCCTCGTACTCACCCGCAACTATTCTACAAGACGCCGACAAACATGAAGCGCCCTCTGCCTCCTCCTGCTCCCCGACCAGCAGTGCCTCCGGGACGGAATCGCGACCTGACCGTGAAGCCGAGAAGCCGGGGAGTATCCATGCACTCTCGATGCCGACGCTTGTTTCCTCCGATCCCAGCACGCCGCACGGTGGGAGAGGTTTAAGCTTCTTTTTTTTTCTCTTCTTATGCCTACTGCCTCTTCGATTGGCTCGGTCTCACGTATCGTTCCACCAGCGCAGGGTAACCTGTCCATCCTTCCGGCTGCAGTCATCTGATCCCACGGCCACTCACTCGACGCTCCGACGCCAACGAACGATTCCGCCCGGCCGTGAGACGAGACGATACCGCTCAGGCCGCCGGGAAGGCTGTCCTCCCTGGCGTGTGCTCTAGTTATGTACCTGTGGCTTCTGTCCACCGGGTAGTTGGCATGTAACTATCGATATCTCATCACCGCACCCGTCGAGGAGCACTCCATTCCCCCCGGCCGACAAGACCCGCCTCCACGAACCCTTAAGCTTTTCACGCGCGTCCGTCCGTCCGTCCACCGCAATGCTTCGAGGACATAGTTTACCGGAGCCGAAACTCTGGGCGAAGAAACTTCCTCTCGCAGCAGATGTCCGTCTCTCCCCCCCCCCCCCCCCCCTCGCTCTCCGTCACCACTCCACACCCAGAACGGACAACCCCCGCACTGAATTACGACTCCGCGCACGATGAAGAACCCGTTCAAGCGCCTGTGGCTCGCGAGGAACGATCCCGCGCGCAAAGCGAAGCGCTGCGGCGGCTGCGGCTCGCCGTGCACGTTCGCGTGCGGCGACAGCGCCGCGCCGCTGGAGACGTTCCGGCCCGAGGCGGCGGATAGGCGTGCGGATGGCGGGACTGGGGATGTTCCCGCCAGCTGGTGCAAGTGCTGCTTCGAGTGCGTGCTCATGCAGTCCATGGAGCTGCAGGTTCGGCAGGAGGAGGCTGAGATGGCGACGGAGGCCGAGGGGGGGAAGGGGATGCGTGGCTCTGCAGAGATATAGTCGGCGGCGGTGGGCGGGCCCGTGTTGGCTAGGGCTAGGGCGCGTTGTTGTCAGGTCCCTCCCTTTTGTGGATGTTTCAAAGATTGTCAACAGAGTATATGTATTGGATTGCACACATGATGGAAACCCCAATGGGAGAAGAATGTGTACGGCAGACCGTTAACGAGTCAATTCATGTACAGCTCAACAAAAACAGACAAAGATCGAATATAATCAAACACCCACGGAAACGCCCGAAAGAAAAGAAAAAGAAAAAGAAAAAACCGCTCTCCCCCTCTTCGCTCCAAACCACTTTCTTTCCCCATGCGCCGCGCATAAAACGATGAATTGACCTAGTCATGCCGTGTCCTCCCCCCTTATAGCAGCCCATGTACAATGTCCCGGAGCACACGGGGCTCCTTTCGTATCCACCAACCTGGGCACACGAGGCCCTCCCATGGTTGAGCAACACGAGGCTCTCCCTGAGCACACGAGGCTCCCACCCAGAAGCAACACGTGGCTTCCCCATCCCAGGGCAATACGGAGCCCCTGGAGCACACGAGGCTCCCCACTAACCAGAGCACACGAGGCTCTTCCATCGACCCGAGCTCACGAGGCTCACTACTAATTAGAGCTCACGAGGCTCTGCTATCGAGTCCACGAGACTCTCCCCGGGCGTCACGAGGCCCGAACAGCCCAAGGGCAGCACGGGGCCCTTCCTTCCCTGGAGATCACGGGTCTCCGGAGCTCACAAGGCTCCCCACTATTTTCGCCTTGCCGCTCGAGCTCACGAGGCTCAGCACGGCTGGAGCAGCACAGGGCTCCGATGGAGTTCACGAGACTCCAGGAGTACACGAGACTCCCACCGATGGCAACACGAGGCCGCATATGTAAACCGAAAAAACCTGTAGCCGAGACCATCAGCACAAACTCGGGAGAGCGCAATATCGGAAGGCGTACCGCAACTATGATATATACATAGCTCCTGAATCGAGTACACCGCTTTGATCGAGTGAAAGATTGTGCACGACGCGTGATCTTGTCGTCGATTGGTTAGCGTCATTCTATTCCCCGCACTGCAGAGCGAGAAGTGTCACCAACCGTTCTCCGGTCCACCATCCTCTTCCCATTCCGTGCGTATATCGAATACTATCTTATTTAGTGGGCTTTCCCTGGGGAACCACCTTTTTTTTTCCTCCGTCGGCAACAAATTATTCCTACCAACAATAAGTACCTCTCCACATAATCAAGTCCAGTCCGAAGGGACTGAATCGCTTCGCAATCGGCCACATCGATAACTTACCGGCAAAGAAGACGAATGCGCCACCATGGATGCTTGAGAAAAGGCGAAAAAACGGGTATCGACAAATGAGGTCCAGCTCTGAAGGTTATCAGCTATTGCGCGAGCATCACGAGTACTCGGACGTCCTTGAATGTTGAAGCGCAGAAGTTGGAAGGGTTTTTAATGAAACGTAAACGGGACCAATCGATGAGATGTGATGACTACGATGTGATCGGAAGAAAGACAACTATCGTGGCGATAATGAGGGTGGCCGAGGCCGGGCATATCGGAATTTGAATTGCAAGTGTGCGGAAGGGAGCTACGAAAGGGATGACGACAGTCGAAGGGTATGGCGGTACGTGGCATCTTGATTAGGAACGATTAGCTAATGACGAAGCAGGATTCTCACGCCACACTCACCTTTGCAGTCGTCCCATGGGATCGATGGGTATCAGTCGGTAACACTCTACGGGAAGGCATTGGTGACACGGGGAATTCTCAGGAGGGGCGCGGCACTGGCAATCTACGTCTTGCAGAACGTAAACACGCTGTACGCCGATGGATCGACATCGGAAGGGATACGGGCGGGCCTTACAGGGTCGCGGATATAGGCCGGTTCGGGGATTGATCGTTCGGATTCGCAGCCGATTTTGCCGCCGCATGGTACACATCCCGGGTCTTCTGGAGGGCGGCATTGGAGAGTTCTCCCTTACGATGCATCGATGGTATCATCCCTGGACCCAATTAGTCACCGTACCAGCACATACATGGGAAGGAAACCGCATACAAACTCGGCCAAGGGGTTGCTGTCCGGATCCGAACCGCAAGTCACATCCAGTGTCGAAAGACGGGATCACACATGTACGGAAACAATTCACACACACATGCTGCGGCAGTCATTAGTACCCACCCCTGAGGATACATACCAACACTGCGTTCGTCGTCCAGATGGGCGGTCCAGTCCTTGGTGCGGCGGTCCAGTCCTTGGTGCGGCGTTCCGTCCGACATCGAACCTACACAGTCAGTAGGCGAAGACCTACCGGCATAGCCTCAATGGATGGCCGGATGTTGATGTGGTGGCGGCAGAGCTTAGCGGATGGTCGGTGTGACGGCCTTCGATTTGGCGTTGTCGTCCACGATACGGCACTGTATCTTCCAAGTCAACGTAGAGAGGGTTTCGTACGTTTATCGGTCTTGTCGTCGTCCATTGCCGAATTGAAGCTGATCGGATGTATATCTTGAACGGGTAGCACAAATCGTTAGCACATGATCCTGGCTTGACAAAGACGTCGCACAGCACACAATACACACACCAAATCAAGACAAAGACCAAAGGAACCACACCAGAGCACGTACAGGTTTTTCATTGGCGAGGTCAAATGCTTTTTCAAAGGCGACAGGAGGATTTGATTCGTTCTCATTCGTAAGCGTAGGGTTCGGCCGTAATGTCTAACCCCGAGTGTCTCAGCAATCGCTAACCACCTGAGCTTCCTTACGCTCGGCGCAAAGCATGTCAACGTACGAAGCGTCCTTCTAATCCCAATGCATGTCGCAATGCATGTCGCAATGCAGCTGACGATCGCGCGGACAAGTGAATCGAATGACGTCAGTCTAGTTATGGCAACCCGACGGGGGTGGTGGGCGTGCGGCTGTCGAAGCCATCATCGCAGGGAAGGAGCAAAGGAACGAAGGAGGAAGAAGAGAAATGGAATTATAAGCCGTGATAGGAAGGTAAAAGGGAAGTAATGAGTGATGGGGAATCCGTTGGAACTGTGGTTCACAGCCCGCACTTTTATACTGTTCGCAGCCGATACATTACGAAACAATTACCGCACCGCCCACCCACCGCACATGCCCCACGACGACGTTGCTCGTGATCCTGATGGCCACTCACTACACGTGAGCCAAGTCGCCACCGTTGCGGTGTGAGGGTTGGGGAGCGACGTGATTCGTGGTCCATCCCACCACTTTTCCAAAAGACGCCACGGTCTGGGCCAATCGCAGCAGCCATCGACGGGGTTCCCCACTCGGATGCATCACGTAACGGCGAAGGGGTGTCGAGATCCACGGCGAGGAGCAATCGCTCCCTACTGTTGCGATCGAGAGGTTCCTTCTTTGCCGAGTCACGCGATTAACCACACCACTATCGTCATCCGCCACCACACACCACCACACACCACCACACACCACCCACTACCAGACCACCATCCGCTTGCACGAATATGCTGGAATATCCTGCTGCTTGAATATCCTGCTGCTTGATATCCTGCTGCTTGAATCTCCTGCGGATTCCCGTAATATCTTCTGCGACACAGTCGAGGCGCGGAGAGTGAGTCGAGGACACTGGGCAGTACTGCTCTCGTAGATAGCTCCCGAGCTATATAGCTCTCGAGCTCCCATATCTAGTGTGCTCTAGCATGCCCAAGACACAAGCTTCTCGACGCAGCCAAGACATACGACTCTTACCGCATTCGGTTCTCGCGGTCCCGCATTCTGCAACTGCGAGCGATCGCCAGATTGGATCAGCTTGAATTTACTGGATACGGGGGGGGGGGGGGGGGCGGGGAAACGGTTTTTGCAGCAAAAGTACAAAAAAAAAAACCCCCAATTAGG
>Ga0307516_10004003_pt1 | contig 18490 bp, 17 predicted proteins | sample 19_EM_MG_FD_203310 | JGI IMG/M metagenome (GOLD analysis project Ga0307516, IMG submission 203310) | Populus trichocarpa ectomycorrhiza microbial communities from riparian zone in the Pacific Northwest, United States - 19_EM | ecosystem: Host-associated > Plants > Roots > Unclassified | place... | reverse complement strand
GGCTGGCGAGTTCGTGCGCCGCCTGGACGAGCGGGTCGTTGCCCCAGGAGCGGACCCGGCCCAGTTCCTCGCCCGCGAGGCTGGTGCAGAAGGTCGTGTTGCCCATCAGGTGCTGGGGCGTCGCCTTGGCGACAACCTCCTGCTCCACACCGAGGTCGCGCAGCGCCTCCATGGTGCGCTGGTTGGTGATGTGCGCCCGGGGCGTTTCGGCGAGGCGCGCGTAGCGGGTGACGACGATGTTCGGTACGCCATAGGTGCTCAGGGCGAGCGCGGCGGAGGCACCCGCGGGGCCACTGCCGACGATCAGCACATCGGTCACGACATCGGGCTCGACGGTGTGCACGGGGAAATCTCCAGGGATGAGAACAGGCGCCGACTGTTCAAGATCATGTACGGGAACGGGTCAGTCCGGGTGTCTCAAAACGAGTCATCGCGTGGGACATGACACGGTCTGTTGCGCGTTCAGTCGCCCCCGGTAGGGTGAGCGGCGTCGTGACCACCACAGAGTTTCCCTCCGCCCGCCCCGCGCTCGCCACGCTGCGCGAGGCCCGCGAGCAGTTCCTGATGGGACGTCGAATTCCGGCCGAGGTGCCGGAGGACATCGTCGCCGCGTGGCGGCGCGCCCGGTTCTTCGGCGTACGGCACGACGTGCGGGATCCGGCACCGCGACATGCCGTACGACCGCCCGACTCCCCCCTGCTGGCCGCGGCCCGGTCCGCGCTCGAACGGATCGCCCCGGCTCTCGACCCCGGGCGGGCGTCGCTCGTTCTCACCGACGAGCGGCTGCGGGTGCTGTGGGCGACCGGGTTCGCGCCGGTCGACCTGCGTCGCCTGGACCTCTCCGAGCAGGTGGTCGGCCACAACAGCGCGGCCCGCGCCCTGTGCACCGGCCACCGCGCCGAGGTGCACGGCCCCGAGCACTTCCTCGATCTGTGGCAGGACCTCTCCGCGGTCAGCGTGCCGGTGCGGACGCCGGAGACCGGGCAGACCCTGGGCACGGTGACGGTGGCCTCCAGGCTGTGCGCCGAGTGCGGGCCGCATCCCGGGGCCCCGCTCGCCGAGGCCGCGGCGATCGCCGTGGAGGCGGAGCTCCTCGCGGGGTCGAGGGCGAGGGAGCGGGTGCTGCTGGACGCGTATCTGCGGGCCGCGGGTGAGCACGGGCGCGCGGTCGTCGCCCTCGACGGACGCAACCGGCTCGTCAGCGAGGCCGCGGGGCGGCTGCTGTCGCCCGAGGGGCTGGAGGAGCTGGAGCGGCGGACGGTCGACCTGCTGCGGAACCCGGACCACTCGGGGCGACCGGGGTCGGGGGCGGCCACCGGTGGAGCCGTGGGGCGTCGCGGTCCCGCCACCGGTGCGTCAACGGGAGCTTGCGATCCCGTCACCAGTCCACCCACGGGACCTTGCGATCCCGCAGCCAGTGCGCCCACCGAACCCTGCGATCCCACCACCGATCCCGAGCCGATGGCCGCCCCGGCGACTTCGGCCTCGTACCGTGTCCCGCTCCCGAACGGCACCGGGGGTTTCGCGACCGTCACCCCCGTGCCGCACCTCGGCTCGGTCGTCGGCGCGGTGGCCGTGCTGGAACCGGCGGAACGAACGGTCGTGGCGTCGGACGGGCCGGTGGTCGTGGGACTCGTCGGGCGATCGGTGCCCTGGCGGCACGCGGCCGGCCGGGCGACGGAGCTGGCCCGCTCCCCCGAGCCCCTGTTGCTCGTCGGCGAGCGCGGCACCGGAAAGACCTCGCTCGCCCGGGAACTGGTCGCGAACCCGTCGGTCACGGACGCGGCGGAAGCCGAAATACGCTCCGCACTAGGCGAGTTGACGGACGGCCGCCCCCTTCTGATCCGTCATGTCGAGCGCCTCACGCAGCCCGACACGGCGGCCCTCAACTCGCTGCTCGAAACGCGACCGGGCGCACCCCTGCTGGTCACCTACACCCCCGGGCCGCCTCCCGGCCCTTGTCTCCAACGGCTCCTGGACACCCTCGCCCCCCGCTCGGTCACCCTGCCCGCACTGCGCGAACGAACGCAGGACATCCGGGAGTTGCTCCCGGCCCTGACTCCTCCGCCCGCGCCGGGACGCCCCCCGCTCACCTGGACCCTGGAGGCGCTGCGCGCCCTGGAACAGCACCCGTGGCCCGGCAATGTCACCGAACTCTCCCACGTCGTACGGGCGTTGGCCGAGACACGGCGCACGACGGGCCCCGTCCGGCGCGCCGAACTGCCGGACCCGGTGCGGGAGGGACCCGCGACCCGGCGCCTCAGCCCGATGGAACACGCCGAGCGCGCCGCCATCCTGGAGGCCCTGCGCCGCCACGGCGGCAACAAGGCGCGGACGGCGGCAGCACTGGGTATCGCCCGCGCCACCCTGTATCGGAAGCTGCGGGGTTATCGGGGCCATCAGGGCTGAGCGGTGTATCTGCCGCCTGACGGTTTCGACGCGGCGGGCATGACTCCGCGAGACCCACCGAACTCGTCCGGACTTGTCCGCACCGTGTTCACCGCAGGTCGGCCTGCGCGGAGCTGTCGTCGAGGAAGCCCCCCGACTGGTGCTGCCAGAGCTTCGCGTAGGCGCCGGCCGAGGCGAGCAGCTCCTGGTGTGTGCCCTGCTCGACGATCCGTCCGCGGTCGAGGACGACGAGTCGGTCCATACCGGCGACCGTGCTCAGTCGGTGGGCCACCACCAGCGCCGTCCGCCCCTCCATGAGCCGCCACAGTGCCTCCTGGACGAGGATCTCGCTCTCGGAGTCCAGGGCGCTGGTCGCCTCGTCGAGCAGCAGGATCGGCGCGTCGCGCAGGATCGCCCGGGCGAGGGCGACCCGCTGGCGCTGCCCGCCGGACAGCTTGACACCGCGCTCGCCCACCATGGTGTCGAAGCCGTCGGGCAGCGCCTCGGCGAACTCCGTGACGTGTGCCGCCTCGGCAGCGCGGCGGATCTCCGCGTCGGTGGCGTCCGGCCGGGCGAACGCGATGTTCTCCCGCAGCGTGCGGTGGAACATCGCCGGGTCCTGCGGCACATAGGCGATCAGGCTGCGCAGGTCTGCCTGGCGCAGCCTGCTGATGTCCTGGCCGCCGATCAGGATCCGGCCCGCGTCGATGTCCGTCATCCGCAGCAGCAGCCGGCCGAGCGTGGTCTTGCCCCCGCCGGACCGGCCGACGAGACCGATCCTCGCCCCGCTGGGCACCATCAGGTCGAGCCCCTCGAACAGCGGCTCCGCTCCCGCGTGGGCGAACCTCACCCGGTCGAAGCGGACGTCGGCGGCGCGGGACCCGAGCGGCTCCGGCGACGCCGGGTCGAGCACGGTCGGCGGCGTCAGCAGCAGCTCGGTGAACTGCGCGGCCTCCGTCATCGAGCTCTCCAGCCGACGGTAGATCTGGTTGAACTCGAACATGATCCGCGTCGCGTTGGTGTAATACGTGAAGGCCACCACGACGGCCTCCACGCCGAGCCTGCCCCCGCCGAGCGCGACCGCGAGCAGCAGACCCAGCACGTTGGTCAGAACGGACATCGGCGCGACCAGCGTGTCGATGCGCAGGTTGCCGTAGTCCCACGACCTCAGCATGAGCCGCCGTGACACCGCGACCCGGGACCGGTGCTCGGCGGCCTCGCGTTCCTCGGCGGCGAACGCGCGGACCGTGTCCATGTTCATCAGACTGTCGGCGACATGGCCCGACACCCGGGCGATCGCCTCCTCGCGCCGGTCGACGAGCGCCTGGCGGCGACGGATCAGGGGCACCACGCACAGTGCCGTCAGCGCGATCATCGTGAGCAGCCCGGCCACCAGCAGCGGTTCGTAGCGCCACAGCACCACCGACCCGAACGCCAACGGCACGAAGCTGCCCACGACCTGGAACGTCAGGGTGTCGACGCATTCCTCGAAGCGGGAGGCGAAGCTCAGGACCCGCTTGGTCAGCGACCCGGCGAAGTTGTCGTGGAAGAACGTGGCGTCCCTGGCGAACAGTTCGTCCATGCCGATCACGTACAGGTGCTCGATGCCGAGCGCGTCAATACGGTTCATACAGTGCAGGCCGATGCGCCACAGCGTCTCCGCGAACAGCAGGACACCGGCGAAGCCGAGGACGTAGGGCAGCGTCGCGCCGAAGGCGATACCGGCGTCGTCGGCGATACGGCCGACCAGCTTCGCGACGATCAGCGGCGCGATGTAGTTGAGTCCGATGTTGCCCAGCGCGCACAGCAGCATCGCGGGCACCGTCAGCCACCGGAGCCGGGCCAACTCCCGCCCGTAGTAACGAAGTGCGAGGAGTACCGAGCCCTTGCCCCTGACCTTGGGGGCCTCGCGCGATTCCGACGATCCCATCCCCACCCCGTGGTGTCGTACCGCACCCCGCCACGTGCTTCGACACCGCAGTGTCCTGCGACGGCGGCCACGGAGTCCACGCGTTTTTCTCAGCCAACGCGGCTCCTCTGCTTCGGCACATGGATCGCCGCCACATATCCGAACACCGTCGACGCGGCGATGCTCGCTCCGGCCTCGAGGGTGACCGCCGCCGGCTTGCCGCGCTCTCGCTCTCGCCCGACCACCCGCCATCTCTGTGCTTCTGGTCACACGATCATTACCTTCTGTCATTTATTAGGACGTCCTACTATCTCCATAGTCAGATCTCCCCCGACCCGTCCGGGAAGGCCCCGATGAGCGACCTGCACCGTCCCGTGCATCCTGTCCGCCTGGTCACCGCGTCCGCCCTGTTCGACGGGCATGACGCGTCGATCAACATCATGCGGCGGATCTTCCAGTCCCAGGGCGCCGAGGTGATCCACCTGGGACACAACCGGTCGGTGCGGGAGGTCGTGGACGCGGCGCTGGAGGAGGACGCCCACGGCGTGGCGGTCTCGTCCTACCAGGGCGGACATGTCGAGTACTTCGAGTACCTGGTCGAGTCGCTGCGCGCGCAGGGAGCGGATCACGTCCGTGTGGTGGGCGGTGGCGGCGGCGTGATCGTGCCCGAGGAGATCGCCCGGCTGCGCGGGAGCGGGGTGACCATCTTCTCTCCCGAGGACGGTCAGCGGATGGGCCTGGCCGGGATGGTCAACTCGGTCGTGCGGGACTGTGACTTCGACCTGTGGGACGGCAAGCCCGTCGACGCGGCCGCCGTGCTGGCGGGCGACCGGTTCGCGATCGCCCGTGCCATCACCGGCGCGGAACTCGGCAAGCTGCCGACGGAGTTCCTGGAGCAGCTGAGGGCCACCGCCCGGCCGGTTCCGGTACTCGGTATCACCGGCACCGGAGGGTCGGGGAAGTCGTCGCTGACCGACGAGTTGGTGCGCCGCTTCCGTGTGGACCAGCGGGACAAGCTGCGGATCGCGGTGATCGCGGTCGACCCGACACGGCGCCGTGGCGGCGGCGCGCTGCTCGGTGACCGGATCCGGATGAACTCCCTCGACGGGAGCCGGGTGTTCTTCCGGAGCCTGGCCACCCGTGGCAGTCGCGAACTGCCCGAGCACCTGTCCGACGTGATCGACGTCGTGAAGGCCGCCGGCTTCGACCTGGTGATCGTGGAGACGCCGGGCATCGGCCAGGGCGACGCGGCCATCGTGCCGTTCGTCGACACCTCGCTGTACGTGATGACGCCGGAGTTCGGTGCCGCCTCGCAGCTGGAGAAGATCGACATGCTCGACTTCGCCGACGTCGTGGCGATCAACAAGTTCGAGCGGCGCGGCGCCAAGGACGCGTTGCGTGACGTGGGCCGCCAACTGGTCCGCAACCGTGAGGCGTTCGGCATGCGGCCGCAGGACATGCCGGTGTACGGCACTTCGGCGGCGACCTTCAACGACGACGGGGTCACCGCCCTGCACCAGCACCTGAGGACCGTGCTCGCCGAGAAGGGGCTGGCCTTGTCGGAGGGTGCGCTGGCGCCGGTCGACGTGCGTCACTCCTCCGGCATCCGGCAGGTGGTGCCTGCGGACCGGGTGCGCTATCTCGCCGAGATCACCGACACCGTCCGCGGCTACCACGCCGCGACCGGCCGACTGGCCGAGGCGGCACGGCGGGTGCAACGCCTGGAGACGGTCAAGGGTGAGCTCGTCGACGCCGGCTCCGACGCCGGGAACGTACAGTCACTGCTCGACGACGCCCACAGGCGGCTCCCGCACGACATCGGCGAGCAGATCGCGAACTGGCCCGCCGTCATCGCCTCCTACTCCGGCGACGAGCAGATCGTGAGGATCCGCGACAAGGAGATCCGCACCAAGCTGACCCGCGAGTCCCTCTCCGGCAACAGGATCCCCCGCGTCGCCCTGCCCCGCTTCACCGACCACGGGGAACTGGTGGGCTTCTGGCGCCGGGAGAACCTGCCCGGCCGCTTCCCCTTCACCGCCGGGGTGTTCCCCTTCAAGCGCGACGGAGAGGACCCCGCGCGGATGTTCGCCGGCGAGGGCGACCCGTTCCGCACCAACCGGCGCTTCAAGCTGCTCTCCGAGGGCCAGCCGGCCACCCGGTTGTCCACCGCCTTCGACTCGGTCACCCTCTACGGCCGTGACCCGGACGAACGCCCCGACATCTACGGCAAGGTCGGCACCTCCGGCGTCTCGGTGGCCACGCTCGACGACATGAAGGCGCTCTACGACGGCTTCGACCTGGTCGCGCCGACGACCTCGGTCTCCATGACGATCAACGGGCCCGCGCCGACCATCCTGGCGTTCTTCCTCAACACCGCAGTCGACCAGCAGAGCGACCGCTTCCGGGCCGCCGAGGGCCGCGACCCTTCCCCCGAAGAAGCGGCCGAGCTGCGCGCGCACGCGCTGGCGAACGTGCGCGGCACGGTGCAGGCCGACATCCTCAAGGAGGACCAGGGCCAGAACACCTGCCTGTTCTCCACCGAGTTCAGCCTCCGGATGATGGCCGACATCCAGGAGTGGTTCATCGCCCACAAGGTCCGCAACTTCTACTCGGTGTCCATCTCCGGCTACCACATCGCCGAAGCCGGGGCGAATCCCATCAGTCAGCTGGCCTTCACCCTGGCCAACGGCTTCACCTACGTCGAGGCCTACCTCGCGCGGGGCATGCACATCGACGACTTCGCACCGAACCTGTCGTTCTTCTTCTCCAACGGCATGGACCCCGAGTACTCCGTCCTCGGCCGCGTGGCCCGCCGTATCTGGGCCGTCGCGATGAAGGAGAAGTACGGAGCGGGCGAGCGTTCCCAGAAGCTGAAGTACCACGTGCAGACCTCCGGCCGCTCCCTGCACGCCCAGGAGATGGACTTCAACGACATCCGCACCACTCTCCAGGCGCTCATCGCCATCTACGACAACTGCAACAGCCTGCACACCAACGCCTACGACGAGGCGGTCACCACGCCCACCGAGGACTCCGTCCGCCGCGCCCTGGCCATCCAGCTGATCATCAACCGGGAATGGGGCCTCGCGATGAACGAGAACCCCCTCCAGGGCTCTTTCGTCATCGACGAACTCACCGACCTGGTCGAGGAGTCCGTCCTCCAGGAGTTCGAGCGGATCAGCGAACGCGGAGGCGTGCTCGGCGCCATGGAGACCGGCTACCAACGCGGCCGTATCCAGGACGAGTCCATGCTCTACGAGCAGCGCAAGCACGACGGCACCCTGCCCATCATCGGCGTCAACACCTTCCGCGACCCCCACGCGGACACCGCCGAGCCCGGCACCATCGAACTCGCACGCGCCACCGAAGGGGAGAAGCAGTCCCAGCTGGAGCGCGTGCACGCCTACCAGGCCGACCACCACGAGCCCGCCCATGCCGCACTGGCCGCCCTCAAGGACGCGGCGATGGACGGCCGCAACGTCTTCGCCGTCCTCATGGACGCCGCCCGGGTCTGCTCGCTGCAGCAGATCACCGACGCCTTCTTCGAGGTCGGCGGCCAGTACCGCCGTAACGTCTGACCAACGGCATGCGGAACAAGTCGGCGTGCGGTCTCCTGAGCCGGCGTAGGCGAGGACCGGCCGCCGCCGCACCGCACCGTACTCCGGACAGGCTGGAACGCGTGGACGCAGGGGCCACGGGGGGCCAGGGGGGACACCTGGGGCCTCGGGGGACACAACCGGCCATCGACGGCCGCTCAGCCGACAGACCACTCACCGCTCACTCACTGTCCGCTCGGTAGCAGGTAGCCGGTAGCTCAATCGCGGCGCCAGCCGGTGAGTGCCCGCCCGTGCGCGGGATCCGGTGGCGATGCCGGCACCCGGCCGGTGACGGCGGTGCCGCACTCGGCGTATCGGGCACGGTGCGGGAACCTCGGTCCCCGCGACTGGGCCGCGGCGGAAAGCTGCGCCTACAGGCGCGGCGGATTCCTGCGCGTCCTGTGCGGAACTCCGGCGAAATCTGCGCGGTAACCCCGACCGACCATCCCCCGCCCACACTCCTCTGTGTCAGTTCCTGCCGGGAGGTGAACAAGCCATGACGAGACATGCCGGGCCCGCGAACATCCGCACCGTACCTCGCGCGGATCACGCATCCGGCCCACGGTGCCGGGGCCGAGTCATCTGACGGCATGCCACAAGCCGGGCGGAGCCCGGTGATCCGACGGCATCGCCCGCAGCAGCGCCGACACGAAGCCCGGGGCGTTGTCGCCCATCATGAGGTGGCCCGCATCCGGAACCTCGACGACCGGGATGCCGGCCTGCCGGACCGCGTCCTCGTCCGGGTACGGGCGACTGCGGGCCCCGACGATCAGGACGCGCGGCGCCGCACTGCTGGTCCCAAAAATGATCAAGGGTGGGTGTCAGAAGCCTCTGACACCCACCCTGACCTGCGACTTCATAAGTCGAGACGACAGGATTTGAACCTGCGCCCCCTTGACCCCCAGTGAACGAAAGGCCGTCCACAGGGGTCTGTGAGTTCCGGGGAGTCCGGAAACGTCCAGGTCAGCGCCACAAATTCCGCTTCAGTTCGTGCAGTTCGTGAGACCTGTGTGAGACGGACGTGAGACGACGAAGCCCCGGCCGGTGACCACCACCGAGCCGGGGCTTCTGTCGTTGCGTGTCAGGTGTCCCGGTCCCGCAGCCTCTCCTTACGGGTCTTGATCACCCGTAACCGATCCGGTCGTTGTGAGGTCCACTGACCTGGCCCGTGCTCCTTCCGCAGCTCCCACGTGGCTCCGCCGCGTACATCCGCGACGACGCCGCGCCGGTCGGCGTCCTCGTCGTGGATCAGGTCGCCCACCCACGCGCGCCCTTCCTTCTTACCGGTCACTTGTGTCCCTTCCCGTGCAACTCTGCCCATACCTGCTTGCCCCACGGCAGCGGCTCGGTTCCCCAGGTCTCGGCCAACTCACCCACGAGCGCCAGGCCGCGCCCGCTCTCGCGCTCCGGGTCCGGCTCCCTACGCACCGGTCGCACCTTGGAGAAGTCCACGACGCCGAGGCGTACGCACGCCTCGTCGAGACGGTCGATGACGACCCGGATGGACTCCCGCCGGGCGTGCTGGACGGCGTTGGACACCAGCTCGGAGATGATCAGGGCTCCGTCGTCTGCCAGGTCGTCCAGGCCCCACGCGGCCAATGCGACGCGCACCAGGCGTCGGGCGGTCGCGGCGCTCTCCGGCTCGCGCGGCAGGCTCTCGCTGTAGCCAGGATGCCCGGTAGGTCTGGGGGTGGCGGCCACGATCATCAGGACCCCTCGTCCGTGAGCGGGTGGTGCGGCCCGCCCCCGACGGGGGTGCGGGGACGGACCTTTCGGCCAGCCACCCCGCTGTCCGTTCCGGTGGCGGCCTGTCACTCAGTGAACGACGTGCTGTGACGGTCCGTGAGGAAAACTCGCGCCAGCGTGCAGCGCGGCCAACCGGAAATTTCGAGGCCGCTCGGGCGCCGCAATGCTGCTACCTCGCTACCTTGGCGACGTGGAGGCGAACAGGCACCTGGCGGACGCGCTCACCGAAGCAGGGCTGACCCAGACCGAGTTGGCGGAGGCGGTGAACGACTACCTCCGGTCCCTCGGCCGGGAAGGCACGGTTAGTGACCGCACGGTGCGCCACTGGCTGACCGGAAAGACCCGCTGGCCCCATCCTCGGCAGCGCGAAGCACTGGAGGCAGTATTCGGCTGTACCGCCGAGGAACTGGGTTTTACGCCCCCGGCGGGCAGACGAAGCCCTACCGGGAAGGAGGACCCTGTGCACCGCAGGAACTTCCTCACTGCCGCCACCGGCACGACCGTCGCTGTCGTGCCCCTGGTCGCTGCCCGGCCGTACGCGGTCGGCACCAACGACGTGATTCGGCTGCGTAGCGGCCTGGACGCCATGACGGCCCTGGACGCCTCCAGAGGCGGGCACGAGGCCCTGGAGCGGGCCGCGCTCGCGGGCGCCACCGAGGCTCTGGACCTCCAGAAGCGGGCCGCCTCCCAGCGCATCCGGCAGCGTCTCTTCAGCGTGGCCGCGAACTACACCGCGTCGGCCGCGTGGTCGGCCGTGGACGCCCGCCAGAGCGACCGGGCACTGGGCCACCTGAACCGCGCGCTGTACCTGGCGGGCATGGCGAAGGACCCCGTGGCGGAGCTGCGCGTGTGGAACTCGCACGCCATGCTCGCGCTCCATCGCGGGGAGTTCTCGCAAGCCGTGGACGCGGGCCAGGCAGCGCAGGCGACCGCCGTCACGCGCCGCGACCCGCTGTTCGCCTCCCTGGCGCACGCGCGCACGGCGGTCGGGCATTCCAGCGTCGGTGACCGCCGGGGCGCCCTGCGGTCGCTGATGCACGCCGAAGAGGCGCTGACGAAGGCTTCCCCGGACGTGCCCCGGCCGTCCTGGGTGGCCTTTTACGGGCCTGCCGAGCTGCTGGCCATCACCGCCATCGTGCGGGACGAGATCGGGGACGCATCGGGCGCGGAGGCGGCTTCTCACCGCGCCCTAGCCGACATCCCGCAGCAGTTCCGGCGGAACCGCGCCCTGGCCACCCTCCAGCTCGCTACAGCGCAGCTTCATCAGCGCGACGCGGACCAGGCGTGCGCCACGGCGGAGAAGGTGTTCGCGCTGATGCACGGCAACGCCTTGCCCGGCCGAATGCGCTCCTACCTCGGAGACTTCTACCGTGACTTGATCACTCTGGCGCCGGACTCCGGCACTGCGCGAGAGTGGGAAGACCGCTACCGATCAGAATGGAGCCAGGCCCGATGACCCCAGCCCTGGAGCTGCGCCACTACGGCCACGACGACCTGTCGGAGATCCGGCAGACGTTGATCGGCGTACACGCGGACGTGCACGCCGACCGGATGGCCGACGACGAGTTCCGGCAGAAGTTCCCCTGGTTCGTGGATCACTGGGGCGGGAACCCCGGCTTCTCCTGCGTGGTCGCCCGCGAAGGGGACGAGGTGGTGGGCTTCGCGTACGGCGCCCCCGGGGCGGATGGCCGCGAGTGGTGGCGGGAGTACCTGGACCCGGCGCCGGAGAAGTCGAGCACCTTCCACTTCTCCGAACTGATGGTGCGCGAGCAGTGGCGGAAGACGGGCGCGGCCGAGCGGCTTCACCGGGCGCTGATGGACGCTCGCGACGACGACCTGGCGGCGCTGCTCGTGGACGTGACGCACCCGAAGGTCCAAGCGTTGTACGAGTCCTGGGGATACCGGAAGGTCGGGGAGGACCAGCCGTTCCCCGACTCCCCGGTGTACGCGGTGATGATCGTGGACCTGCCACTGCCCTGAGCCCTTCGTTTCCCCGGAAAGGGAAGACACATTGCCCGAACAGCAGTCGCCACTACGCCTGTCATATGAGCCGGATGACTATTTGTGCACATGGAATATCCCCGACGGCAAGGGCGGCAGCGCCGAACTTCCGGGCCAATTGGAGGTGCTTCCGAATCGTGCGCCAAAGGGTTCCGTATATGGCCGCCTTCCGCTAAATCGTGACGAACCCCAAGGAGGAGTATTCTCCTTCTCTTTTCCGCAGGTTGTAGAAGCTCCAACCCTATCAGGAACCTTGGCCAATGGTGGATCAATAGCCCTCCTGGACGCCCGTATTACTTACTGGACGATGAATCAGGGGCATATAACTGGCAGCGCGGCGCTACTGGGGAAAGGTGGGGAATTCTTTGGTCAGCACAGTTCACAAATGACAGTCGAACATGACAAGAAAGCCCCCCTTGTATCATCGGTAGAATTTCAGATCACAGCTCTCGATGCACTCGCCGGCACCGCCCCTATCAAGAGCGTGCAAACTCCAGGAATACACCCAGATAACCCCAAGGATCTATGGAGTGCGAATCTCAACCTGGAAGCAAGAGTCGAGTGGGAAAAAGAGGGCACAGAACTCTCCGTTGGCTACGATGGCCGGATGCGAACCACGGATGGATACGAATTCCGTCTAACCTTCAGTCCCGTGGCGACACTCACCGTAGAACAAGGCATCTCTCTTCGTGCTGCATTTGATGAGTTCGTGGAGCCGCTCCGACGGATCAGCTCAATCGCGACCGGTAAGCCCCAGGATCTGACGTACGTAGCGGTTAAGCTGACCGACACTGCTGGTCAGTACCAGGTGTACGGCACGGGTATCACTCAGGCTCCCTTTGCCAGCTCAGCAAGGGACGTCAGGACCCATCGGAGCGCCATCAGAGCGAAAGTCGACGAGCTGTCCCTCTTGGACCTAATTCTTGAATGGCGCAAATACGCCGCAGAACACCACCCCCTGGTGGAAACATACGGCTCCATGCTGCACGCACACGATCAGCATCCACGGTCGCGCTTCTTGCTTCTAATTCAAGCGCTGGAAGGTCTGCACGGATATGAAACACGGAATGAGTACAGCCGGCGCAGACTCGACCACCTCTCCAAGCGCGAGCGGGTCATTGATAGCCTGAACAACGTGGTCGACCGCGACGTGATGCAATTCGTGAAGAAATTCCTTTCGAAAAGCCCTCCCACGAGCCTCGATGCAGTATTGAAGTCCATGACTGGCGCGCTTCCCATTGACATTATGGACCGTATTGCGGCGACCTCACTCGTTGAACAGGTCATGTCCGACCCTTCTGTAACCACACCGGCAAACGCGCTGCGCATAGTTCGAAATAACCTTGCACACGGCACGCGAGGTTACGACGCATTCGAACTCGATGAGGTGGTGCGCATCCTTGAACTAGCCGTTCGGGGTCATTCGCTGATAATCCTCGGGTGCCCAGATGAGGCAGTGAAACGAGTCTTTGAAGAATCTGATTGAGTGATCGATCGGGCACGCCTGGATCGCGTTACACGCAGGAAGCCGCAGCCGTTGAGGGCTGCGGCTCCCGAGCGTTCAGGAGACGGGAAGTTCCGGCCGCCCCTCGGTGGCCATTCCGCGCACGTGTCCGGCCATCACGTCCGGCACCCGGCGCCGCTGCTCCGCCGTCAACTCCAAGGCGTCGAAGGCCCGGTTCATCGCCTCGAACATGATGTTCGCCTGGATCTCGGACAGGGTCACCCAGGCGCTCGTCCACACCCATGCGGGCCGCGAGGTCGCACATCTTCAGCAGCCGGTCCCGTTCCTCCCCGTACAGCCGCACCCAGCCGTTCACGGCCGCGCTCTACGTGGTGTCCACGCCCGGGAACTCGCCGCCCTGCCGCTCCACTTCGGAGGTCATGCCCCACACCAGGGCCTCGGCCTCGGTCTCCTGCACGCGCTCCAGCAGCCACGCCACGTGGCCGGACGCCTGCCGCATGAGCCGGGAGACGACGACTGCCGGGTCTTCGGCCGGGCGCTCCACGTCCCCGTAGGCGCGCAGGAACTCGGCAAACGAGTTGGCCCGCATCCGCCACCAGCGCAGCGCGGGCACGTACGTGGCGCCCACCAAGATGAAGGTGAACGCCCTGCTGGACCTCTGGCTGAAGTCGGCGACGCGCGACGCGGAAGAGGCCACGGCCAGCAACTACGACAACGCCATACGGCCCGTGCGGAAGTACCTCGGGCACAAGCCCGTCCAGGAGTTGAGCGAAGAGGACATGGAAGCGTTCATCGACTGGATGGTGACCGAGGGGCGGCAGCGCGGCGGGAAGCCCGGGACGGGCCTCGGCATCCGCTCGGTGCGCCTCACCCTGGTGCGCCTGCGCTCCGCGCTGAACCTCGCGGTGCGGCGCGGCATGGTGGCGCGCAACGTGGCCGAGCACGTCCGGGTGCCCCGGGAGGCGAGGGAGAAGGCGCAGGCGAACACCGGCGAGCGCAAGCCGTGGAACGAGGAAGAGGTGCGGCAGTTCCTCACGGCATCCGGCACACCCGGGAGTTCGGGGGCCTCATGCTCACGTTCATCGCGGAGCGACCCGCCGAGGTGTGCGGCACACGCTGGGACGAGGACGTGGACCTGACGGCCGGGACGGTCGTCGTCGGGGACAACACGCGAACGATCGTCTACGACCGCACGGCCGAGCGCGGCCAGCGGAACAAGGTGGTTGAGAAGGGCGCGAAGACCGACGCCGGTCGGCGGCACCTGCCGCTCCCGATGCCCACGTGGATCGGACTGAAGGAGTTCCGCAGGACGCAGCTCGCGGAGCGGCCGGCCGCCGGGGAGGCGTACGAGAACTCCAGCTACGTGCTCGTGGACGAGCTGGGGCGGCCGTGAAAGACGGACAAGCTCCGGCGCGAGGCGTACAAGCTCATGGACGCGACAGGCGTCCGACGGGTGCGGCTGTACGACGCGCGGCACGCGATCTTGTCGTGGATGGCCAACAACGGAGTGCCCGACACGGTGGTGCCGGCGTGGGCCGGGCACTCGGACCTGTCGTTCACGAAGCGCGTCTACGTCCACCCCGACCCGCAGTCCCTGAAGGCCGGTTCGGAGAAGCTGGCCGAACTGCTCGGCTGACCTTGATCCACAACGTTTGTGAGAAATTGTGAGACGACGGCCCCTGAAAACGATCAAGGGCCCTGCTCCACCGAAGTGAAACAAGGCCCTGACCTGGGCTCGAAGCCCTCTTGCACCGTCGGGACGACAGGATTTGAACCTGCGACCCCTTGACCCCCAGTCAAGTGCGCTACCAAGCTGCGCCACGTCCCGATGCGCTCCCACAGTTGCCCGTGTGAGCGCGCGGATCAACCCTACCGCATGCGCGCACGTCAGCCGCGCGCACCGGGGGCCACGGTCACCTGCTCCCCGGCTGTGGTGTCGCCCGCGGCGAGCGGGCGGCCCGTCGTACGACCGTCGCGCCGGACCGGCACCAGCAGCGCGGCCAGCGCCGCGGCCAGGCAGAGCACGGCGAGCAGGGTGAAGCCGTGGGTGTAGCCGGAGGCGTACGGCAGGCCCGACGGCTGGAGGCGGCCGCTGACCAGGACGCTGGTGACCGCGGCGCCGATGGAGCCGCCGATGGTGCGGATGTTGGCGTTCATTCCGGTGGCCGCGCCGGTCTGGTCGGCGGGGACGCTGCCCACGATCAGGTTGGCCATGGAGGCGAAGGCGAGGCCGACACCGAGGCCGAACAGTCCCGCGACGAGGGCGATCTGCCACTGCTCGTCGTGCCAGAGGGCGAGGATGCCGCAGGCGAGCGCGCCGAGCGCGGCGCCGGTCGTCAGGAGGACCTTGGCGCCCAGGACCGGCTCCAGTCGGCCGCTGAGCACGCCGGCGAGGAACATCGCGACCAGCATCGGCAGCATGAGCAGTCCGGCGCCCGTGACGCTCGCGCCGAAGCCGTACCCTGCCGACGACGGCGTCTGCACGAAACCGGGCAGGAAGGACCAGATCGCGTACATGCCGGCGCCGAAGAGGAACGCGGCGGCGTTGGTGGTCCACACGGCCGGCAGCCGCATGACCCGCAGGTCGATCAGCGGAGTGCGGGAGCGGGCCTCGGCGGCGAGCCACAGCGCGAACAGGACGACCGCGGCGGCGAACAGACCGACCACCCGCGCCGAGCCCCAGCCCCAGACGGCCGCCTGGCTGAGCGGCAGCAGCAGGGCGACCAGCCACGCCGAAAGCAGCGCGGCACCGAGCCAGTTGACCTGCCCCTGCGCCCTGGTGGGGGACTCGGGCACATACCGTACGGCGATGACCGTGGCGGCCGCCACGATGGCGACCGGGATCCAGAACAGCCACCGGTAGTCCAGCGCGGTGACGATGGGCCCGGCGGCGACCATGCCGACGCCGCCGCCCGCCGCGATCACGGCGGACAGGTTGCTGATGCTGCCGCTCACCTCGGAGGGGGCGAACTCGTCCCGGATGATGCCGAAGGACAGGGGGAACAGGGCGCCGCCGACGCCCTGGACGACCCGGGCGGCGATCAGGACGCCGATGCTCGGCGCGAGCGCGGCGAGCAGACAGCCGACCGCCACGGTCACCAGGACGGCGACGAGGGTGCGCTTCTTGCCGATCAGGTCGCCGACCCGGCCGAGGATCGGGGTGAAGATCGAGGCGGACAGCAGATAGGCGGTCATCACCCAGGTCGCGGTGGACTGAGAGGTGTGCAGCGCGTGTTGGACGGTCGGCAGGGCCGGCGCGATCAGCGACTGCAGCATGGAGAACACACCGGCGCCGGCCGCGAGGACGGCGAAGGTGAGACGGGTGGACTTGCTGGGCATGGGAAGTGCCTCTCCGAACACGGGGTGCGGCCGACGCCTCGACCCACGAGCGTGCGGGCCCGGTGCGCGCCGGGGCGGCACGGGGCACGGGGACGGCCATGGTGAGCGGTCGCGGAAAGGTGGTGGACCCACGGGCGACGCGCGCGGCGGAGCCCGAGGTGAGTGCGGGACGGGGATTGCGGGGATGTCGCCCCGTCGCCGATGCGTGCGGCCGCACGCATCCACGGCGAGCGCACCCCGCACTGGTAAAGTGGAGGTACCCCTCCACTGTAACGGAGGCACACCTCCGCTTCAACCTCGTCCCCGCCCGGGAGGCAGCCGTGACCGCCCAGCCGTTCCCCGTCAGCGAGATCGTCGCGTCCCGGCGGCCGCACCGGAAGGACGCCGCCCGCAACTACGACGCCCTGCTGGCCGCCGCCCGCGACGCGTTCGCGGAGCACGGCGCGGAGGCCTCCCTCGAGGACATCGCCCGGCGCGCGGGCGTCGGCATCGGCACGCTGTACCGGAATTTCCCCACCCGCCGTCACCTCTTCGAGAGCGTCTACGCGGACGAGGTCAACGCCCTGTGCCGGGTCGCCGTGGAGGTCGCCGACCGGGACCCCTGGGAAGCGCTTATCGCCTGGCTGGACCGGTTCGCGGGCTACATGGTCACCAAGCGGGCCGTCCGCGAGGCGCTCAACGACGAGTCGGAGATCTTCGCCGCGTGCCGTGAGTCGATGTACGCGGCCGGCGGCCCGCTGTTCGAACGGGCCCAGAAGGCGGGCGAGGCGCGCGCCGACATGGACTTCTCCGACCTGGTGCGGATGGTCGCGGGCATCACCGGCACGGCCTTCGACGACGACGCCCAGCGCGATCGGGTGCTCTCCGTGGCCCTGGACGGCGTGCGCGCGAGACACTGAGATCACCGCTACGACGGCTCGGACGACGAGAAGGCACGGGAGACGTACACCCTGATCGCCCGCCAGGTGCGGGCGGCCTTCCACTCGTGAGGCGACGGATGTCGCCGGCCGAGCCCCGAAGAGCCGGCGACATCCGGACCGGCGGTCCGTTCAGGCGGTCGGCGTGGGCGGGACGAGGCCGAACTTCTCGGCGTTCTCCGTGAGTTCGCGCCACACCTTCGGCGCCACCGGGATCCCCCGCTCGGCCCGCTCCGCGGCTATGGCCGCACTGCGCTCGCCGGGGTAGTACACGCCGTCGGCGCCGTCCGCCACCGGCAGGCCCTTGAGGGTGCTCAGCGTGGCGTCGACGGCGGCGGCGAAGCCCTCCGCACCGCCGAAGGCGGCCGGGTCGACGGCGATGAGCAGGGCGTTCTGGCGGTGTTTGCGGCCTTGCGGGTCGTCCGAGTGGAACGCGGCGAAGATCGGGGCCCCGACCAGCACGCTGGTGAGCAGCTCGAACGCGAGGGACATGCCGGACCCCTTGGCGCCGCCCAGCGGCAACGGCATGACCGCCTTCTCCGGATCGGTGGTGGGGGTGCCGTCCTCGGTGGCGGCCGCGCCCTCGGGCAGCGGGGTGCCGCTCGCCCTGGCCTGGCCTGGCCTGGCGGATCTTGCCGAGGGCGACGGTGGCCGTCGCCATGTCGAGCAGCAGCGGCGGGTGACCGGACGACGAAGCGGTCGGTACGGCGATGGCGAGGGGGCTGGTCGCGACGGCGGCGCCCTTGACTCCCGTGTAGCCCATGTTGGGCATCCCGGCGACGAAGCCGAGGCCGACCAGGCCCTGTTCGGCGATCTTCGAGACGTAGTAGCCGATGGCGCCGGTGTGCACGGTGCCGCGTACGCCGACGGAGGCGATGCCGTTGGTGCGCGCCCGGCTCACGGCCTCGTCGGCGGCGGCGCCGAGGGCGACCGGGCCGGGGGCACGGTCGGCGTCCAGGACGGCGGCGGCCGGGGTGGTCGACTCCATCCTCATCTCGGCCCGCGCGTTGGCCACGCCCTTGGCGAGCAGCTCCAGATAGGCGGGGACGCGGGCGATGCCGTGGGAGTCGACGCCGCGCAGGGCGGCCCAGACGAACACGTCGGCGGTGGTGGTGGCGTGCTCGGGGCC